>Ga0098073_1000067_pt1 | contig 42445 bp, 49 predicted proteins | sample 31_taG_FD_75060 | JGI IMG/M metagenome (GOLD analysis project Ga0098073, IMG submission 75060) | Marine viral communities from the Gulf of Mexico - 31_GoM_OMZ_CsCl metaG | ecosystem: Environmental > Aquatic > Marine > Oceanic | place: Gulf of Mexico | collected 2015-07-12
AGCAGCTGTTCGCGCGTGCCGGCATTGGCGACACCGCCGCCGGGGCCGATCGCGTCGCCCGCCCAGGCATAGCCGTATTTGTAGCCGTGCCGGTCCATCGTGCGCAGCCATGTCGAATCGATGAACTGATAGAGCCCGGTCGCGCTCGAACTTCGGGCCTTGGCATCGGGATTGAGACCCGATTCCAGCCGCGCCTGCGCCAGCAGGTAGTCGAAGTCCACGCCGGTACTCTCCGACGCGCGCGCAATCGCTCCGCGTACGTCGGCCCGTACGGGCTGGGCATTCGCGACTGGAACGCCGGATACTTGAGTGGCGGTGGGCACAGGACCTCCCGGAAGTTATCGTCCGGAAGTGTTAAGCAAGCTCCGTGCCAGTTTGGGCGCTGATAGCGCCGGGGGTCAGAATCCCTGCGGCAATGCGTGCCCGGGCAGGCCCTGATAGGTGCCAGACGCACCCGCAATCGCGTCGATCCGAGACTGTACGTTCGTGGCGATCAGGTTGCGCAAACGGCGGTTGATCGTGTTCAGGCGGCGCACCGCGTCGAGCAGCCCGAGGCATTCCTCGTCCAGATCCTCGGGCCGGACCTTGTCCAGCTGGTCGCACAATTCCATCTTGCCATTGGTGCAATTGGTAATGCGATCGATATCGAGAGCGGCAAGTGCCTGCCGCTCACCTTCGAGAAGGGCAAGCATTTGCCGCAAGGCCGTACGCGTCGTCATCAAGGTGGCCCTTACTCGCCGATGATCTGGAACAGGCCGGCAGCAATGATGCCGTCGGCGATTTCATTCGGGATCAGCGGATAGGTGCCGTCCTCGATCGCCTTGCGAATCTGCGCCACACGGTCACCATCGACCGGTGCGGCATCGCCGGCGTTGACCGCGGAAACCGCGCTCATTCCCTCAGGTGCGGCGGCCTGATCGGCCACCCTTGGCGCAGCGGACACGCGCTCGACCGGCGCGACGCCGCGACGCAAGCCAGCTGGTCCTCCGATATCCGGCAATCCGATGTCTCGCATTGCTTGTGTCCTTCCTGCTCTCCGTTCGTGCGAACGGCTTGGTCATACCCTAGAACGTCATCCCCGCGCCCACTTTAAGGGGCCGGCAACTTTTTTCTTGGGTGCCTAGTGCAGGCGGACGGCAACCTGCCCGGGGCGAACCACCTGGGCGCGAACAGGCTCGGCCTTCTTGTCTTGCGCGGGCTGGACCTTGATCCACGATCCGATCGCCCCTTCTTCGAGAGCGACCGCCTGGCGCGACAGCGAAAAGCCGCCGCCCTCGACCACGATGGCCACGGTTTCGCCGCGGCTGACGACGATCTCCCCGGTGCCCGGCTCGTCTGCCTGCGGAACCTGCGCAATCGCAACATAGATGCGCCATCCGGCATCGGGGCAGTGGACCTGCACGCTGTCGCGGTTCTTGCCGTACCAGTCGATCTGCAGCGGCATGCCGCAGGCGTTCAGCCGCATACGGCGGTCGACCGGCAGGCGCGCGCCACCCGGCTGACCGATGGCGGCCCCGGTGAACTCCATCACCGCCCGGTCGATCAGCGCCGGGTCCATCGGAGTGGTCGCGTTGGCGGGAACGGCGGCGCACAGCAGCGCGGTGGCGATGACAGAAGGTTTGAAATGCATGGTCGCAGTGCTCCGGCAAGGATGGGAACGACAGGCACGGGGCCTGGCTCTGGTCTTACCGCGTTAATGCAATTTCCGTGCCATCCTGAATCCCGGTGGCGCCGCGCTGATCGAAGGCGATCACCACCAGCACTTCGGGCTGCGGCGATGGCTCTACCATCAGCCTTGCAGGATACCCGGCCGCCTCGATCTGCGCGACCAGATTGGCCGCTTCGCGCGTGGCAGCCGCTGCCGCACCGGGGCGGTGCCGCACGACCACGGTGGCGACCTCGCCCCGCCCCATGTCCTGCGATCCGAGCCAGCGCGTCAGGTCGGCATCGCCGCCGGGACGGAACACGGCCATCGGCTGGCCGAGCGAGATTTCAGCCGCTTGGTCGGTCCGTTCGGCCTCTGTCGGGTCATCGCGATAGGCCGCCGCGACCACGGCGAACAGGATCAGCGACAGGTCGGCTAGCGCCGTCTGCCAGCCGCTGAGCCCGCGCATACTCACGAAGCCTTCCGCAGCTGTGCCGTGCGCAATTCGGCGACCTGTGCGCCCTTCGCCCGGTCCGCCCGGCCATGGGCTGCGGCCTTGCGCACACCGTTTTCGAGCCAGTCGAGCACCGCCTGCCGGTCGCGCCCTTCACGCGCGGAGCGGCGCGATATCGCGGCTGCCAGCGGACTGAAGAGGAAATTGGCCGCGGCAAGCCCATACAAGGTAGTGATCACCGCCATCGCGATCGCGCCGGTCATGCTGCCGCCAGCCGGATCGGACGGCATCATGCCAAGGCCGATCAGCGTGCCCGCAAGCCCCAGCACCGGGGCCAGCTCTGCCGCCTGGCCGAGCACGTGCGTCGCGGTGCGCGCGGATTCGGTCCTTTGCCGCATGTAACCCTCGTGTTCGGCACGCAAGCCCTCGATCGAGCGACGGTTGGCGAGCGCGTCCGACAGCGAGTCGAACTCGCCGTCGCCGAAATGGACCGGTGCTGCGCGCAACAGCCCGTCGCTTTCGATCCCGCGAAGCTGGTGGGCAAGCTCTGCCTTCGCCTTTGCCGGATCGAAGGGCCTGGTCGCCAGCGCCCCGATCTTGCCCAGCGCGAGGCGCGTCTCCGCCAGCCCGCACCGCAGCAGGGTGGCCAGGATCGTCCCGCCCAGCACAATACCCAGCGATGCTGGGTCGAACCATTGGCCCGCCAAAGTCGTAATCGTGTTCACGCCCTCAAGAACGGCAGGTGTCGGCGACATTTCACCCCCAAGCGCCGGATTTTTGCCGCCCACCGGCAATTGCTTGCCGCCCCATGCCCAAAATCACGCAATTCCGCGCGCTAATGCAGTTTGGCACGCCCCTTGCTTACATACCGGGGCATACGAACGTCCGTAATTCTTTGGCGGAGATGAGAGCAATGAACGAAGGCCTTTTCGGCATTCATGGAGCAGCGCTGGAAGTCCGCGCGCAGCGGATGAACGTGCTCGGCTCCAACATCGCGAACGCAGGCACGCCCGGCTACAAGGCGCGCGACATCGATTTCGGTGCCGCGCTTGCCGAGCGTCTGGGCGGCAACGATTCCGAGAACGCGGCCAGCCGCGCGACCGTCTATCGCATCCCGACCATGGCCAGCCTCGATGGCAACACCGTGGAGATGGCGACCGAGCAGGCCGCCTTCGCCGAGAACGCGGTCGCCTACACCGCCACGCTCGGCTTCCTGCGCGGCCGGGTCGAAACCGTCACCCGCGCGATCAGGGGCGAATGACGATGAGTGGCCCCATGACCATGTTCCAGATGGGCTACCGCGCGATGTCCGCGCAAATGGTCCGCATGAACGCCGCCGCGTCGAACCTCGCCAATGCGGGCAGCGTCGCGGGCAGCGCGGACGAAGCCTATCGCCCGATGCGCACCGTCTTTTCCGAAGAGCTCGACCGCCAGAGCGGTCTCAGCTCGGTCCGCGTCGATGGCGTCGTCCGGGCCGACGTCGCGCCTATCCGCCGCCACGATCCGAACCACCCGCTCGCCGACGAAAACGGCGATGTCTGGGAATCGCCGGTCGATGAGAACGCCGAGATGATCGAGATGCTCGAAGCATCGCGCCAGTACAGCAACATGGTCGAAGCCATGTCCACCGCCAAGCAGCTGATGCTCGAAACGATGAGGATGAAATGATTAGCAGCGTAAATCCCTTTGCGAGCGCGGCTTCCGCCTCGAACACGACGAACCAGAACCAGGGCCGCGGCATGGACGAGCTGGGCCAGGCCGACTTCCTGCGCCTGCTGACCGTGCAGGTGCAGCAGCAGGACCCGTTCGATCCGGTCGATAACAAGGAAATGCTGGCCCAGATGGCGCAGTTCTCCTCGCTCGCCGGCACCGCCGAAACCAACGAAACGCTGGGGAAGATCGTCGAGAAGCTCGACGCACTGATCGCAGCCCAGAATCCGGGCGAAACCCAGCCCGCGAACGACGCATAACCAGGGAGTCGCACCAATGTCCTTCTACACTTCGCTCAACGGCATGAAGAACGCCCAGTCGTCGCTCTCGACGATTGCGCACAACATCGCCAACTCGGAAACCTACGGGTACAAGCGCGGTCGCGCCTCGTTCTCGGAAATCGTCGCCGGCTCGGCGCTGTCGAACCCGCGCGTGATGCAGGGCATCGGCGCTTCGGTAGAGGCGGTCACGCAGAACTTCTCGCTCGGCCCGATCGAACAGACCGGCTCCGCGCTCGACATCGCGATCACCGGCGACGGGTTCTTCACCCTGCGCGGCGAAAACGGCGAAACGCTCTACACCCGCGCGGGCTCGTTCTCGATCAGCGAGAACGGCTCGATCGTCGATGCGAATGGCAACAACCTGCAGGTCTACCCGGTCGACGCCAATGGCGACACCACGGCGAACACCAGGCAGAGCATCCAGATCCCTGCGCAGAACGCCGCTGGCGCAGACTATGCCGGCGTGTCGGTCGGCAAGGATGGCGTCGTGCGCGCCTCCTACGCCGATGGCTCGGTCGAACCGATCGGGATGGTCGCGCTGGCAACCTTCATGGCGCCCAACGGCCTCAAGGCGGTTGGCTCTTCCAACTGGCAGGCCACCGGCTTTTCGGGCGCGGCGAGCTACGGCGAACCGGGCAACGGCCAGTACGGCGCGCTGCTTTCGGGTGCGCTCGAACGTTCGAACGTGGACATCGCGGAAGAGCTGGTCGGCCTGATCACCGCACAGCGCAACTTCCAGGCCAACGCCAAGGCGATCGATACTGCGACCCAGATTTCGCAGACGGTCATCAACCTGCGGACCTAAGTAAATGGACCGCCTCATCTATACTGCCCTGTCGGGGATGCAGGCCTCGATGGATCGCCAGCGCGCGATCGCCAGCAACATGGCGAACTCGAACACGATCGGCTTTCGCGCCGAACTGATCGAGCAGCGTGCCGTCACCATCGAAGGCCACCCCAACGAAGCGCGCGCGATGCAAACCGCGCGCGTGACCGGGGCGGACATGAGCGGCGGCGAACTTATCGAAACCGGTCGCGAACTCGACATTGCCATGGCGACCAAATCGCTGATGGCAGTGCAAGCGGACGACGGCACCGAAGCCTATACGCGGCGCGGCGATCTCTCGCTCGGCGCCACGGGGCTGCTGGTGACGGGAGACGGCCACCCGGTGTTGGGGGACACGGGACCGATTACGGTTCCACCGGGTGGCCGCATCTCCATTTCCGAGGACGGCACCGTTACGCGGACCGATCCGAACGCGCCCGACCAGCCACCCGCCGAAGTCGGCCGGATCAAGCTGGCCAGCTGGGACGGTTCGCCGATCGCCAAGGGCCTCGACGGGCTGTTCCGCGTCGAAGGGGGCGGCATCCTGCCGACCGACGAGGAAGCGCGGGTGCACACCGGCAAGCTCGAACAATCGAACGTCAAGCCGACCGAAGTGCTGGTCGCCATGATCGAGGAGCAGCGGCTGTTCGCCATGCGCTCCAAGCTCGTGTCGACCGCGCGCGACCTCGACGAAAGCGGCGCGCAACTGATGCGCCTCACCTGAGCGCCAGAATTCAAAGCGAAGGACTTAGCAAGCAATGCCCACCTCAGCTCTCCAGGTCGCCCGCACCGGGCTCGAAGCCCAGGATGCCCGCATGCGCGTGATCGCCAACAACCTGGCGAACGTCGGCACGACCGGCTTCAAGCGCGATCGCGCCAACTTCGCGACGCTCGCCTATCAGGATACGCGCGTCGCGGGGCAGCAGTCTTCGGGCGAAACCGCCTATGCCGAAGGGCTCAACCTCGGCACCGGCGTCGCGGTCCAGTCGACCAGCCAGATCATGACGCAGGGCACGCTCGACACGACGGGCAACGCCTTCGACCTCGCGCTCGACGGCGACGGCTTTTTCCAGATCGCTATGCCCGGCGGCAAGATCGGTTACACCCGCGCGGGCAACTTCACCCGCTCCGCCGAAGGCATGCTGGTCACCCAGCAGGGCTTCGCCGTCCAGCCGGAAATCACCGTGCCCGAAGGCGCGACGGCGATCGCGATCTCGCCCGACGGGACCGTGTCCGCCTCGATCAACGGAGAGTCGGAGCCGACCGAGCTGGGCCAGATCCAGATCGCACGCTTCACCAACCCGGCGGGCCTGCAGGCGCTGGGCGACAACTTCCTTGCCGAAACCGCCGCCAGCGGTGCCGCCGAACTGGGCGTCGCGGGCGAAGGCGGGCGCGGCCAGATCCGCCAGGGAATGCTGGAAGGGTCGAACGTCAACATCGTCGAAGAACTCGTCGCGATGATCGAGGCGCAGCGCGCCTACGAAATCAGCTCGAAGATGGTCTCCGCCGTCGACGAAATGCTCCGCAACGCCAACCAGACGCTGTGAGATTGAACTCCATGAACTATCGCACCCTTATCGCCCTGCCCCTCGCCCTCACGCTTGCCGCGTGCGGCGGTGGCGCGCGCCCGGCCGGCTTCAGCGCCACGCTGCCGCCCGCTCCGCAAAGCGCGAGCGCCTACGTCGCTCCGCAATCGAACGACGGGGCGATCTTCAGCCCGGCGCAGGGCTATTCGCCGCTCTATAACGGGCTGCGCGCAGGCAAGGTCGGCGATCTCGTCACCATCGTGCTGATCGAGCGGACCACCACCAGCAAGGCCACCTCGGGCAAGACGCAGCGCGACGGCAATCTCGGTCTCAACCTGCCGGCCTTCGTGCCGATCGAACCGGAAGACCTGACCACCTCGGCCGGGGCATCCTTCAACGGATCGGGCAACGCCTCGCAAACCTCGGTGCTGCGCGGCGACCTGACCGTGACCATCGCGGAGGTTCGCCCGAACGGCACCGCGCTGGTCCGCGGCGAGAAGGTGATGCAGTTCAGCCAGGGCGAGGAATGGGTCCAGCTGTCGGGCATCATCCGGCTTGCGGATATCGATCCCGACAACCGCATCTCCTCGATCCGCGTCGCCGACGCGCACATCACCTACAGCGGCAAGGGCGCCGTGCAGCAGTCGAGCAAACCCGGCTGGCTGTCGCGCTTCTTCAACGCCGTTTCACCCTTCTGATCCGGAGCCGAAAGCATGACCCGCATCGTTCTCCTGCTCGCCGCGATCTTCGCCTTCGCGCTTCCGTCCGCCGCCTCGGCGGAGCGGGTGCGCGACATCGGCCAGTTCCAGTCGGTCCGCTCCAACCAGCTGACCGGCTACGGCATCGTGGTCGGGCTCGACGGCACGGGCGACGACAACTTCGCCTATGCGACGCAGGCGATGCGCGGCGTGTCGGGTCGCTTCGGCCTGCAGCTGCCGCCGGGCGTCAATCCGGCGCTGAAGAACGCTGCCGCGGTGATCATCACCGCGGAGCTGCCCGCCTTTGCCAAGCCGGGGCAGAAGATCGACATCACGGTGTCGACCATGGGCAAGGCCAAGAGCCTGCGCGGCGGCGCACTGATCCTGACGCCGCTATATGGCGCGGACGGAGAGATCTACGCGATGGCGCAGGGCAACCTGACCGTCGGTGGCCTCGGTATTTCGGCCAATGACGGGTCCAAGCTGACGGTCAATGTGCCGACCGTGGGCCGCATCTCCGACGGTGCCAGCGTCGAACGCGCGGTCACCACCAATTTCGATTTCAGCGAAGTGCTGCGCTGGAACATGTTCCAGGCCGACTTCCTGACGATCAGCCGCGTGCGCGACGCGATCAACGATCGCTTCCCCGGCATGGCGCGGATCGAGGACGCGGTGACGCTGGCCCTGATGCTGCCGCCGGGCGCCGATACCCGCGCGACGATGATGGCCGAGATCGAGATGCTCGACATCACCCCGGCCGAGCGCGCGGCGAAGGTGATCGTCAACAGCCGCACCGGCACGATCGTGATCTCCAGCGCGGTGCGCTTGGCACCGGCGGCGGTCAGCCACGGCAGCCTCGTGGTGCGGATCGACGAGAACCCGACGATCAGCCAGCCCCAGCCCTTCTCTCGCGGTCGTACCGCAGTGCAGCCCGACAGCAACATCGATGCGCGCCAGAGCGGCGGCTACGTGACCCCGCTGCCTGCGGGCGCATCGCTCGCCGACGTGGTCGACGCGCTCAACATGCTGGGCGCGAGCCCGGCGGACCTCGTCGCGATCCTCGAAGCGCTGAAGCAGGCCGGTTCGCTGACGGCAGAGGTGGTGGTGATATGAACGCGATCAGCCCCATGGATTTCTCGCTGGTTCGCCAGCCGACCCCACTGGGCGCAGAGCGCCCGGCGGGGAACGATCAGCGTACCGAGCTGCACGAAGCCGCGCAGGCTTTCGAAGCGGTCCTGCTGCGGCAGATGCTGTCCTCGGCCCGGGCGACCGACTTCGGTGGCGAGGATTTGTTCGAAGGCAGTGACGATACGTTTACCGAAATGCGCGATGAGCAGTTCGCTGATATCGCATCGAAGTCCGGCCAGCTTGGCTTCGCGGCTTCGATCGAGCGTCAGCTGGCCAGGTTTCTGCCGCAAGGCGAAACCCCGGGGGGACAGAACTAAATGGCTTCGGACCTTCTTTCGATCGGCGCGAGCGGCGCCCGTGCAGCGCGCGGCGCGCTCGAGGTAACGGCGAACAATATCGCCAACGCCTCGAGCGATGGCTACGTGCGCCGGAGCGTGCGGATCGAGGAGGTCGCCAGCGGATCGATTGCGGGTCGCGGGACGGATATCGCCGCCTCGGGTTCGCGCGTGGCCGAGGTTCGCCGCAATGCCGACGGGTTCCGCCAGGCCGAAATGCGCCGCACGCAGGCCGACCTGCAACGCGCCAATGTCGAGCTGTCGGGGCTGGAAAACATCGAGGCCGCCGTCGAACAGTCGGGCATCTTCGATTCGATCGTCGAATTCGAGGCCGCGCTCCAGCAACTTTCGGGCGACCCTACCGACAGCGCACGGCGTGCCGCCGTCCTGTCGGAAGCCGAAACGCTCGCTGCAAAATTCAACATCACCTCGGGCAGCCTGTCATCGGTGGGCGAAGGCCTCCGCTTCAATGCGGTGGCCAATGTCGCGGACATGAATACCTACGGCGCCGAGCTGGCGCGGGTGAACCTGCGGCTCGCGCGGGCGGGCTTCGGCAGCAACGATCAGGCCTCGCTGCTCGACCAGCGGGACAACCTGCTCGAAAAGATGAGCGCGTTTGCCAGCATCAGCACCACGTTCGCTTCGGACGGTACGGTCGCCGTTTCTGTCGGCTCGCCTGCAACCAGCTTCGTGAGCGGTGGCAACGTGGGCACGATGACCTCCACCACCGCTGCCAACGGGACGATGGGCTTCGCGATCGACGGCGCTGCTATCTCGCCCGGTGCGGGCAGCCTGGCAGGCGCCGCTCTGGCGCTGGACGATCTCGCCGCGATCGCCATCCGGCTGGATTCGGCTGCGTCCTCCATTGCCAGCGCGATCAACACCGCGCAGGCGAACGGCGTCGCGCTGGACGGTACTGCGGGGCAGCCGATCTTTTCCGGCAACACCGCCGCGACACTCTCGGTCGTGCTGTCGAGCGGATCGGGTATCGCGACCGCTCCAGCCGGGTCCCCCGCAAACGAGCGGAACCAGCAGAACCTCACCGACATGCGCCAGGCGCTTTCCGCCGCAAATCCCGCGGATAACGTGAACTCCATTCTGTTCGACGTTTCAGCAAAGGTCGCGGGCCGCAAGGTGACGCAGAGCGCGCTCGAAACGATCGCATCCTCCGCGCGGATCGCGCTCGAGGAACAGTCGGGCGTCGACCTCGACAACGAAGCAGCCAACCTCATTCGCTACCAGCAGGCGTTCCAGGCTTCGGGCCGGGCGATGCAGGTGGCGAGCGACATTTTCGACACGCTGATTGGAATCGGGCGATGATCAATCTGAGCACCGGCGCATTCTACGAACGCTCGACCACCCAGATCGGGTCGCTGCGGGCGCGTGCCGAAACCCTGCAACAGCAGATCGGCAGCGGGGAGCGGCTGGCGCATTCCTCCGACGATCCGGTTGCCGCCGCAAGGTTGCGCATGCTCGACCGCGAGGAACGCGTTTCCGCTGTCGATACGCGCAATTCGCAGACGGCGGAGAACAATCTCAAGTTCGCGGACGAGGCCTTCGGCCAGGCGGCGGTGATGATCAGCCGCGCACGCGAACTCGCGCTGCAGGCGGCCAACGCCACCACCAGCGACGAACAGCGCGCGTCGATCGCGACCGAACTCGATGGGCTGCGGCAGAACCTGCTCGGCCTGGCCAATGGCCGCAACGCCGCCGGGCACGCCCTGTTCGGCGGTCAGGCGGTCGGCAATGCCTACCAGATCGATTCCGCGACCGGCGTTGCGACCTATGTCGGGACCGCGACGCTCGATGCGGTCGAAATCGGCGAAGGCCAGTCCATCGTTCCGGGCAACACCGGGCCGGAAGTGTTCTCTTTCACCGACTCCTCCGGCGCGCAGACCGACATCTTTGCCGAACTTTCGGCGCTGTCGACGGCGCTTCGCGCAGGCGGCCAGACCGCCGCCGATGCCGCGCGCGACGGGCTGACCATGCTCGATACCAGCTTCGACAAGGTGACCACCGCGCAGACCGTGCTCGGTTCGCGGCTCGCCTGGCTCGAAGTGATGACCGAACGGCGAACCGACAATATGGAGCGGATCGCGGACGAACGCTCGGTCATGGGCGGTGCCGACCTCGCAGTGACCATGAGCCGTCTGCAGGAGATGCTGACCGTGCTCGAAGCGAGCCAGTCCAGCTTCGTGCGCCTTGCCAACCTCAACCTGTTTTCGATGCTGCGCTGATCGCGTGGGCCTAGGGGGAATTTGATTCATGTACGCGATTATCGGCATCGTTGTTCTACTGGTTCTGGTCTTCGGCGGCTTCGTCATCAGTGGCGGGGCGATGGGCCCGGTGCTGCATGCCCTGCCCTACGAGATGATGATCATCGGCGGCGCCGCGCTGGGCGCGACGATCGCGGGCAACTCGCTCGATCACCTCAAGGCGATCGGCGGCGCGTTCATGAAGATTTTCAAGGGGCCAAAGCACACCAAGCAGGACCATATCGACGCGATCGCGCTGACCACGCAGTTGATGAAGGTGCTCAAGACCGACGGCCCGGTCGCGCTCGAAAGCCATGTCAACGAGCCCGAAAACTCGTCGATCTTCAGCGCCTATCCCAACCTCATGAAGAACCACGCGCTGATCAGCCTGATCAGCGACACGCTGACACTGCTGGTGGTCTCTTCCGGCACGCTCGAAACCCATGCAGTGGAAGAGGTGATGGACAATGCGATGAAGACGCATTTCCACGAACTGCACGAACCGCAGCACGCGCTCCAATCGCTCGCCGATGCGCTGCCCGCGCTCGGCATCGTCGCCGCCGTGCTGGGCGTGGTGAAGACCATGGGTTCGATCAACAAGCCGCCCGAGATCCTTGGCGAAATGATCGGCTCCGCGCTGGTCGGCACCTTCCTCGGCGTGCTGCTTGCCTACGGCATGGTCGGTCCGCTGGCCACGCGCCTGAAGCAGGTGATCGAACAGGACGAACAGATTTTCCACGCGGTGAAGCAGGTCATCATCGCCTCGCTCTACGGCCACCCGCAGCCGCTGGTGGTGGAAAGCGCGCGTTCCAGCCTGGGCCACTCGGTACGCCCGGGCCTGACAGAACTGCTCGACGCGCTGCGGGGTCGTTGACGTGGCTTCGAAGACCGGAGACAACTTGCCACCGATCATCGTCAAGAAGGTCACCGTGGTCGAGGCCGGGCACCATGGCGGTGCCTGGAAGGTCGCTTATGCGGACTTTGTGACCGCGATGATGGCGTTCTTCCTGCTTTTGTGGCTGCTCGGCGCGACGACCGAGGACCAGCGCAAGGGGCTGGCCGATTATTTCACGCCCACGCTGGTCAAGATCAAGGATAGCGGCGCAGGCGCGCATGGCCTGCTGGCCGGCGACTCGCTGACGTCGGTCGACGATTATCCCAACCGGCAGGGGCAGACCGGCAACAAGGAAATCACCGTTCCCAAGGACGCGATCGGCGGCCCCAAGGAAGCCGAGCGCATGATCCAGCGGATATCCTCGCGCACGAAGGACAAGCTGCAGAAGGACCCGCGCCTTTCCAAGCTGATGAGCCAGATCAAGATGGTCGACACCACCGAAGGCGTGCGGATCGACCTGGTCGACGATGCCGATTTCTCGATGTTCAACCTCGGCACCACCGTGCTCACCCGCGACGCGACCGAGCTGCTCACCGCGATCGCGATGGCCATCGAACCCGAAAAGCGGAAAATCATCGTGCGCGGGCATACCGACAGCCTGCCGTGGAAGCACCCGGGGCGGATCAACAACTGGTCGCTTTCGGCTGGTCGTGCGGAAGCCACGCGTCAGACGCTCATGGTACACGGCATCCCCGATTCGAGCTTCCGCCGGATCGAGGGCGTCGCCGATACCGAGCTGCTGGTGAAGGACGACCCGTCCGACCCGCGCAACCGCCGGATTTCCATCGTCCTCGCGCACTGACCCGCGCGAGGGTGGAAGGAACCGGGAAGCCGATTTCGTCCGCCTTCGGGCGATCGCCGGAAAACCGCGAAGAACACGATTAACGCGCTTGCGCCCGTCGCACGCATCTCTGCGGATGACGGCGCAGCCGCGTGTTCGCGATCTAAACAACCCGTAAACAAGTGTGGTCAATTTTCTGGGCGTAGACGCTTGGAATGAAGGCGCGCGGCGCTTTACCTGCGCAGTTGCATCGATTAGGTGTGACACCCGGTCTTGATGCGGGGGCGAGCGATCATGTGGCGAAACATTCCCGCGGTCCTAATAGCTAGCTCGGCGACCTTTCAGACTGCACCACTAAAAGCACAGCTCGAGCAAGTGCAGGCCGAAGAATTGCCTAAGGCCGAGCCCACGGTCCAACCGTACGAATGGTTTTATCGTCCAGACATCACAGCGCCCGTCGACCGACAAGGGCAGGTCGGTTTCCGCCTAATCGTGGATAGCGATGGCCTGGTGGAAAGCTGCGAAGTTACCCGCCCGAGTATTCATCCTGCCCTCAATGAACGAACCTGTGCGCTGGCAACACGCAATGCCCGTTTTACACGCCTGCCATCTCGGGGAAGGCGACCGGATTCCCGCGCGTTCGAGGATGTGGTCAATTGGGCCGCGCCCGTGGAACTCGTCTCGGGTCAAGTCATAACCTGGGAAGACATGCCCGACTTGAGGCCCCGCTCCATTCCTTATGGATCGCAAGGGGCAGCGATCTTCTATTATCTGACGATCGACCCCGAAGGAAAGGCGACGGGATGTTCGATCGCCTTTGCAAGCCGGTATGAAGCCTCCGCATGTGCGGCGATCATGCAGATCGCTAAGGAGAGCCAGTTTAGCACCGGGTTCTACGGCTTCGACGAAAAGCCTGTCATGCGCAGCTATTCTAGCGTCATCATCTGGCCGCTCGAGGCTTTGCCTGCAGAGCGACCTCCGGAACGTGGGTGCCCTTCGCCATAAGCAAATGGCCCGCCGCTCGAAAGCGACGGGCCAAGCGCCCTCGTTAGTGTTGTTGAACCGGTACTTAGCGCAGCAGCGAAAGAACGTTCTGCTGGCTCTGGTTGGCCTGGGCCAGCATGGCGCCCGAAGCCTGGCTGAGGATCTGCGCCTTCGCCAGCGCAGTCGTTTCGGTCGAATAGTCGGTGTCTTCGATCCGCGAACGCGCATCGGAGAGGTTGGTGATGTTGTTGTTGAGGTTGGTAACGGCCGATTCGAGCTGATTCTGCGAAGCACCGAGGCCAGCACGCACGGTGGAGACCACCTTGATCGCGTCGTCGAACTTGGCGATGTCGCCCGCCACCAGCGCGGTCACGTCGACCGCAGCGGCGGCAACCAGATCGGCATCGGTGGTGAGGTCGGTCGACAGGTCGATATCGACCGTGTCGGTTTCGTTCGCACCCGCCTGGATCGTCACGGTGCCGGCGGTACCGGCAGTCGCGTCGAACAGGTTCTGGCCGTTGAACTGCGTGTTCGACGTGATGTTGCCGATCTGCGTGTTCAGCGCGTCCATTTCGGACTTCAGGTTGGCAAGATCGTCGGCCGAATAGGTGTTGTTCGAGGCCTGCACGACCAGCTCACGCTGGCGCTGCAGCATGTTGGTCACTTCGTTCAGCGCGCCTTCGGCGGTCTGCGCCATCGAAATGCCGTCGTTCGCATTGCGGATGCCTTGGGCCATGCCGCGCACCTGCGACGTCATCGAAGATGCAATCGCGAGGCCGGCCGCGTCGTCCTTGGCCGAGTTGATGCGCTTGCCGGTCGAAAGGCGTTCCATTGCGGTGCCCATGGCCTTGGTCGCCTGCGAGGTGGCATTCGCCGCCTTCATGGCGCTGATATTGGTGTTGATAACGCTCATCTTGGTAGTCTCCCTGACACAAAACTCACTGCCGTGGCTTGGATCGGTTCGCAGCAGCTGGGACACAGACCGGCGGGGGAACGGGAAAGTTAAGGGGCTCGATCAAAAAGTTTTGCCATATGGGTATTTTTACCCGTGGGAATTCTACTACGACTAAAAGTAACCACATTTTGCACGTCCCACCGGCAAAAAGCTGCCTCAACAAGTGACGCTATTGGGTGGAACGGGGTCGTCATGATCGGGGTTAACGAAACGGCGCGCTGTCAGCGCGAACACGGGGCTGTCGCATCGAGGCTGACGGGGATTGCAACCTCGCTGTTCTTCGACCGACCGGTACAGCTGGTCGACGCGGGCGATCCGAAAAGCAGCCACCATGGCCGCACGATCGTGCTCGAACGCGCCGAGGCCAACGGGCTGGAACTTGCCGGCAAGGGCGGCACGATCCGGTATAACGATTCAACGAGCGAGGCGACGATCGCCGCACTGGTAGCGCTTCTGTGCGCCAATGGCGGCCCGGTTGCGGCCGATCCGGTATCGCTGGCGGTCATCTCGCTCGCCGACCGGCTGGCGCAGACCGATATTCCAGTGCTGATCCACGGGCCGACCGGCACCGGCAAGGAAGTGCTGTCGCAGTTCATCCATCAGCGCAGCGCCCGGGCCGAAAAGCCGTTCGTCGCGGTCAACTGCGCCGCCATTCCCGAAACGATGCTGGAAGCGCTGCTGTTCGGCCACGAGAAAGGCGCCTTCACCAGCGCCAACGCGTCGGGCGAAGGCTTCTTCCGCGCTGCCGACGGCGGCACGCTGCTGCTCGACGAAATCGCCGAGATGCCGCTGCCCCTGCAGGCCAAGCTGCTGCGCGCCCTGCAGGAAGGCGAGGTCGTCCCGATCGGTGCGACCACCCCGATCAAGGTCGACGTCCGCGTCATCGCATGCGCCAACCGCGATCTTCCGGCGGAAGTCGCCGCAGGTCGTTTCCGCGAAGACCTGTTCTATCGGCTCAACGTGTTTCCGATGACGCTCAACCCGCTGGCAGAGCGCCCGGGCGATATCGCCCCGCTCGCCTTCGCAATGATCCTGCGTCATCACACCAAGGGCCAGACGATCCCGTGGCTGTCCGACAGCGCGCTGTCTGTGCTGCGGGCCCACAAGTGGCCGGGCAATGTCCGCGAGCTGGAAAACGTCATCCGCCGTGCGCTGCTGCTTGCTGCGGGCAAGCCGGCCATCTGGACCGAACATATCGTGTTCGATACGCCGGTGCGATCGGTCGCCTCGAGCGAGGCTCCGTTGCCGCAGGACAATCCGCCGATCAATCCGGGCGTCTACGAAGTGAAGCCCAGCGGTGCGCGCAGGCTGTCCAAGATCGTCCGCGAATCGGAAGCCAACGCGATCATGGAAACGCTCGATGCGTGCAACGGCCGCCGTGCCGAAGCCGCCCGGCAACTGGGCATCAGCGAGCGCACGCTGCGCTATCGCCTCGCCTCGTTCCGTGAGGCGGGCATCGCAGTGGGAGGCGCAAGATGAACCCGGTATCGGGCGCCGGAGGAGGCGCAATCGAACAGGTGATGGCGCTGCGCAAGCAGATCATCGACCGCTCTTCGGTGCTGCAGGAGCTGCACCAGGACAAGGCCGCCGCCACGAAAGAGGCGAAGCCCGCGCAGGAGAGCGGCGGGTTCGCCGACTCGCTCCGCAGCGCGCTGGACGGCGTGAACGCTGCGCAGACCCGCTCGGGCGACATAACCGCCGCCTACGAACGCGGCGAAGTCACCGATATCGCCAAGGTCATGCTCGCCCGCCAGGAAGCGGGCGTGGCGTTCGAAGCAACCCTGCAGGTGCGCAACAAGTTGCTCAGCGCCTACCAGGAAATCATGCGGATGGGGGTCTGATAGATGGCCGGTCTGGTCCCTGCCGGTGCGCCCAATGGCGCCGGCTCGTCGCCCCCTCCCGGGCAGAACAACGTCCTCGAGCCGCTGATGAGCGGTGAGGGCAACATGGGCCAGCGCGCGCGTGCCTTTGCCGCGCAGCCGCTGGTGCGCAAGGCCCTGCCCTGGTTCATCGGTCTCGCCGGGGTCGGCGTCGCCGCGCTTTTGTGGAGCACGCTCGCCCCCGGGCCGCAGCGCGTGCTCTATTCCTCGCTCGACGACACCAGCCGTGCAGCGGTGGTCGCAACGCTCGACCAGGCGGGGATCGATTACCAGATCAACAACAACACCGGCGCGCTGAGCGTCAGCGAGAGCGATCTTTATCGTGCGCGCATGATGGTTGCCGCCGATGGTGCGATCGCCGCGCCCGAAACCGGCTCCGAAATGCTCGACAGCCTGCCGCTGGGCGCCAGCCGCACGCTCGAAGGCGACCGGCTGCGCGCCGCGCAGGAACGCGAGCTGATGCTGACGATCAAGGAGATCGACGGCGTCGAATCCGTGCGCGTCCATATCGCCAAGGCCGAACGGTCGGTCTTCGTGCGCGACGATGTCGCTCCGTCGGCATCGATCATGGTGCGCATGGCACCCGGTCGCCAGCTGGCCGACAGCCAGGTGGCTGCGATCGTCAATCTCGTTTCCGGATCGGTGCCCGGTCTTTCGGTCGACGCGGTGCGCGTGGTCGACCAGCACGGCAACCTGCTGACCAGCAAGCGCGAAGGCGCGGGCAGCGAACGGCTCGACCTGCAATCGCAGATGGAAGCCAAGCTGACCGCGCAGGTCGACCAGCTTCTGAGCCCGATGATTGGCGCAAATGCCTTTTCGAGCCAGGTCCAGGTCGAGCTCGACATGAACGAGGTTACCTCGGCGCGCGAAAGCTACGACAAGGATGGTGTGGTCCGTCGCGAGACGACGCAGCAATCCTCGACCTCGCAGGCCTCTGCCAGCGGCATTCCCGGCGCGACCGCGAATACTCCGCCCGCCGATGCGCAAGCGGCCGACCGCGCGCCACAGGATACGCCGCCCGCCGGTGCCAAGCCGACCGTCGACGACAGCTCGGCGACGCGGACCTACGAACTGGGTCGCGAAGTCTCGGTCTCCAACCTGACGCCGGGCGCGATCAAGACCGTGTCGGTCGCCGTCGCGATCGACAAGAACGCGATGAAAGGCGCCAACGCCGCCGACATCAAGAAGATCGAAGAGCTGGTGTCCGCCGCCGTCGGCGCACGCGCCGAACGCGGCGACAAGGTCACGGTCGTGATGCGCCCGTTCAGCGAAGTGACGATGGAAGAACCGCCGTTCTACGAAACGAGCTGGTTCGCGATGATCGTGCGCAATGTCGTCGCGCTGCTCGCGGTGCTGCTGGTCCTGCTGCTGGGCGTGCGACCTGCGCTCAAGATGCTGAAGGGCAAGGGCGCCAAGGCGGACAAGAACGAGCTGCCCGGCGTCGATGGCACGCAGGCGCTGCTTCCCACAGCCGCCTCGTTCGACCGTGAAGACCTCGACGCGCAGATCCAGCTTGCGCAGCGGATCGCGCGCGAACAGCCCGACGACGCCGTGCAGGCGCTGCGCCGGATGCTGGCCGAACCCGTCCCGAGCGAGGCCGCACGATGAGCGAGATGGCAACGCACACACCGGGCGGGATCGATCGCGCCGCGATCATGATCATGCTGATGAGCGAGCAGGACGCGACCGGCATCCTGTCGCAGATGGAACCGGGCGAACTGCGCCAGCTCGCCTCGCGCATGTGCACGCTGGGCGAGATCGATCCACAATCGATCTCCGATGCGATCACCGGCTTCTCTCGGTCGATCGGCACGGGCGCGATCTCCGCCCACGGGCGGGTGGACAGCGTCAAGCGCATGCTCACCAGTGCGGTCGGCGACATGAAGGCGGACAGCCTGATCCGGCAGGTCGCGCCCGAGCAGAAGGCAGAACCCTCGCCCACGCTGGCCGTGCTGCGCTGGCTCGATCCCGGCGTGATCGCCGAAATGCTGGCCGACGAACATCCGCAGGCAATCGCGGTGCTGCTGCTGCAGCTTGATACCGATACCGCCGCCGCCACGCTCGCCGCGCTGCCGCGCGAGCTGCACACGCCGGTGCTGCACCGCGTGGCCCGGCTGGGCCCGGTATCGCGCCAGGCGATCGAGATCCTCGAAGAAACGGTCGAGGGCATGATCCAGCAGCGTCATGGCTCGGTCCCGCTCACCATGGGCGGGGTCAAGGAAGCGGCCGAGATCATCAACCGCGCGCATCGCAGCGTGGAAAAGGAAGTGATGCCGGAAATCGGCAAGATCGACAAAATCCTGCACCAGCAGCTAGAGCACGAGATGTTCAAGTTCGAGCACCTGTTCGTGCTCGATACCAAGCAGATCGGCACCCTGCTGCGCGAGGTCGACAACGAAATCCTCATCAACTCGCTGCGCGGGCTGAGCGAAGACGATCGCGAGATCTTCTACGGTGCCATGTCGACCCGTGCGGCCGATGGCCTGCGCGACGAGATCGAAAGCATGGGCCGGATCAAGCGTGCCGACGTCGAATCGGCGCAGCGCGAGGTGATCGCGGTCGCCAAGCGCCTGATTGCCGAGGGCGACCTGATTATGGGCGATGCCGATGACGACTACGTGTAGGCTGCCGCTATCCGAACTGCGCGAAAGGCGCGGATTTACGCCCCACGCCGCATTTCGCGCTGGCTCCGCCCCCCAGCAGGGTTCGCCCGGCTCAGCCAGCGGGCGGGTCGACCCGGTGGCGGAAGCCCATGCACGAGGCCGCGAAGAAGGCCGCAGCGCCGCGCTGGCGGAGGTCGCCGCGCAACGCGCCGAGGAAGACGCGGCGCGTGCCGCCATCACCCTCGCCTTCGCCCGGTTCGACGAAGACAGCGCGAAGCAGCTGCGCGAACGACTGCACGAAACCGTGGTGGCCCTGTGCGAGGATGCCGTGCTGCCGCTGGCGCTCGATATCGAAGGGCTCGGCCGCCGGGTCGAGGCGGCTGCCGCGTTGCTGCAACGCAAGACCGACGAGCGGATCGTCCGCCTGCACCCGAGCGATCACGCGCTGGTCCTCCCGCTGGTCGACCCCGCGCTGACGCTGGTGCCCGATCCCGCGATCGAGCGAGGCAGCCTGCGGATCGATACCGATGACGGCGGGGTGGAGGATGGCCCGGCCCAATGGCGGCAGGCCATCGCCGAAGCGCTGGCCCAATGCTGAACCTGATCGACGAAACGCTTGCGGGGATTTCCGGCGGATCGGTCGATCTTGCGGCGCGCCGCTTCGGCCGCGTGGTCGCCTGCGATGGCGGACTGATCGAAGTCAGCGGCCTCGGCGTACCCATCGGCAGCGTATGCTCGATCGTCCACGGCGGCGGGCAGCAACATCTCGCGGAGGCAATCGGCTTTCGCAACGGCCACACGATCATGATGATGCTGGGCGACACGGTTCTGCTGCGCCCCGGCGCCATCGTGCGCCCCGAAGGCCGGCCGGGCATGGTCCGGGTGGGACAGGAATTTCTGGGCCGCGCGGTCGATGCGTCGGGCGAACCCATCGACGGCGGCGGGCCGGTTCATGCAACGCGCGAATGGCCTGCGGGCGGCTGGCGGACGGGCGCGCTCGACCGGACGAGCGTTTCGCTTCCCTTCGATACCGGCATCCGTTCGCTCAACGCGCTCACCACCATCGGGATCGGCCAGCGCGTCGGCATCATGGCCGGATCGGGCGTCGGCAAGTCCGTGCTGATGGACATGATCGTGGGCGGCGCGGAAGCCGACGCGATCGTGGTCGGCCTGATCGGCGAGCGTGCGCGCGAAGTTTCGGACTTCGTGGCCCGCCACATGAGCGGCCCCGCAGGCCCGCGCACCGCCATCGTGGCGGTCCCGGCGGACCACGCGGCGAACCTGCGCCTGCGCGGCGCGATGCTGGCCACCTCGATTGCCGAGGAACTGCGCGCGCAGGGCAAGAAGGTTCTCCTGATCCTCGACAGCCTGACCCGCGTGGCGCACGCCGCGCGAGAGATCGGGATGCTGCTGGGCGAACCCGGCGCAGCGCGCGGGTACCCGCCCTCCGCGCTTTCGACCATCACCAAGCTCATCGAACGCGCGGGGAATTCGGGCGAGAGCGGCGGCGCGATCACCGGCATCTACACCGTTCTCGCCGATGGCGACGACCAGAACGATCCGGTGGTCGACACCGCACGCTCGATCCTCGACGGGCATATCGTGCTCTCGCGCGACATAGCCCAGCGCGGCCGCTATCCGGCGGTCGATGTCGGCGCGTCGCTCAGTCGCGTGATGAACGATATCGTCCCGCCTGCCCACGTGGTCGCAGCGCGCAAGTTCCGCGCACTCAATGCGGTGTACGAGGAAAACCGCGATCTGGTGCTGATGGGGGCCTATCGCCCCGGGCAGGACGCGACGCTCGACAAGGCGATTGCGATGCACGAACCGATGTCGCGCTTCCTCGGCCAGGAATTGGGCGAACACGTCACCCTGTTCGAAGCTGTCGGGCAATTGCAGGAACTGATGGCCGATGACGCCTGAGCATCGCCGCATCAAGCGTACCCGCCTGATCGAGCGGGTGCGTACCGTCGAACAGCGCCAGTCGGCGCTCGCCGCAGCCGAGGCGGAGGCGCAGCGCGCACGGCTCGATGCGGTGTCCGCCAAGACCCGTGCCCTCGCCGCCCACTACGCCAGCGCCACCAATGCGACCGATGCGCAAAGCCTGCGGCGCGCGGGCACGATGAGCAGCCAGCTGCGCGATCTCAGCCATGTGGCAGAGCGCCACGCGAAGGACGCACGCGATCAGTCCGATGCGACGATGGCGGCGCTTGCCCAGACTGAACGCCGCCGCCGCAAGGCCGAGGAAAACTATCAGGTCGCGGTCTCCAACCTGCGCGAGAAACTCGCCAAACGCTGAGGAAATGCACCCCATCGCCGGTGATTGGCACGCATCTTGAATAGAGAGCACCAATCAATCGACGGGGTCCGCATGACAGCGATAAGTTTCAATCTCACGCCCTCCAAATCCATCGACGTTTCGGGCCTTCCGCTGGAGGGCCTGCCCCCGCTCGAAGCCGGTCGCACCCTGCCCGACGCCTTTGCCGAATTGCTCGGCAAGGCGAGCAAGGCCGCAGGCAAACCGGCGGTAGAGGGCGATACGCCGGGCGAGCCGAAGACCGCCGGAGCGGACATCGCTGCGGATGGGGACGGCGTGGAAGCAGGCGTCGAGGCGGGAATGCGACCGACTGCAAAGCTGGTCCCGCCGGTCCCTTCAGCGCCTTCGAACACGACGCCGCCAGACGGCGAGCCGCTTCCCCCCGGCGAAATCGAGGCGGAAAGCGGCAAAGACTTGCCGCCCGTGCGGAGCGATATTGCCGCTGCGTCGACAGCGCCCAGTACCGCTGCGCCTATTCCGCAATCGGCCAAGGCGCCCCCGCCCGCCTCACAGGACGAGACCGGCACCGAACCGAAGCCGCAGACGGAAAACGACGCCGCATCCGCCACCCCGGCACTCCCGACAAAGGCGGCTGGCGGGACGCCGGCTCCTCAGACAAGCAAGGCCAATCCGGTTGCGACCCGGGGCGAGCCGGTGACTCCCGAGGTCGCCGCGGCGGCAAAGGAGCGCGCTGGGGCAAAGCCCAAGGAGGCACGCCCAGCCGATCCCGAGATCGAACCCACGGACCAGGCGACGGGCGCACCCGCGATTGCGGTAACGGTGCCCGGCGCGCAGGCCGCCCCGATCGAACTCGCCGTCGACTCTCCCGCAACGCCGCCCGCGACCTCGGTGGACGGGATGACGGTCATCGCGGCAGCCAAGGCCGCAGTCGTCCAGCAGGGCAAGGCAGCCACCGATCCGGCAGCCGGGCCCACCGCTTCCAACACGCCTTCTGCGGCCACGCCGACCGCCTTCACGAAGGCCGAAAGCGCTGCCTCGCAGACCGCGCAGCAATTCCTCGGTGGAGACGGCGCGCCGCGAGGAGAGGGCAAGGCACAGGCAGGCGATGCCCAGGCCGAACCGTCCAGCCGCCAGGCAAGCCAGTCGCCCGCCAACGCGTCGGCGGCCCCGCCAGCGAAGGTCGCAACCGAGCTTCCGCAGACCGGGCTCAGCCTGCAACTGCGCGCCGCCGACAAGCCGGTCGCGGCAGACCGGCCCATGATCGCCCTCGATGCCAGCCAGCCCGGCGGGCAAACCGCTAACGGCACTTCGCCCGTCCAGGGCATTGCGGCACCGGTGGGCCATACGCCTTTCGCCACCCCCATGTTCGGGAGCGCGCCGCAGACGGGCGCCCTGCCCCAGTTCCCCGACCTCGCCGGACTGGTCGATCGGATCGCTGCGGCGCGCAGCAGCGCGGGCAGCGCGTCGGCCACCATCGCGGTGGCGCACAAGGAACTGGGCAATCTCTCGCTGACCTTCGAAGCGAGCGGCAACACGCTGGATGTCGAGGTGGCTGCGCAGGACAGCGACACGCAGCGATCGCTCGCCGCCGCCATCGCAGCCGACCGGCCGCACCTGCGCACTGCCGACGCGCAGACGCAGGCCCCCGGCCAGACCCTGCACAGCCAGCTTGCCAGCTCCGCCCACGGGGGCGGCAGTGACGCGCGCCAGTCCGGCATGGCGGGCGATGCGCAATCCGATCGTCGCGGCGACACTGATGGCGGTGGGCGCGGCACCGGTCGGCAGGGCAACCCGGGGAGCACGCAGGGCCGGCCCGATCAGAAATCCGACGGCGGAATTTACGCCTGATTAACCATCGAGACCTAGACGGAATTAACCATGAGCAACGACGCTGAAACCACCGACGAAACGCCCAAGAAAAAGAAGGGCGGCTTCCTGAAACTGCTGATCCTCAGCGTCGTGCTGCTTGGCGCAGGCGGTGGCGGTACCTACGCGGCCTTTGCCACCGGGATGATCGGCGGCGAGCACGCAGAGCCCAAGGATACCGGGCCGAAATTCGTGCTCAAGGGCGAAGAAGATCCCTACGAAGTCGTCGGCGAGAAGGAAGAAGGTGCCAAGGTCGTTCACGGGACGGGCGGCAGCAAGTATCGCACTGCCTATTACGAATTCCAGGACGAGTTCACCTCCAACCTGGCAGGCGGGATGAACCTGATCCAGGTCAGCCTGGCCGCGTCGACCATGAAGGACGGGCGCGTGCTGATGTGGCTGCACGATCACGAGCTGTCGATCCGCTCGCGCATCCTCGTCGAACTGGCATCCACCGATGCGGGCGATCTCGAAACGGCAGAGGGCAAGTTGCAGCTGCAAAAGCGGCTGACCAAGGCGATCAACGAGGAACTGATCGCGCACGAAGGCTTCGGCGGGGTCGACAACGTCTACTTCCGCTCGCTCATCATCCAATGATCGAAGGTGCCGCCCCTACCGGCGCAGCCCGCGCCGCGCAGCACTGCGAAGAGCTGCTCTCGAACTCGCTCGAGACGCTCGACGTCGCGGGCGATTTCACGCGCTTCGGGACGCGCCTGGCGCGCGCCCTGCGCCCCAGGCTGGCGGCGCTGCTCGATGTGCGCAAGCTGGAGACCGAACTGGTTGGGTGCGAGGCCTGCGACATCGACGCGCTGGCGGATACGCTGGGCGCCAACATGCATCACGCGCGCTTTGCGCTGCCGGGCAAGGGCCTCGGCATCCTGGCGAGCGCCAGGGTAAGCGCGATGATCGGCGAATTCGACCGGATGCTCGGCGGCGATGGCGAGGGCGCGCCCGACGCCGCCGTACTGCCCGCGTCCGCCAACCGCTTCGCCTGCCAGATCGAAGCCGAACTGCTCGCAGCCTGCGTGGAGGCGACCGGGCGCGGCGACCTTGCCGTCGCCGAGCGCGGCAGCAACCTGAACGAAATCGCTCCGGCAGGCGCGCGTGCCAGGGCTCACATGGCGACCATCGCCGTGATCCGGCCCGACCTGCCCAAGCTGACGCTGACGTTCACGACCTGCGAGACGAGCTTCGTCCAGTTCGTCACCGATACTCCCGCAGGGCAGCCCGCGCGCCGGTGCATCGGCGATGAATCGATCCTCGTCTCCGCGCTCGGCCATGTCGAGTTCGCCACCACCGCGACGCTGGTCGACATGGCGATCCCGCTGTCGCGCATCGTCGCGCTGCAGGTGGGCACCGTCCTGCCCGTCCCTATTCACCGCACCGTGCCGCTGAGCATTGCGGACATCGCCATCGCCCACGGAGCCGTGGGTGCGCTCGACGATCGCGTCGCGCTCGAAATCCATCACACCGCGTTTGCGAAGGACAAGTAAGCCATGACCATGCCATTCGATGGCTACGGCCTGATCCAGGAAATCGACGTTCGCCTGACGGTCGAACTCGGGCGCAAGAACCTGCCCCTGCGCGAGATCCTGACGCTGGGGGAGAACAGCCTGGTCGAACTCGACCGGCTGACCGACGAGCCGCTCGACATCATGGTCAACGGCCGTCTGATCGCACGCGGCGAAGTGGTCGCGCAGGGCAATCGCTTCGCGATCCGCATTCTCGAGCTGGTCGGCGCGGGCACGCCCACCGCCGCACCCGCATCCGCGCCGCAGGTCTCTGCGCAACCGGGCCACGCGCCGATGGAAGAGCGCCGCGCACCGCCGCCCACGGTGGAACAGATCTGATGCTGATCTACATTCTCAAGCTGCTGATCCTGCTGCCGCTTATCGGGGGGATGATCTGGGGCAGCCTGAAGCTGGCCAAGCGGATGCAGGGCCAGTTCGGCGGGCCGAGCGGTGGCGGCGAAAAGGCCGTCCGCATCGTCGAGACCACCATGCTTTCGCCCACGCTGCGGCTCGCGGTGATCGAATTTCATGGGCGTGAAATCCTCGTCTCGACCTCGAAGGGCGGGCTGACCCGGCTTGCCGAGGCACCCGCGCGGGCGAAACCCGCTTCGGAGCGGACGGGATCGGACATGACGGAGTTCGCCGCGTGATCGCACGTATCGCCAGGTGGGCCGCCGCTTTCGGCGCGCTCGCCTACACCACCGCAGCTTCTGCCGCTGCCACCGCAGCCGCCGCCGTGCCGACCGACAGCGCAGCTGCCGGCGCGCTCGACCGCGCGTTCGGCGAGCTTGGCGGAGCAGGCGGCGAACCGCTGAGCCTGTCGCTCCAGCTGCTCCTCGTCATGGGGCTGCTGACGATCCTGCCGGCGCTGCTGCTGATGATGACCAGCTTCACGCGCATCATCGTGGTGCTGGCGATCCTGCGGCAGGCATTGGGCCTGCAACAATCGCCGCCCAACCAGGTGCTGATCGGGATTTCGCTGTTCCTGTCGCTGTTCATCATGGCGCCCACGCTCGACCGCGTGAACACCGCCGCGCTGGAGCCCTATTCGGGCGGGCAGATCAACGCCGAGGTCGCGATCGAACGCGCCGGGAGCGAATTTCACAAGTTCATGATCAAGCAGACGCGCGAAACCGACCTGCAGATGTTCGCCAACATCGCCGACGCGCCCAAGTTCAAAAGCCCGCAGGACGTGCCCTTTTCGATCCTGCTGCCCGCCTTCGTGACCAGCGAACTGAAGACCGCATTCCAGATCGGTTTCATGCTGTTCCTGCCGTTCCTCGTCATCGACCTCGTCGTCTCGTCCGTGCTGATGAGCCTCGGCATGATGATGATGAGCCCGATGCTCGTATCGCTACCCTTCAAGCTGCTGCTGTTCGTCCTCGTCGACGGGTGGGCGCTGCTGATGGGCTCCCTCGCCTCCAGCTTCATGTGACCCGACCGATGGATGAAATGTCTCTCCTGCTTTCGATGGTGGACCGCATGTTGTGGACCACCGCGCTGGTCGCCGCACCGATCCTGCTGGCCGCGCTGGGGCTCGGCCTCGTCATCGGCCTGATCCAGGCGGCGACTTCGGTAAACGAACAGACGCTCACCTTCGTCCCCAAGCTGGCGGCAGTGGCCTTCGTGCTGGTCATCCTCGGCGCATCGATGATGGCGCTGGTGACCGATTTCACGCAGGAAATCTTCGTCGAGATCGCCCGGATCGGGCACTAGGCCGGGCCGATGATCGCGCTCGACTTGGGGATCGGGGGGCTGGAGGGCGACCTGTGGCGCGTCGTCTTCCTGATGACGCGCATTGGCGCCGCGCTGCTTGCCGCGCCCTTTTTCGGGGCGTCCAACATCCCGGTCATGGTCCGCGTGTCGTTCACCGGCGCGATGGCGATTTTCGTCTCGATCTGGCTGCCCGAAATCGTCACGCCCCCGGCCCTGCTCACGCTCGACGGGATGCTCGCGCTCGCGGGAGAGGCGCTGATCGGGCTGATGCTCGGCTTCGTGCTCCAGATCGCCTTTGCCGCACCGACCATCGCCGCCGAGGTGATCGGCGGGAGCATGGGGATGAGCATGGCGCAGACGAGCGATCCTGGCACCGGCGGCACCACCACCGCTTTCGGCCAGTATTTCATCATCGTGCTGACGCTGATCTTCCTTGCCACCGGCGCGCACCTGCAATGGATCGCGCTGGTGACCGAAAGCTACCACGCCTTCCCGCCCGGCCAGACATGGGTCGCGCCCGAGCGGTTCGAGGCGATCGCTGGCTTCGGCGGGACGCTGTTCGAAACCGCGCTGCGCATCGCGCTGCCGGTCACGGTAATCCTGCTGCTGGTGCAGATCGTCACCGGCATCCTCAGCCGCTCCGCCCCGTCGCTCAACCTCTTCGCGCTCGGCCTGCCTGCAGGCGTGCTGGCGGGGATCGCTGCGCTGATCATCGCTGCTCCGCTGATCTATGACCAGTTCGGCGACCTGGTGGAGGTCGCGCTCGGCCAGGCCGAAAGCGTGATGACGCCATGAGCGAGACGGCCGGCGAAAAGACATTTGCGCCATCGGAAAAGCGCCTGCGCGACGCCGCCAACAAGGGCGACGTGCTGCGCTCCAAGGATCTGGGCACTGCGGTGGTGATGCTGGTCGGCGCGGCTTGGCTGGCGTTCGGCGGACCGTGGCTGGTCGCCGATATTTCCAGCCTGCTGCGCGAGGCCTTTCAGTTCGACCAGAGCGAGATCGCGGATTTCCGCCCCGAACGGCTGATGATGGAAGGGCTGACCGCGGCTCTGCCCCCGATCTTCGCGCTGGCGGTGCCCGTCATCCTCGTCACGCTCGCCAGCCAGCTTGCCTTCGGCAAGGGGCGGTTCGTGATGAAGAACCTCGAATTCAAGCACACCCGCATCAATCCCGCATCGGGCCTCAAGCGGATGTTCGGCCCGAACGGGCTGATCGAGATGGGCAAGGGCCTGCTCAAGGTCGGGCTGCTCGGCTCGATCGCCACGGTATGGTGGTACTCGTCCTACGAAAGCCTGCTTGGCCTCGGACGCGGCAACCTGTCGCAGCAGCTGACGACCGCATGGGGCGCGATCATATCGCTGTTTGTCGCGCTGTGCGGCGGGCTGGTGGTCATCGCCGCCGTCGACCTGCCGATCCAGTGGGTCCGCCGCAACAAGAAGCTCAAGATGAGCTTTCAGGAAGTGAAGGACGAGAACAAGGAGAGCGAAGGTTCGCCCGAAGCGAAGTCCGCCCGCCGCCAGCGGCAGCGCGACATCGCCGCCGGTTCGGTGTCGGGCGCGATGCGCGAGGCGCAGTTCGTGATCACCAACCCGACGCACTTCGCGGTCGCGCTGACCTACGATCCCGAAAAAGCCTCCGCGCCGATCGTGCTGGCCAAGGGCCGGGGCGACAAGGCACTGGCGATGAAGGAACTGGCGCGCGAATTCGGCCTGCCGACGCTCGAATATCCGCAGCTCGCCCGTTCGGTCTACTTCACCAGCCGCGAACGGCAGATGATCTGCGAAGACCTGTACGGCGCCATTGCCGCCGTGCTTGCCTATGTCCTCTCGCTCAAGCGTGGCGAACTGCCGCCGCTGCCCGCAATCGAGGTTCCCGTTGCGCTGCGTTTCGACGCCGACGGTCGGCTTTAATATCGATTTCCACCATTAATTCCGGCGGCCTCCCGCCGTTCTAACCTGCAATGGAAACGAGCAGCACCCGAGCATCTTCAATCGCGAGCACGCTGGGAGCGGGCAGTGGCGTCGACATGGTCGCGCTGGCCGAGGACCTGGCGAAGGCGCAGTTCGAATCGCGCCAGCAACGCCTCGAAAGCAAGTCCGAGGTGCTCGAGCGACAGATTTCGCTCGCCTCGACGCTGCGCGGCCTGCTCTCCTCCTTTGCCAGCGCGCTTGGCGACCGGGTCCGCACGGGCGATCTTTCCGCCCAGCCGACCATTGCCAATTCGGCGATCGCAAAGGTCTCGGCCCCGATCGGCACGTCCGGCAAGGGCACCTACTCGCTGGAAGTCACACAGCTCGCCAAGGGGCAGACGCTGGCCGGACCCGCCTACACTGCCTCCACCGACACGGTCGGCGCAGGCCAGCTGACGATCCGGTTCGGCGCGACGTCCAATGCAGCCTTCACCGAAGATGCCTCCAAAGGCACCGTCACGATCGACGTTGCCGCAGGTGCGACGCTGGCCGACGTCGCCAAGGCGATCAACGCCAAGAACTCGGGCGTGACCGCGTATATTTCGCAGACCACCGCCGGCGCGCAGCTGGTGATGAAGGGGCCGGAAGGCCTCAACAGCGGGTTCGTCGTCGAAGCGACCGAAGATGCCGCCTATCCCGGCCTCGCGAACCTTGCCTGGGCCCCGGGCGACGATGCCTCCCGCCTGCTGGCCACCTCGCAGGATGCGCAATACAAGCTCGACGGGCTTACCCGCAGCAGCGCGAGCAATACGATCGCCAACGCCGCGCCGGGTCTGGCGCTTGAACTGACGGGGACCAACGCGGGTTCTGCAACCGTCATCGGCTTCGGCAACCCCAAGGCCGCCGTAACCACCGCGATGACCGATATCGTGGGTGCGCTGAACGAGATCGCCGCCGAGCTCAATGCGGCGACCGATCCGATGTCGGGCGACCTCTCCCGCGATTACGGTGCACGCGCGCTGCGCACCGAATTTTCCGCGCTAGGCAGCAAGATCATCATGCCCAATGCGCCAGCCGGCACGCCGCGCACGCTTTCCGACCTGGGCGTGGCGATCCAGCGCGACGGCACCTTCAAGCTCGACAGTGCACGGCTCGAAAAGGCGCTGACCGATCACCCGGAAGAAGTCGCGGCGATGTTCACGCCGGGGCTGAACGGCATTTTCGCGACCATCGACAAGATCGCGCGCAACAACGCGATATCGACCGATCCCGGCTCGCTCGCCGGATCGGTCGCCCGCTATACCTCGCAATCGCAACAGCTGACCGAGGATCTCGCGAAGCTCGCCGAAAAGCAGGAGGCGCTGCGCGCTTCGATGGTCGCGCGCTTCTCCGCCTCGGATTCGCGGATCGCCGCATCGCAGTCGACCCTCGATTTCCTCAAGTCGCAGATCGACGCCTGGAACGCGCAGCGGAACTGATCATGCTGGCATCCTCAGAACCACGCGCCGCCTACCAGCAGAGCAACTTCGACGCCCGCGTCCGGGGCGGCACCGCGCAGGATATCGTGGTCTATTGCCTCGACGAACTCGCGCTCACGCTGGGGATGCTCCGGCAGGCGGACATGCGCGGCAACCCTGCCGGGCGCAGCGCAGCGATCACGCGGGGCATCGCGATCCTCACCGCGCTGGAAATGGGCATCGACCGCGAGAACCCGCTGGCGGCCAGCCTGCTGCATTTCTACGAAGGCTCGCGCCGCCTGCTGCTCGGCTCGGTCAGCGTGACGCAGGTCGACGCGATCGAGGCGCTGCGCGCCGACGTGATCGAGATCCGCGACGCGCTTCAGGCGGCAAGCAGCGCAGCGAACTAGGCTTCGATCCGGGCCCTTCCCGACTACAGTCACTTGGGCACAAGCGGCGCAAGCGATTGGCATTGCTCCGCCTGCCGGGATAGGGATCGCACCTGCATCGAAGGGAAGCGGGGTCGCGATGAACGCCTTTTTCGTGATCGATTCACAGGCCGATCGGCGTGCCGAGGTCTGCCGCGTCCTGCTGGCGGGCGATGGCCACGCCGAACCGTTCGACACGATCGAGGAATTTCTCGCCTTCAACCGGTCGCAGGGGCTGGCGCTGGTCCATAACGAAGGCGGCGCCGCCACCCGCCTGTGCGAAATGCTGGACGACGATCCCAGGCTGGTGCCGGTGATCGGATACGAGGAAGCCCCCGCGCTCGGCCGGGTGGTCGCAGCGATGCAGGCGGGCGCGTCCAGCTATCTCGAATGGCCGTTCACGCTCAAGAGCTTCATGGCCGAGATCGATCGGATCGAGCCGCTGCTGGGTCAGGGGCTCGATCGCAAGCGCCGTACCGCAAGGGCGCGGTCGCTGCTATCGGGGCTGACCGCTCGCGAACGCGAGGTATTGGTCAGCCTCACCAGCCTCGGCACCAACAAGGCGATTGCCAAGCATCTGGATATCAGCCCGCGCACGGTCGAGAAATATCGTGCGGCGATCCTCGTCCGGCTGGGGGTGGAGAACACCGCGCAGGCCATCCGCATCGCAGCCGATGGCGGGGCGTTCGACGATGCGTGGGGAGCCGCCCTGATCGGGGAGGCTGCACCGCCAGTCGCCGATGACGATCTCATCGGCTGACCGGCGTGCTTACAGCCAGTCCTGATCGAACCTCAGTGGGCCGTCGCCATAGAGGTAATCGGGTTCGAACTGCGCGTATTTGCGCAGGGCATCCCAGTCCGACGTATAGAGATCGCCGCGCCGGATTTCGCCCAGCCCCAGCTCGCGCAACTTGCCGACCGCGCGGTTGGCGTGGATCGCGCTGACCCCGCACATGTCGGCAAGGTCGATCTGCGTGAAGGGTGTGCGCAAGGAGCGCGCGTTGGCCTGCCCGATCAGCTCGAACCGGCGGTGCAATTCGCAATAGATATGAGCGATCCTGCGCGGCGCATCGAGCTGTTCGAGCATCTGGATCCACTTGCGGTGGATCGCCGCGTCGAGCAGCGTCGCAAACCACAGCGCACGCGCCACCCGCGGCCGTTCTTCCAGCGCTTCGCGCAGTTTCTCATGCGGCGCCACCCCGTAGACGACCGGCCCGGCCGCGACGATATTGTGATCGAGCCGCTTGAGCGCGAAGCCGTGCAGGTCCACGAAGTCTCCGGGCACGTGCAGGCCCACGATGAAGCGCTGGTTTCCGCTCTCGATCGTCCGGAACATGTAGCCGGAAATCAGAATCGTGCTGGTATCGGCGATTGCGCCGCGCGAGAGCAGGACCTGGCCCGTCTCCGCCTCGCGCCGCTCGACGACCAGCGATTCAATATACTCGAGGTCGTCATGACCGAGCTTGTCTCGTAGTCGTCCTGCGAGAAAATCGCCGGTATTCGGAAACTCCATCGCCCCCCGTCTTTCCACCCGTTTGGTACTGCCGATCGCGATAGCCAGCACCTGCGCGAACCGTCTACTGATGCATGTTAGCTTCCGTGCATTAGCTTACCAAACCTGCTTAAAAGCCTCCAGATCGACCACCACCGAACCGGCTAAAACACGCTTCAGACTGCAAAAATCTCCGGCTCGAGCGCCAGCTGCCCTTCCCCGTAGAGATAGTCGGCGGCGAAATCCGCGTAATTTTCCAGAGCCTGCCGATCAGCCGATACGACGCTGCCGCGACGAAACTCGGCCAGACCCCTCTCGCGCAGTTCGCGCAAGGCCCGGTTCGCGTGCACCGCGGTCGATCCGCTCATGTCGGCGAGATCGGCCTGCGTCAGCGGCGTTTCGAACCCGTCGCGCCGGGCCAGGCCAACCATCTCGAGCCGCCGCCACAACTCGGCGAAGATGTGCGCGATCCGTCGCGGCGTGGTCAGCTGCTCCAGCTTCATGATCCATTGCCGGTGCATGGCCGCGTCGAGCAGCGTGGAGGACCACAGCAACCGGGCGAGATGCGGCTTGTCCCTGAGAACCTCGCGCAGCTTTTCGTGCGGAACATAGGCGATTTTCGCGGGGCCAACCGTATCGACATTGTGGTCGAGCCGCTTGAGCGCGAAGCAGTGCAGGTCGACGAAATCTCCCGGCACATGCAGACTGAGCGCAGAGCGTTTCTCGCCCTCGCCGTTACGCTTTTCCAGCCCGCGAATGATGAAACCTTCGATCAGCAGCGTGCTGCGATTGCAGCTCGTCCCTGCTTCCACGATCCGCGAACTGGATTCGTAATGCGCCACCTCTTCGGGCAGATTTTCGAGCGCCTTGCGCTCATCCAGGGTGAGCGTGTGGCGCAAGCGCCCGAAAAGAAAGCGCCCCGTCAGCGGAAACTCGCGCAATTCCTCCTCGAGTGTCATGCTTCCCCCCGGCCGCCTGCTCTATCGCGGCTCGCATTGCAGATGCGTCTACTCGCTCGATATCGGATCGTCGAGCCTCGCAAACGGGACGTGGGGCTCGCAACCCGAGGTAATCCAGCAACGCGAGATGGTTGCTTGGATTTCACAAAGCTTGATTAGCGCGTGCGTCGGGTCCACCTCGCAAGGCTAATATGGATATGCTCACACAGAACCCGCCCGCCGATCACGCACCGCTCGCCAATGCCGAGCCGCTCGATCGATCCGCGATTCGACGCGCCTTCCGGCAGGAAGAGGCGGAGTGCATCGCGGAACGTCTCCGCGAGACGGAGGTCTATACGCGGCAGCATTCCGCGATTCACGAAAGGGCGGTCTCGCTCATCAAGGATGCGCGCAAGCGCGACGTCAGCGGCATCGACGCCTTCCTCCACCAGTACGGGCTCAACACAGAAGAAGGCATCGCGCTGATGTGCCTTGCCGAGGCGCTGCTGCGGGTGCCCGATTCGCGCACCGCCGACGCGCTGATTCGCGACAAGATCGGCGATATCGAATGGGCCGAGCACCTCGGCGAATCGAAATCCACCTTCGTCAACGCAGCGACATTCTCTCTGATGCTGACCGGCGAAGTGCTCGAGAGGCCGCAGCTCAGTCAGCGCGGCATGAACCGTACGCTGCGCGGCGCGATGAACCGGCTGGGCGAGCCCGTGATCCGTCAGGCAACCTTGCAGGCCATGCGCATTCTGGGCGGACAGTTCGTGTTCGGCCGCACCATGAACGAAGCGCTGAAACGCGCCGGCCCCGAACGGGCCAAGGGCCTGACCCACAGTTTCGACATGCTCGGCGAAGCGGCGATGACCTTCGCCGATGCCGAACGTTACCGGAAAGCCTATGTCTCCGCGATCGAGCGTCTGGAGAAGGAAAGCGACGGCACGATTTCGGGCAGTCCCGGCATCTCGGTCAAGCTGACGGCGCTCTATCCCAAGTACGACATCTTCCATGCGGACAAGGCGATTGCCGCGCTGCTGCCGATCGTCACCGAATTGGCCGAGAAGGCGCGCGACGCGAACATCCACTTCACCGTCGATGCGGAAGAGGCCGACCGGCTCGAGCTCTCGCTCGACCTCGTCGAGCTGCTGGCGGCCAACGACGCGCTGTTCATCCGGCCTGACGGGTCGCGCTGGGAAGGCTTCGGCATGGCCGTGCAGGCCTACCAGAAGCGCGGCGTGCCGCTGTGCCGCTGGCTGATCGACCTTGCCGAGAAGCATGACCGCAAGTTCATGATCCGGCTGGTCAAGGGTGCCTACTGGGATACCGAGATCAAGGTGACGCAGGTCGCCGGGCTGGACGATTTCCCCGTCTTCACCCGCAAGGTTGCGACCGACGTATCCTTCATGGCCTGCGCCGACGTGCTGCTGTCTGCGCCCGATCGGATCTACGGCGCGTTCGCCACACACAACGCCTACACGATCGCCGCGATCAAGCAGCGGGCGCAAGCCGGGACCGAGTTCGAATTCCAGCGGCTGCACGGCATGGGCGAAGAGCTGTACGCCGCGCTCGCCAAGTCGGAGGGCAACGCCAAGACGCCGGTGCGCATCTACGCACCCGTAGGCGGGCACAAGGATCTGCTCGCCTATCTCGTACGCCGCCTGCTCGAAAACGGAGCCAACAGCTCGTTCGTCAACCGGATGGCCGATTCCAGCCAGTCGGCCGAAGATCTGGCGGCTGATCCGGTGGCCGAACTCGCCGCGCTCGAACCCAAGCGCAATCCGGCGATCACGCTGCCCAAGGACCTGTTCCCCGGCCGTACCAACAGCGCCGGGATCGATCTCGCCGACCCGCTGGTGCGCGAACCATTGCTCAAGCGGCTGGAGGAACTGCGCGGTCGCCAGTGGGAAGCCTCGCCCACCTTCAAGGCCGAAGTGCCGGGCGAGATCGCACCTATTACCGCACCCTTCGACCACGGCATGCGGATCGGCACCCGCCGCGATGCGAGCGCCGAGGAAGTAGAAGATGCGATCACGCGCGCCGAAGCGATCCAGCCGGGCTGGAATGCGCTGGGCGGCGAGAAGCGCGCCCTCCTGCTCGAAGCGGCGGCGGATGCTTTCGAAGCGCATACCGACGAGATCCTCTCGCTATGCCAATTGGAAGCGGGCAAGACGCTGGTCGATGCGGTGCTCGAAATCCGCGAAGCGGTGGACTTCCTGCGCTATTACGCGGTCGAGGCGCGCCGCCTGTTCAGCGAACCGATCCAGCTGCCCGGCCCGACGGGCGAGCACAATTACATGAAGCTCGCAGGGCGCGGCGTGTTCGCCACGATCAGCCCGTGGAACTTCCCGCTGGCGATCTTCACCGGCCCCGCCGCAGCCGCGCTCGCCGCCGGCAACACGGTGATCGCCAAGCCCGCCGAGCAGACTCCGCTGATCGCCGCGCTCGCGGTGAAGCTGTGCCACGAGGCGGGCATTCCCGAAGAAGTCTTCCAGCTCCTCCCGGGCGGTGGAGAGGTCGGCCAGCTGATCACCAATGATCCGCGCATCGCGGGCGTATCCTTCACCGGAAGCACCGCCACCGCGCAGGCGATCAACCGCGGCCTCGCTGCGCGCGAAGGCCCGATCGCCACGCTGATCGCCGAAACGGGCGGCCAGAACGCAATGATTATCGACAGCACCGCGCTGCCCGAACAGGTGACGCGCGATGTCGTCGCAAGCGCCTTCCAGAGCGCCGGGCAACGCTGCTCCGCGCAGCGCGTGCTGTACATCCAGGAAGACGTCTACGACGAGATGCTGACGATGATCCGCGGCGCGTTCGAAGCGCTCGACGTCGGCGACCCGACCAAGTTTTCGACCGATGTCGGCCCGGTGATCGACCACGACGCGCAGGCTGCGCTCGAACGTCACATCGCCCGGTCCGAAACGATCGGCCGCACGATCTGGCGCGCGGAGGACGATCCGTCGTTCGCACGCGGCAGCTTCGTGCTGCCCACGATCATCGAGATCGAGGGGATCGGCCACTTGCAGCGCGAGAATTTCGGCCCGGTGCTGCACGTCGCCCGGTTCAAGGGCAAGGACCTCGAAAAGGTGGTCGACGATATCAACGCGGTCGGCTTCGGCCTCACCTGCGGCTTGCACAGCCGCGTGGAAGAAACGCGCCGCCTCGTCGAATCGAAGATCAAGGTCGGCAATTTCTACGTCAACCGCAACCAGATCGGTGCGGTAGTCGAAAGCCAGCCGTTCGGCGGCGAAGGCCTGTCGGGCACCGGCCCCAAGGCGGGCGGCCCGCACTACGTCGCGCGCTTCGCGACCGAGCGCGTGGTGACCGTGGACACGACTGCCGCCGGCGGGAACGCCAGCCTGCTCGCCAGCATGTGATCGGCGATCGCGGATAATCGGTTCGCGGAGGCTTGCGTGCAGCCTCCGCGTTCCACATCACGGTCGGCATGGCCATTCTCTCCGACCGCTGGATTCGCGAACAGGCACAAAAGCACGGCATGATCGAGCCGTTCGAAGAGGCGCAGCGGCGCGACGGCTGCATCTCCTACGGTCTCAGCTCCTATGGCTACGACGCCAGAGTAGCTCCCGAGTTCAAGATCTTCACCAATGTCGACAGCGCGGTGGTCGACCCGAAAGACTTCGCGGCGAACAGCTTCGTCGATCGCGAGACCGACATCTGCGTCATCCCGCCCAACAGCTTCGCGCTGGCGCGCACGGTCGAATATTTCCGCGTGCCCGAGGATGTGCTGGTCATCTGCCTCGGCAAGAGCACCTATGCGCGCTGCGGGATCATCGTGAACGTCACCCCGCTCGAACCGGGCTGGGAAGGCCACGTGACGCTGGAGTTCTCCAACACTACCCCGCTGCCCGCGAAAATCTACGCCAACGAGGGCGCGTGCCAATTCCTGTTCCTGCAGGGCAACGAGCGCTGCGAGACCAGCTACAAGGACCGCGCGGGCAAATACATGGGCCAGCGCGGGGTTACGCTGCCGCGGCTTTAGGACGCGTTCGTCGCCACCCCACCACGCATCGCCGCAGGTCGCTGTATGCGATCGCCCGCCGCCGTAGCGTGCCTCCAATCGCAAGGGGGGACGATAAAGATGCGCACGGGGGTCGTTGCTTGTTTCACCATCTGCACGGCCATGCTGGCGACCGCCGCTCCACTGGCCGCGCAGACCGGCGAAGGCTTCCAGGTCGAACGGTATGGCGTCGAATTGCGCCCCGATCTGGCAAGCGGCGCGGTTTCGGGACGCGAGACGATCAGGATCGAAGCGACCGAAGCGGACCTGCGCGCGCTCGTCTTTTCGCCCAACGCGCTGACCGTCAGCGATGCGCTTGTCGATGGAGAACCGGCGGCCGTTACCTCCGGTGAGAATGGCATCGTATTCTCTCTTCCGCGTGCCAAGCAGCCGGGAGCCACGGTCGAACTGTCCTTCGCGTTCTCCGGTTTCCCCAAGCGCGGCGTCACCCTCACCCCCGCGGGGATGCACACCGAGTATTTCGCCTGCGACTGGATGGTGTGCCTGCAGAACGCGCCGGGCGACAAGGCCGATCTCGAACTCGACCTCTTCCTCCCCCAAGGCTCTGCTTCACTGGGCGTGGGAGAGCGATACGCGACGCTCGACCTTCCCAGCGCCCTCGTGCTGCACCGCTACCGAAGCCTCGCCGAAACCTCGCCCTACCTGTTCGGTTTTGCCGCTGGCGATTATCCCGCGGAAACCGTCGAGACGCCGCAGGGCACGCTGCGCTATCTGAACGCTACGGGCGAGCCTGCCGACCTTGCCGATCTCTTTGCGCAGACACCCGAGATGGTCGCCTTCTTCGCGCAGCGCAGCGGGCTAGACCTGCCCGGCGGTTCCTACGCACAGCTGCTCGTCCCCGGTCGCGAGGCGCAGGAGACGATGAGCTTCTCGCTGATCGGCAAGGGCGAGCTCGACCGGGAAAGCGAAGATCCTTCGTCGGCATGGATCATCGCGCATGAGCTTGCGCACCAGTGGTGGGGCAATGCCGTGACCACGCAAACCTGGCGCGACTTCTGGCTCAACGAGGGGTTCGCGACGTTCATGGTCGCCGCATGGGAGCAGCATCGCTACGGCGAGGCGGCGTATCAGCAGGAACTCGACGTCTTTCGCGACCGGCGCGAACAATTGCGCGAACGCGGCTGGGACAAACCGCTGGCCTGGAGCGGCGACTACCCCTCGCTCGGCTATCGGCGTGCGGTACAATACAGCAAGGGCGCGCTGTTTCTCGCGACCTTGCGCGAAGAGATCGGCGACGAGCAATTCTGGAGCGGCGTTCGGGCCTATACCCGCGCGCATGCCGGCGGCACGGTGACCAGCGTGGATTTCCAGCGCGCGATGGAAGAGGCGAGCGGACGCGATCTTGCTGCGATCTTCGATGAGTGGGTCTTCGGCGAGGATGGCACCGAAGGTTGACGGTTCCTGACCGGCTACATGGGCCCGCGCGGGGTCACGCTTCCGCGTCTTCAGGAATACGGCGGACGGGTTCGCTGCCGCAGGTGGAGACCCGCTAGCCCGATTCTCTTTCGCGCCGGATCGGGAAGATCCGCATATAGGTGAGACAGCGCCACAACCATTCGAGCGGACCGAACCGGTAGCGTGCGAGCCAGGCCGGCGACCAGACCAGCATGATCGCCCAGGTGGCCAGCATCACGCCATACAGCGCAGGCCGGGTCAGTTCGCCGAACAGGCCGAGCGCCCATCCGTGGAAGACGAAAAGCATCAGGATCGACGTGCCCAAATAGTTCGAGAAAGCCATCCTGCCCGTCGCGGATATCCGCCTGCCGAGCCAGCCGGTCGCACGCGGACCCCAGAGCGCCAGTAGCGCCGCGAGCCCCAGGATCATCGGGAGAGCCGCAAGTCTCGACGTGCCGTCGAACGACCAGAGCGTGGCCATATAGCTCAACCCTTCGGCGTGAGCCCACAGCCCGATGGCGAGCGTACCGGCAAGACCGACCAGCACCCCGATCGCCCCCCACAACATCTGCCGGCGCGGATCGAGCCGCCCGTCGAATAGGCCGAGCCGGTAAAGCGCCATGCCGATCAGCATCAGCGGGATCGTTTCGAGCGTGTTCTGGGTCCACGACAGCAGCGGCTGCGTCCCGTGTTCGGCGAGGTTGTAACTCACCCAATTGCCATAGTCGCCCGCCCGGATCAGCGCGGTCTCTACCCGGCCGTCGGCAATGGCGGCATCGCGCATCTCGCCCGCCATATCCGCCATGCTGCCGGAGCTCTTCGCATACACCAGGCCCCAGACCACGGTATCCTTCACCGCGCCGAGCAAATAGACCACGGTGCCGACGATCAATTGCGTCTTGGGTTTCCATTTGACGAACAGCAGCGCGATGAGCCCGCAGACCGCGTAGAGGGCCAGGATGTCGGTCTTGGCGGCCAAGAGATAATGCGCGTAGCCGAACGCGAACAGCCAGAAGAGGCGCCGCACCTGAAGCCAGCGTCCCTGGCCACGCGCCCACGCCCGGTCGAGGAACAGGATGAGCCCCGCGCCGAAGAGCAGCGTGAACAGGCCCCGCATCTTGCCGTCGATCAGCGTCAGCTGGGCGACCCAGAGCCAGTCCGACACGGGCCCATGCCCGGTCAGGAAACCGCCGGGCCAAATATAGGCCACCTGCGGCTGGCCGAAGGCGATTATGTTGGCCGCAAGGATGCCCATCACCGCGATCCCGCGGGTAAAATCGAGGCTCGCCAGCCGCTGCTGCCCGGTCGCAGAGATGGGTTCGAGACGCGGCTTTTCCTGTTTCTCTGTCATCGTACCATCTCTTCCTGGTGCACCCTTCGACCCGCCCTCCACGGGCCGACGAGCGAGATCTGCCTGAACCGGCCTATGCCACTGCGATGTCATCGCGATCGTGCCACCGTTGCAGCACAGCGATCGACAGCAGCTCTACGCCGAGGGCGAATATCGGCAGCACGACGCAGGTGAGGTCTGCGAAGGCGACGGCGGAAAACAGCGCGAGCGTGATCGTGCCCGCCGCGCCTGCGCGCAGGATGGCGGCCGCCTTGTCCCAATCGGCTTCCACCACGAACCAGGCGTGCAGGATGAGCCCCGCCACCAGCATCAATAGCAGGGTAGCCAGCCCCGTAACGGCGAAGGCATTGCCCGCCCATGTGGCCGTCGACAGGCCCGTTGGCGCCCTTGCGAAACTCGCGATGCCTTGCGCATAAGGCGGCTCCACCCACGGGTAGCCAAGCCAGAGGCCTGTCAGGAGGATGGCCGCAGCGGGCAGGATCAGCCCAAGCGCGAAGGTGTAGCGCCACAGCGCAAGCCTGCCCTCGTCGTGCGACGGCAGTGCGCTCCACGCGGTCGCAAGGCAGCCGAAGGCGAAGGACAGTCCGTCACCGGCCCGCGCCGCCACGTCGAACTCGGCGCGCATGGCTGCCGCCCAATCGCATCGATGCGAGCCCATCCCCGCCATCGCGAGCTTCATGACGGCGCGGGCGAGCAAGACGGTCATGCCTTTGCACCCGACAGGCCGAACGCCCGCGGATCGGATTTGACTTCGCGGGCAAGCGCCAGCCCGGACGCCGTAAGCCGATAGGCATGGCGTGGAGGCCGCCCGGGCGCGCTGGGCTCGCACCATTCCGAGGAGAGCAGCCCCCGGTCGGTCATCCGCATCAACAGCGGGTAGAGAGAGCCCGACTTAAGCCCGGTTTCTTTCATGAGATCGTACCCGTGAATGCGTTCAGGCGCCCGATCGTACAGCGCGGTCAGGACAGCGAGCATCTGCGGAGACGGGCGTCGGAATCGAACCATGGCCAACATCATATACATATGTAGACTTATTGGCGCAATCCTGTTCGGCGACGTGCGTCGAAAAGCCCGCAATGCGCAGCCGAGCGAGCTTTCTCAGGCGATCCGGGGCCAGCTGCCTGCTCTCCCGCCCCGAGACCGCGACAGGCATTTTCCTACTTCGTCAAGGCCTGCGATAGTGCGGCGATGCACCTCGGTTTCGGTTCTCGCCTCCGTCCTGCGCCAAGATATGCACCCGTTCGTCCGCGGGCAGGTTTTTCACCCCTGGACACTGTGTCGGGTGTGTCAGGGCGTGGAGGGTCGGGCCCGCAAAGCGGCTTTGACTCGCCGGCCCTTCCAAAGCACACATATCGGCAACACAAATCGCGTCATTCCTGCGCATGCGGGCTGACGCAGCGAGAGGATAACGAGATATGGCACGCGACTTCGACATCGTGATATACGGCGCGACCGGCTATACCGGGCGTCTGGTCGCCGAGCATTTCCTGCGCGAATATGGCGACAGCCCCGATGCTCCGTCTTGGGCGATGGCGGGCCGCAATCCGGACAAGCTGGCCGAAGTGAAGCGCGAAATCGGCGCGCCCGACTCCACCCCCACCATTGTCGCGGACGCCGCAGATGCGACCAGCCTTGCGCAGATGTGCGCGCAGGCGAAGGTCATCATCACCACGGTCGGCCCCTACCAGCTCTACGGCGAACCGCTGCTCGCGGCCTGCGCCAAGAGCGGCACGCATTACGCCGACCTGTGCGGAGAGCCCGCATGGATGCGGCAGATGATCGACAAGTATCACGAGGACGCGAAGGTCAGCGGTGCGAGGATCAGCTTCTCCTCCGGCTTCGATTCGATCCCCTTCGACCTGGGCGTGCTGATGCTCCAGAAAGAGGCGAAAGAGCGCTTCGGCGCGCCGTGCAAAACCGTGCGCGGGCGCGTGCGGGCGATGAAGGGGACTTTCTCGGGCGGCACCGCTGCCAGCCTCACCGAATCGATGAAAGCGATGGCGCGCGATCCTTCGCTTATCAAGATCATGCGCAGCCCCTTCGGCCTGACGCCCGGTTTCGACGGGCCGGACCAGCCGAACGGCATGATCCCCAAGTACGAGAGCGATCTGGGCAAGTGGGCCGCGCCCTTCGTGATGGCCCCGATCAACACCAAGAACGTCCACCGCACCAACTTCCTGCGCGGGCATCCTTATGGCGAGGATTTCCGCTACGACGAAATGGTGCTGACCAGCCCCGGCGAAGCGGGCAAGGCGGCGGCCAATGCAGCCGCCGAGATGATGAAGAACCCGTTCGGCGCAAAACCGCCCAAGCCCGGCGAAGGCCCCACACCCGAAGAGCGCGAGAACGGCTATTACGACGTGCTGTTCGTGGGTGAGACGGCCGGCGGCGAAACCCTGCGCTACGCGGTCAAAGGTCGCTACGATCCGGGCTATGGCTCGACCAGCCGGATGATCGGCGAGACTGGGATCGCGCTTCTAGAAAGCGATGCGCCGGGCGGGATCGGCACGCCGGGTTCGATCTTGGGCGAGGCGCTGGTCGATCGCCTGCGCGAACATGCGGCGCTGACGTTCGAAGTGGAGGAATAGCGACGTGGCTTTTCTGGCTTCGGTGATCGGGCGCATGCTCCTTGGCCTGATCTTCATCGTTTCGGGCATATCCAAGATCATGCACGTATCCGCTACGGCGGAGCTGATCGAGAAGGCGACCACCCTGCCCCCCTCGATCGCGCTGCCGGTCGGGATCTTCGAGCTGGTGTTCGGCGTGTTCCTCGCGGTCGGCTTCATGACCCGGGTCAGCAGCGTGCTGCTGTTCGGCTTCACGATCGCGACGGTGGTGCTGTTCCACAACAAGGTGGGCGACCCGTTGCAGGTGCAGATGGCGCTCAAGAACGTCGCCATCGCAGGCGGGCTACTGATGGTGTTTGCCTATGGGCAGGCGCGCGGATCGGTCGACGTGTGGCGCGAACGCGACCGCGCGCGTCGGGCAGAGCTGCGTGCCGCCAAGGCAGAGGCGCGGGCGGCGGAAGACGCCGCCGCCCACTGATTGGTGTGTCTGCGCTCTAGAAGCTGAACCGCGCGCTGACCGAGAGGTTGCGAC
>Ga0098073_1000068_pt1 | contig 42444 bp, 63 predicted proteins | sample 31_taG_FD_75060 | JGI IMG/M metagenome (GOLD analysis project Ga0098073, IMG submission 75060) | Marine viral communities from the Gulf of Mexico - 31_GoM_OMZ_CsCl metaG | ecosystem: Environmental > Aquatic > Marine > Oceanic | place: Gulf of Mexico | collected 2015-07-12
AACCCCATGATGCCTAACAACGCCAGCTTCTACATGGGTCCCCAGGCTGGTCAAGGTTACTTCCTGGCTGGCGAACCTGTGATGCCTACCGGCGTTCAGTTCGAAGGTGTGAAGTTCTTCGAGTCGACCAACTTCCCGACCAAGAACATCACCGCTTCTTTCGATGGTGGTTCCAGCTACGCTTCCAAGGAAGTTGCTCAAGGCTATTTCTTCGGTCCTCAGTCCGTTGGCGTGGGTATCGGTGGCCCGAACGCTCAGGTGCTCATCAACAACAACGACGACTTCAGCCGCTTCATCATCCTGATTTGGCAACTGTACGCTGGCTTCGAAATCCTGAACAAGGACTTCGTGACCACCGCATTCAGCTTCGTCCAGGACGACGGCACTGTCTGATATCCATAAGAGTACACACATACGGAAAAGATAAATGACCTATCTTTCGTCCAAAAAGATCTTCCCAGGTAACTGGGCGGAGCCTCTGAACGGTTGGTACAAGAACATTGATACCAACGACAGCGGTAGCAACGACGCTTCCAAGGGTGGCCCCACTGCTGTGCTGGCCATCCCCGGCTGGAAATATTTCCAGCAGCGTGGTTATGTGGCTGTGACCAACACCTCGGGTGCTGGCGCTGTCGCTACCGGCACTGTGATCGTTCCTTCCCCTTACCGGAACGATGACACCCGTCCCGACATCACCGGTATGGTGATTTCTGGTGACGCAACCCTCCCTGCCTACGTCTACCGTGCCACTATCTCCGTGGCTTCTGGTTGGGATGGCACCGTAGCTTCCGGTATCTACGCTGCTACCGGCACCGTGGTTACCTTCGGTCGCGACAACAGCGGTCCTGTGTCTGTTGCAGGCGCTGGTGAGGCTGTGGCACAGGCCAACCTCACCTCCACCACCTCTGGTTCCCAGGCTGGTGAAGTGTTCTTCGCTGGTACCTCTGCTGCCTATAGCGAGCTGCCCCTGCTGACCGCCACTGGCGCTGCTGGTGTGGATGCTTCTGGCGTCTACAAGGAGCTGACTGCCTCCACCGAGTTCAAGGTGTACGCCCGTGGTACCACCACCGGCACCACCACCTCTGGCGGCTGGTACATCTCTGCTGCTGACTCTGCCGCCAACCGCAAGGGTTACTTCGTGGTTGAAGTGTGCTACCTGCAGCCTGATACCGCTCCTGGCTACGAGGACATCGACGGCTATCTCCTGGGCCGCACTGTCAGCTGATTGAGGTAAACTAGGACCAGGTAAATTCTGGTCCTATGTCTACAACTGCTTCAGCCCTGTATCAACACAAAAAAACAGGTGCACGGGTCAAAGTTGTAAGTGAGTGGGATAACGGCGATTGGTTCATGGTCGAAGACCAGGACGGTCGCCTTTTCACCGCTTACAAAACCGAGCTGGTTCCCGACGAAGCAGCCACGAAGAAAGTTCAGACACTTCAGGTTAAGGATAAGGCTGCTCAAGAGGAGCCTCGTTCTTTTCCGCCTGATACGCGTCTGAACATCAACGCTGCCACTGCCCAGATGATCGCTGATCATATCAAGGGTATTGGCCTCAAGACTGCCCGTGAGATCAAAGACCTGCAGATGTCCTTATCGGGTGAAAGGTTCAACAATCTCGAGCAGTTGAAACAGATTAAACGTGTCGATTGGGACGCGGTTTTCTCCGCAGACTTAATTCGAGTCTGACTCATCTCCTACGGAAGACCCCTGGGAAACCGGGGGTTTTCTTGTTTTAGAATCAAAAATAAAACGATATGGCTTACGTTCCAGTTAGATCTGGTTTTACAGGTCCAAGTAATAAGATCGGTGGTTCGTCTCCATACCATGTCGATCTGAAGATGCTGGAATCTCTTCCGATTGCGGATAGAGTAAAAGCTATTGATACGTTAGCAAAGCAATATCGTTCTATTGGACGTGAGATTGAGTTCTCCAATGCTGCAGTTTCTGGTCAACGCTGGGACCCAGCCAAAGATTTGAGCGATAAGGTTGACCTTCTCAACCGTGCTGCTTCTGCGCATGGACACAGCAGGCATCAAGGGTGGCAATCGCTTGACTTTTATGTTCCGTTCAAGAACAAAAGCAGGTTCGATAAAGGCGCTGTAGAGGACGCCTCGATCTTCTTGCCGGCAGTTCCAGGGGGAAAGGTGCGCAGGGGCTCTGGAGGCGGCTACGGATACTACTCAGAGGCCCTGGATCCCAGCGGACAGGTTGTGTTCAGGGTTGGTCACGGCAATATAGATCGCCCGGAAAGCCAAGCAGAGATGTCTATTGCTGCTTCAACAACTCCACCTCCTGCTCCTCAGCTGCCAGCTCCTGAAGGCAGCGGAAACTCAAACCTAACCAATGCTTTTCTGGCAACAATGATCCAGAATCAGCAAGGGCAAAATCAGCTCTTGGAAGCTCTTACCGAAGCCATCGGAAAGAAAGAACCCCCCAAGAGTATTTCTAAACAACTCTCAGAAGCTATCGTTGGTAATGCACTCAGCCAAGCCTTAAATCCTCAAGGATTTCTTAGCAAGTTCATGGGAGAAGATCCATTTCTTCAGGGTAGCGCCATGGGTACCGGCCAGTTCCTGAGCGGAAATCTCTTTTGATTAGCTGCAACTATAATGAGTTGATGCTGGAAGGTAGAAGTGCAGTTATCTGACTTTGACAAAAGTAGGGTCAGGTATCACCTGGGCTACTTCACTGTTTCTGTTCCGGCGGGTGACTATGCCCGCTTGGAAGAAGCAATGAATACAGTCCCAGACTCCTACTTCTACGACAAGATCATCATTCAGATTGGTCGTTGCGATACAGCAGAAAAGAAGACGGAAGTTGCAAGCTCTCCGTCCACGCGTTTGGAAACGATCCTTGGTGACGTTGACCGTACGATTCGTTCCAGTAATGCCAAGGAGGCATTAAAAGTCTGGGACGAAATTTACCTGTACGAAACCAATCGTTTGGCTAACATATTGTATGTGCCAAACTATAAAGATCCGTTCCAGGCTCGTTATCGCTACGAGCGCTCTGGTGCTGAGTTCATTCAGGCGTTACCTGGTCCTGCTGACACCGCTGTTGGCTCACGTATCTATCTCATGGAGAACTGGCGATAATGTTAGGCTTCCTTCGTCAATTCGCTCAGTCGAGCCCACAGGTTCTGCGTGCCATCCAGGGCTTTGGTGCTAAGGCTGCACCTGCTATTAAAGCAGCTGCTGATACCGTTACTAACCCAGCTACGTACCGAGCGCTGGCAGGGCAGGCTGAACGGGTGCTCCAGAAACCTTTACCTAAGGCTTTCGCTGGAACAAACTTTGGCAACATCCCCACTCGTTTCACGGGGATGATCACGGATCTGACCAATGCACCTGCTGGTTTAGCACGCAACGTACAGACCGGCATGGTCAATCGTGCGATCCAGGAAGCTGCTGGCGTTGCTCCTCAGCTCTCCCGTACCGTGGGGCAGGCAGCAAGCGGTGCTCTGCGTGCTCCTGTCATTGGTGAAGCGTTGCGGGCAGGTCAATCTGTCATGACCAATCCAATGCAAACTGCCATTCAAGTCGGCGGCCAGTTTGCTCGTGACCCAGGTCTGCGTCGTGAATTCCTTAAGCAGTTCGGCGGCACCAGTGAGAAAGCTGCTCGTGCTTTGAGTGGACAGGCTGGTTTTGGCCGAGTGGGTAGCCTGCTTCAGAACCTTTCTCCCGGTGGCGCAACTGGCCTGCGTGGCACTGCGGTTCTCGGTGGAATGGGAGGCATGGCCTGGGGCCTAGGCGATCCAAGTGCGCTGATTGAAGCAAGCCAAGGCGTTCAAGGTTTCCTGAAGGATCGTGGTTTGATTTACGATCCAGCCAAAGATTCGCGCGTTACTTCAATCCAAGATCGTCCTGTCGTTAATCCTGGTGAGCTTGCACCTGATTACAGCGGTGCTCGTGATCGTGCGTTCAGGTTTGCTCAATATGCTGGAATGGATGGAACTGGACCCAGTTCTGCTCTGTTAAATGCTTACGATCAATACCGTAGAGGAGAATGGCCTGGAGTGACTCCCCCTGGTGGCACCCCGCCGCCAGCCCCGATCCTTCCTCCTCCACAAGGGGCGGGATCGCAAGCCGGACAACAGACTCCTTCACCAACTGCACCTCCTGCACCTGGGGCGGTGTCTAACGGGGCCGGTGTTCCCGCACAACGCCAAAATGTTCAACAACGCGCGCTCTCTCAAGAAGTACTTAATGCTGCTCAGCAGTACGCTGCTCCTGCAGGTGTCCCCCTTTCTTCCTTCTATTCGGGCCAGCAGCAACTGGGTAGGAGCATGGAGCAGACTGGAGAGCTACAGCGTCGGTTGAAGGATCTTGGTGGTGCAGCCGGGATGAGCAACGAAGCCCTGATGCAATGGGCTCAAGCCAATCCGGAACTTGCCTACCGCGAACTGATGAAACTCCAAGGGAGGAGCCGGTAATGGCACCTAGGGTTGGCATCCTTCCACCGGAAGAGCGCATGGCCATCTTCCGTGGAGCCAAGCAATTAGGCTTGGATCCATACGAATTTGGTGCGTTCCTTTCACTTGAATCGGGTCCAAATATGGATCCGAACATTGTGGGAGGTGCCGGTGGTCGTCACAAAGGTCTCATCCAGTTCGGTCAAAATGAACAACGACAGTACGGCATCTCTGGTCCACAGACCCGAGCTGGTCAGATGGACGCAGTTTTGCAGTACTTTCAAGACCGTGGTTACAAACCAGGCATGGGAATTGCTCGTGCTTATGCAACTGTTCTTGGTGGTAATCCCAACGTTTCTTTGACATCACAGGATTCGTTCGGCACTTCGGTGCAATCAATGCTTCCTCGTTTCAGAAAAGGTGGTGATTACTACGCCAATGCACAACGAGTACTGGGGGATTTACCTCCAGAATTTGGTGCACCTGTTGGACAAGTTGCGCAAACACCTGCACCATCACCTGCACCTGTTGCTGCTGTCCCAACGACTACAGCAAAACGTAAGCAAAAAGCTGAGTCGCTTCTCAGTGACGTAAAAGAAGGGATTGTGCAGCAACTCCTGCGTAATGCACTTCAGGTTCCCAGTGTTCCAGGGGCCTTTGGCGCCATGGGTTTCCAAGGTATGGGTAAGTTGTTCTAATGTCGTATATCGAATACGCTGACAAATATCTACCGGGTGAGGTGTACCGCAGCCAGTATGGTGGTGCGGGCACCAATCCCTTTTATCAACTGTACGCAAAAACAAAAAAAGGTGTGAAGTTCACACCTCAAGAGGAAGACACGATGTCTGGGGAATCGTTCCAGCGGTTTCTTAATCTTCAAAGGAATCCTTCTTCTCTCTTTTCAGAAGCAGTGAAGTATCCAGAAGGATTCAATCAGTACATGAGCCTGGTCCGTGAGTTTGGCTTGAATCCGGGCTCGGTGTAGTAATTGCAAAGGCTCTTTCCAAGGGCCAGCCTTTGTTGAGGCGTTTCTGCATTGACTGTGGAGTAATGCCTACCTCTCTGGCCCAATCCGCGATGCATTGGGTTTTCCCGTTAAAAGTATAAAGGCGAGTGGCACGCTTGCCTCCTCTGTTGCGAGTTTGCTCTTTTCTTGTAGCCCATCGACAGTTTTCTTTACAGTAGTTTTTATCGTTATTAATCCTTTCTAGTTCCATTTTGGGATCTGGTTTCTTGCCCATATCTGCCAGAAACACCGTAAAGTCTTCCCAAGCGGGATCGTAGCCAATTCCACGTCCACCATAACGTTCATAATGGGTTGTGCCAATGCAATTACAGCGGCTTTTCATTGCACACCATGAACCGTATTCTGGTGTTCTATCTCTGTTTCCACCATGCTTAAAAGAAGCGCAGTTTTTTGAACAATAGACATACCCTCTATCTCGCAAACGCTTTCTATGCCAAGCTGCGGTATTGCCTTGGCGTTCGTAAAACTTGCCACAGCAAGCGCACCGAAAAGTTGTTTGTGCCATTAGAATAAGAGAAGTTTTCGGAGGCCCCTGTCAAAGTAGCATAGACAGGGTGTTTAGTCAAATATCCAGTACTAGCAGCAACAAACAGCCCGTATTTGTTGACCGCCCGCTGTTTGATTCGGTGCGGGTCACAACTCAGACGGTTGGCAGCCAAGCAGGTAATACTATCTTTGTGCAAGGTGGTCAAGCGCCTTCCATCCTGGTGGATATGGATGCTGCCCTGGAGGAAGATAATAACAATGGCGGCGTGGTGGAAGCAATCACTATTATCCGCAATGATTATTACCGAGACGTTGATTATACTGTTTCATCCGGCACTTCCGGAAATGTTATATCGCTTACCAGTGGGCAGATCGTTTTCATCTCTGATACTGGTGTTTTGACCAATGGTGTAGCCAGCGGATACGGTTACTACACATACACTGGCGGCTCCACTCTGACTGGAGTCAATACTGCACTTGACTACTCGGGTGGCACGACATCTGGTTTCTTGTACAACGGTGTCAGTTATGGTTATCAACCTGCTGTAACGTTTGTGTTCTATCACACTCGTGGCACGACGACTCCGATTCCAGCTTCTGGTGATTATCAAGTACTGTTTGCTAAAAAGGTCCCGGCTAATACGCAACGGGTTGATTGCACTGACGTAATGCCAGAACTGGCTGTGCCTGTTGTCTCTGCTGGTAATACGAACGGTCTTGGCGAAGGTGCCCCCTTGCGCAACAAGGGCGTTTACCTGGAGCGTGGCGACCGTATTTACGTTGGCGTTTTTCCGGACGGCCCCAACATTTCTGGTTACATCCCAGGCGCACATATCACGGCACAAGGCGGTTTCTTCTGATCATGGCGAGCAGGCGTGGCAGCTCCTTTGGAGCAGCACGTAATAGCAAGGGTTCATCTTTTGGTGATTTCATTCGCTCAGAAGCATTGATCCCCAAGGGCGTACAACCAATTAGGACCGAATTCTCAAAGGGTTCGGTTCCTGATTCCATTTATTCCGCTAATCGTGAATCAGCCTGGTCCAGATGGCGTCGTGGGTTTGAGATCTATTGTCACAGCACAGCTACTGAGACTTATACATATCCCTTCGACTACATTATTCCATTGCCACCGGGAACAGTTCTACCCCCTGGAGCAAACCCACCAAAGATTCCAGGTTCGTTCCAGGGCTTTCCAACCAAGAACAAAGACCTTGGTATGCACTGGGCAGGTGTCCGTATTGCCGGCAGCTTGAGGTTCGATAACGTTCGTGACAACACTGGAGCGCCTTCTCCAATCCTTTCAGTAACAGAGGACGAGAACTACTGGTACGTCAAACTAAGTGGTAACTGGAGTGCTTCAACCCCGCTTCCTGCTCCTCTTTACATCGCACCAGTTGGTCCAGTACCCAAGCAATACCCTATCAATGGAGAAATTCTAGAAGACAGAATCATCACCGTTGGCGGTACACCGATCAATTCGCAAACGATTGATCCGACCACGCAAAAACGTTACGGGTATGTTCAAGCCGTTCTGGTTTCAACCGATGAAGTGAATGGCATCTTGACACTGCAAAAGCAAGGCTCTGTCGAATCGACCCCCGATGGTGTCCTCCAGACTCCTGCAACGCGTCCTCCCAATGTAGGGCGCTACTTGATGACAGGTGCTCGTTACTGCTGCTCCTGTCAGGATTTCACGAGACGTGACTACGCATATCTCAATGGCCTGGGTAAAACCAATCGCAGGGTTTTCCCTCGTACAGGTATTGCCACTATCAAGCCTGGCCGCTATGAAGTGATGCGTCTACGGGGGAAAGTGGATAATAGTGCTATGACCAGTGCTACTGTTAATCGTCAAATGGAGGTGGTTGCACCATCTCCTGAATACGGCATTCCTCCGACTGTCACACCAGACAGCTCCATTGTCCCTGGAACTCTTCGTGATAACCCAGGGGTTTTCAGGGACTTTGGTGCTGTCTACACCCGTAACAACCCACTTCCTTCCTTGGAGGGTGCCAAGTCAGAAGGTCCACCTGGCTATAACGACTATTCAACATCCACAGACAAGGATGGTGTTGCCACCATCACTTCTCTTACGGACTTCTGGAGTCCACTTTTGGATGAGCTGAGGTACTGTAAACACATCTATGCGATGAAGTTTGCAGAGAAGGTATTTCCGCCAGAACCATCTGATCTACCTGTCGACACAGAAAGTATTGTCCGATGGGAACAAGACCTTGTGGAGAAAACCCAAAAGGAAAATGAAGATGCCTCTTACAAGCTTGCTGCAAGAGGCTTGTCATTCATGGATGTTCCACCGTATAACTGCCAGGCTCCAATGATGATGCCGATGATGCAGAAGCTATTCAACGTTCCCTCTACGTTTGTATTGATGAGCGGATTCCGTATGTACGACAAGGAAGGGAACGAATATAATCCATCTCAAGGCGGTAAACCTGCGGTCTAATGGCAGAATTTGGAGAGATTGTTGACGGCACTTTCTTTCTCTCACCAGAGCAGGTTGAAGTGCGTAAGTACGGCTACAGTCCCATTAAGGCTAGTGGCATACCCACGGTCTATCATGCAGGCGATGTCGTGAACCTACCCTATGCCTCGGGAGAGATTTCCACGATGGAAGCACTGGGGTTAGCCTGGGGCTCATTCTCCAGTGGTGTTGTCCCAGAATAAAGGCCCTGCTTTCGCAAGGCCCTTAACTCAAGCTGTAACAGGCATCAGACCCTCTCGGTTCAAGTGCTTTCGAATCTTTGCCAGGTTCCATCGGTAGCCGTCACGGGACATGCAACCAGGAAACGCAGCATAGTGCGTACCAAGCTTCAGGGTACCATTGTCGCGGTACTGGAAGAGGGTCTTACGGTCAACCCCCAGCAGTTCTTCGACTCGCTGGGCTGACACCCATCCCTTTGCAGCAGTCATTTGGAGCGTGGAAACGCGTACCTCTATACCGTATCAAGAGTCAAGGGGCTGTCAATACCCTTAACCAAAATTTTATCTGTTTGTCGTAGCTGACTGATGTGTGGGGAAATTAGAATGAGTTAACGGCAACTAAAGAGTATGTTCAACTGTGAACAGGATCCCCTCGCCCTGCTCCTTGAATTAACTCCAAAGTTAGCAAAACGACGTTTCAGACAGTCTATCTACGAAGCCTGGGATTGCAAGTGCGGTTACTGTGATGAACTGGCAACTTCCTTGGATCACATTGTGCCCCGCTTTAAGTCAGGTTCAAGCAACCGCAACAATCTAGTTCCAGCATGCCGCAGGTGCAATGCAGCCAAAGCAAGTTCTCCCATGGAAGAATGGTATCGTAAGCAAGAGTTCTTCAATGAAATTCGCCTGCAACGGCTCAAGAGCTGGATGGATCAAGAAGTGATTGATTTGTTTGCTTATACTGTTAAAACTGCCTAGATAGAACGTTGTGGCCATCTCATACAATATCAAAACCAAGAAATGGGAGATCACTCCCGAAAAAACAAACTACAGCGAAACCTATACACCGCTTAAAACCGATAACCCAACCAACCTGCCGACGAACTTAATTACTCGGCACGTTGATCACCCAACTTGGGCTGCTTGGAAAAATCAACATGGACGTATTGAAACAAATTCAAGTCAGTCTATTAAAACAGTACTGCAAGGTTTTTATGCGCTCTATCTAGATCGCGTACCAAGTCAAGCAGAGATTGATTGGTGGCGCCAATACAACATAAACAAGGGATGGGTGCCAGGCAAGGGTTTTGGTGGTTCATTCCTGCGCGACACCGAGAGTCAATTCATTAATAGTGCAGAATATCAAAATAAACAAGCTCAATTTGTTATTAACGCTAAAGCTAATGAAGATAACAAAGAACTCAATAGACTTAATGCCGAAGCAAATACAAAAAATGCGCAAGCAAATCAAAAATTTGCCGAAACAGCAGCAGAAAACAAGAAGTTAAACACACAAAATAAAGCAAAGAATGAGCTGTATAACAAAGTTGTAAACCTTGCGACTACAACAAAAGGAGGTGATTATGTTGCTCAGCGTGATCAACTTAGCCTAAAACCACTGATTGACGCAGGTTTAAGTGTACAGGATGCCACTGCTGTCCTTGATAATGTCAAGCAGCAATTCAAATCTTTCTACATCACAGAAAAACTTGAGCCCTGGAATCCAGAGCTTGGTGCCAAGCCTCCATATGGTGAGTTTGATCCTGATTACTACAAAGAGCAGAACCCTGTAGTCGCACAAGCTTATGCAGATGCAGAAGCTATTGATGATATTGATATTACCTTAAGATACGGCGAAAACGGTTATTACCTACAGCATTACACCAATATTGGGAAGTCACAGAACTTAAGGGCAAACAAAGAAGAAGATACCGTTGCTGCAACTCGCTACACAGAAGCGCAGTTAACAGATAAAGAGCTGCAGGATATTCGAGACTATCAGTTAGGCATTGATAGGGATTCAATTGCGGAGCGGCTTCTCAACATCCCTGAGGTTTCTAATGAGTGGACAAAAGCCCGTGGAGGTGATCCGTATTGGTCTCAGCTAGCAAAAGAGAAATACCTGGATCCAAACAAAGCTGAAGATTTTGCAGTTCTCTTTCGTTTATCCGAAAGACCAGAGGATAAACAAGTCATGCTGACGTACAACGCCAGTGGAGGGCAGGGTATTACCCAGCTTGAGGACGCCTTGAACCAAGCAATCGGTTCAAAAGCAGAAGTTGACGTAAAGAAATTTGCTGCTCTTAACCAGACGATCTTGAAAGATACAATCGAACAGATGAAAAAGGTCAAAGCTGAGCAGGAGTCTTTGTCTTTTTATCGTGGCTTCAGCGGCTTCTCTGAAGTCATGGACATCAATAAGACTCTTGCCAATTCCATTCTTGGTGATACGGGTGTTGGAGGGATTCTTTCCTTTACCTCTGCAGGTAAAGCAGAAGAGGATTTGCTTGGTGCCCTGCAAAATGTCACTGGCATGCGAAGCAATGTAGCTTACAACTGGCAGCAGTGGTTTGATCAAGCCATTAAAAACAAATACGGTCTTGATTACGCAACGTTTGAACCACTGGAAGAAAAGAAAGACATCATTAACGCCTTCACTAGTCCGCTAAACAAAACAAAACCATTTGACGAACAGACAGGAAAATTCAGTGATGAATTCCTGAAAGAAGCAGGTTTTAACACCACGGAAGAGCTTGTTAGTTTTCTCGAAAAGCAAGGGGAAGAAGGTTTATCAATTTTGAACACAATCAAAGGAGACATAGGAGATGCTGCTAATTCAGTCTTAACGCCAATCAAATCAAGGATTGAAGCTGATATTAAGCTTCTTGACGAGAATAAAGACCGAGATCTTGCCTTGGCATATACGGCAGAGGGAGTTACCAATATGATGAATATTGAGGCTCAATTTGCAAGAGACTACATAGACGAATATCTACTCCCTCGTTTTAACACATCTCGTTCCATGGATGAGTTTGTTGAATACTTAGATGTCAGGCAAGAAGAACAAAACCCGTTCCAAACCCAAGACACGTATGATGCTATTTCCAGCCTTGCAAACCTCTATTCCAAGAAATATTTAGACGAAGTCAAGCAAGAAGGCCCCAGGGGGTTTGATCCTAACTTCTACTTTGATCCAACTGGGGATATCGGCAGGGCGGAAGACTACGCAAAACAAAAACAAACAGTAGAAGAGGACTGGGAGAAGGCCAAGAATGGAGACGAGTATTGGGCAACGCAAGCCTATCGTTTTGGCATTGATATCAACAACAAAGCTGCATTTGCTCGAATGCACTTTGAAGTAAAGGGTCAGGGCCAGGGCTTTGACGCAGCTGAAGATATCGTTAATGCAGGAAAAGTACAAGACTACATCTATTCAACTATTCTTCCTGTACTAAAGGAAGAAAGTCTCAAGCAAGATCCTGTATTTGGTCAGTTCATTACCCCAGAGGAATTTGCGGATGAAGCGTTAAAAGGCCTGGACCCTTACAACACACCAGATCAGTGGGAAGAAATTCTCCAGCGTTACGGCCTGAAAGATTTTTCTGGCACTGTTGACGAGCTTCGCAACTATATTATCGAAGCTTTGCGCACTGGATCTGCACAGCAGATTAGAGAAGAAATCAAGTACTTAAACGAAAAGAGACAAAAACCAACACAAGAAGTTCTTGGTGTTACCTACATCGAAAGACCAGAGGACTATCGAGATGAGATGGCAAAACCAACAACTCAGTTATATGCCGTTTTTCAGAAGGCTGGCTACCAGGGAACGGAAGATGAGTTCTACGAAAACTTCTTCCCTGATCTAGATCGAAGTGAACAGATAACTCTTACCAAGGCGGGTAGGGATGAAAAGCTAGAGGCTTATGGTCTAGATCTCAGTGATCCATTCGCCTCTCTTGGTACTATCGAAAGCTTCTTCCCTGAGGATCAGGCAGCAGCACAGAAGGAAGCGGCAAAGGATAGTCCTGCTGATGCTTACACAAGTTACTTTAAAATAGGAATAGATGACGAAGAGGAAGTGGATTACAAATCCAATGCTGGTAAGCAGTTCCTCGGCGAATTTACTTCCATGTTCAAAGGCCTCTGATGTCTGATAAACGTGTAAAAGCAGCAAAGGCTGCCAAGATCGCCAAGGACAAGATGCCTTGCAATAAGCCACGCAGAGACGTTAGAGGCGGCAAAAAGTCTGTTGTGAAAGCTTGTGAAGGGGGGAAAGAAAAGATCATTCGTTTTGGCGATGCCAATATGGAAATTCGAAAGGACAACCCTGCGGCAAGGAAGAGTTTCAGAGCGCGTCACAACTGCGACGAGAAAAAGAGCAAATTGACAGCTGGCTTCTGGAGTTGCAAAGCGTGGTAGGTGAGCTAAGCTGTCTCTGCTGTTTCAGCTTTGCTCATGGCTAAATCAAACAACACAACACGCCTTGAATCCAAGCCAAAGAAAACCCGTCAAGGACGCTCTAAGCGCACTAAACTGAAGCCCGGACAAAAACGCTATCGTGGCCAAGGCTGATTAGCTCTACTTTTGTGTAGTATGGGAATACTTGATATATTCCCATGGGCGAATTTCGGGAAGCTGTAGAACTTATTCGTAAGTACGAAGGCTTTAGCGAAAAAGCATACCCGTCTGGGGATGACGGTAGATACACCGTAGGTTACGGTACTCAGTTCTACCCAGACGGTAGCCCAGTAAAGTTGGGTCAATGGTGTACCAAGGAGAAAGCCTTGGAGTACTTGCACCAGGAGGTCAAGGCCATCCGCTCCTCTCTTGATGATCTGCACCTGAAACTAGATCATTCCATGGAGCAGGCTCTTATTTCTTTTGTTCACTCAATTGGGTGGTTGCCTTTTCTGTACAGCGACATCATCGATGCAATCGAACGTGATGATCTGTCTGCTGCTGCAGAGGAGATGAAGAACTGGATCTTTGATGAAAACCATCAGGTAATTGGTGGGCTTCTTGATCGAAGACGGGAAGAGGTCGCGTTGTTTTTAAGGGAAGTCGATGACAATCCCTGGGTTTCAACAGAGGTTCTCCTTAAGGCATTCCGAAATTATTCAGCTGCTCCACACCAGGTCAGAGCAATCAGAACCTTGGAGGAGAACATCAATCCATACGTACTAGCTGAGTTTGCTAATAGTTTTCGCATTGAGGAAGAACCCTGGATCCCACTGTCTTCTGATGAGTTGGATTCCGTATTTGCTACCTAGGACTAGAATAGTCTCATCAAAGCTAAGCGGACGAGATGGAGAGGTCTTCCCAGCCCCAGCAATTCGAGTTGCCGCTGGAACTGCAGTTTTCCATGAAGAAGGCTGAGCTGGCAGCCAAGGACATGACATGGGAAGAGCTGTACTGGTCTCTTCTCAATCTCTACCACCAGCGCTTGATGGAATGGCAGGCTGTCAAAGAGATCCTTGCTGGTGAAAACATCGAGTTGAACTTCGATGTCCCCACCGATCTAGAACTGGATGAACTCGCCGCCGCCTGCGCAGGTTATGAAGACGACGACGATGACGAAGAAGAGTACCAGCCTTTCTGAAACGGCTAACCATAATGCAAAAGGTTTTGATATAATGTATTAACATGCATTATATCTATGAAGCGTTTAAATCCAAACACAAACAAATACTTTAAGCAAGGAGACAAAAGAAAAGATGGATTTCGTTTTTCTTGTTATTTATTAAACAAAAAAGATAAAGAAGGATACTTTTTAGAGCGTTGGTACTCGGAAGAAGCTTTTCAAAAATATAAAGCCAAAGCTAAGGAATTGAATACAAAAAACAACAAAGTCAAGCGAAAGGAACGAAAAGAGTATATTGATACCCTAAAACTATCCATGGGTTGTGTTGATTGTGGTTACAAGAAGCATCCAGAGGCTTTGCAATTTGATCATTTACCGGGTTTACCTAAAAATTTTGAAATTTCCAAAAGTGTGCTAAAACCTCTCGATGAAGTTTTAGAGGAAATAAAAAAATGCCAAGTTGTGTGCGCATGCTGCCATGCAATACGCACACAAAAACGAAGAGTAAATTAATCTACAAGCTCAATTAAACGCTCTAGATACCACTTGCATTTTTTCAGGTCTTCAACTCCTCCTTTGTTTTTCCATCTCCAAAGATATTTAGTACAATTACCTCTTAAAAACCCTTCATACTCTTCGTGTGTTAACTGTGCTTCGATAGCCTCAATGCACTCAATGCTTCCTGTATCTGTGTAGTGGCTTGGGTGATTGACAACATCTTCCTTTACAACAGGAGGTGTCTCAACAGTGAAGACAGGATCGGTCGCCCATGGAACTGGGCAAACCCCATCCTTGCATTCCAAAGTATCTTCTACCGGCGCAAACCACGCCGCTTGAGAGACTCCTCCTTCTCCTCCTCCGAAGGACCCTCCAGCTCGATCATCAGTGCCTTGGGTTTCGGAGAGGCTCCCATTGCCAGCCCCTCCTCCATTGATGGAATCAAGCCCGTCACTCCAGGTCGTCCGCCCTCGAGAGTCAACGGATTCCTTTCTAGCCCCTGCTCGCATGCTACCAAGCCTCGGTTGTACATGTCATATAAGGGTACATCATTTTCCTGGTTGTCGAGTGGTTGACCGAAGTCTTCTTCCGAAAGGCAACGGCACTTGACTTCGTCTTGTACAAAGCTATCCAGGAAACCAGCAGCACTTCCGTGATACATGGATATGTCTTGAATTATTCCTTTTACAATAGTATCATGGCAAGAATTTTCGACCCGATCTACGATCCCCGCCAAGACTCTGGCAGCTCTGGATCCGAAGTATCTGATTTAAATCCTGAACGTTCTTACGATACGGATTTACGTCGTGTCGCAGAGGACGAAAGGGGAGATGTAGAAGCAATCAACGATAAGCAGGAAAGGGTTGGCCGTTTTATCAAAGCAGCCAAGACCGCTGGTAAATACAAGCAGCAAGCAGCAATCTCGGAGCCGACACTGAGGGGAGAAACTCCCCGCAACCCAGCCAGCCTTGCTGGAACGGAAGTACCAAGCATGGGTGATCCGTTCCCTCAAGTCGGAAGTACCAACTATGCCCGCAAACCAGGTGCGGGCTTTGGTACGTTTTACGGTTACTAATACCAGTTGGTATTCAGATCTTCCATCTCAAGAGCGTTTTGCATTTGCTCCAGGTGGTTCTGAATTTCTGTCAGTACCCACTGACTATTTTCAGAACGAAACTTTGCAAACGCAGAAGATAACTCCTGGTTTTCAAGGAAAATCACTTGCTTCTCGAAGATCTCAAGAAGTTGAAACCGTTCTTCCAGATCGCGACGTTGCATAATCAAGCCTTGGAGTACACAACTTCCTGGGCCTGGTTCTGGTACTTACCCTTCCGATCTTGGTAAGAAACCTCACAGGGAGTACCACGGAGGAACAGGAGCTGGATAATACCTTCGTTGGCATAGATCCGGTTGAACTGACCAGTAGCGTTGCTGATCTCTAAGGTGAGGTAGCCTTCCCAACCAGCCTCGGCCGGCGTGATGTTTGCAATGATGCCAGAGCGTGCGTAAGTACTCTTGCCCATAGCAATCACCGTCACATCCTGGGGCAGCTTCAGGCGCTCCTCTGCGACTGCCAGACAGTACCCGTAGGGAGGCAGGAGGAAGTATTGCCCTTTTTCGTCTTCCAGCAGCTCAGAGGACGAAAGGATCTGTGGGTTGAAGTCTTTGGGATCAGAGACACCCTCCTGGATACGACCAAAGATCAGACACTGTTTCGGTGACAGACGAATGTCGTAGCCATAAGAGCTAAGGCCATAGCTCAAGACACGACGCTCTCCATCAGTGTTCACAAGATGATCAGTGAAGGGCTCGATCATCCCCTGTTCCAGGGCAAATTTCTTGATCTCAGCGTCGCAAAGGATTCCCATAGATCCCATCAATCGTCTTTAACTATACCCAACTCAGTAGATCACTCGCCCCTTTTCCTGGTAAATATCAATGAACTTTTCTGTGGCACTTGTTGAATCGTCCTGTGGTTGCAGATACACCAAAAAGGATGTACATGTCTGATGGCGTTGGATCCCCGTGCTGGAGTTTTTAATTAGGTTTGGCACGGTGCGAAGGATGCAAATTGGGAAGTCAAAGATCTTTTGCTCGTACCGGATCATGTCCGGACAATTCGTAAAGTAAAGTCCTTGCTCGATCTCTTTTGCCAGCCAAGCTCGGTACAGCTTGCGAAACCACACAGCATGGGACGATACAAGGCTTGGAGAAGAAGCCCTTGTCATCTTCCATTTATCAATCCGTTTATCAAAGAAGTACGCACCACTGGGAGGGAAAAGATAAACCTTCCCGTGCCACTGCTGGCAGTTCAACCCATCGTCCTGCGGTGTGAAGTAGTTATCAGCTTGTACGTACTCTTGTGCCACCTTGGAACTTGCTGGGTCCAGGTCGATGTTTCCCATCAACGCATGGACCGATTCAATCATGTCGGGTGGCGTAATCAGTTCAAGGTCTTCCTTGCGGCCTGTTACACGACGTACGCTCATGTGTTTTCAACGATACGGTTGTAATCGATCTCAAGATAGCGCATGCCTTCTTTGTCGTTGATGATATAACCGGCTTTCGCCAACGGATCGATCTTTTGAGCACGTTCCAGGATTCGACGGAATGTTTCCGCCAGATCATTATTATTTTCTGCTTCGCAGGACTCTTTTGCCTTATGCAACTCTTCCAAAGTCATATACACAACACCACGCTCTTGCTCGGGTTGGAAACACATGACTCCTGGGCCTTCCGCGTCCCAGAACTTCATGTACAAGGAGCCCATGTCACCAAGGATGAAACGAACAGTCTCATCCAGCATCTTTGCACTGGTGTCGTTGATGTCTCCGTTCAGGGCTGAGTGGATGAGTTTTTCTCTTCTGTCCATAATCCTTGACGAGACAATGCTTCCAGCAGTTTGGGAAGCGGTTTGTAGATTACGACCAGCTTACCAAGATTCCCACGTTTCTTCACGAGTTTGCCTTTGTCATCACGCAGCTTGTCAAACTCGCCAGATCGGATAAGATATTCTGCCACGCAACGCAGTCGCCTTTTGAGAGGCAGCTCTGCTTGTGGAAACTTGCCGCAGATAGTATCCGGCTGCATATCCTTGAATGCCAATCGCAACCTGTTAGCCAAGGTCATGTTGGAGTTGGCATCCTCTTCTTCATAGTTCTTGATGTTCTCCAGGTAGCGAACGATGCAACCTGTATCGAACGATCCGATTGGAGGCAAAAACTCCTCTAGCTGCAAGAATAGTGATTCCGGCAGCACCTCTTTGGCATTGTCAAGTGTGACAGAAAAGATATCTAAGTCTTTGAAACGGTTTGAAGTCATTCCAGCATCTCCTGAGTTGACTTATATTTGTTGTGAGGCAAAAGGTCTGTCAACTCAAGGTTCTTGTTCTTAGAGAAGGACTGTACAAGGGAGTTCCAAGGGATACGAATAGTCACCCGTTTCCCGGAATCAGGAGTGATATTGACGTAATGAACGCCTTCCTTCCAACCCTTGTCTTTGTTCTTCTTGCCTGCTGCGATCCAGTTGCGGATCGTCTGATCAGAAACACTGAGCCTCCTAGCGCACTCCTCGGTAGAAATGTATTCATCCGCAAACGCCTCTGGGTTTAACAGATCCGTTTCTCCGTCGTCATAACGACTGTGCCACAGAGAAGAAAGAACCGTTTTGATACCTTTCAGCTCGAACGCAATGTCTTCAAGTCCTTTCCGAATTCCGTACTTCATAATCAACCTCTTTGTTTAGATGCTAGTGTGTGGTAAAACGTTTTGCACTCCCCATGGAAGAGCAGATTCCTTCCAGTATTCCGCCTCAAAATCAGACCCCGTCATCCCCTGGTACTCTGACCCCGGAAATGATTGAAGCTCTGAAGGCACGCGCTCGTGAAGAGGCAATTCGTATGACCATGCTTCAGAAGCAGAGCCAATCTGAGGAAGAAGTGGATCGTTCCATTGCTCGTGTAGCGGTTCCTCCCAGTCAACAGATTCCTGTTCCACAGTTGCAGCCTCAGGTTGTTTACGTGCGTCGCAACTTCACAGTTGCGGAACTTGGTTTGATTATCCTTCTGTCTTGCGGCCTTGTTACCGCATTCCAGGCGGGGTGGCATTTTGTGTCTAACAACCTGCCCCGAATTGAAATCAAGGCCAAGTAGGATAGACACACTGCGACTATAATTCATTCTATGGGGTTTTGTGATCTAATAGGTGGCTAACAGACGGATCTCTGAGCTGCAAGAAATTGCAGGTATCGACCTCGCCGATGCAGACCTCTTTACGGTTGTGCGCACTGGCGAGGTTGATCCGTCGATCAAAAACAAGAAACTTACCGTTTCTGGTGTCAAAGCATATCTGAATATTTTTTACCTGGAAAAAGCAGGTGGCACCATAAGCGGCAACGTCCGTTTTGAAAGAGATGTTGAAATACTTGGAGCTTTATCCACAAGTGGTTTTACGGCTAGTGGCGTTGCAAACCTGAAGTCGTTAAACGTATCAGGAAACACTGTAATCAGTGGAACACTTAGCGGCACCAGCATTACTGGAACTAGTGTCAATGCAACCAATATCAACTCAGTAACTTTTGCAACCAGTGGTTTTTCTGCATCTAACATCACTGGAATACTTGGCACTTTTACAGAGCGGGTTTCTGGTTTAACTGTCACTGGCATCACAGGTGCTTTTGGTAACCTGATAGTTCAGAGCGGTTCTATTAACGACCGACTCAACGCTGGAACTTTGAGCGGTGATTTTGGTGCGTTTAGAACTGTCACTGGTATCACTGGGATCTATACCAGCACACTTTCCGGTAACACAGTCACAGGCACTACGGCCAGCTTTACGACTGGTAACTTTCAGGTTTTAAATGCTGGTAGTCATTCAATCACCGGAAATCTTACGGTTACCGGTAATCTGCGAATTCTTGGCTCAGGTTTCTTTAGCTCCGGTATCAATGTCACTGGCACACTAAGCGGCTCAACCATTACAGGTGCCAATGGACAATTTACCAACGTCACTGGTGTCAATGTTATTGGCACAACACAAGTTTCTGGTGCAACCGTAACCGGTGGCGCAGGTCGTTTTACAACCTTGACCGGTGGGTCAGCAGGCTTTACTACGGTCACAGGCACAACGATCACTGGTAACACCGGTAATTTCACAACGTTAAACGCAGTAACTGCGTTCTTTACGACAGGAATTGTCAGGGAAAACATCACGGTCACTGGAGATGCAACCGTAAGAAGTGACCTGTTTGTCCAGGGCTCGGGTTACTTTACTTCTGGAATCAATGTCACAGGAGTTGTTAGTGGAATTACGTTTATAGGCTCTGGTGGTGGTTTTACCACACTAACGGGGAGCACAGTTACAGGTAACAATGCCAACTTTGTCAGCGGCGTATTTACTTCTCAGGTATCTGGTCTAACTGTTACTGGACAGTTTGGACGGTTTAATAGCGTTGAAGCAACTGTTGTCACCGGCACCAATGTTGTTGGGACAACAAGCGTATCGGGAGCGACTATTACAGGTGAATTTGGACGTTTTACAAGTGGTGTTGTAAGCTCCATAACTAGTGTCACGGCTATTTTTGACACCTTGAGTGGTGACACTGCCACCGGTACTCTGTGTGAATTTACAACTGGTGTATTCCAGACGTTGATCACAAGCAACCAGACCTTCACGGATCTGGTTGTTAGTGGCTCTGGTTATTTTGGTTCTGGTCTCAGTGTGACCGGAACCATTAGTGGACAAACAATTACGGGTGCCGCAGGAAGTTTTTCACAGATTACTGGACAAACAATCCACATCACAGAGCCGTCTGGCGGTACACCCGCAGTTGTGTGCTCAGGTGTTGTCTCAGGTGGTGTGAGTGGTTTTGTGATTCAAGGTCCATTAATCATCCTGCCTTGAGTACGGTTGCTCAGTTAAAATAGAGAAAAAGTAAAAACAAATGGCATACGGCACTATTAAGGTTGATCAAGTCACCTTCACCAATAGCGGGGTAGATCAGACCATTACCGTATCTGGCATCGTTGAGTCGATTTCTGGAAATATTACAGCCACTGGCACCATACAGGCGCAAACAATCATTGGTACTAGTACGGTGTCTGGTGCCACTGTTACGGGTGTTGCAGGTCAATTCACAACGGCAACAATAACTTCCGGTGTTTTTGCTTCAGGTACTGCAGCCGCGCCTTCTGTTTCTGTTGGTACAACCAGTAACGGTATTTACTCTCCAGGAACAAACCAACTAGCCATCTCGACTAATGGTGTTGGGCGGTTGTTTGTTGGTAGTAGTGGGAATATTGGCGTTGGTACAAATACTCCCTCTCGCAACGTACAGGTTCTCACAAGTTCAAATACATTTCAGGCACTTACGTCGTCAACAACATTAGATGCTGGACTGCTTCTTGGCGATACAGATAGCGATTCAAGAGGTCAAGTAAGATACGCGAACGCTGTTGATGCGCTTTTGCTGTATACAGCAGGTAGCGAACGCCTGCGCATCACCTCAGACGGGAAACTAGGCTTGGGGACTAGTGCGCCTGCAACAACTTTCCATTGTATCGGCAGTGGATTATTCATTGCCAACACTGGATCAGGCACTTTAAACGTCGTTTCAAGCCAAAATCTTTCGGATGCAGGGAACAAGATTGCATTCTTTGGCGCCAATAGATATGAAGCAAACGAGGAAATGGCATACATTAGACCGCTACTTATCAGCAACAACGGAGGGGCGGGAAATGTTCAGCTAGGCCATCTTGCCTTCGGAACAAGTGGCACCGAGCGTTTGCGTATCACCGCCACAGGCAACGTAGGGGTCGGCACTACGAGTCCTGATCTGCGCCTTACTGTTCAAGAAACAGCCACCGCTGCTGGCATTAACTTGCTTTCTTCCGATGGCAATCCTGGGGGACGCATTGGAACATCCGGCGAAGCAACAACAACAAACGGGTTGGTATTAAACGGAAATCGTGAAAACGGATCAATCCAACTACAAATAGCAAGCCTAGAACGCGCCCGCATCGACAGCTCCGGCAGGCTCCTAGTTGGCACGTCTAGTTACTCTGGTACTGCTAAGTTTCTTGTTCAAGGTGGAATTAGCCAAGGCGGCGGCGTGCTTGGGCTTCAGCGCAGCGATGTTGCCGCCGTAAACGGATCAAGTATCGGATTCATTGAATTTTCAAACAACGCAAATAACCTTGGCGCAACGCTAGCTGCTGTCGCTGATGGCACCTGGAGTTCAGGCACCAGCCATCCAACGCGCCTAGTGTTCTCCACTACTGCGGACGGAGCGAGCAGCCCAACGGAGCGGATGAGGATTAGTGCGAATGGTGTAACTGCGTTCTTGTCTCCAGGCACTGTCTTGACGCCTAGCACCCTTGCGGCTGCTGGAACCACCGCTGCTTTGATTTACGGTAGACATAGTGCCACTACAGTCTCCAACGGAACGCAATCTTTTGCCGTATGGAGTAATGGCGATGTAGTCAACACAAACAACTCCTACGGTGCAATTTCTGATGTAAAGCTGAAGGAAAATATTGTTGACGCTAACTCCCAATGGGATGATCTAAAAGCCCTACAGGTTCGCAACTACAACCTCAAAGAAGGCCAGACTCATACCCAAATTGGCCTCATTGCCCAAGAGGTTGAACTTGTCTCCCCTGGCCTCGTCAACGAATCCCCTGACCTTGACGAGGACGGTAACGACCTTGGCACCGTCACCAAGAGCGTCAACTACTCGGTGCTCTACATGAAGGCAGTGAAGGCGCTGCAGGAAGCAATGGAGCGCATCGAAACCCTTGAGGCCAAAGTTGCTGCTCTTGAAAGCGCGTAGTCCCCTTCACTACGAGGCGGGCAACCGGCCTAGTCAACAGGTTGCAACATACTTCGTACTAAAATAAGAAAAAACATTCTGCTATGGCTACTCCTGTTTGGTCTGTTGTAAACTTGGAGCACAAACTCCCTGATGGTGACACTCCCCCCAAGGGTCAAGTCACCACTGCTCACTGGACTGCTACCCTGGAAGATCAAGGTGAAACTGCAAGTGCGTACGGTTCTGTTGGTTTTGGTGAACCAGAAGCTGGCGACTACATCCCTTACGATCAGCTGACTGAAATCCAGGTGCTTCAGTGGGTATTTGATACTCTTGGCAGTGATCAAGTCACTGCTATCAATGACAGCCTTGCTCAACAAATTCAGCAGAAGTTGAACCCACCCACTGCATCTGGTCTCCCTTGGTGATCAGTTGCTATACTTTTTGAAGTCATTTGTTTAACATGGCCTGCAAAAAGAGTGAGCTTATCTCTGCCATCAATTCTTTTGGTGCTGCTCGTGCCACTGCTGACGGTAACCTCATTGGTTTTTCTGCTCAGTTGATTGGCCAACTGATTGAAACTCTTGAGTTTGCTCCGGAGGAAGAAGTGGTAGAAGATACTGAGGTGAAAGAAGCCGTACCTGCTTGATTGTTTAGTTGACCTAGAGTATTTCTATTGCTCTAGGTCGATATGGAAATTAAACTTACAGACGCCGCAAGGTTTTTCAACGAAGAACCGCATCAGATTGATGCGTTAGAATGGCTCCAGGAGCAACTCAGTGATGAGGTCTTGGAGCTTTTTGCTGAGAAATATCGGAACAAATCAAAGCCTGCCCCGATTGTAGATAACACTTGGGATGGTGTTCTTGATGCAGCCAAAACAGCTGGTGCAAAATTTCCTGAATGCGTTGCAGCCCAATGGGCACTCGAGTCAGGATGGGGTAAGCACACCTCTGGCAAGAACAACTACTTTGGATTGAAAGGATCTGGTAGTTCCGTTAGCACCCAAGAGTTCATCAACGGTAAATGGATCACTATCACTGCCAGCTTTATTGATTTTCCCGACCTTGAAACCTGCGTGTTCTACCTTGTAGAGCGCTGGTACAAGGACTTTGGGCGTTTCAAAGGAGTCAATAGGGCCAACAGCAGGAATGAGTGCACCGAACTATTAGTAAAAGAAGGATATGCTACAGATCCTTTGTATGCAACAAAATTGCAGCAGATTATGGATCGCCAACTACAAACAAGTGGCGGTCCTATAGCAACTCAGAAAATCTTATCGGTACCTTATGAGTACCAACTGGACAACAACTCTGGCACTGGATACAGAGAGTGTTTTTCTTCCAGTTGTGCGATGATTGCCCGTTACTACGGTAAGGTTAAAAGTGATGATGAATACAACAAAATACGAAGCAAATATGGAGACACTACTGACAAGAACGCTCAGCTAGCAGCCTTGAAAGCCCTGGGACTTAACGCCCGGTTTATTACGAACGGTAATGCAGCTCTATTAGAACAGGAGATCAATAACTTGAGGCCTGTTGCAGTTGGTTGGCTTCACAAAGGAAATGTTAGCTATCCAACAGGTGGCGGGCACTGGACTTGCTGCATTGGATACACAAAAAATACCTTTGTGTTCCATGACCCTAACGGAGAAGCTGATATGGTAAATGGCGGTTATTTGCGTAATGACCGCAAAGCAGGTGTTGCGATACAGTACAGTCGCAAGAATTGGCTGAGGCGTTGGGAATGCGACGGCAAAAACACAGGTTGGGCGATTCTGGTCTCAAAATGAAATGCAAGAAGGATCCTCCTATTCGCGTTAATATGTGCTGGGAAGTTGGAGACGAAAAAAAGTGCGTCACTCTAAATAAGAACGACGCACTTGCTACTCGTGATTGGGTAGAAGAACAAGGAGGTGTTGTCTTCTGGTTCCAGGCTTTACCTGACTGATCAGCGTTGTTTGGCGCGACCAATTACTAGTGCCAGGGTTTCAATCACCTTGTAGAGCTTGCCAACGATCTTGTCGTCAGAAGGCGTTGGAGTCAATGCCACAATGGCAGAAGCGGCTGCGTGAATGGCAAGAGCAACTTCGATGTACTTGTTAATGTGATCCATGGGTATCTCCCGTTTCTTTTATTCTATGCCCCTTGGTTTGTAGAAGAACAGAGACTTAAGTTCCTCATCAATTTCGGGATTGAGATCGTAGTCATGACGCAATATCCACTTCGTCCAGACACGAAATTGTTTCTTTGGCATAGCAGATTCACACCTGAATACAACGGAATCACCAGGTGGGATATAGTCAAGCCATTGCCGTAATGCACGGACAGCAATAGCCTGGACCTTATTACCCGACTTACCTGTCAAATTGCCATCCAGCTGGCGGGTACGACGGTTCTTGCGTCGTTTCATCCAGTCGTTGATCTGCCTGACGCTGCGTGCGTTTGCTATTGAACCAAGCCAAACGACGCCACGTCCTGCCTTCAGCCACGGGATCAGGCGGGTCTTGACCAGAGAACCATCCTCCAGATGGTGGAAGGTAACAGTTTTTTGCCTCTTGATCCGTACTTTGGGTTTCTTCTTGAGTAAGTGGGTAAAGATCCCCATCCTCAGATGTCATATACACGGCACTCTAATGCACCTGGATTGTCATTACAATAGCGTGCAAACTTTTCTTCTGTTGTTTGTTTATAGACTCTACGTTGCTTAAACACTTTACAAATGAGCCAGTTGTAAAAACCAATCATGGCCGGTTTGTCAAAGGAATGAAGATATCGGGGAAGCGATCACTTTGTTGATGTTGACGCTCCCATGCTTGTCTCCATTCTGACAGAGTATGATCGTGAATAGTATCAAGATAATTGTCATCTCCTAACTCAAGAATAAAGCCGTCATTTGTTACCTCTCCACCTGTGGATTCATCACCAATAAACCATTCGGAACCCTCGAGAACTGTAACCGTTACACCGTTGTTAATTGTACAAGAAGTTAAAGTAAAACCGTTTGGGCGTCCTGGAACACTAGAAACAACAGTGTCTACTGTAACAGGGGATTCAACTGTAACAGTTGTAACAGGATCGATAGTATTTTCTTGTAGGTATAAAGAGAAATCCTCCAGAGCAAGCAACAGCTCGGTAATTGGAAACTCAATTACAAGTCCAACTTGATACTCAAGAGGTTCGTTTCGTGTACTTGAAATACACAACAGATAACTGCCAGCGGGCAAAGGATAATATCTATCATCACCACGATCCAAACGCATCTTTTCATAAGTGTTATATAGATCGGATTGGGCTCCCATAAAGGAACCTAAATAAGGAAAGTAAACCTCTCCAGTTGTTAAACTTGTTCCGTCCGTAATTGAATCTTTGTCAAAAGGATTCAATCCGATGATGGGAACATGGTTTAAATCGTAGAAAGAAACGTTTATGTACTGAGGCCTTGGGCCAGATTTGGTTGCAATAATCCAGCCAGGACGTAAAAGATTGATTTGAAACCAATGGTTATAGGTGCCGCCCCCATAACCATCAGCTGTAACTTTGTATTCTGGTCCAAGTTTTCCCGTGACTAGACGCAGAGCCAGATCGTTAAAAGCGCCCAGGTTAAGAGGATTGGATTTAGTCCTTTGACGCTGTGCAGTTTGACTGGATACTCTAGACACTTCTACTTGTCCGCCCTATCTAATCATTGTACTCCGGCCGATTTTTAACGTATTCCGGGTTGGTGATTGCGTTCTTCTGATGTTTACGGTTAAGCGGTTCCATACTGAGTCCAGTTTGAGACCGACGATTAAATAACATCAGCTTCTCAGCCTTGAACTCCACCTCCAGTGGTGCGATTGTTTTGGGAGGGTAGGTGCGGTTGAAGCTTGAGACCAGATGCAAAGGGTTAGCACAACCCTGGTTTCCACAAAGCCGTGTCACCTTCAGCTCCCCCACATCCCCCCATGCGCACTGGTAGATCGCCTTATGGATGTTTACGTTATCGGACTTCTGCTTGCTGTATTCAGACCGATAGGACGGCATACAAACTCTCTTTGGAGTTGATCCAGCGGCATTACTGATCTCCCAGCACTCGTCTGGAAAGCCGACCTTTACCATTTTCCAGAGCTTGCCGTACTTGATCTTGTACTCACCGTGGAGGTAGTTGAGATCAAAACCACACACGTTGCTCAGGATCTTCTTGGCGCACTCGTAGCACCAGTGTTGTTCTGAGTCTCGGATGATATGGCTGTGTGGACAAGGAAAGCCACGGTAGTAGCCCAGCTCCTCAAGGCGTTTGTCCTCTAAAGACTCAATCCCGTCAACGTGCCGAAAGCGGGACTGCCATTTGCACTCAAGTTGTTTTTGTACCTGGTTCAGTTGCTTGGCGATGCTGGCCACGGACTGGAGCTTGGGGAACACGACAATTATAGGACTGTTTTTTGTCGTGCCCACCCAGTTATCTCAGTGCCAGTCTGATTTGCGACGGTTGCGACGCGTCCTGGGTTTTGGTGCCTTTCGTTGTTCCAGCCTCATTTCAGTTGGCACCAAGTGCTTGGGCTGATCCTCGGGCCTTACCACGTCTGCGTTCTTGGGGTCTTCGCCTGTACGCATGAAGTACACAAGCCTGTGAGCGTGGAACCTCTCACCGTCCAAGGAAACGATGTGGTAGCGCTTGTGGTGCTCCAGGTATCCAGCTACGTCTCCCTTCTGGTGCCTGGCATTGGATTCATTCCAAACGAGACCAGTCGGAGACTCATCTGAGAGTGACAAGCGTTGCTCTACGTACCAGAGCGGAGGCATTGGTCGGTACTGGCGGGGCATGGGTGGGGTGCAGAAGATCAGACTATACCATTATTTCTATCTTTATATAGGGCAGACGACAATAAGCAGTCCCCTTACTGTCGTCCAGCTTACGTAAGGGTTAGAACACCCCTAAAGTCCGAGTCAATGACACGGCATTTTGGTCTCATGTTGAGACAACCTTCTTTTGGTATCACGCAGGCACAAAAAAAGACCCCCCGCATCACCGGAGGGCCTCGTTCTCACCCACAGGACCTTGTCCTCACATACCTTACACAGCCACTGGCGTTTTGGACTGCTTTTTCCGTTTCCCTTTCTTCTTGTCCAGGCTTACCGCAGTCTCATTGAGTCCAGACGCAAGAACCTCCTGGAACACCCCATCAAACTGAGCGGCAACCGTATCCCAGTTGAACTGCTCGTCCGTAGCCCGGATGTAGCACAGCTCGGCGACGGCATCCAGCTTGTCTCGGTCCTCGTAGAGTTCGGTCAGGATCTCTGCCAGGTGCTGGTCGGAAGGGCAAGGCATCTCACGGCCAAAGTTGGTATCCACATCAATGTGGTCACAGCGGATCAAGCGTCCATACCCTTCAAAGATCTCCTTGCAAGAGGTGTGGTTAGGCACCACCTGGGCCACACGACAAGCGGCGTGTTCGAAGTTGACCAGTCCCCAGCCTTCTCCTTTGCAGGTATTGACACCCACATCAACTGCTTGATAGATCGTCTCAAGCATCTCAACAGGGACTGACGGTGGTCCAGCTGTGTTGGCAGTCATGATGATCCGGTTGTTGCCATCAAGACCACGTTTTGACATCTCACGGCCAAAGATCTGCATCACATCCCAGCCCTGGTCCTTGGCGCCCATGTGGAGATAGAGCTGTGCATCAGGCTTGTCCTTAGCAAACTCAGCAAATGCACTGATCGTGATGTCGATACGTTTGCGGAACTGGTTGCGGTTGCCATTAAAGACAATGAAAGAGTCTTCCTTGAGACCCAACTTCTTACGTGCCTCCTTCTTGTTCCCAGGCTTGAACTGACCAGCAGTTACGCCATGTGGAATAACAGTAATGGGCTTCTGGATACCAGCCCGCAGGAATTCGTGTGCACCAAATTCGGTGTACGAGACAATTGCGTCCCAGTTGTTGGCGGTATCAGCGAGGCAACCCACCCAGTTATAGGAGTCCATGGGCATGTACCCCACAAACTTAAAGCCCCATTCCTTGTGGAGATCAGCGATCTTGTTGTATTGAGTATTGATGATCCAGGCGTCATTGATTGTGAATACAATGTCGGGGCGTTCACGTTCAATGATTTCCCGGATGCGCTCCTCACCAAATGGAGCCTGCTGGAACCGATTGGACGCAGGGTACATCCGAAACTCTTGCTGCATGGGATCAGGGTCTCCATGCCAATTGCAACCAAGGATCACAACTTCGTACTTATCCTTGAGACGCTGAACCACATTGTGCGTAACACGCGCAAAACCCGTGGTTGCAACAACGTCACCAACCCACAAGAGCTTAGGTTTTTTATTCATTAAACCGAGGTATTCTCGGTTCACTATACACAATTTGACGGTGTGATAGACCGTACTAACTCTTTTTCTTCTACAGTCTGTGCCTTTAATTTCTCACCAATGAACTGTGCAGCCTTATGTGTATTTGTCGTATCCCCGCAGGTGTAGAGATCGACAGCGGCATACCCAATCTCAGGCCATGTATGAATAGAGCAATGAGATTCAGCCAGGAGTGCCAGTAGTGTGACACCTTGTGGCTTGAAGTGCTCACCGATGATACGAAGCACATTCGCCTTAGAGAGCGCTAGGCCTGCCAGCATAATCTGCTCCAGGCCCTCGTAATCATTCAGGATCTCTGGATCGCAGTCATAGAGATCCAAGATCAGGTGGCGACCATTGCTCACAGTTCTTCTTCGACAACCTCCATTTTCTCATCAGTATTCGCATCTAGCACGTCACCGTAAAACTCTTTGTACTTTTCTTTGTCTGAAGACACCTCCACAATGGAAGGCCACCCTTCATACTTGGAATCTGACTCGCGAACGGCAACGTTGATCACACCCATACCACGTGAGTTTCGCTTGGCAAACACCCGCATCTTGAGCTGGTGGGTACAGATGTCAAGGAACAGCGGCTCAAATCGGTTACGCGACATAATACCGACGTTGCACTGACGGCAGAACTCCGCATAGCTGGCGTACAACCACTTGTCCTGGTTGGCATAGATATGAGACGAACCCATCGGTGCGTTCTTGGTAAAACCAACCGAGGCACGCACACCTGGATCAAACACCACCTTGTGCTCCATCCAATCCAGTAACGGGTTGGACCGCAGGTTTTGCATTTTCTCGTACTTCTGGAAGAACTTCACCTTGTTGGCGGTGTTCATCAGGTAGTCCCGCATCTCCTCCTCTGTCATATCCAGCAGCCAGTTCACCAGTCCTGGCAGCAAGGGAGAGAACACACCTTCTGGCTCACCTTTGGAATTGAACTTCATCAATTCCTTTTGTTCATTCGGCCCGCCCGTAAACGGACGGTCAAAAGGAATGGTGAGACGACGACGTGCCAAACCAGAAGTGTAGTCAGTTGACTGAATAGCTTCGTTTGCTGTGATCATCACCATCCCGTGGTACTGGAATGGATCAAGCGATTCACCCTGATACTTACGTTCAGAACGAATCCAGTCGTTACCGGTGATTGCTTTCAGCCTAGAAACAGAGCCGCCCCAACGGTCAGCATCCTGGAACAGGAGAAGCTTTTTACCCATATAGGCCGCTGCTTCAAAACGATTTTTCTCCATGTTCTCAAAGTCGGTCGAGTAGGTATTACTCTTGCCGACTAGGGCCACTGCCAGGTTGGCGTAGGTGGACTTACCAGATTTACCAGGTCCGACAATCTCGACAAACTTCTGGATCTCGTAACGACCCAGCAGTGTTGCCCGAAGCCAGGCACGTAACACTTGAGTACGCTCCCAGCTGTCATGCTGCGTGTGCTTGAGCCACTTAACAATCTCTTCACAAGTAGCAGAGGGGTCATATGGGTACGGCATCTGCTGAGTGAGGTACAATTCCCTGCTGAAGGACAACAGCTCCCTGGTACCCACATCCAGTACTCCGTTCGTGAAGAGGAGGTAGTCAGCACCGGAGTACCAATCGTCGAAGGTAACGATTGACTGTAGCTGAGAGAAGATGTCATTCATCAAGTTCGTGCTGAACCCGTTTGGCAGGAAGTCACTACCCAGCTGCTGGAGCTTGTATCGGATGTCACCCATCATCTCAACCTTGGTCAGAGGAGACCAAAGCCCATCCGCCTTGTGTTCATATAAGAAAAACTGACCATGAGGTTGACTGAACAGCAGATTGCCCCTATACATCTGCAGTAGCACATCCGTAACTACGTTCGATGAAGGGTTGCGTTGCCGCTGGTCTTTCTTTCCTGATTTTTTGGCCGGCCTCTGCACAGGCAGTACTGGAGCGCCAAAGAAATCTTGGGCGTTTACAGTCTTTGGCAGGGCCACACCTAAATCTTCTTCCATTGCAGTTAAGACATTTGCGACGTGATCTAGTAGCGCATCATCAACATTCAACGCCCGATAGTCCTGAGAAGGCTTCCAACCCTGCTCTTGGGCCATGTGAACAAGGGTGCCAAGACCACGACCACCACCCTTAGAAAAGGAACGCCACCTACGATGACACTCACCCTCTTTGTACTTAGAGGAGTGCTTGGACCATTCATCCCAAACTTCTAGGAGAGACTCATCGACTTCATGCAGCGTTTGACCAACGCTGATCCACATGTCATAGTCGTCAACTGCTTCTGGGCATTTTTCCAGAATTCCCCAAGTTGCCTCCACTGCGAGCTGGATATCACGCTCGGGTGTGATTTCAGACTGTACCGCAAAGTTTGGACCAACCATCCGAGTAATCTCTTTGGCTGGCACACCTTGCTTGACATTCTTCTGGATGATGGCATTCATCAACCAGTCCGGAAACTCAGGCAGCTTTTCAGTCCACTCAAACCCCAGTCCCTCACCCGTAAAGTACCCGTCAGTCTCGGGGTGAAGACCCATTAGCACCCCCTGGTGCCGTTTCCATAGGATTTCAAGCTTCTCTTTATTTTCTTCAGCGGTCCAGGTGTACTTGTTCCTGACGAGATGTTTGTGTTTTTCTCGGTCAAGCCGGTACAGCTTCCGTTCACGACCGATTTTGCCACTGAAGATGGTCAGAGTCTCGGGCAGTGCTTCCTTTAACGGAAGATCCGATAGCTCCTCCACCAGCTTGTAAACACTGGGGCCATCGACATCAACCCAGATCAGGCCATAGGGATGGTTGTAGACAGGCCCGCCGAGCAGGCCAATTGCTTTACAATCACCTCCAATAATCTCCTCTTCGATTTCTCGGACAGTGAACGGTTTATTCTGCCAGCCTGGTATGTACGGACCCTTGTTGGGTCCTAGTGGAGTCAGGGGCCAATCGACAGGAATGTAGTCCAGCCGAATCTCACCTGGACGAAGGGCTTTTTGATTCTGACCGGTCATGCCAATTCCTGTTCCTTGATCTCTACTTTAAAGTTTCTGTCCTGAAAAAAGCCCTCCTTTAGGAGCGTATAGGCATGCAGATGCATCAGGGTGGGCAGATAAAAACAGTCTCCATCAGCCGCATCGGTCATGCGACTCATGAGACTATTCATCCACTCACCCACGGCGATGTGTACGTCCATGGGGAGGTCTGATTTGGGTGTTCCCTTATCCTACGGCCGCCAATCCGAGGGGACCATTACACCTTCTGGAAGATCAGTGAGTCTTATTAGACTCAGCATTTGTCTCAAGTGGATCTAATTCTTCAAACTGTTTTAGTAGCCGTTCGTACACCTGCAGTGCATCTTCCCTGGTAACAACAGCTGTCTCACATGCGACTTGCCATGCGTGACGTTTACGGCTTTCCATCTTTCCGTTGGGATTCCAGCTCATCGTACCAAGGTGCAGTCAGGCGCATTTCACCACCAAGCTTTTGAGACTCACCAGTCTGAAGCTTGGGGTCAAACGATTTCTCTGTGTAGATCGGGCGTTGTTCTTTCTCCCGCTCTAACTCGGATTCAATCCGATTTTCCAGCTCAATCATATCAAGCCTGGCCTTAAGTTTTGCTTCAAACCAGACACGTTTCCACCATCGGATGATGGCGTCGATGATCTCCTTAAACAAGGTCCGCTTCATAAATAGAACAGTTGTCAACCTGCTTGTAGTATTCAGCAACAACCTTCAGCCAATCTTCTCTCAGCGAATCAAGAAACCGCCTGGAAATCTTGAAGATCTGAGTCCTGACTGGAGTCGACACTAGGATTGCAGCCTGGTCCACTTTGAGACCAAGGGTTTGTTCAATAGCCATATCGTAGGCAGCGAGTTGTTTGCATGTCTTTTTAAATTTCATGTACCCACCGAGCAGGTCACGCCATTCCTGCGAACCCTTCTCGTATTCCTTAGGCCACTTGCGGCTGTAAGGCTTCACACTGGTCTTCAGATCAGCGAGAGTAAGTTTATTGCGAACCACACCGATAATGTCAGGAGCGCCAGCCCAAGCACGACCCTCATCGTCGCACCCCCATACGCGAGCCACATCATCAGCACCAATTGTGAAGTTAAAGTCATCACAAACAGGAGACTCTGCCCACAGAACATCAGAAAACTGATCCAGAATCGGCGGCATCCCCGCCCAAAAATCCTTGTATTCATCAGGGATCTCAGGATTTTTGTTTCCTTTTAGGTACTGCTCCATGCCAAAGTGAACTGCAGTACCGCGCTCAGCAGCAGCTTCTTTGACGCCTGGATTTGCTTTCGACCACATTTCAAGCTTCCGTTTGTTTGCTTCGGAAGCTGTTTCGCTGATAATAGTGGTTACGGACGGCGCAGGTCCAGTAGGTAACGGAGTGGTGTAATGCCTTTTTCCGTTAAGCGTAATTCTGGCTGCGGTCCTATTCAGTGACCGCATAGTCTCTGGTTGCTGATCCTTAGCGTAAATCCAAGGATCGTTTGTCTCTATCTTAGCAACCATTGATGGTTTTGTTTATTGCGCCTAATCTAGTACAAAAGGAAGGACTTTAGTTGTGCAAGGATTCAATTACGCGATTGCTGCAGTCCTAGGAGCTATGCTTGTGGTCATCAGCCTTGACGCTTACATATTCCTGAAAGAGGTTGCCGCACGATGAACGCCTTACAAAAGACCAAGCTCTGGATCTTGGGGATGTGGTCATGCATCAGCTGGGTGATTGTTGAGATTTACAAAGAGTACTGTCCTGATCTGAACTTCAAAAACATCCCGCTCCACCCGTCTGACTACATCTGGTATGCAGAACGCTGGAACGGAAGGGCAGCCATGCTTGCCGTTGTCTTTATCTTGCAGTGGGAGTTGATTACCGGCCAGTCAATTTGGGAGTTCATAGGTGTCCGTTAAGCTTACCCGTTTTTACTACGACGTGGATGAGGAGGTGCGTACTGCGTGCTTCCGCAACAAGTCGTGCGATGAGGTTGACACCGACAAAGCAGACGAGTATGAAGAGTACCTAAAACAAACGGGTATCGACTATACCCGCATAGACCTCTGATGGCAGCACCGATCCTGGCTGTACTGACTCTGTGGCGAGACAGCGGTGATTACATTACTGATTCCCTGGCCCGGTTTGACGAGATGGAATATCTCCTCAACAAGCAGGGCATTGGTTGCGTCTACTCATTTTTTGAGAACGATTCCGAGGACAACACCCCATTTGAACTGCTCAGTTGGCTGCGGAAACACAAAGGTATTTTGCAATCTGAAACCATTGGCGCACCTCGGTGGGGCAGCGTCTCCTCCCTAGATCGAGTTCGTTACCAGGCCCGGTACCGCAACCTGGCACTCCAACCCCTGAATGCGTATTACAACTATGACTATCTGTTGGTAGCCGATAGCGATGTCCACTGGGAACCTGATCTCCCACTAGAAATGATCAAACGCCTGGACAAGGAGGAGAGCTGGGGGATGGTGTCACCCAACACAATACAGAACGTACGCGACTACGTAGAAGATACCGACCGCCCCTCCTATTTTGATAGCTGGTCCCTCAAAGACAGGGACGACAATCAGTGCTTGACCTTTGCTGCAAATCCTTTCTTGCGAAAGACGGATCGAGAACGGTGGGAGAAAGGCCAACCCGTGTCATGCAATAGTGCGTTTGGCTCGATTGCCATGGTGAAAGCTGAGGCCATGGAATGCCAAGACGGTGTTGAGTGGGCCGTAGTTGATGGTGTAGAGCACTGGGAATTTTGTGCTGGTCTCCGCAGCAATGGATATAAGGTCATCGCTGATCCCAGTTTGCATGCTGAGATCGTGCACAAAAAAGAGGTGGTGCCCCACCCCGATATTGTTCAGTATCACCGAGACCGTCTTCAGGTTGCCCTGGCAACGTCGTAAGAAACCATCTCCTCTACCAGATCTTCCAGGGTGGAATTAAGTTTCCACCCTAATTTTTTCTGTGCATAGCTGGAGTCACCAAGCAGGGAATCTACTTCTGCTGGACGGTAGTACTCAGGGTTGATGCGGATTACCACCTGATCAATCTTAGGACAGTACCCAACCTCATCAATGCCTTCTCCTTCCCATACGATGGGCAGACCAGCCTTGTCAAAAGCCATCTCACAGAAGGTACGGACACTCGTTTGTTGACCCGTGGCAATCACATAGTCACCCGGCTCATCTTGCTGGAGCATCAGGTACATGGCTTCCACATAGTCACGGGCATGCCCCCAGTCCCGCTTGGCATCCAGGTTACCCAGCTCAACAAACTCTTGACGGCCACGCCAGATCTGACCAACTGCCCTGGTGATCTTACGCGTCACGAACTCTTCGCCACGAAGCGGTGATTCGTGGTTGAAAAGGATGCCGTTACACCCGAATAGGCCGTAGCTTTCCCGGTAGTTGATTGTCAGCCAGTACCCAAACAACTTGGCGACACCGTATGGACTACGCGGATAGAAGGGCGTCGATTCTACTTGGGGCACCTGCTGCACCTTGCCGAACATCTCTGATGTTGCAGCTTGGTAGAACTTTGGTTTGGCATTGGCATTACGACAAGCCTCCAAAATATTCAACACCCCTATTGCGTTCGTATACGAGGTACTCCCTGGTGACTTAAAGCTGACACCTACATGACTCTGAGCTGCCAGATTGTACACCTCATCTGGAGCAAAGGAATCTACAGCCCGATGCACAGAGGTGGCATCGGTCATATCGGAGTACTCAAACTTGACTTCAGCCGGGATCTGACCATGAAAGATCCACTTGAGTTTGTCTTTGCTGCCTGGGTTTGCGTTGTTACGAATCAAGCCCAGAACCTGGTACCCCTTATCGATCAAGCTACGGGTGAGGTAGGCGCCATCTTGACCGGTAATTCCAGTGATCAGTGCTTTTTTCATCGAGACTTCTGTCTATACTCGTAACTATAACCAGGATGTAAAGCGGTGGACATGGCTCTGTTTGATTGGCCGCTCCAGAAAAACACCATCGGCTTTGACGAAAAGCTGGCGCTGATCAAATTCATTCTTACCAGTGACCGTTTTACCAACGGTCCCAAGTGCCGTGAGTTTGAGAACGAATGGTCCCGCTGGCAGGGATGCAAGTACAGTTTGTTTGTCAGCAGCGGCTCTACCGCCAACACTCTCTTGCTTGACGCAACACGAGAACTACTGTTTGGCAAGAATGAAAAGCTGACAATCTTGTGCCCTGCTGTCAACTGGGCAACTAACATCTCGACCTTCAAACAACAAGGTCACGACATTTATTTCTATGACATCGATTACTATCGCTACTCACCAACCCTTGAATCTCTGGAGTACCTTCAGTCTCAGGGCGTAAAGCCTGACATCATTTACGCCACCCACCTGATGGGGTTTGGTGCCAACCTCAACATTGTTCGTTCGTTCTGGCCTGAGGCAATTCTACTGGAAGACTGTTGTGAATCCCATGGAGCAATTACGTTCGACTGTAAGAAGGTAGGCAACCTGGGACTTGGCTCAACCTTTTCGTTTTACTTTGGCCATCACATGACCACCATTGAAGGTGGCATGGTATGCACAAATAACGAGAAATTGTATAACTTAATGCGTGCAAAAAGGTCTCATGGCTTATCTCGTGAGATGTATGGACAGTACCGGCTTGATATAGAGAATCAGTACGAAGATATTGATCCGGCCTTCCTGTTTCCAACCGAAGGATATAACTTCCGGAACAATGAATTAGGAGCTGTAATTGGTAAAGTACAACTTAAAAAACTAAATGAGTTCATATATCAACGTGCCGCAAATTATCGTAAGTTTGAAAATGAAATGCATGAGCACCCAGCTATCAAACACCTACCCAATCACTGGGGCAACAGCGCCATGACACTTCCGTTCCATTGTGTCTCAGCTGAGTCTCGTGATTACATGATGAACTTCCTCAGGTACTTGGGCGTTGAAACCCGTCCGTTCCTGGTAGGCAACCTGTTGCGTCAGCCCTTCATGAAGGACTACGACAAGAGTGTGCGTTTGCCCAACACAGAAGAAATCCATACCCACTCCTTCTATATTGGGAACAACCATTTCATCAATGAGCGTCAGGTTAAGGCGCTTACTGACAAACTCCATCAGTACCAATGCGTGCTCTGATCTCGACCATCGTTCGCAACCGTGGACGCCACATCTCATCTTGGGCCAACCAACTAATCCAGCTGGCTGAGCAAAACCCTGATGTGGTGTTCGACTTGTTTGTGTTCGAGAATGACTCAACGGATACAACAAAACAGGCTCTACTTGCTGTAGAGCCTTTACTCAACAAAAAACTAAACAAGGTTGACATTCAAATCACCAACCTTGATTGGCCCTATTTTCATTCCGTTAAAGCAGAACAACGAGTTGACTACCTGGCACAAGCCAGGAACAAAACATTGGATCGTGCACACGAGGTTTACAACCTCGCTACATATGACAAGGTGGTGTGCATTGAACCTGACATCAGCTATCACACGTTTGCAATCGGTAAACTTCTGTACACCGATCTTGATATTGCCTCTGGTTACAGCTTCCTTCCCCAGGGAATGGGCGTACCAGATTGGATCTATGACAGCTGGGCAACCCGAGTACATCCAGAGGATAGTGAATACTTCGGCCCACACATTTCTGAACTGCCTGAGTGTTTGCCCGTAGCTTCTACTTTCAATTGTTTCTGCGTCTACCAAGCACAACCATTTATTGACGGCGTCCGTTTCTCTGGTATCAACCCACGCACCAAAACCTGGGACTGCGACACAACCAACATCTGTTTTGAATTTGCAGATCGGGGATACGACAAAATTGGCATGTACAACATTGGCGTTCTCCATAAACCCTGATCGGTTGACACACCTGCTATTGTTGAGTTAACCGTATTGCGTACAAGTATGTCTCTGCCAGAATATGAAGAAGCACTTCTGAAGGGTTACGAATTCCTCGAAAACCACAATCAGTTGCTGCATAGTTTACAGCTGTCCCGCATCAATGTTGATAATCACACCTATACTGAGAACACCCAAGGAATCGGAAATGAGCCTCTCCAGCCAAGTGAAGGAATCGGTCAACCAGGCAGCGGAGAACCTGCGTGATGCGCTTGCGTTTGCTGCACGCGGCGAACATCCCATTGTGATCAGCATGCTTTCTGATATGCTGACCAGGCTTGACTCCTTGGAGCAGATGGATGAGTTCATGGAGAAATTCAGCGGTGCCGCAAGCAAGTCGCAAGGCTAGACAACCGACAGAACAAGAACGACTAGAAGAATACTTCTGGAAGTTACAGGGCATGATTCCCATGCCCCCTAAGAATTGGGCTGCAAATGCTAAGCCATGTAGGTGGGCTAAAATACTAGAAGAACGTAAGAACAATCCCGATGGCTCAGGAGAGCGGGAAGTACACGAAACCGGGCCTTCGGGAAAAGATTAAAGACCGTGTGATGGCTGGCTCCAAGGGTGGCAAACCCGGTCAGTGGTCTGCACGTAAAGCTCAGATTGTTGCCCGTGAGTATGAAGAAGCGGGTGGCGGATACAAGGGCGGCAAAGGTGAGAAGCAGAAGTCCCTGGAGAAATGGGGCAAAGAGAAGTGGATGACAAAGGACGAGTACGAAAAACGCAGCAAAGCTAAAGCTGCAGCCAAAAAGTACAAGGATAGTAAGTGATGGCAGACAAGGCTATACAGAAGGGATATACCAAGCGGTACCTACCAGAGAAAGCCTGGGCCTCTCTGTCCAAAGAAGAGCGTACGGAGACCGACCAGAAGAAGCGAAAAGCCAGCCGCGAGGGTAAACAGTTTGTTCCTAACACTGAGCGTGCCAAGAAAGCTGGTCGCGCGGCACGTCGCTACAAAGAATCCAAGTCATGATATCCTGACAAACGGAGCAATACCGCTCTGGGACTAATAGTCGAACAGTCCCTAACTGTTACGAACGTAGTGCTTCGCAACAAGTTGAGTAGGTAGGAAGTTATGATCCCGGTTTAGTACACCGGGATTTTTTGTGACTACTCTTGTCGCCAACGTACCTCCAGTCAAAGTCTGGGTACGTCGCGAGTATCTACGTGACCTACGTGATGGACACGGTGAGTACACGCCAGGTTATTGGGTGACGTGCAAGTCCTTGACAGGACGTGCCCTCTACTTTGAAACTTACCTTACGGCCTATGGTGCGTTATACGACAAGCTTCCCATCAGCGCGTTTCTTGCCTGGGATTCTGACCACCCAGACAAGCCTGTAGCACCTACACCAGACCTGGAGCTAACCGACCTGCAGTTCTGGAATGGGTTCGATACAGGTCTGACCGTAATCGAAAAGAACCTCATTTATAACATGGAGTTCCAGGTGATGACCCGCAGTGCCGGGATCATGACTGGCGAGTACCTCTTTACGATTGATAACTACCACCCTCACCGCAACGAACCAGACTTTTACTTTGCTGAGTTTCCAGACGAGCACAAGTCCCACAACATTGTGGCCCTGTCAAATGGACAGATTGGTGCCTACCCAAACAACAGGTGCCGCATGGTTGACCCATCGCTTAGCAACCACAACCTCAAAACACCAGACTTTAAGGTATCAACAAGATACTTTGACGTAGAACACGCCCCCAAATGGGGTCGTCTTGGAGAATGTGATGATTACTTTTGGAAGACACCAAACGAGAAAGATGTACAATAAACAAGTCCCCCCTCTCTTTTGATGGGGCTAAGTCCTGGTGCACCAGGCCGCCAGTGTTCAGGTCCGTCATTGGTTACGGGCAGCCTGTTCTGCTGGTGTCAACGGGGATTAGCTCAGAGGCAGAGCGTTGCGTTTGGGACGCAAAAGCCGTAGGTTCGACTCCTACATCTCCGATATCAAGAATCCCAATAAATTAGGTATATTAAGAATACGAATAAAGCCATGAATGCCGTTCAAAGACCCAGACAAGAATAGAGAATATCAACTTGAGTGGTATCACAACAACAAGAAGCGTCTTGGATCTAACCTCAAAAAAAGGCGGACTGATAATCGCAATCTGATTGATGCTTACAAGGAAGAGATTGGTTGCTCTTGCAATCTATGTGGAGCTATTGATCATCCCGTAGCTTTTGATTTTCACCATATCAATCACGAAGAAAAAGAATATACCGTTTCAAAGATGGCAGGGTACAAATGGGAACGCATTCAAAAAGAGATTAATAAATGCGTAATGGTATGTGCCATCTGCCATCGCAAATTGCACAAAGGACTTCTTTGTTTATTGACCTAGCTACTACGAAGAGTCGCTTTAATCTGCCAAGCAGCTTTGAAGGCTTGGCCACAGAGATCAGCCATGTAGTTCTGGATATCAATAGCACCCACCTTGGCAGCAATAGGCTCCAGCTTTTTGGTCTTCATGCCTAGCTCTTCTAAGTTCTTGTAGTACACAGCGAGCTGGTCGGTACCTTTGTAGCTGGTAACATGCTGGATACCAGAACCGGCATCGGCTAGCCCCCTGGCGCACATGGGCATCAGGTAGTCCATGCTGCGAATGAATTCACCGAGCGTATCGAACTGAGTCTGATGAGCTTCGTACTGGTCTTTAAGGAATGCGTGCACCCCAAGGAAGTTGCCCCCCTCGTAGTTCAGGTGAATGAGATGGGCTTGTGTCTGAAGTTCCTTGAGGTAGGAACAGAGGGAGATGCACTGCTGGATGAAGGCACCAACATCACTACCCTTTGACTTAGCAGGAGCTTTTGGCTTGGCCTGTGGCTCAGGAGTCACCACCTTCTGGGGTAGTTCTACCCCCATTTGGGGTGGTTGTTGTGTCTGAGGACCAGGGGTATACATAACTTTTTGTCAATAGGACCAGTTTATCAGAGGCTGATTTCTTCCCAGTCGATTGATGCATAGGCATCATCGCCCGCATTTTTAGCTTCCATCGTGACAGTAAAGATCTCTGGAGTATTTGTCAGACCATTACGACGCAGCTGAAACTGAAAGAGTGCAGCCTTAAGGATGTCTATAGGGTTTGTGCTTTGAGTTGTAGAAGACACATAACCCTTGGCTAAGGTGACTCCACCACTAATTGTTTCACCACTGAGGTTGTACTCCACAGCAGAATCAGAACCAGCACTGGTCCAGGTACCACCAGAGATTGTGCCTCCTTGCCGGAGACGCCATTCAAAGTATGCATTATTACCCACGCCAAGGATACTAGCTGCCGTTGGAATAACTACAGCATCAAGTCGGTCAGGCGATGTCTTGAGTCTGATGGAAGCAATGGGATACTGAACACCAGTAGCAGTCAGATCCCTTGGAGTCGAGACAGGTGTGCCAATTGCACGTTGCTTGCCCCGCAGTTCATACCCACCTTCTGAGAGGACAGTAGAACAAATTTGTTTTAGTGTGCTGCTACTTGACGTAGCAGACAAGTTTTCAATTTCATAACGCAAGGGAAGCGTTGCTGTAGTGATGTAAGTTGAGGTAATAAAATTAGCGTGATGGAACGAATGACAGTGTACGAGTTCACCGTTAATAACAAACCCCATACGTACTGTGCCAAGGCCTAACCATTCAATGTCCATCCAGAAAATTTGAGCTTTGGTGATATCAAGGGTATAACCAGATGGTCCTTTGCCATCTAACTTATCTACATTCCAATTGGTTTGGTTGATTGTTGTTTCAGCTACAGAACCAGTAACAGAGTTGCGTTCAACAAAGCTAAGGGTTGATCCACTGAGTTGAACATAAAGACCATTGTCATCATTGAAGTAACCAACCCGCTGCCTCAAGTTGTCCTTGGCAGGTGACATCACAAAGGTGGACATGATCAACAAGGACTTCCCTGGTTGATACGAGAAGACTTGCTGGGTTTCCCTGGTGACATAAGCACCAGATGTCGTAGAAACATTCAGTTCAACAAGACCTTGATTTGCATTGAAGGTTGCATCAGAACTAACCCCTGTTGCCGTTGCCCAAAGTCCGTTGTCTTGATAGCGATGACTGGAATCAAATAAAGTAAGAGGTTCAGAAACACGAGCACGACCAAAGGCATCACCTGCGGGTGTACCAGCTGTGGTGACAATGACAGGACGTTCAGGGAAACTTGTTACTTCTAAAGGCTGACCACTACAAGTCTGCGTCTTGACTACTTCATATAAAAGAGGCTCATCTGCTTCTCTATAAATAGGCATCGTACTTAGCGCTTTTCTTTTATTATCTCAGTCCTCCACTTTGCATTGAGGTGACCGTAGTCCCTTGGCTCCGTAACAGCTACATCAGTAGTGCCGCAAACACCGCATTCACCTATGTGCATGGTGCTATAGGAATTCTTGGGACCTACGTATTCTCCGTTTTTGTACCAAGCGCCATACTTAACGCCACAGTCATGACATATCCAACTGGGATATATAGGGTCCATCAGTCGTCTGATAGGTGGTGATACCTAAGCATATCAACCAGTTCCTTGGCACGGTCGTATTCTTTCTTGACAGCCTCCATGTTTTCGTAAGCTGCAGCATAAAACGCTTTATAGAACTCTTTGCCAGATAGTTCGTACTGATATTGAGCAAGCGTATCAGCAAAATGCTCTTGTGCTCTCTGGACCCACGTGTCCTTCAGGTCAGCCTTGGTGTAAACATCTTTGCCTGATGTCATAGTTGGTTCACCATGATTGCTTTTATACCATTCTTGCCAGGCTTGTACAGCTTCGATTGGATCTGGTTCAGTCATGGTGTCAAATAAAAAGGCGCCCACTAATGTGGACGCCCTAAGTCTAGTTGATAATCAAGCTGTAATTGGAATGTTGGGATCCTGTAACAGTTGGATCTTACCGCTTTGAAGATCCTCGATGAACTGCAAACGATTGAAGTAATCGTCTC
>Ga0098073_1000070_pt1 | contig 41001 bp, 65 predicted proteins | sample 31_taG_FD_75060 | JGI IMG/M metagenome (GOLD analysis project Ga0098073, IMG submission 75060) | Marine viral communities from the Gulf of Mexico - 31_GoM_OMZ_CsCl metaG | ecosystem: Environmental > Aquatic > Marine > Oceanic | place: Gulf of Mexico | collected 2015-07-12
ACCGAGACTAACGGGCTACTCTGGGAGCTGGATTGCATCCACTCGTTAGTTCTGCGCGACGTAACTACCGACGAGGTGTATAGCTGTGCTGATCAAGAGGGATACCTGCCGATTGAGCGTGGACTGAAGCTGATTGAGGAGGCTGAGCAGCTCGTAATGCACAACGGCATCAACTTCGACTTGCGAGCCCTAAAGAAAGTCTATCCAGGTCTCGAGCTGAGATCCGATTGCGACATTGTAGATACATTGATCATGAGTCGGGTCCTCTGGCCAGAGCTAGAACCCGTTGACGACCAAAAGTTCTCTCACATCGAAAAGAAATATCGGGGCCGACATTCCCTTGCGGCGTGGGGCGAGCGGCTCGGTGTAGCAAAAATTAAATTCCAGGAAGAGCAGAAGAAGGATCCGGATGTCGATAACGTCTGGGATGTCTGGTCTCCTGCGATGCAGGAATACTGCATCGGGGATACGCTCGTCACTCAAAAGCTGTACGAGTATCTACTGACACAAGATCTGGAACCACGCTGCCATGAACTGGAGCATGAATTCGCTAAAGTAATGGCACTCCAGGAAGACTTTGGGTTTCCGTTCGATGAAAAGAAGGCCTTCGCACTGGTTAATACTCTCAAGGCTCGGACTACGGAACTTAACGATCAGCTCCAGGGAGTTTTTCCACCTATTGTCGAGGAAAGAATCTCCGCTAAAACCGGTCGTGCCCTTAAAGCGAAGGTCACTGTGTTTAACCCCGGTTCGCGTCAACAAATTGCGGATCGGTTACGCGAGCGTTATCCTGAGATTGGATTCGATAGGACAGAGAAGGGGAATCCGAAAGTCGATGATGACGTTCTGGAAGTCCTTGGCGAAAAATATCCGGAAGCCAAATTGCTCGGCGAGTATCTACTCTGTAACAAGAGGCTTGGGCAGATAGCGGATGGTAAAGAAGCGTGGCTGAAGCACTGTCGTCGATATGGTGATGGCCGGATCCACGGGGGTGTGAAAACCAATGCCTGCGTGAGCGGTCGTTGTTCGCACGTATCTCCCAACATGGCTCAAGTGCCATCGGTTGGTCACGCTTACGGTGCGGAATGTCGCTCGTTGTTTACGGCACCAGCAGGTTGGAAGTTGGTGGGTACAGACGCAGCAGGTTTAGAGCTGAGGGCTCTCGGTGCGTGGTTAGCACACTTTGATGGTGGAGAATACGCGAAACTCGTTAGCACTGATGGGTTTGATGTTCACACATATAACGCTAAGTTGTTCGGTATTTATGATGGCAACGGCGATATCCAGAAGGCTACTAGGGATCTCTCCAAGAGGTTAATTTACGCCCTACTATATGGAGCTGGTGCTAAGAAAGTAGGCAGTGTTGTAGATGTAACGTTAAGCGAACAAGAACAATATGAGGTTGGCAAGAAGACAATCGATACTTTCTATAAAAACCTCCCTGCAATTAAAAAACTTAAGGATAAAATTGAGGACCGAATCACGAGTCGCGGTTATTTAGTTGGTATCGATGGTCGGCATCTACAAATCCGCTCCAGGCACTCAGCTTTGAACCAGCTGTTACAGTCGACGGGTGCTGTGGTGATGAAAAAAGCCACGTGTATTTTGTATGAAGACCTAGAGAATGCAGGGTTAAAGCACGGAAAAGATTATGGTTTATGCGCCAATATTCACGACGAATATCAGATAGCGGTAATACCTGAGTACGTCGAATTGGTTCAGGATGTCTCTATTAAAGCTATTGAAAAATCGGGTGAATACTTTAACTTATTGTGCCCGTTTACAGGTGAGTCGCGTGTTGGGTTAAATTGGATGGAAACTCACTAGCGACTGATCTCTTCCCAGTCCATAGCCGCATAAATATTGGCGGTATTGCTACTCCCAGAAGCAATAAGAGTAAGCTCGTAAGGAGTAGCTGTAAATGAATTCCTTTCTAACTGAGTTGTGAATAAGGCTTCTTTAAGAATATCAACCGGAGCGGCCCCTTGGTTGGCACCGAGGGTGTAACCACTTGCTAAAACACGCCCCGATCCCTGAGTAAAGCTGGTGCCAGTAATGTTGTACTCGACGGCTGAATTTGCTGCTGCACTCGTCCAGGTACCACCTGTTGTCGTACCGTTGACGACAACTCTCCAGTTATAGGCAACGTTATTCGTAAAGCCTAAAATTGATAACGCCGTCAGGATAACGATGGAATCGAGTCTATCGGGAGATGCCTTAAGGCGTATCGAAATGAGCGGATAATAGGTGCCGGCGGTAGTTAAGCTATACGGTGTTGTAACAGGTGTACCAATAGCCTGCTGAGCACCGCGAAGCTCATAACCACCTTCCGAGATAACAGTAGAGCAAACTTGCTTTAATGCACTGCTAGTTGAGGTTGTACCAGTGTTTTCAATCTCGTATCGTAAAGGCAACGATGCAGTTGTAATATACGTCGAGGTAATGAAGTTGGCGTGATGGAACGAGTGACACTGAATAAAAACACCATCAATGACAAAGCCAAGTCGAACCGTACCAAGACCGAGCCACTCAATATCCATCCAAAAGATTTGAGCCTTGGAAATATCTAAAGTAATCCCTGATCGCCCGTTTCCGTCTAACTTATCTACGTTCCAGTTCGCCTGAGTGACTCGTGTTTCAACGGGAGAACCGCTAACACTACTCCGCTCAACAAAAGATAAGGTAGTACCATCCAACTCAACATAAAGTCCGTTATCAGCCCCAAAATATCCTGAACGTTGACGTAAATTCTCTTGCGCCGGGTTGAAGACAAAAGTATTAAGAACTAAAAGACTCTTGCCAGGCTGGTAGCTGAATACTTTTTCCGTCTCGCGATATACTTTAGATCCAGAAGTTGTATTGACTGCTAGATTTACTAGGCCTTCACTGGCGCTAAAAGATGTAGCCCCGCCATTCGCTGTTTCAGTTGCCCATAATCCGTTGTCGGCGTACCGATGGCTGGAGTCGAATAGAGTTAAAGGTTGGGAAATACGGAGTCGACCGAAGGCATCGGTCGAAGTGGATGAAATGCCAGGGGCTGGAGACGTAATGGCGACATTAAGAACCTGATCATCAGGGTTGATGACCTGTACAACTTCGTAGCGGTTGTGGTCCCTTGCGATAACGGTTGCCATATCTAACGATTGAACCAAGAAAGGGGGCCACGCTGAAGCTGGCCAAAGAAGGATTGTAACGTATCTCCTGCTTTACGTGTTCGGTTCTTCCAAGCACCTGCAGCCTGCGATAGGGCAGCCTGTGTCTGAGTCACAATATTACCTTCGCCAGCTACGGAACCACGGGGTACGATAATCGGTTTTCCATTTTTATAGGCAATCCCAGTATTCGTGTACCGACCTTCCGGAGTCATTACTGTATTGCTACGAGTGTCTACAAATTCACCTCTAGGACCAATCCGTTCGATTGCTGCAGTCGGTGCACCACCTAAGCTCTCAGAGCTGATGGGATCGCTAAGAGCAGTAACAACTGCTTCCCCAGGAGAAGCACCGAGCCCGTAATTTATAGCTGCATCGAGCAAAAGTGCTTTTGTCGCGGGTTTAGCAGAAGATCTAACTGTAGTAGGTAACTGCTGGACCGCACGGACAGGTGCACCAAGAGAACCCCTGCCTTGTAAGGCAGTCCTTCCAATTAAATAATTCCGTGTTCCGACTGCTTTCTGTAGCGGTGTGAAATCAGGAGCTGGTTTGGTGCCTAGGGCGCTTGGCTTTGAGGGGTCGAGAGCGTTAAATTCTGTATAAGGTTGAATAGGCAGGAGCCTTTCATTGCCTCGGGTAAACATTTGAACGTTACCTGAACTGCCCCCGTACGGGCCACGGACAGAAACCTCAGTCATGGGACCGGCAAAACCAGCTCTCTCGTAAAGATTTGCACGCCAGTCGGGATCACCTCCAGGGCGCACATTCTGGTAGTTTTCAGTTACCGGTGTCAATTGCGAAACAGAACCAAAAGGACGTTCCGACTGCATTATCTGATTTTTAAAAGTATCAAGTGTTTCCTGTTTTAAGTTCTCCGGCAATTCGAACCCACGCGACTCCCAATATTTCGGGGTTGCCATTGCACCGCCCGGCCTGGTCACGGCGGAAGACCTTGATCTAAGTCTTTCAATCTCTTCTTGCTGGCTACTTCTTAAGGGACCCGACTCTGCCAAAGGTTTACCTTCATCCTCTGCTAAAAAAGCAGCACGCTGATTCTGATAATTTCGTGGATCAGACTCTATTTCTGCTATATCTCGGGCATTAACATCAGCTACGTTTGGAGCGGTCTCAAATCCGTAATCAACCGTATTGCCAACAGGGACACGGAAATCCTTTAAGAATCGTTGTGCCGCGCTAGTCGGAGTGCCTCCTCCAGGGAATGGGAGAGTTTCAAACTTCATTTGCCAAGGATTTTTTGTCCTTGGATCGCGTGCACTTTCAATATCAACAATTACATCTTTGCCTCCAGAAAGGCCCATTAAGCTATCTGACTGTTCTACTTCCCTCTTAATCCTAGGCCGCTCTCCGGGTAGCTTATAAGCTTCAAGCGTCTCATCGACTATGGTATTAGGGTCGATGCCTTTGCGCCCAATGATGTTACCTTCTCCATAAAAGTCCAGAATTTCCTGGTCTGTGATATTGGAGCGGAGGTAATTCGTCATAAAGTCGTCAACTTTTTGACGAAATCCTGTACGCGTTTCGGGGGCCACTAATTTTAACGGTTTCTTCTCTTGCCATTCTACTGAAACCTATTACACTGGTTTGGCTTCCGCTACTCCCATGGAACACCAACGGATTTACGACATCAAGAAGTCCCTTGAGGACATGACGATGGACGAACTCGAGGAGATGAGCAAAAATCTTAACAAATTGGTACATGTGCTCGTCGCCAGGCAAATTGCAGTAGAAGATACAATCCTGGAGCGCCTGGAGGGAGTGTTTGCTCAGTGACACCTAATGAAGAAAAGTGGCACCTTAGGTTTCTCAAATTAGCTGAAGAAGTAGCAGATTGGAGTAAAGATCCATCTACGAAAGTTGGCTGCATTCTTGTAAAGGATCGGCGTATCGTTTCGACCGGGTTTAACGGTTTCCCGAGAGGGATAAGCGATGATCTTGAGACGCTACTTGATCGCGACAAGAAGTACGAAATCACCGTACACGCAGAAGTCAATGCCGTTACAGCCGCAGCATTACACGGCGTTAGTACGGATGGATGCACGGCTTACGTGACGTTCACGCCATGCAGCAGGTGCGCTTCTGTGCTGATCAATGCTGGTATCAAAGAGGTGTACGTGATCAACGGACGCCACATCCCGCAACGTTGGGTCGACAACTTCCAACTTGCGAGTAAGATCCTCTACGAGGCTGGCGTCCATTTCCAAGCCCTCGATCCAACCTGACCCTACCATGAACCTAATTATTGCCTCCGCTACTTACAACGGAGAGGTTTTCACCGAGAACGGGTTGCGCTTCATGCAACTCTCGATCCCCGCCAGTGGGAAGAACGCTGCTGTCCCTCTGTCAGTAATTCCTAACAAAGCAGCAGGGGATAGCTTCGATGCATTCGCCCCAGGTTGTCAGATGCTGGTGAGTGGGCGGCTTTATCCGAACCGTAACGACTACAAGATGTATGTCGTACCGACTCAGCCTTTGCAAGTGGTCTCGAAGGACCTCAATGTGAATCAGGTAAATCTGGCGGGCGGTGTCGGTTTCATTCAGGAGAAAAAACTGGAAGACCTGTTCGCTTTCAGCCTGATGTGTAAGGCTCCAAGCCAGCAACTGCTCGGCCATAACTGGCAGGACAGCCTCGGTTTCCGGATCGAAAGTTGGGGTGATGATGCCCGCCGCCTGGAGGCTCTGCTCTACGTGGGTCGGCAGATGGCAATGACTGGTGCGATTCGCTACAACACCTGGACGGCTCAAGATGGCAGTCAACGTGGCACCTACCAGGTGAGGGTACGGGCGTCACAGTACTCGGTATTCGGTAAGAATCAACCTAAGACTGAGGGGGAGCCGGCTGAGGCGAAGGCTCCGGCACCCACACCCAAGCTTCCGATGCAGCAGGGGGTCGGGACACCAGCGAGCGTAGAAGAGGACGGAGTACCATTCTGATGGTCCAATAAGTTTTCCTTATGCATTAGATGGCCCTCTTCCGCTTTGGTGGATCGGGGCTATCGTTATGAAGCACCCTAAAAAGTGCTCTGATCCATTGCAACGACTGAAATGTCCGTACTTGACAGGTACCTGAACACAGAGAAATACCAAGGCGAGATGCGAGAGCTCGTCAACGCCCAGATCCTGAACGACAAGTCCCAATGTGGACTTTTCCTTAAGGATACCGCACTGGCTCGCATTGGCTGGTCCGGCGATGTTAAGGACTTCCCCAAGGCAGAAGAGTACGTCCACACCTACAACAACGGTGACAAGAACGAGGGTCTCTTCTTTAAGACTCCTCGCATGGTGATCCTCCACTGCGGTTTCCGTAAGAACGTTACCTTCATCGAGAACTCTGAGAAGGGTGGCATCGATGGGATCTACCCCAGGGATTCCTATCTGTACGACGATTGGGAGGAAGCGAACCCTGGTAAGCCCAGTCCCTACAAGCGTCGTCGTCTGATGCTGATGTTCCTGGTGAACAAGAATGGCGCTGCTGTCCACAAGAAGCCGCTGATCCTCTCGATCCACGGGGGTGCCTCGAACCTGTTCTGCGACGCCTACGCCACGTTTATCGAACAGCTCGAATCAGCTTTCGCTGACCGCATGGGCCTCAAGTCTGCTGCAGGTTTCGACCCCAAACAGGCTGCTGCTGCGATTTTCACCCCGACCTTCGGCGCCCAACTGTACGGCGGTGACAAGGCCAAAAGCTGGATTGCCTACCCGGAGAAGTGGGTTGTTCCTACTGCGGAAACGGTAGAAGAGTTCTTCCCGAAGGAAGAAGAGGACATCGATTTCATCGAAACTGTGTGGGAGACCGTGCCTCCTGAGGTCTACGCCAAATCCTTCTTTGACCAGTGTCAGAAGGAGATCGGCTATCACGCGATCAAGCCCGGTCTCGACTTCACACTCCCTCCCGTTGATGGCGGTCGCGGAACCAAGGCTCTGTTCGGAGCTCGTGACGAAGAAACTGGGGAAGTTGTACTCTCTTGATTTCTAATTAGAATCAGATCGGTGCAGGAACCGCTCCTTCGGGGGCGGTTTTTTATTCGCTTCTAACGGTACGAGCCGCGCTCATCTCCAGATCGGCTAAGCGTCTGACCAGACCACGAATGATAGATTGTCGATGGACCGCTAATAGAAGTAATTTTTTAGCGCCTTCTCGTAGATGATCGGGGTCGGTAGCTTTATCTAACTCAGAGTTTAATCTAGCGAGCTGGAATTCATCCTCCATGGAGAGTGTGAAATCATCTGGATCGAACTGAAACTCGATTAACTCAAAGTTAGACATACGCCCAGAACATAATGCCCACTCTAGCCAGAAACAATTTTCTGTATGTACTTAAGACTACAAAGAGATCATTAAGATAAAGGTTGAAAGATCCGTAAAATACGGTATGGTGTCTAGGCACCACAGGCACCCTCATGGCCGGCAAGAAATCCCTCAGCGGTCAGCTCCACCGCGAGCCCGTCAAGAAGCGTACGTCCATCGGACACGGAATGCGGAAGTCCAGCTCCTTCAAGACACACGGTGAGAAGAAGTATCGCGGGCAAGGGAAGTAAAAACCACACCAAAAGGTAGGGTTCTTTCGGTTCCGTTCTGTGTTTCAGCGCTGTAAAAATAAAACAGTTGCTGAAACACAGTCAAATGTACGTAATTGCCCCTACAATACGGAAACCCAAAGAAACTGAAATGGCCTTATCTTCCCAGGTTCGCGAAGCAACTGAAAAAGCAGCCGCCTCCCTGCGAGAAGCCCTTGCTTTCGCTGCACGTACCGAACATCCCGTCACCATCTCTACGCTGACTGATATTCTGGTGCGCCTGGAATCGATGGAGAGTATCGAAGAGCTGATGGAAAAATTTGGGAAACAAGGTATTCCCAAGTCCATGTAAAGCTGTTACAATTAAAAAGTTCCCCCTCTCTTTTCGATGGGGCATCTGGTCACGCGTCAGGCAGATAGCCTGGAGGGCGGCCACGGTTCAGGCGGCGTCCGACAACGTCGCCCCACTATTTGTCCGGTCAGAAGCCAAAGGGAAAGGCAGGTGGACAACACATTCAGTAGCTGGTTCGAGTCCAGCCTGACCGATAGGGTGCAGCGAGGCAAGCTGCATTAAACGAAGGATTCCCCTGGGCCGCAACGTAGATCACCGTAGGCGGACAATCCCGCCCTAACTAAATTCGAAAGAGTATCTTACGATGCTTGGCTCCAGTGACTTATCCCGTTACGATGGGATGCGCCCTGGAGTTTCATTTTATGTACGGGTACCACAAGGACGACTTCGACACCTACGCCAGGCTTTTCTCTGAAGAGAGCACTCGCATCGTTGAATTGATGCGGATCCTCGATGAGAAAATTAACACCGAGCTGGATATGCATTCAGTTCGCCCCAAGGACCTCTTTAGGATGGTGATGGACCTTTCTTACGATGTGGACCGTACATACAAGAAAGAAAAGAATATTCAAGACGAGCCATACACTGTCACCACATTCTCTTCCAAAGATGAAATCTTTTCTCAAATGCGTACATATTTCCGAGAGGAATTTCAGCGCTACCTTGATGGAGTCAATGGTGATGATCAATGAAAATAACACCTGGACGCTACCTATTGATGAGGACGGTGTTCTTACCCTCCCGGATGAGCTCTGGAATTTACTCGGTTGGAAAGAAGGAGACCAAATCGAGTTTCTGGACCAAGATGACGGATCTTTTCTGCTGGTAAAAATCGATGAAACTGCATCTACTGAAGGAGAGGCTGATCCGCAGGATGACGGTTAATTACGTCGCCTATATGGGTCAGCCTAAGATGACCGAAGAATGGCTTCAAGGTTACCACCAGGCTAAACGAGATGCCGAAAAATTCATCGAACAACAAGAAATCTATGCACCTTACGATGAACAACAGTCACAATGAACTGGCCTGAGGCTATCGTCACAATTGCTGGTATGGTATGTGCCACGAGCTTGATCAAAACTATCCTCCGTTTCATTGGAGGGATGCGTAAGTACTAATGGAGCAAATCTCTACACAACAGCCCGATTGGGTTTGTCACGATTGCGGGCAACTATGGGGCCGCTGGTACGAAGATGGCGAGTATTTCGGGCCATCTACTCATTGTGCTACCTACCACAATAGCCGCTGTGGTGTCTGCACTCGAGTGGTTCCCGTCACTGAGCCACGAGATTATGGCTTCCTTCGGCGTGGTTGGCAGAAAAACTTGTCGGCTAAGTGAAGACCGCTAAAATTTGTCTGTTGTAACCCTTCTACAATGAAGATCCGAAAACAGGCTAAATATCGCGGCGGCCCTTCCGAGATTCTCGAGTCCATCGAGTTCGAAGGATATGAGATCAAAAGCCTAAAGCATGGTAATACTGGCCACGTTCTGTACCGTTTCCCAAGTGCAGTATACGATTGGGAGCCGTGCTGGACGATGGATCTTGAAACCGCTAAAAAAGGTGTAACTAAGTACAATTCACGCCAAAAAGAAGCCGGTACAGTACAAGGCTAAGCACCTGTAGAATCGCATCTGTAGTAAAAAAATAGGCCTAGAAAGTGGTCCGACCCGCATTCCGACATAGCGACTTGATGGATTCCCTGGCAATGGAAATCCATGCCTACCTCTTAGAGATTTCTACTGAGTTCAAGGGGAGTCGTTTTGTCTTGATTCCTATCACGGAGATCGTAAAGAAATTTGAGAGGAATCATCGTACAATCCAACGCCGCCTTAGTGCGCTTCAGGATGAAGGGTTGCTCGTCACTGTTATCAAAAAGCAAACGATCACCCTTTATCACGTAAAAGATCAAAAGGATCAGCCATGACCGACGAAAAAGCCACGGGTCATCTCGAAACGATTGCATTCCTCCTCTCGTCATTTACTGATAACGGGAGGAGTCTTCGGGCTTTCACAACGAACCCGCAAGAGCTAGCTATTACGATTTTGACCGCTGGTCTATTGTCGAATAGCAAGCTAATGATTACGCCAGAGGATGCGGTCCGGAGTGCGTTTGATATCCACGCACGCATTCAACGGCATGTTGGACAGTATCAATCAATGCAATTTGCAGCCAACATCGAGGGTTGCTTCAATCCACCACACCCAGAAACGGGTGAAATAGAGGGGGATTGAGGGTGCTCAAAAGAGGCGTCCCTCTTCAGAAGCCGCAACGATCCGTGAGTTGATTCGAACGCGTACTTCAAGCTGTGGCAGGCAGCCTCCGGGTCCGTGTGCTCGCCACAAGTGTAAGCATCAATAGATGCATATCCGTATTGAGGCCAGGAGTGGAGCGAAATGTGTGATTCAGCGAGTAGGGCAATTGCAGTCACACCCTGAGGTTCAAATTTATGAGTGACGAGGCTCAAAAGAGTAGCTCCGGCTGCATCTGCCGCTTCCGTCAGTGCCGTCTTCACAAACTCTTCATTATCTAGAAGGGTCGGATTTCCGCCAAAGAGTTCGTAGATGGCATGTCGCCCTACGACCTGAGGAACCTCATACACTAAACCGCACCGATAGTTTTCACCCATTTTACGAGTACTGCATCCGCCGAGATCCTAGACAGCAGAAGGGAAATCCGGTACTTTACCGGGAGCTGCGCAACCCTAATGCCCCTAATGATGCATGAAAAGGTCGCAGAAATTCCGGCTGAAAAGGAATTAGAGCGAAAAGTTTATACAGAGTACTCTGCCGAGAAAGATTATCGGCAGTTCATGGATTACCGGTCGGAGGGAGATACACGCCTAACAATCAATGGATCCCGTCACTACAAAACTCCCTACGGAGCGCTTCCATCGGTAACCACAATCCTGTCAGCGACTGGCGGCAATAAAGCTGCGTTAGAACGCTGGGCGAAGAAAAATCCAGGGGGTAGAGAAGCAGCCGCAGCACGGGGTACCAAAGTTCACTCCCTGATGGAGGAGTATCTCCTCGGCATCAATAAAAATCCGGTGATCGAGGACGAGGAAATTGCCCAGTTCTGGGATGGTTTACCTGAAAATCTCGACAAACTAGGCCGAGTCATCTGGGCAGAGAACCCAGCGGGTGACGCATTCCCGTGGACAATGGGAGGTGACGGAATTAGCCGGGTTTGGCACCCAGGGGTGAAAGAAGGTGAGAACTGGGGATGGGCTGGGGCGCCTGATATCGTCGCCGAATACAAGAACAAAGTTGTGCTTGGTGACCTTAAAACCTCAAATGGTCCTTATTATTCGCGTTGGCCGGGGCCTGACACAATCAAGTCCGAGTACGGAATGAAGCGGGCAGGCTTCATGAAATACCAGAAATGCATGATGCAGATGGGGGCTTACGCCATGGCCCTCGAGCATACGGTTGGTATTGTTCCTGAAATCCTGATGATTTTCGTCGCGACGCGGGAACGGTCCCAGGTTTTCGCAGTCCAGGGCGGAACAATCGAGAAATATAAGCAGAAATGGCTTGATGCCGTTACAAAATATTACAGTGAGATCCTGCCCGGTCTAACCGAAGAGGAAGACTCCTGAGATTCGGTATGAGATGCGTTTAACGCAGATGTATCCGCCCTACCGTGGAATGACAGGAAGACTACAGGTTTCAGGGTAGCCAGCTCAGCAGATGCAGGCTAACTTGACCCTGGCGTCCAAAACGCTTGCAATAACAGGACTGTGACGACCGCTACACCCGAACCACAACGACCACGAAAGCACCTCAAGCCGGGGCAGATCGACCTCGCTTTGCTCCCGCCGGATTGGGCGCTGACTCCTCTGAATGGTAAACGGGCTTACGTAGCGGGTTGGACGACCTCACCTTACACCGTCGAGCAAATCCAACAAGAACTGGATCAAGGTCGCGCCACGGGGGTCGGTCTTTTGACCGGCCAATGGTCCAATGAAGGTGGCCTGGTCTGGGTTGATATTGATGGTCCAGACGCGATCCCAGCATTAGAAGAGCTTGCTGGTGGTCCGCTTGATGTCGTTTTTCCGCCGACGCTAACGATTTCATCGGGCAAAGAAGGCCGGATGAGGATGCTGTATAGCGTCCCAACTTCGAAGCTGTCGATGTTGCCTGACAAGGCGACAATCAAAATCGACATCCCATCATTTGAAATCTTGTTCCGTTCCAGGCAAGGGGCGGTCATGGGTGCTCACCCGGAAACGGACGGGTACTTTACAACGCCGCATGGCGGGTTCGAGTATGCCAAGAACCCACCTGAGCTGCCGGAGTGGCTTTATAAGGCGATTGCTAAGGCGTTCCCAACCAACAAATACCGTAAGCCTGTAACCGGTGGGGTCATTACTCAGCAGGTGAACCTTACCTACGAGGAAGGTTCCAAATATCAGATCGAAGAGGCTGAAAACGAGGCTCGGGTTTACCTCGAAAACCTAGATTTGGAGCGGGCTGAAGACTACGAGGAGTGGCTTGCTGTTGGTATGTCACTCCACCAAGTCTCGGAAAATCTACTCGAGGACTGGGTTGAGTGGTCTGCTCAAGCTGATAATTTCCAAGATGGCGTCTGTGAAGATAAGTGGCGGTCATTTGAACGTCTGCCTGGAGGACCAAGCCCGGAAGGTGCCAGGGGTCTGCAGACTTTGCGGGCCAAGGCGAAGGAAGATGGTTTCATTGATCTTGGTGGATTCGTTGTTGAATCACCCGAAGTTTTAGCTCAGAAAGCCGCTGAACTCTTTGGCGATGACGAAGAACCCCCAATCGGACGGGGAGGTTATAACTTCAATCGGAAGCTGAGTGAGATCATTGGTGGTCCGAGCGACGATGAAGAACAAGAAGTCCGTCAACGCGTCAACGGAAAGGGTAAACCTCGCACGCCACCTGCCTCTGAGCTAGCTGAAGTAGTCACCGTAATGATGAAACAATGCGGTTGGCTCTACGATCCGAAGTTCGACACTTTCATGTTCTACCAACGTGATCGCGGGACATGGCGTCGGGAAAATCACATCAATGAATATAAATATGCAATTCAAGATCTCTTTCTAACAGAACGTGGTGTACAAGTTCCCGGTGGTTTCACGTCTCATCTCTTGACCGACGTAGCCAACCTAACCAAAGCCTACCTCCTGCACGATTATTGGGATGATGAACCCGATAAACTCGCTTTCAAGAACGGAGTTTTAGAGCTCAACACAGGTGAATTCCTCGAGCACGACAGGGATAATCACATCACTTGGGGTCTAGATTTTGACTACGATCCAAGTGCTGATCCCGGTCCAATCATTAAATGGCTGGAGCGTACACAATACGGAGATGAGGGCCGTGTCCAGGTGCTCCGGGCTTGGTTGAGGGCCTGTTTGGTGGCTCAAGGCCAGGAGCTACAGCGGTTCCTCGAAGTCATCGGTCCTGGTGGTCGCGGTAAGTCCACTTTCGCCAACCTCTGCTGTGCCATGGTCGGTTCGGGAAACTACGCCAGCACCACTTTGAATCAGTTAGAGCAAAGCCGGTTTGAGGTTGCGTCGATCAAAGGTAAGCGGATGACGCTGATTAATGATTCGGAACGTTACGGTGGTTCTGCTCAAATTTTTAAGGCGCTGACCGGCGGTGACAATCTCCGCTTTGAGGAGAAAAATAAGAACGTTGGAGAGCCGTTCGTCTACACCGGTATGGTCATGGTTGTAGCGAACGAGCCGATCCAGACCACAGATAACACGTCTGGTTTGAGTCGCCGTCGCCTCACGATTGAATTTAATCGCCCGCTTTACGACAAGAGTTCGGAAGCCAAGGAGATGATTAAGCTCGATCAGGGCATCGTAAAGGGCTTATGGAAGCATTATTTACCCGGCTTGGTGAACTGGGTGCTCCAGATGAGCGACGATGAAATGCGTCAATATCTACTCGACACTTACGAAATGGTGCCTTCTCTCCAGAGGGTACGGAATGAGATCCTCCTTAACAGTAATAACTTGGTTGAGTGGTTGCAGTCGGAGATTGTGATCGACGATAAGGCGACTACTGCAGTCGGCAAGAAAATCCCAGCAGCTAAAGACGATAAAGAGCGGTACTGCAACAGCAAATACCACCTCTATGCCAGTTACTGTTCCTATTGTGAAGATACCGGTTCTAAACCAGTGGGTCAGAAGCGGTTTATCGCGCTGGTCATGGATTGCTGCCGAAATCAGCTGCAGATGGACGGGATTAAATCGTTTTCAAAGGGCGGACGACCTTTCGTTAAGGGTCTAGCCATCCGCGCTTCTGATGCGAAGTACGAAAAGTTCCCGACAATCTTGCCAGAAAGCTGATTAGCGTTGCTTACTTGGGCTCATCTGGCCACGTTATCTCCCAGGGGAATCCTTCCTGGCTCGGCACATCACGTAGTGCCTGACGGTAGGTTTCCCATACGGTCTTATCCACTGGAGAATCGGCGAGCTGGGTCCAGTCACAGGCGGCCAGACGCTTGTTGCGGTCATCGCGGACAGCCTTAGCTTGCTCAGCGTCCTTGGCGAAGCAATATTCCTCCCACTGCTCAGCAGCGGTGTGAACCACGCCTTCATCGTCGGTGTAGTCCTGAAAAACGGGACCGGCAATGTACTTGGTGAACCACTGCCCGTTCACCTTTTCAATGCCATCACGCACGCTGATTTGATACGGCGGTGTGGTTTGCGCTTGTGGACCCTCAAGAATTGGGTCATAGTCAAAGCTATTTAAGATCTCAACTGTCAGAACCTTGGGAAAGCTGGTGTTGGGATGTTCGGAGCGGAATTGGCTGTCGGTGATGACAGTGCCAGTGGTGCGGTTGCGAAGTTCCATGGTGATCAGGCAATGGCTAAGAAGATGTAGGAACCGCCTGACGCATTGATGGCGGCAGGGGCAGAGCTGCTGATCTGGAAGCCAGAACTCAGCGGGTCAATGTAGTCGGTGCTAGTGACTTCTGTTGCAGTGGAGTTAATTAGAAAATATGGATCGTTACCGCTAACAATGCCGCGAGCGGTGTCCCAAACGTACCAGTCACCAGTGCTATCCGTGCGCTTAATCAACACGAACCGTGCGCCAGATGCAAAACCACAGTCAACATTGAGCGTGGTGCCAGTTCCGGTGTAACTGCCGACTTTGGAAATGCCAGGGAGGGTGGCGAAGAGGTAGGCGATGTAGTTATAACTTGAGCTATTAACATAAACGGTATTGACGTTGCCAATCGTAAAGTTAGTGCTAGATACAGCGTCTATAACATTGGAGGTCTGCTGTGCCGCATTGGTATGCAAGAAGACCCAACTATCGGATTGCGATATGTAGACAAACCACCCAAAAGCACCATTTCTCGGTTTAATAATTAACAGCTCTGGAGCAACAGCTAAGTTATGATTGATCTGCGTAAAATCAACACTGTTGCCCGTATAAGCCACCACGTCGAAGAAGCCGGGGGCGCGGCGGAAGTAGTAATTTGCGTATTCTTCTGTTGAGCTATCAAAAGCGCTAGTATAAATAAACTCATCTTGCTTGCCAGATTGCTTTAAATAAGGTCCAGCTTCGGTACCGGCAGAAGATGTGTCTAGATGCTTAAAATCAGTTAATCTGGCTGCCGCTTGATTGCCGAGAAAGGAGTCTAAATTTTTGTACCAATACATATCACAAGGGTTTAGGTTGGTATCAAAAATTGCATTAGTTACTCTGCTAGTAGTGGTAGTGGTAACGTTAAACACCGTCGTCGCATCTTCGGGCGTCTTCGTCGGCCCACGGCGGATGGCGATGTAGATAAAAGTTTCACCAACTGCGTCAAAATCTACAATTGTATTGCCAAGTGTGAATCCGGTAGATTCAAGTTTGTAGGTATTGTTGACGAAATATGCAGACTCATCGCCTGATGCATTTGGCACCAATGCCTTATTGACAGCATCTGCCGTCCATCCCCTCATTGTATCGAATACATACCAGTTGGACGCACGGTTTGCGTTTTTGACGAGCAACCACTGCGGCTCCCACTCAATATCAATCGTTGGACCTGCGGTGCTTCCGTTCCCCGTATAACTCCCACACTTAATCACACTTTCTGTTTCGTCATCGCCAAACCCGCCGGCGTCGTGCGCGAATACGTAGGCGACGTAAACAACACCATTAGCATTAACACTGCCGGTTGACGGCGCAATTTCGGAGCTTCCGATTTTTATGGCTGTTGATGTAACAAAACTGTTCCAGCTTGCGCTTATACTTGCCGCGCCTGTACCGTTTAAGTTGAAATAAGTGGCTGCCGACGAACCATTATTGCGGTGCCAGACTGCCCAATCTCCAGATGCACTTGTCGCTTTAACTATTACACATCCAGGAATACTGCCTAAATTATGTGTGATGCTACGACTGGCAGTTCCATCCCCAGTATAAGTCACCACATCAAAGAACTTCTTCGCCTTGCGGAAGGTCCAGGAGGCGTAGTTATTAGTATTCGCATTAACGCCAGCGCCGGTGCCACTTATCCCGAAATTGTCTGACCCATAAGTCAAAACAATGTTGCTGTGCTGAGACTCGTTAACGTTTAGGTTTGTTCTGAGACTGTTTATTCCACCACGCTCCGTGTCATAAACATTATGGTTGTCAATTGTGCCTCTGTTCTTAATCCAAACCATTCCCCCTTCACCCGCCAGATCAATCCCATTCGTGATCGTCTGCGTGCTGCCGTTGCCGGTATAAAGCCAGGTGCTGAAGACATCCTCAACACCCAGCACGTCGCCACCAGCGTTACCTGCTGCAGCCGTGATCAGATTCTTACCCAGCATCAGACGTAGCTCCCGACGTATGCGCCGTAAAGGGTGGTACTAACCTTCCAGAATACCAAAGTATCTTTTGCTGTTAAGGTTGGCGCCACATTACCAGAACCTGTTGCCCATGTCATCGTAGGCCAGGTCACCGTATAACTAGCCCCGTTCTCCAGCATTAATACAACAGTTTGTCCTGCTACTAAAGAATCTGTAAATGTAGGGTTACCAGTTAAAACACTGGTTTGGATCGAACCATTTGCAGGATCTAAGGCAATACTACCTGTAGTACCTAGTGTATAGACGGTTTCTTTAATCTCTGTAAAAGTTACTTCTCCGTTTGCAGCAACTGTGCTATTACAGGTAACACTTGAACTAAAAGTCGCAGCTCCGCTAAAAGTTACCGCACCTTTAGGATCTAATAATTCTGCTTTTGTCTGAGACATTACCCGTTAGCTTTATCCTTACTTTTCATTTTACAGGAACAAGATTCACATTTCTTACACCACGTTTTGTCTCCAGGGATAACCTCTGTCCCATATTCAAAGTCGTCGTAATCCTGTTGGTTACGCAACCAACGCGCAAACTCCTCGAGGTACTTCTTGATGAGTTGCGTTGGCATATTTAAATAAAGCTGGGCAGTTGTGGGCCTTTGGGACCCGGAGGCTTAAGTGGCTTAAATTTCCGCTCAATCAACTGATCCATATAAGGCGAGTCAAGATGCGGAGCTTTGATTATAGCGTTGGGTGGAGAGTACCGAATGGTACGACCAATCAACGGACCGCCTTGTTCCTGACCGTAATCAGTTCGGAAACTTTCCTCAGGAATATCTGTACCTGCTTGCTGATAACTTTGAAACCCACGCAGGTATTCGCGTAGGAAGCCGATTCCATCGCCACCGTTTGCCATCACTGCAGGAAAATCAGTATCCATCATCATGATCAGAAAAGGGCGCTAATACCAGGGCGCTTCAGAAATTCAGCGGTTTTTTCGCCTGTGGTCTGGAATGCAGGCATACCCTGACCAGTCGTTTTGGCAGCTTGGAAAGGAACAACACCTTGGAATGCACTCGACACCTTTTCACCCTGCTCGTTCCAAGGAGCCGGAACACCGTTTGCCGCCATGGAGAAGCTTTCGGCGTCAGTGAGGGGCTGAACACTGCCCTCATATGAGGGTTCGATTTGGGTAGGTGCAGAGGCTTGCTGTTTGGCGTATAGACGCTGGGCAAGCATCGGATTGGCAGCAGCCCATTTAGCCAGGTCTGACCCTTCCTCGTAGCCGAGGCCTTTTTGGATCTCTGGCATCTGAGCACGACCCATAGCACTTTGAGCGCGGTAGTAGCTCGAGAGGGGAACATCCTGAGGGGCAGTCAGTTCACCAGCCAATGCCTGCATGCCCGCCACATCCTTCGGAGACCCTTTACCACGAGAGGCGGCACCGAAGTAACGGTCCATCTCAGGTGTTTGGAAGTAACGTTCGAATTGACCCTCAGGAGTGAAAGCGTACTGCTTGTAGAGGTCGCTTTTGGTTCGATCTACGTTACCGTCTAAGTCAGCGCCAACGACAATCGGGGTAGGGCCAGGGGCTGCAGTGGGGACAGGAGCTGCACCAATTTTGCCTTGTTCCCACTGACGGCGATATTCATCTGCAGCAAAGTTCGGATCTACAGCAGCACGAACACCACGACCAAGCCCAAGTAAAAACTGACCAAGTCCTAATGATTGGGCCGGGGCTGCTCTTCGTGAGCCACGCTGGCCGCCGCTATAAGTCATCTATCTAAATAGTCCTTTCTTACAATAATAGTAGAACTAAATAGAGCTATGGAAGTTATTCAAACTTTCCCAAATGGAACCACGATTGAGCTTGGGGAGGATAGCCACGGTAACCAAGTGCACCGGGTTTGTAACCCAGGTGGCTCAATGTGCCGCTTTGTTGAGCCGATCCATTGCGCAATGGTTTATGCCCAACAGTACGAAGAGATGTACCCAATTAAACCGGAATCCTAATGAATGACGTTTATTCGGAATCGTTATGAGACTCACGAGTCTTGAGTGAGGGGTAGTCGGAAATTCCTGGGAAGTGCCTGAGATTGCTTGGAAATACAGGGGTTTTGATTTGCAGTCGGTATTTCCAGTTTATCCCCCTAGAACATCGGACGCTATAGAAAGTGGGTTAGTAATTGGGTGTACATGGGAAATATACACTCATTTACTAACCCAAACTCTCTAGAAAGTTATATAAAGAGAGGGTCAACCGGATTTACTGCCTGTATATCAAATCCCTTGACACCACTCAATCCATAGCGTACAGTCCGATTAATCACACCAACCCAGTGGACCTTCACACCCTGTTTCGGGACGCCGGCCTGTCCGCAGAAGAGAAGATTGCGCTCGTGAAGAGTATCGAAGTGTGTCTCAGGTTGTACGGAAGAGATAAATGCTGGCCAATCAGTACCGCACGCCACAGAGCATTCGAAGGATTCAACACCAGTCACTCCAAAACGCTCCGTTACAAAGGAGCAGACGCTCGACCTCTGATCCTCGGAATGTCCGGTCAATTCCAACCGGATGAGTCTTGCGTTGCGATTCGTAAAGCTATTTGCAAATCTCCGCACTGCCTAAACCCCTCTCACTTCTACTGGGGGACCAGGGCTGAGGTGGCGTTGGAAGGGCAGCGGAATAAAAAGAGCGGTCTGTCGCCAGAAGTGATCCGTGCGCTCCAGGAGGGGCGAAAGGAGGGGAAGCGGGTCCTTGACCTATCGCGGCAATACAAGGTGCCGTACCACACGGCGAGGCGGATCTGTGCGGGCGAGACTTATGAAACCCAAAATGAGATCAAAAAGGAGATAGACGCTGGTACCTTTTGGGATACGGTCGAAGGCGTTTGCAGGCTTCTAACAACCCGCTATCCTGAGGAAGCACGCGAGTATAACCTGGCGATCCACGTGGCAAACGAACTCGAATGCCCATGGCACCGGAGAGGTTTTCCCGGTCACAAAGGCAACTTTGGAATGATGGGCGAGTGTCTGGATTGCCTGGAAGAAATTAAAAATGGTCGCTGTGCAGTCGATGTGACCAACTTCGACCTCCAGTGGTACTGGCAGGTCAAACGCTTTTGGGAACAGGTTGAAATCCGAGGAGAAGACGAGTGTTGGCCATGGAAGGGTTCGACCCGGCGGAATAATTGTGAATCCATCGCCTACTTCCCGTCTCCATTCCACTCAGGCAAAACTCAGTCCGCCTCCAGGGTGGCATTTTGGTTGGGGAGAGGGTATACAGGTAAGTACAAAGTCTTCACTCGGCCGGAGTGCAAGTCGTTTTGCTGCAATCCCAAACATCTGACCATAAGGGAGTTTAAGGATATGCTCCCTCCCGCTAAGATTGGAGAAATTCGTCTGAATCATGGCAACATCTTCGCCCACCACCGAGAAACCCATGCAAAAGCGGAGTCAGGTCCTACCCACCAACTACCACCTTCCTGAGAAGCAGTATTACGGATGCCTGAACGTTGGCTCGGAAAACCATTACACAGGTTATTTTGATACCATTGAAGAAGCGATGGAAGAACTTCGTTGCCTCGAAAAACGCCTGAGTTTTGAGTTGATTAAAACCGTAGAAATGGAAGGCGTATATCCCCAGCGTGCTATTCTAATAGAAGATGAGTATCAGAAATCCGGTAGGACCAACGGTCTTTATACGGGTTTAATGGCAGAAAATGGCGCGGTTTCTGACAACAATCCCGAATAATCAGGGCCTTGTTAATCTAGGAACTGTTGAATCTTATCCAACTGGAGGCACAGGGCCTACTGCATATGGCCCTACTTCTTATTTTGGAAGTGACCCATTACCGTCTACGCCAGGAGATTCAATATATACCGCGATTAATCTCGGAGATTTTTCAAGTGTATTTAGGACAGTACCACTAATCAATAGTCACGGTGGATTGTCCCGCCGGCAATCTACTTTTTATCGAATCAAGTTATTACGCCCTAGATCTATTCAGTTTGCCCAAAATTTTAGCCAATTTTCTTACGCAGAAAACACTAATCGAAACACTCTCCTTGCTTTCTACAAAATAGAAGAGGGAAATAGACGAGAAGAACTGCCAATTAATGACCAAGGATATGTTTATATTTCAAGTGCAATTGATTACGAAGAAGTTACAACACCGGTCAAGGACTACCCGAGCACGACTCTAGATCCTGGTGAATACCTCTTTCTCATCACTAACGATATCAGGTATCTTGAGACAACCTATTCAATCAGTGTGGCGATTGCACTTACCGACTGGAGGTTTGTCAAGGAATCTGTAGAGGACTCACTTAATTTTGGATTAATAACCGAACCTACCGATGAAAGCATTGATTTTGGTTCACTATGACTACTACTACTACTAGGATTAGATGCTAAGCTACTAAGACTGCTTACCTAACCATGAAAGTCATCACGTTAAAGGATCTCGAAGCAAATTTCGATGAGATCCTAGAAGACGTGGCGGAGAACAAGCAGTATTATCGTATCCAAACAGAAGGAGGCGACTTCATGTTAGTCCCATATGAGGAGTATGAAGTCCTTAAGGAGACATACCAAGAGTGGGTCGACGAACCAACAATCGACCCTGCTCCTTTACCTATTCAGTATCTGGGTGATGCCGAACCTAAGCTTGACGCCTAAGAAAAATTAACGAGGACCAAAGGGATTCCTATATCCTATAGGTTTCCCACGACTCCCATCATTATAAATGGGAACTTTCTGTTTAGTAGTTATAAATCCGGTACCACCATATTTAGGAGGACGCCAACTTGTTGTTGCGACCTCATCGTAACCTGTAATAAACTTCTCTTGCGGAGCAGGGGCCGGAGCAGGTGCAGGGGCCGGAGCAGGTGCAGGGGCAGGAGCAGGAGCAGGTGCAGGTGCAGGAGCAGGTGCTGCCGAAACTTCTCTCGACTTTTTGCTTTCCTCGATAGCACGCCCATAATCCTGCTGAGCTTGCGTTAATCGAGCAGAAGCTTGCTCAATAGCGGGTCGATATTGATTCGCTACACCAGTAATATCTGCCAAATAACGATCACCTTGAGGAAGAGAAGCAGCATAAGAAGCAGCTTCTTGAGCGCGAATACCTGCTTGACGCTCTCCCAATTCTTCAGGTGTACCAACTTCTTTGTAGCGCTTCCGAATTAAGTCCTGACGCATCTCCTCGGTCCGACTGATCAGATCGGCAGCCCTCTGATAATCCTCCTCCGGAACCTCAGAAATAAATAGGCTAGGAGTAGCCGGCGCGGGAATGTAAGTAACTGGCGCAGAAGGCCTAGAGCCGCCCATTGTCTTACTTCAATTTCACTTCTATACTGATTCTATCGGTGATAAATCCGTACAAATGCTGAACTCCGATCACCCCAAGGGGACCGAGGATCACAATCAAGAGGAGCTCAGCGTAAGTAATTCGCCTCATGAAGAGAAATATCCGTATATCGAGGAGTTTAGCGAATTTTTGGCCACGGTGTCCACCAAAGCATTGAAATTTCAACTTATGACATATCAGCAGAGGCTGTTCGCTAAATCCTTATGGGAGGCTGCTAACTACGGAGGATCCAAAGAGAAGTGCATAAAGCATCTGACCGAGATATACGGACCACGCTGGCGTAGCGTCACTCGAGTGGAGGACCATATGGAAGAAGAGCGCGTTTACTGCGAGTACGTGCTGATCCTGGATCATATGAAGCAGTGGGACAAACGTGACAAATTAGCTAAGCTGCAACAAAAGTAGCTCTCTGATGTCGAAAAGCGACGCTGAACACTGGCTTGACGTTCTAGATAAAACGAATTTCGAGGTCGACGAGACGGCTCCAACAACATACCAGAGCTATCGTTTTGTCAATCTGGACATCAACGATGTGACGGTGGAGAATTATGCAGATTTGTTGGTCGATTCGTTGGCGATCCAGGTTGAGCCCTTCATTCCGCCTATCGGGAGCTTCGAAACGCCTGATTTAAGGAGATATCTCGAGTTGATCTGCAGTTACGAGACCAGCACCACGGACCTAATGATGGGGCTGTCTCTTGCGGATCAAATTAGACTTACCTTTAGCGACATGAAGACTAGCACCATCTGTGATCGCTATCCGGACATTGGTCTAGCCGAAAAACGGCGTTATCGGTGCGTGGCTGAGTACCTAATCCGCCAGGGGGAGTTGACAAAGTTGCGGGACGAGAACGGGAAACTCATTAAGAAAATCGGTAATATGCAGAAAGCCGTGGTCTTGTACAAACCGCTCCCGAAATTACTGGAAACTTTGAAGCGGTCCGGACTTGCACACCTGATCAAAAAACAACAGGTGGTAGAACAGGACAAAGCTTGATAAACTGACCCAACTGGAGAAACCCATGAGCGATCGGCGAAAAAAGATGATCAGCAAAATGATGCTGTCATCACCAACAGAAGCAGAGCAGACCATGATGAAACTTGTGGTCGAGCGCATCTGCGTAGATATGTGTGATTTCTTTAAAAAGTTTTACGGTTTCGAAGGACCTGGTGCTGTCATCTATGTCCCCGAGGCGGAAAACCAGGACGATTCAATGTTTTATTTAACGGTAGACGCGTTAATGAACGCGCTTAATGACTTCAATAGTCGAGATATGGATGGTCCGGCTGATGTCATGAAGAAAGCAATTGCTCGGGCAGAATCAATCGACCCTGAAAACGAGGCGCTCTTTATCATTCAAGATAAAGATCAAATGTCGTTGATTCATTATAAATATGACGCAGATGGCAATTCGCTGTTAAGGATGTGAGTTTACACGGCAAGAAATTTATGCGGCAACGCCGGCTGATGAGTCGGATTCGCCACGTCAGAGATGATTGGCTTACTCCCGTTGAATATCTTCCTTATATCGACGCACTCCTGGGTGACATTGATCTCGACCCGTGCTCTACGCATTTAGCCAACTCAGAGTTTCTACGGGCTAAAAAAATCTACACTTTGGAGGAAGATGGCCTCAACATCCAGGAGCCATGGAAGGGTAAAACCTACCTATTCCCTCCTACTTATGGCCGTTGCTCCTTCAATAAACAGCGTGGCAGCTGGAGGTGGAGTTTAAGTGCTGGTACAGGAGCAAAAGCTCCGTCGGTGATCTGGTTTCGTCGACTCCTACGTGAGTGGAAACTAAGAAACATTCCTGAGGCCTTGTTCTACACCACGTACCCTGAAATGATGCGAGTCTGTCCTGAAATCTGGGATTTCCCAATGTGTATCCCGACTGACCGGGCGAATCTAATTCATGGAAGGGAATTTTTTAGGATTCCAGCTCCGTTATTTTGGGGGTATTTTATTTACCTTCCGCCGGCGTCGTTCGGATTTGACCAAGTTGAGCGATTTCGCGATATTTTCAAGAACATTGGAAAGTTAATTACGTAGCCCTGAATGCATTACGGAATGAATAATTGCTTTCACCAGGCCCAGCAACAATGAAACGATCCTCAGTCCTTAAATCAGGTCCATAAGGTATTTCTTTGGTCGCCTGACGTTCCTGTAAGAACTTCATTACGAACGCTTTGCCGGCAGTATTGTCGATAGCACGCTTCCCTCCCTTGTACCGAGAGTCAACGTCGTAATCCTGGCTAAGTTGTCGATTCATCCTACTATTCTCGCAGATCCTAACTATGACCAAGTTTCCTGACACTCAGACGCACATTTCATTGATCTGTGATCAGATAAAAGAGTTGCTGTTAGAGAAAAACGCCAAATACGGGGACAGCGCTCTGAATCCCACTCGAGTCTTCAGTAAGGCAAATGCTGTAGAGCAGATCTTAGTGCGAATTGACGATAAGCTAAATCGAGTGAAGCAGGGTGCCGGTTTACTCGCTAATGATGAGGACGTAGTCATGGATCTGATTGGCTATTTGGTGTTGCTCAAAATCGCACTGAAGCGAGATCGCGATATGGAGGTAGAAATGTGATGAAATATGAAGACTTTATAAAAAATTACACCCTTGAGCTGCAGCTCATTGAAGCCTTAGATCTTCTTCAAAAGGGTCAAGGAGCGGAGGCTGCTGAGATCCTAACGAGGCTGGACGCTGAGACCAAAGACGCCAAAAATATCTCAGACTAGCTCCACTGGGGTCCCATTCAGTTATCTTTCGCTCGAGATACTCAATGGCCCGCACCTGATTCGGTAGATATTTGTAGGTTTCAACCAAATTCAGAAGACACCCTTCTGTCTTACAGTCATGGGGTGTCATGGTCGGAATCTCTTTGTCAGCTGCAAAATAGGTATCCAACTCCGTACGCCTACGGTTGATTACCCGTTCACCGCCAGATCGCCAGATCGGATTAATATGAGGCGACCACTCCTGGATGATCACTTTTCTAGAAGCGTGACTGTTGATCAGCTCCAGAAGACGACAGTTTTTGAATCCGCCAATGCCAAGACTGTGCGCGAAGCTAAGAACAGCAGCACGTCGATTTTTATTCAGAGGTACGTGCACATAAGCCGCTACCTGGTTCGAGAATTCTTTGAGATCCTCAATCAGCTGCCGCTCGATCTGTCCGTAGCTTGCAACTTCACGCAGGTTTACCCAATGTTTACCCAGTTTTTTGCTGCCATACCCTATACGCCATATATCTTCGCCGTATTCTTTGTACGAGCCGTAACGCCCCATACCTAGGTGAGTACGGGGCTCAGTATAAGCTTTAATGATGTCAATCCCTTTTTGAGTTAAAAAGGGATAATCTTTCCAAGCCTTAGGGGACAACCACAGTGCCGGCGTACTTCACCTCACTATACCCATCCAGCTTCAGCAGAACAACGTAATTCTTTGTTGCGTCTGTCACCGTAACACCGACGGCACCGCCACCCTTGCCGGATTTGGAAATATTACTGAATTTGGTATAACCAGAGGGAGCGCTAGCTGCGCTGTAATCATCTTCTTGGAAGATCTCCATGGTGTTGATGCCGGATGTGCCCTCAAGCGTCACCACGATGTCGCCAGTGGTGGATGGGTTCACACGGAAACCACGGATGTTTATACCACCAGTAGTGGCAGCGGAAGTATTGCCCAGGTAGGTTACATCAGCGCCAGAATCAACCTGGAACGTGTCAAGGGTGCCTTTGATAATGCGGGTGGCCATTTGAGTTAGGAGATCTGTCCGAGCGTGGAGTAGTTAAAGCTGATGTTGGCGTCGATGCCGTGGTCTTTGAGGATACCCAGAAACATCTGGCGGTCTAGAGCTTTCTGGTGGAGCATTTCGATAAATGCTTCTTCCAGATCGTCTCGATCCATGTTCTGAATCGCCAGGGCCGCTGCGTGGATGGTGAATTCCACGTCCATCGGCAAATCTAAAGCCTCCATGGTTGATCCAAACCTTATAGCTATCTTAACAGCGCTGAACTAATCGTCAATTAAACGCGGTAAGGAGGCTCCTCAAGAGGCGAGAAGCGTTGATCTACCGTGAAATCTGGTAAATCAGGAACACCCTCAGAGGGTGCGGGTCCCCCGTGCTTGGCTACGTACTCTTTTAAGAAGTTTCGAGGATCCGAGATGAGCTGCATCTTCTTGCTGTCCGAGAATGGCGGAGCTTAGACCATAAATGCTGCCAAAAACCAAACTAAACGTTAAGATGATCAGCTCCACTGGATCGGCGGCATTTTGAACTAAGATATTCTACAAAAGGTAAAGCTACGTATGGACAGCGTCATCATTAAATCTTTCATGGAAGCAGCTGTCTGCGGAAGCAGTAAACTACACTTAATAAAAAACTACAAAGATATCTACAATTTGACCGATAAAGAAATTGAGCAAATCATAGAACTTTGCTCTTTTCGATCTAAACCTAAATCCATTAACTACAAGGGATTCTACAACGCGCCCATCACTCTCAAAGGTAAACGCATTTACTACCCATTCACTCAGGTTTACACCTACGATAACTTGGTTACAGAGAAAGAAGCTGAAGATCTAATCGAGAAAGTAGAGAAGGGTCTAAGCCCTTCCACGGTTGCCGACAAAGATAAGCAAGACGTGATTTCCCCGCACAGGACCAGTCAAACAGCCTGTCTACATTACTTCCACGATCCTTTATATTTAGCGGTTGATCAGAGAATGACAAATATCATAGGACTTAATCCATTTTGTGGGGAGGCGATGCAGTCCCAAAAATATGAAATCGGTCAATACTATAAAGAGCATCACGATTTCTTCGCTCCATTATCTAAAGAATACGAAACATATTGCACCTGGATGGGCCAGAGGACCTGGACAGCAATGTTATACCTCAATGATGTAGAAGAAGGTGGTGAAACATTCTTTAAGCATCTTAAATTAACTGTAAAGCCCAAAAGAGGAACTTTGATCGCCTGGAACAATCTTTATTCCAATGGAATACCAAACCCCAAAACACTCCACGAAGCAAAACCGCCTCTAAGCGGACCGAAGTACGTAATTACTAAGTGGTTTAGGAGTTGGAGTCTTATTTAATTAGCGGAAATACTGAACTTAACAACTGCATTAGCACCTCCTGTCTCCTTCAAAAAGTTACAGCGGATGAAGCCGACAGGCGCACCATTAACGTAATACGGATATGTTCCATTTGCAGTGATCGTATTCGAGATCAACGGTCCATAATTAACGCCATCTAAGCTTGCATCCAGTCGTACAATAACTGAATCGTCAATATCCGTAACCGTGACGATCATCGTATAGTTTCTACTCGAAAAGTAGTTGACGACATGTACATCAACTACATCAGTAACCCCTGGAGCGGTCAGCGGATCGAAGGTTTTAGTGAGTGTCTGCTGATACCCCTCGAAAAATCCCATGGGTCCTACTTATTTTGCTTCATTCTAGGCGTCTAGATTCGCCTTGAGGAGCCATTGGAACTTCTTGTGGACTCTGCCACGCTCAACGCCAACATCGAGCGTTAGCTGGTCTCCCATGGCTTCTGATTTGGCTGCTAGTTCTTCGAAACGCATAGCCAAGGAGTTGTGGTTCGCAGCTAACTGAGCGATAATACTTTCTTGGTTGAAGCAATCCTCGAGGGGGATAGCAGGGAGAGTTGAGTATGTTAAATCTTCAACTGTTTTCGGGGTAGCAATATCCAAGGAGCGGACATGTTCAGCAATCACGTCGATACCTTCCTGCATCTCCTCGTAAATTTCCTGAGTGAGCTTGTGGAGAGAGTAGAACTTACTTCCCATTAAGCCCCAGTGGACCAATAAGGTTTGCTGGTAAAGATGCATCGAATCCCGAAGGCACTGGACCAGATGGCAATAACAGGAAGATTTAGCGTCTTCTTTGATTTTCAGCGCTTTCATTACCATTTTACGCGATCAGCCCAATAGGCTGCAGATCCTTTACCTTTAGCGATATTTTTTGCATGCCTCGCTTTAAAACTGGCACGTTTCTGTTTCATTCTATCCGATTCACCCTCTTTAGGTTTACCTGCTGTTTTGGCTCCTTGCTCTCCAAATCGGATTATTTTCTCTCCACCAGGTACATCTTTACCACACGCCTTCACCACATGTGATTTTGTGGGGTGATCTGGTGTACGGACCGGCTTATTACACTTAAGTCGCTCCTTCGACAGTCGCTTGGCCTTCGCTCGGTCAGCCATAATTACACTACAATCTGACCAAATGCTGCCTTTGTTTTGATGTCGTCAGGTACGGCACCATGAGCAAGTTGGTCAAATCCAGACGGAATTCGTTCTTCGCCAAGACGGGTCATCAATTCCTCAACTTTACCGTCTAAAAATTTCTTTGCGTCAGGTCGCGACCCAGCCGATGTAGCAATCATTGGATATGTACGGGACTGCAGAGTCCGAAGAAGTTAATTTAATTGAGCAGGGCTTCTGCTCCATCCATTCATTAAGTTTATCAAGCCTCTTCTCGCGGTAGTTGGGATTGTTTTCTGTGTAAAAATCAGAAAGGAGCTGAGACCCCTTGGACCGGTTACATTTGCAGCAACAGCAAACCATGTTGTTCTTCACGTTGTGTCCGCCCTTGTGTTTCGGAATGACGTGATCGATTGTTGCTGTGTCCTCTGTTAATTCTTTTTCACAGTAAGCACATTTCCAATCCCAGGCTTCAAAAATGTGTTTACGAAACTGGCGGCGGGCAAGTTTCGGAGTAAGAGCGACGAGGTTGACGAGGAGATCGTCTGCACAGAGGTACATGCTTTGTCATGCATCCATAACAGAACTTTATGGTGCAGACATCTCTCCAGGGGGTTAAACTGTTGCTATGCCCGAGTGACCCAGCGGAATGAGGTTCTCGACTTAAAATCGAGCAGTCGGCGGTTCGAATCCGCCCTCGGGTACTCAAGATTCACAACCGGTAAATTTCCGAGAACAATGATTCTTCGGAATTGAGTTCGGATAAAACCAGAACCTCGAATAAGCGAGCAAGAGAAGCCAGACGCCAGTGGTATCTCTCCTTGATGGAGGATAAAGCATGCGAGATCTGTGGGGAGGCCGATCCCATCACTTTGGACTGGCACCACCGAGATCCATCCGAAAAGGAGTATAATGTCGCGAAAATGTGGAAAGACAGGGGCAAACAGTCAATCCTGGAGGAGATCGCAAAATGTCAGTGTTTGTGCGCTAACTGTCACAGAAAGGTGCACCGTGCCCTCAGGAATCAATCAGTCAATCCAATTTGCTCTAAGAAAGACGCTTCCTCGTCAGTGGCCGGGTCATAATCCGCTTCTTCCAATAATCGGAGAATGAAATAACGAACCCGGTCCGTCACCCACCGCAGATCTTCATCTGAGACATTACAAACGATGGCATCGAGACGGAGCTCTCGAGATGGCTCACGAATATGATCCGCAAGTAGCTCGAGAGCTCTATAGCGACCTTGGTTCAAATCCCCAAGCATTTATCCAAGAACAGCAGCAAGCTTAGCATCATCGGAGTTATCCTTTAATTTCACTTTGAGAATATTAAGGATCTCCAAAGCACCCTGCACCTTTAAAAAACCTTCCTTGGTGGTAATCAAGGACGATTCTGCAGTGCGGATGTCTTTGGCTAGGCTATCCAGCTGTGCTCGGAGGCCGCCTTCTAGTTCTTCAATTGCTTCCAACATGGTAATTAAAATTCTTTAAGAGTCTAACTTATCACTTTTTTAGGAGCCGGAATCCAAGCCAACACCAACCACTTGCACCGCCTTCTGGACAAAAGCGTGGGTTGAAGTTTTTAAAAGAGTAGCGAACGTTTTTACCGACCGCTGGTCCAGTCTTTTCCCAGCCTCCATTGACCATATCGATCTCCCCGTAAGGATCTTGGACTAGCCAGCTCTTCTTATCATATCCAGTAATAACGATGAAGTGACCACCGCCAAGAGGACGAGATACAGTTCCATTATGAAGAATACCGGCAGCAACAGGGAGTCCTTTGTCAATTTGCGCCTTAACAATGTCGCTATCTGCGGTTGTAATGAAGTTAGCACCTACACCTAGCTCAGCAAGTGCTCGGTAGTGTGGTTCCCGCTCAGTTGTGTCTCCGTATTTATTAACGATTTTTAAATAGTCGAGGTCATCGTTGATTCCAGGAGTATCTATGTACTTGAGGCACATAGCAATGCTACTGGTTTGACACTGGCGCCAACCTTCGGGACCGTTGTCGCGCTGGTAAAAGTAGGAAAAGTTACGAAGATACCGGAGATCACCGTCTACCGCGTAAGGCATAATACTGGTGTCAGTCACCAGGCCTTTCCAATGCTTGTCAAAGATCCACCAGTTACCGAGGCCAAATCCGAATTCAAGTAAAGTGTGATTATCTTTCCGGTCCAGTACGCGGCAATTCCTGTAGGTCCTTACGCCGGACACGTTAGCCTTCTCGTCGTTCGGCAGTTCGTAAGAGGGGATTGGTTTCTTTTTTAACCAGGTCTGTTGAAGTGACGTAATTGCGATCAGACCTGTTTTTGGTCGCGGTGGTTCCTTGCAGAACAACTCAACCTCTGCTGAACGTCTGCGGCTCAGGCCCTCGAGAGGCTTACCGTTAGCTTTATTCCACCTCGGCAGTTCTTCTTTTGCAACGTGACAAGGATCTTCTTCGGAATTTAATCGTCTTAACAAAGTTGACGATAAAAAGGCGCCGACACCTACATTAAAGGCGAACGAGACTAAAGCATCGAATTGGTTTTGCTCCAGTTTTATTTTTACGTTTTTATTGATTGCCTCTTCAAATCGAGTCAAATCCTGTTTGAGAAGGTACTCAGCTCTACTGGCCTTGATTTCCATGCCAGCAGCCACATCGGTGCCGGTGTGCCCGTAGCCAATCGTCCAAACTCCAGCGGGACAAATATAGCTTTTGGTCCTGAACCCTTCAAATTGCTTAATTAGGTCTACACCTACCTGGGAAGTTTTCACAACATTGTTGCAACTTCTTTCAGTTTACCTTTCTAATTTACTCCGCGTTCCTAGAAAGGCTGATTAAAGTTGTAAGAACACCCATCATGACAGTGATGGTGCGTGCATCAACATCATTGCAACCCATTGGAGAAGGATCTATCTTCTCTCCCTCTGGAGTACCAACGTATTTAGCGTACCAGGGCCAGACCGTAGGAAGCACGTAGAATCGACAGGAAACCCACTGCGCTGCTGAGATGATAAGGATGGCTCCAGCGGTTGCAACTATAGATCGCCAAAGCCAGTTAGTCATCTAACTTAAAAAATTAACCATTTATGTCTTTAAGTTGATCCGCGATTACATCCCGAATAATAATCGCCTTGAGTTGTTCAGTTTTGTGAGATTCTAGTAATTCCGAAAGACGATCACGGAATTCAACTATTGCAGGGTTATCCGAATACTCTTTGTTGATTTTTTCTATAGCAAGTGTATAGTTGTCTATATTTATTTGGTAGCCAAGAATTTCTTCCTCTCGGGCAATCAGAGCAGACTTAAGAGTGTCAATTTTTTGCATGGGTCAAGGAGAAACAGGACTAAAAGCTATGCCCCTCACTGTACCAGAGGGGAGAGTTGCCGGATCGCTATACTTAGAACCAAAACCTGAAGACCACGCATAAACGCTAATATATGGTGAAGCTTGATACCCTACCGCCAAATTATTGCCATCTGGGCTAAAGGCAAGTGAATAAACTCGATCAGCTGGTAAAGTCGCAGGATTAGCGTATTTTGTACCGAATCCTGAAGACCAAGGGTAAACGCTGACGTAAGGGCTTGTGCTATGTCCAACAGCAATGGTAGAACTGTCAGGACTAAAAGTAACGCCCCAGCCATCTCCTGTAGGTAGAGTGCTTGGATCAGAATACTTAGTGCCGAATCCAGATCCCGACCAAGGGTAGACGGTTATTCGCGGACTGTTATTGTGAGCTACTGCCACAGCAGTGCCGTCAGGGCTAAAAGCTACACTCCGCCCAGCTCTCGGTGGTAGTGTAGAAGGATCTGAGTATTTAGAACCATAGCCCGAACCTGACCAAGGATAACCGCCAATATACGGACTAAAATCATGGCCCACAACAATAGCGTTACTACTTGGAGAGAAAGCAACTGAAAATCCGGGGTCATCTAATGCAGGTGATGGACTACTGTATCTAGTCCCAAAACCAGAAGACCACGGATACGTGCTAACGAAAGGAGCACTATTGTGCGCTACTGAAATATAATTGCCATCAGGGCTAAAAGTAACTCCGTTTCCAGTACTGGAAGGTAAAGTCGCAGGATTAGCGTATTTTGTGCCAAAGCCTGAAGCCCAAGGATATACAGTTACATAAGGACTTCCACTATGAGCGATAGCCAAATCTGCTCCATCTGGGCTAAAAGCAACGCTTCGACCTTGATCCGGTGGCAATGTTGCAGGGTTTGCGTATTTTGCACCGAAACCAGGCTCCCAAGGATACACATAAATATAGGGATAGCCTTCAGATGCCAGCGCTATTACAGGCTGCTCTCCGGCGCCACTTGCGCCAGACATCATAATTTGTGTTAACGGATCCATATCAATTCACGTAGTCAACAAGAGCAGAGCCACGCCAGCGAGTACCCCCATCATCCGTTACAAACATAAATAGATGAGTAGTGCCTGTAGTTAGGGTAGGTGCGGTGTCCTTAGGCCACTTTACTGCAGCAGGCCACGTAATGGTACCACTAGTGTGCGTTAGCTCCAGAGTAAAACCGTAGGACCTGGAGGCGGGAACATTACTAAATGTAAAAGTGCTGTTGGCATTGATGGTCTTGGTGAAGTAATTACCGGAAGAACAATCAATATCTAAAGCACCAACTGCAACAACATTACCTGCATATGTACCAGCTACATCTAAATCAGTATTAGCTGCTGCACTAGATTGACCAACAGCAACAGTGCTTGTAGTAGCAAAACTGCCGGTAGTACTAATGTTCCCGGAAGTAATAGCAGTACCAGAAACTTTACCAGCTGTACTGATGGTGGCTAATTTTGTATCGACAATACCTGCACTGGCATTTACTTTGGCATTCGTGACTGAGCCATCCTGCAGGGAAGAGGTTGCAATGCTCCCATCTGCAACGCTAGCTAAGTTAAGGCTATCGCCAGCATAGATACCAAAGAAACTTAAACCACTGGCCGGAGCCGTAGTAAAAGTAATCGTATTGGTGGTTACGGTGAAGTCAACCCCTGGTTCTTGGATGACACCACCAAGAGAAATGAATAGTTGATTTACTGTGGCAGCAGTAACATTTTCACCATCAACTGACGTAGTGAATGCAGTGGTAGATCCATTGAAACTACCAGAGATATCATCTAGTTTCCGCCAATTACCAAGAATGGGTTGGTTACCTAAGTATGCCACAGTACTAAACTCTTAGTTGCTTTTATTTTAGGATAGACCTACTGAGGCAGATCAGGCCAGGTGACGTTAGTGGGAAAGCCTGGTTGCTGAGGGATGTCCCGAAGAGCTTGGCGATATTCAGCCCATACAACGGGATACTGAACACCCAATCCATCAATAGAAGCTTTTTCCACTTCATAGACTACTCGCCAGTCAGATTCTGCCAATTTGCGGTCACGTTCGGCACGAACACCAACAGCCTTGCCGTCAAGGATCTGTTGTTGCTCCTCAGCAGAGAGGGGCTCGATCTCCCAGACTTGTTCCCAGGTGCCGTTCTTTAGGGTTGGGGTACCTTCAACAACACGCTGAGTGTCTGGGTTGTAGGTGGGGAGGTCTTTAGAAGTTACCTCAACCACACCATAATCAGAGTAACCAAACTCAGCAAAGGTAGAAGGGAATGAGGTAGTGGGGTGCTCTTTTTTGAGGTCACCAAGACCGTAGGGGTATTTGGTGATTTTGTTGTCTGTTGTGAGTGCGTACATTGTTTCAGGTTTCTTGTTTTTATTTTAGCTAAATTTGCCCAAGATACACATTTACGGGAACTCGTAAAATGAGGGCCACTGGCTACCACTATTTGGACTCCCCCAAACGGAAGATGTAGAGTAAGTAGTGCTGGTTAGGGCAGGAAGGGACCTGCTTGACCAGGCTGGGGACAAAGTAACGGGGCTGAGACTGAAATTTTGCACCTCTAAAGGACCATAAGTGCCTGCCGCTAATGGATCATCCTTATTTATCTTTAGCAAGGCTTTAGTATATGACAAATAAAGGGCATCACCATCTACTAGCATACCCTTGGAGGGAGTGATACTGTTACTACCTACGAAATTGCCAATACTACCATAGAAACCACGAGACCACAGTAGTGATCCTGAGCTATTGAACTTGGCCAATACACTGCCAAACATGGCATAGACGTTATTCTGAGCGTCTGTAGTGATCCCGTTCACCCTGCCCGTACCACTCTGGTCAGCATATCTCCAGAGATAAGAACCGCCAGAGCTGAGTTTATACAGAATTGAGTTGGACGCATAATTCCCACCCCAATACATATTGCCACTACCATCAACGTGGCCAGAGTAGCAGTTTTGATTAGAGCCAGTTGTGCTGTAGTAGTAGTTAGTTATTGCATTACCAGTGCTAGGGTTGATGGTAGTAATCGTGGCTCGTGTTGGGGAGACATTATTATCATTACCAAAGACAACCATATTCCCATCTGGCCTCTTAAGCATTGTGGTAACAGGGTTCATCTCACCCCTTGGCAGTTTAACCCAGCGACTGGAAAGAGATGAGGTAGCTGAGAACAGTGTGTTGGTGCAGCCATAGATATTTAGACTCGAATCTACTACGTCTCCACCCCCAGTATTGGTAGATAACCGGGTAATCACACTAAAGTCTGAGAATGACCTAGTAGTAGTCCACGCGTTATTTATGCCGTTAGTAAACACATAATTACCACCGGCACCCAGTTGTACAACAGAGCAGTTATAGCCGTTACCTGGATAATCAGATATCCCACCGCGATTCAGCACAGTACCATCTTTAGAGATTCGGTAGTGGCGAGGTAGGTAGGCAGTACCTGATGACAGGTAATAGCCAGAGCAAACGATGTTCTTAGAGCTATCTAAGATAATAGCTCCGGCGGTATCTTGTACGTTGGCTGTATTGTATAGAATCCAATAAGACTCCTTACCGCTCCCGGAAGAACCTAACAATACACGCTGAGAAAAAGGATCCATATCTAACCTCAATTCACGTAGTCAACAAGAGCAGCACCGCGCCAACGAGTACCACCATCGTCCGTCACAAAAATAAAGAGATGCGTTTTACCAGTGGTCAACGTGGGCGCTGTATCTGCCGGCCATTTCACACTAGACGGCCAGGTTACGGTACCACTGGTGTGAGTCAGTTCTAACGTAAAACTGTAAGCCCGAGAAGAAGGTACACTACCGAAAGTAAATGTGCTGTTACTACTAATGGTTTTAGTGAAATAATTCGCTGTACTGCAATCAATATTAAGGGCAGACACAGCAGTGATGTTTGATGCATAGCTCCCATTTAAATCAAACTGAGTATTAGCAGCAGGAGAAGCCGTGCCAACACCGACACGGTTGTTGGCCGCATCAACATACAGAACGTTTGTATCAATTGCTACGTTACCATTACTGTCGATCGTTAAACGCCCGGTCCCTCCTGTTACCAAACCAAGCTGATCAGCGCCGGGGCTGTACAGACCAGTGTTGGTGTCGCCAGTAAATGTATAGCTGGGTGCACTATTGCTTCCTAACGGAGATAGCAAAGGGAGTGCAGGAGTAATTGCAGTGGTTGATAAACTTAATCGAACAGTGCCACCAACAGTAATACCAAGTTGATCAGCTCCAGGGCTGTACAGGCCGGTGTTAGTGTCGCCTGCAGGATATAGTCCAGGAGATGCTGCGCTACCCGCCAAGAAGGAGTAGCCAGTGGCAGTAAACACTGCACTGGTCGTTGTGCCGCAACTGATGCCAACTTGATTAGCGCCAGGGTTATAAAGACCTGTATCTAAGTCGGAATCAAATGTAATGCTAGGAACAGCACTAGACCCAGAAGGATAGGTAACGCCAACGTTAACATAGTCAGCGCCAGCAAGAATTACGCCAAAGAAATCTTGCCCAGAACCAGGTGCTGCACTAAAAATAATATTGCCGCCACTCAACCTAAAACCTTCAGTACCGCTGTCATCTGGACGCTGCACAACGCCGTTGACAGAGATTAAACACTGATTACTTGATAAAGGAAAGGGAACAGGAGAAGAACCGTTTACGGTTAAAGCAAATGAAGTAGTGGATCCATTGAAGGAACCGCTAATATCATCAATATTTGTATAGCTGGGAAAAGCTACTTGAAGAGTGTTACCGAGATACACAGTTCTTTTCCTTGATCTTGTTACTTATTATTTTACTGGAGCTGTATTGGGACCAGTAAAAGAAGGCTGTTTAGGCCAGACAACGCCTTCAGGACCTGCTTTGGAATAGGTCTGAGGGATGTCCCTAAGGATTTGACGATAAGCAGACCACTGAGCCTGATCCAAGGTCGCTCCAGGGGTCATAGTCCAATCACTGGAGCTAAGCAAATAATCGCGCTTGTTTCTTACAATTTCCCAAGAAGCGTCAGCTTCTTCCAGAACTTTTCCTTCACAAAGGACTTGCTCTAAATTATCTACCTTGGCTTTTAATGCTTTTACCTCTTCAGTTAAAGCAATCAAATCTTTATTAGAAGTGAGTGCCATAATCAGGGAGTAGATTCAAGATAGCTGACAGTCACATCAACTGCAGTGGCGGTGCCGCAACGTGCTTGAAGTTTGTCACCTGCTTCCATGATGACTTTGTTGCCACTAATCAGTTCAAGAGAAGAGCCGGCTGGAACAGGGGCATTGCGAATTAAGTAAACATCATCACCAACAGATTTGTCAATGTAAACATCAACATTGGCACTGGTGCTAGTTTTATTGGAAGCAAGAATGCTAAGAATAATTAAGGTAGCAGTACCGCCTGCCGTAACTACAGTTGCAGAAGGATCGGTGATAACAGCTGTTACCAGACTGGATTTGGTGTCGTTTTTAAACGTATTAGCCATATCAACCTAGGGCAACAATAAGGGCAAGGTCGTCGGGAGATTGAACAAGACCACTAACGGTAAGGTTTCCATTAATGGTAACGCTGTTAGCGAAGGTAGCTGTACCTGATGAATCTATTGTAACCCTGGCAACGCCACCAGTTACGATAGCGAACTGATCGGGTCCAGGACTAATGATTCCTGTATTGGCATCATTAGCAAACTTTAAAGCGCAACTGCTTAAAGACCCTGGTGATAATGCGGAGTTAAATCCATCTTCTCGAAGTAAAGGGTAGCCCCCAGCTTGAAAGGAGTCGTGAACAACGCACGTATTTTTGGTTGTATCGACCGTAACTTCACCATCGGCACCAATAAAGGTGGCCGTTTCAGCAGACGTACCGCGACGAAATTGTACTTGAGTGGCCATAGATCTATCCTAGTGCAACTGCAATTGCGGTTGCAAAATCTTGCGTTGCAATTGTACCGTTTTCATCCGGCACTGTCATCGTACGCGTTGTAGAAGTCGTAATGCCAGAGCACTCGAATGCTAACTTCTTAGTGCTATCTCCATTGTCACTAACCCGGAACAAGCTATCGTCGAAATCGGATGGTAGAGTCGAAGTATCTAATAAAATTGTTCCGTCTAAATCTGGAACCGTAAGTGTTCGCGTTGTAGCTGTAGCAACGCTTGCGAGGTTAAATGCAACCTGTTTTGTGGCATCAACTGAATTTCTTACTCGAAAACCGTTGTCATTAGTGACAACTGCGCTGGAAGTAAGTGACGTTAGTCCTGTAATGGTCGTTGCGCTGCTACCAAGAGCAATAGCCGTGGAACCGACAGTTATAGACGAGTTTTGTAACTGGCTATTCGGGATGTTACTAGTTCCGAATTCGCCTGTTGTGCTGTTGTAAGTCAGCCCCGAACCAGTGGCGACAGAGAAGTGTGCCCTAACTTCACTTGCAGAAGGTCCTGTATATGTAATTATGCCAGTGCTGTTGTCATATGCAAGTGACCCATCCCCACCACTGTCGGTAACAGAGATTGCACCACGAATATTTGCATCAGTGACAACAGAAAAACTAAAAGCACCTGTTGTGTTGTTATAAGTTAAAGAACCATAACCCGAACCCGTATTACTAGCGCTTAGGCTCGTTAAAAGTGTAACAGTGCCGCTTGCGTCAGGGAAAGTAATCGTATTGACAGCGGTCGGATCTACAACACTTAAGCTTGTGGTAAATCCATTAAGCCCAGTAGCACCTTCAAATACAACATTGCCGCCAGTGATTTGAACATTGTTTGCAGCGCCTGACGGTAAGGAATTGAAAGTAGTTGCTTCTAAACTTGTAAAGCCTGCCAAAGAGGTCTTGGTATCACCAAGGTTAACTGCAGTGCCGCCAAGTGTAAAGGAGCTGTTGGCAAGCTGTGCATTTGGAATTGCATTAGTCCCGAATTCACCAGTGCTGCTGTTGTAAGTTAGGCCTGAGCCTGTGGCAACACTGAAATACGAACGTACATCCGCACCTGTCGGGCCATTATATGTGATAACCCCTGTAGTGTTATCGTAGGTTAACGAACCATCCCCGCCTGCATCTGTGACGGAAATGGAAGCGCGTGCAAGCGCATCAGTGTAATAAAGATTAGTTCCTTCGGCAAGATCGGTTGTGGTATTTCCAGCAAAATCTAGTTTATCTGCAGGAGTTTGCAGCTCCTCAAATAAACCACTAACCAGTACAAGCGGTTTTCTTGTTGTCATACTTCGCTCTTATCAAACTCACCAAGGAAATGAGTTCTCAATAGAACTATCCTAACAAAGCTATCCATTTCAACTCAATTTCACTGGCGGTTCAATCTGAATAGCCAATTCTGCTGTGCTAGTTGCCTCTCCTACGCGTGTTACGTACTCTCCTGCACTGCTTGGAGGCGTTAGCGTGATGGCCCCTGCGCTGGCTGCAGATAAAAAGTACAAGTCACCTGGATTCAATCCGGAACTCGCGAGGATGCCAAAAATCAAAACCCTGACTTGCTCCCCTGCAAATTTAGAAGTTTGAGCAAAACCAATGACAGTTGCTTTATCTTCCGTGTCCCCTGCAAATGCTTTGCCAACTTGCCCATCGGAGGCACGTGCATATAAAGCTTCTCCTTGTACTACATCTTCAAAGGCAACCGCCTGGAATCCAGCGATTGAATACACAGTCTTGGATGCCATTGTTGCCTTTAAATCGATCAGGGCCTCAGTGAAACCCTGGGCATTAGGAGCATACGGTTCGTAATTACTGATCCCTGGCATTAGGCTAGAAGAACTGGAGGTTCAAGCTGGATACTAAAATCTGTTGCAGTAGCTCCCTCACCAACTCTCGTCACTGCTTCGCCACTTCCGGATGGGGCTGTTGTCGTGATCGCACCCGGAGTGGTTTCACTTAAGAAATAAATATCACCAGGATCAATGACTCCTGGCATTGTTTTTAAACCAGCAACCAACACCTTCACCTCATCCCCTGTTGTTGTAGCCGCATCAGCAAATCCAACTACCAATGCATTTTCGACGGTGCCATCTGCAGCTGAAGCTTTGCCCACCTTTCCATCTGAAGTACGCATGTACAAAGCATCTCCCTCGGCCACATCTTCAAAGCACTCTGCATCAAAACCTACACGGCTAGGAGCGAACACCGGAAAGCCTTCTTTTAAATCAATAATAGCGTCTACGAGGCCCCGATAATTCGGTTCATAGGGCTGCCGGGTCATAGTAAACCCATTTGCAGTCATTAGATCAACTAAAACTGCAACAGCACCTTCAATGTTAGCTTCGTATCCAGTTGCCACTTACTACTCGGTTCCTGATTTTATTTTAATCTGTTGACTCCTTTAGAATGGTAAAAAAGTCAATTAGACAGAAGTGACGCCAGAATTAATTGTCGCTGTTCTTTCTGGCAGTGCGGGGGCGTTTGCCGGCCTCTCTCGTGCACTATCCAATTTCAATAAAAGGATCGAACGTAGATTCGAAACTATTGAGAGTGATTTAGACAACTTTCAAGATCGTGTGATTAAAGAGTATGTTCTAAAAGAGGATTTTCTCCGCGAGATGCAAGCTGTACATACAAAACTAGATCGAATTTTAGATCACATCCTGAATCACCCACACTGATTAGACTGCAATCCAAGCAGCAGTAGCGGAGTCATACATAAACAGACCAGGGACCAGCTTGTCGTAATGTAGTTGACCATCGACAGGACTAACAGGTTTTCCGTTACTGTTAGATGCTACAGCCTTAGGTATCTGCCAGCTAGAGCCATCATAAAGCTTGTGGATATGTGTACTCGATGTATCCAACCAGGACTCGCCTTTACTGAATAAAGTAAAGCCAACTGCAGGTGTGTTGGGAGCAGAAGATCCAATAAAAGTCGGACCGACTTTAATTAATCCTGTGGACGGAGAAGCAGTGCTGTCAGCAAAATAAAGCCCAGGGTCCCCAGGATTGTTATTAACCGCAAGTTCAGCTGTGCCTAAACGAATTGGAAACGGTCTATCGTATAGAACACTAGAGCGTCGAGATAAGATCTGAACAGCCATACCTACGAATTAATGTAAAGACCGCCGTCAACAAGAGTGTCTTGTGCCGTAAGCGGAGAATATGTATCACAGTCTATTGTACTTGTAGCAGAAGCGGGCTCAACGGGATTGCCATTAAGATACGTCCCACCAAAAATAAAACCGAATTCAAAATCAGGCACATAGTTAACGAGCGGCTCATCCAACATGCCGAACTTCGTATCTTGAAT
>Ga0098073_1000071_pt1 | contig 40919 bp, 62 predicted proteins | sample 31_taG_FD_75060 | JGI IMG/M metagenome (GOLD analysis project Ga0098073, IMG submission 75060) | Marine viral communities from the Gulf of Mexico - 31_GoM_OMZ_CsCl metaG | ecosystem: Environmental > Aquatic > Marine > Oceanic | place: Gulf of Mexico | collected 2015-07-12
GGTGAGAAAGGTTCTGGACTTGACTACGACACAATGACGGAAGCCGAGAAGGCTGCTCTCAAAGGAAACAAAGGCAATTTGGGTAGAACTGGTTCTCCAGGTGACTCAATTACTGGTCCTCCAGGTCCAGGTGGAGGTAGTGGACCTCCAGGCCCTCCAGGCCCAGGTGGCGGCAGTGGACCTCCAGGCCCTCCAGGACCTCCAGGGCCTCAGTCCCCTTTCAACGGCACTTTCTATGTGTCTAATCACGTCTACGCTCAATACACCGGCGGCGGTGCCGGTGGTGGCGGTGTATTCAAAGGTGTTGGATTCAACTGCAAAGCAGGTCGATCTAATGGTCTACAACCACACCAATTCAATATCGATAACGACAACTCAGGTAAGAGACTGTGGATTGATGACTCTAATATGGGTGTCATCAGCTTGAGTTCGGACTACCGAATCAAGAAGAACGTTGTTCCGATTGAAACTAATTGCTCTGATCGCATTAAAGCGCTAAAGCCTGTTGAGTATCAACTCAAAACCTACAGTGATCCCGAGGATAAACTTAAGGCTGGCCCTCTGTTCGCAGAGGATGGGATTGTTCGTGAAGGATTCATTGCTCACGAAGTGCAGGAAGTTATTCCTAGTGGAGCTGAAGGTGAGAAGGATGAAAAGAACCGCATTCAGAACTTGAGAGTTGACGCAATCCTTGCTGTGACTGTCAAAGCTTTGCAGGAAACTCTGACCAGATTGGATGCTCTGGAAAGTAGAATAGAAGAACTAGGAGGTTAATAATGGCGTCTCTTAATTTTCCAGATCCAGCTGAATCACCATTTCAGACAGACGATGGTGTCGTCTATGAGTGGAATGGCCAAGCGTGGGAATGCATAGGAACACCTGGACCGCCGGGACCATCTGGCGGCGAAAAAGGTGCCAAAGGTGAGCGTGGCGACGACTGGGCTTACGACGATTTCACTGCTGATCAGATTGAAAGCTTCAAAGGCGCTAAAGGCGCTAAAGGTGAAAACAAAGGAGAGAAGGGTGCACCAGGCCCTGCTAGTACACAGCCAGGACCTCCTGGTCCTCCAGGTGCGGATTCAACAGTGATGGGGCCTCCGGGTCCTCCAGGAAATTCAATTACTGGATCGCCAGGAGATCGAGGAGATAAAGGTAGCAAAGGTAACCGAGGAAATCTTGGACCACCGGGACCTGGATCAAATTTTAGTAACCCGTATGCTCCAAATATGACCTTCTATGGGTCAGTTACAGCCAACAGCACGATTACAACTCAAGGCAACTTTGTCACTAACGAAGCGATTATTTTTAGTAAATTTAATAACGGCGCTATTCTCCACCTGCCGAACAATAACGGCCTGCTGCTGAAGCTTCACCTAGCTAGCGGCAATTTGTACTACGAGTGGAATGGGGGTTGGCAAGGGCCACTACAAGTTTCTGACCCTAAGTTCAAAGTCATCTCTAGTGATGGCAATCGAGCTTTAGATCGTTCCGAGTCTCTGATTGATAGCCTCAATGTCATCAACTACATCTGGAACGAAGAGGAGCTGAAAAAGGCAAACATTGCCACCGACCATAAGCCTGGTCAGGAATACATCGGCTTTGATGCCAACCAACTGGAGGAGTTAATTCCAGGCACTACAACTCTGACTGACTATCACATAGGCGTAGATGGTGAGCCTGCTGCTGAAGATCAGTATCGAACCCTGTCTGGTTACGCCAGCATGAACATCTTGGCTGCTCTCGTAAAAGAAGTACAGGTATTAAAGGCTAAAATTAAACAGATGGAGGGCAGTTAATTATGGCACTAGATTTTCCAACAGGTGTGCCTAATGGTTACGAGTACGTCTATACAGATCCAAAGGGAGCAGTCACTGTTTACATCTGGGTAGAAGATAGCGGTGTTTGGTATCCCCAAACTTCAGGTAAAGCAGGTCCTCCAGGTCCAGGAGGTCCTCCAGGAGATCCAGGTCCTCCAGGTGCTGACTCAACAGTGATGGGGCCTCCAGGTCCTCCGGGTAGCCCTAGTACAACTCCAGGACCTCCGGGTCCTCCAGGTTCAGGTGGAGGTAGTGGCCCTCCAGGACCTCCGGGTCCAGGTGGAGGTAGTGGACCTCCGGGTCCTCCAGGTTCAGGTGGAGGTAGTGGCCCTCCAGGACCTCCGGGTCCAGGTGGACCTCCGGGACCTCCAGGCGGTAACGTCTCTGCTGGTAACAATGGTTCAATCGTCTTGGCTGGAGCCAGCAGCGGTGTTAACAAATCTGCCAACAACACCATTCCTGGATCATCGCTGCGCTACAACAACGCTGGCGGTAGTGCTCAGAGCAATGCTCTCGACGGAACGTGGCGTTGCCATGGCAAGACCTCAGGTGATGGCACTAATTGGTCACCAAAACAAACAACTGTATGGGTGAGGGTTGGTTAAATGGAATTAATGAGATTATCAAGAGATCCTGCTGGATCCATTATTTTTAGAAACGCAAAGTGGAACCCTGTGGAAACTATTGACTGCGAAGTTCGGTTTCAAGAAACAGGTGACGAGTGGTATTGGTTTACCGCATCTCCTAATGATACTGTGGCCCACGGCAGAGAGTTGTTTGCACAGCTGACTCAAAGGCACGCAGCTGAAATAGCACCTTGCACAGACGAAGATCGTTGGAAAGAAGCAGCAGATGAACTGCTTGCCCAGCGTTATGTGGCTTTAAGCGATACTGATTGGATTGCTTGCAACGATGTAGCTTTAGAAAATCAAGGTGAATGGGTTGCATATCGACAGGCTTGGAGAGATATAACGTTGCAAGAGGGTTACCCCTTTGACGTGCAAATCCCCCAACAGCCTAAGGTCACAACAAACGTTTTTGCATCTACGAAGCTGGGTGAAACCAAGTAACTAAGGCATACTTTGTGCCCTCAGTTACAGGGCAAGCCCTGTGTGGATAATTCCAGTTGGATGGGAAGATAAGTGCCTTACCTTGCTGAGGCTTATATTTACGTCCAAGCATTTCAGTCTCACCACCTTTGAAGTCATCGTTTAGATACAAAACAACTGAGATCAGTCGAGTGGTGGCAGAGCAACCTCCTGTACTCTCAAGTTCTGCAGGTTGATCACAGTGCCATTCGTATTGTTCACCTTCATTGTATTTCAGCAAGCCTAAGCTCTCACGATAAGTATCAAAGTTACTCCTTACTCCAGGTAAGTACAGACAGTGTGCTATCTCTGGATACTCCCTTTTAATCTGCTCTGACCAACGCAGCAGAGCATCGTTGATTTTACGGTGGACTTCCTCAGCCAGTGGTCCTATCAAGGTACAAGCAGTGTTAGTCCGCGATTGATTAACTTCAGTTCCATCTTTATTGATAGTCGTTGACCTCTCATACTCTCCTGGGAATTGAATAATTCGATTACATAAGTCCGAATCTATACAGTCCACCATACGTGCGAAATTCATAAATACTCTCCTTTAAATCTTGCGGTCCAAAACGTTGCTGAATACTTTGTCCCAGCTGTAAGTTCATCGACATAGTGACCGTGTGTCACCATTCCTGGGAATAAAATCATTTTACCTACAGGTATATCTTTGTTATTCACTTTTTGCCGAGGCCAATGGAGTACAGCTCCTGTGTAATCATCATTGAGTTTTACACTACCTGTAACCATTGAGCTATCGTTGTGTAGCCCTAATGTCTTTTGAGTATCAGGTGAATACTTCATCGTAAACGCTTTGCGTAAATGATGGTGCCTCATTGGTCTCCAGTAGCTTTCAATGATTGGAGCAACAACTTCTTTCCAGTGAGCTTCCGCCTCCTCCCATAGACCTAGTTTTTTCAAATGAATGTCGTGAGATGGAAAAAGGTCATCTGGGTGTGGGTGCCAGCTACCATTAGCTTCTGAGATATCAATCCAATCTTGACACTGCTCAGGAGTCTTATAATCAATCAGAAGTAACTCGTCGCCTATTACTTCGTACTGAGTAGTGAACGAATAAGCGCGAACAGGAAATGCAGCTTTGTACATTTCATCGAATTTCTCTTTAGCTTCTTCACCTCCATTGCCGTGGTAAATGCAACTCCAGCAGCGGGTGACAGGGTTATAGATTTTACGATTTCTGATTTGAGCTTGTGGTTCGTGATTAGTAAATACGTATTGCTCTTTATCTAGTTTGCAGTCATACTTACCAGTAAGGTATTGCAACTGTAGAAACAGCTGATCACTGTTATCTTCTCTGATTGACTGGTTAAGGATATTGCGTAATTCGTGAACGCGTCCGATAAACATACCGCTGCAGAGATAACGGTAAGGAGTGTGGGATGGTGGCCAGCTCAACGATTTGTCAGGCCAGTTGTATCGCTCAGCTGAGAATAATATTTCTGTTTTAAAAGCTAGGAATCTACGGACAATTTCTTCAAGCTTACTGCTAATAAATACGTCATAGGCATCAACGAAAAGGACAACATCATTTGGCTTCATTCTTTTTAATTCTTTACTGAGCAGGTTTAGTTTTACTCCTCCTCCAGTAGAAAAATTCTGCAAGCCTCCCTTCCATTCCTTGCCTTTAGGCCATAGGTTTATTAGATCGATATCATAGGATTTGCAAGAGTTTGCCAAGCGTTCTGCCTTATGTTGATCAGAAGCAACACACATCACGTGCGTCTCGAAATCTATAAAGTAATCCTTGTGGGACGCTGGTTCAGTTGTAGTAGCCGCACCAGATAGCCTGCACGGGCTATCTTGCAAAGCACGTATATCAAGATGATCGGTGACACGCGGCAGTACTTCATCAACAGGAATGATCTCACAGCTAAATGATGACTTCAGTAGATACTTAGCTGCTTTTGGTGTGATGACATAGGCTGAAGTCCAGTATGGATAACAAGGGTGAGTCGCAGTAGCACCAGCCGGCTCTTGCTCGGACCAAGCAAGATATATAAGATCACCTTCCTGTTGATCTAAATTCAGAGGCAGTTGATCAGTGAATTCAATATCATCTTCAAGAATCAGGAAGGGTTCATCCGCCTCTACACATTCTTCCCACAAATACCAGTGACTAAGAAAGCAGCCAATCTCACCGTGAGTAAGCGTACGTTTCAACAGTGGGTCACGCCAATTTTTATTGGTGTCGAACCCCATTTCAAGCAACCTAGAGTGGTTAATATCCCTACCATCAACTGCATCAAAGACTACAAAACCTGGCAGATATTGTGAATTACGTTGCTTAAATCGATCAAGACGAGAAGGTGTTCTTTTTAAACTTACAACCTTTATTTGCATATGTATCCCAAAGTCTTTCAATATTATAGGAGCTTATTTTTGTAGAATAGGGTTACATCTGTGCATACTGTATGACTGTCGAAGAGCGCCAAGAATTCTGGGAAGCTGTCGAGAGTGGTGAAAATCCACTCCTGTCAGTAATGAATAATCTCGTGGAGAAATGGGGCTTGCCTGCAATCATTATGTGCCTTGGTGACATCTCACGAATACTGTCTGAAGACGCTGAAGACGCCAAGCATCTAACTGCAAATCAGCGCGGTTTGATTCTCGGTGCCTGCGCACAAGTGTGTAACTTGAGCGATCAAATGGCAGCAGAAATGGAGTTCCTTAAAGCTGTAGATCAATGAGTAAACAACGTATGGCTGGTCAAAGGATCAGTAAGGAAGCAATGACTCCTAACAAGCCTCAACGAACTCCCAATCATCCGACTAAATCTCACGTCGTGTTGGCGTCTGAAGGCGGTAAGCAAAAGCTGATCCGTTTCGGTGAGCAAGGTGCTTCTACTGCCGGCAAACCTAAAGAAGGTGAGAGTGAGCGAATGAAGAACAAGCGTGCTTCATTTAAAGCTCGCCACGGTAAGAACATCGCCAAAGGTAAAATGTCAGCTGCTTATTGGGCTGACAAAGTTAAGTGGTAATAGACAATGACCGTCTTTTACACAGGCAATAGTGGGAGGAGCACTGGACCTCACCTTGACTTTCAGGTGTACAACCCTGAAACGGGGAGCTATGAGGACTCTTCTCAGTTCACTGAGTACTTAAGTGTCGGTGATCAGCCGTTTAGCTATGAAATTACTAGTGGTTTCCAGCCTGAAGGACGTGTGAATCCAGTTGACGGAGTCACTCGTCCACACAACGGTACTGACTTTGCAACACCTCTGGGCACACCCATCACGATTAAAGGTGGCAAGCATCTGTCGACTTGGGATGACGAAGGCGGTGGGCGAATGTCGCAATACGCTATACAGACAAGTAAAGGCTTACGTGAATTTATTCTGCTTCACGGCAATGATCAGAACACAGTTACCGGATCAGGGGCTGTAACTGACTACGATCCGACATCGTTAGTTTCACCAACAGCAGTGCCTAATGGTGGTACAAACCCTCCTAAGCAAGTTAAGGCTAAAGAGAAAGCCAAAGCTTACAAAGATATGAGTAAGGCTGAGATTAACTCTGCCTATGACGCCATGCGCAATGACCCCAACAAAGCTGCGGTCGAAGGCATGAAGATGCACAAAGCTTACTTCAACAAACCGTGAGGCTCTAATGGCTGATGGAACTGCTACTAAGAAAGATCCCAAGAAGTGGGCGGCGGCTAAGGCTAAAGCTAGAGCAAAGATGGGAGGACATAGTGCTAGAGCTATGCAACTGGCTACTAAGTACTACAAGGATGCCGGTGGTACTTACTCTGGTGCCAAGCCCTCGGCGTCTAAAAATAAACTGCGTAAGTGGACCAAAGAAAAATGGCAGACAAAGGATGGGCCTGGTGATCGGGCTAAGCAATCAGATGGATCCACTAAACGTTACCTCCCTGAGAAAGCCTGGAGCAAGTTGAGCAATAAAGAGAAGCAAGCTACAGATGCTAAAAAGCGTGCTGGTTCTAAAGGGCAGCCGGTGAACCATCAGGTAAGTAATACGAGCGCCGCCGCTAGTGCAGGTAAGGCAGTTCGTAATTCTCGATAAAATATTAATGTAGGCCTCAGCGTAATTATGGAAGTAAACGTACGATCTAATACGCAACAGCCGGGAAGACCTGCTGAAAATCAAACGGTCAGGCTGCTATTACGTTCTGGACGTGAGCGGGTGCAAATGAAACGCTGGTGGAATTCCGGTGGTACTAATAAAAATTACATTGATTGCTCCGCTGCTAAGTTAGTAGACAATACGGGCTGTGAATATTTAATTGTGTGGCCTCATAACTATGACACTCGTCTAAATATCACTTGGGCTGCCCACGCAGGGACAATTACATTCACAATGTTCCGTCGTGCAACTCACGTAGCATTGATGTGTATGGACGGCACAGTGCTTACACACTGGGAGTTTGGTAAAACACCAGGTGTTAAACCAAGGCCGTTGCACATTAACGACAGCTGCCCTGATGGATGTACACCAGGCAGCGGTGGCGGAGGTGGAGGCGGTTGTAATACTGACGCCGACTGCCCACCTGGCTATCACTGCCAAGGTGGTATTTGTGTACCCAATAATCCCTATCACTGCTGGACCATTCCAGAATTGCCTACAATAGATACAGCTGAACCTATAGCTCCACTATCTACGAGCTTGTTCAACGTTTGTACTGACATTCCAGGTTTACCCCCCTTATAACAATGGCATTTCAATCCGGCGACCTTATGGTTGTCAACCGTGCAGGAACGGATTACAAAGCGGAAATCGATGAACTTCTTGCTGTAGCAGAGGGTCAAATTAATGATGGCAAATTGGTCATCAAAGAGAGCCAAGGTACGAATGGTAACCCTGCTCTTCAATATGAATTTACAGCTAACCAAGCTTCTGACTCACAAGTCACCATCGGCAACGGCAATCTTCAGCTCGTAGCTGACGATGGCACCCTCGTTGGAGATTTCTTCGCTAACCAAAGCGCCAACGCAGTCTGGCGCCTGCCTGCTCCTCCGCTCGTTGGTAGTGGAGATATTGTAATTGCAGCAGGTGGTGGCCTGACGACATCAGGCGATGCTACTCACAATGCAAACCAGCAAGACGACAGTTTGCAGACTTTGTCAGTCAAAACTGGTGGTGGTCTGGAAATCAACGGTAGCGGTGAGATTGTTATCAAGTCTGGAAGTGGCATCTCGATTGACCTTAACGGCAATGTAATCATCGACCCTACGTTTGATTTGAGTAATCAGGTTGAACTGGCTCTTAATGATTTGACTGACGTTGATGATACTGATGCCAACGAAGGTGAAGTACTGGTAAAACTTACCGACGGTACTTACGGGTTTAAGGACATCGCTGAGCTGCCAGCCGCAGTTCACCCGAAAGGTTTCATTGAAGTCAAGAACCCTGCACCCGCTGACCCTGTTCCTGGTGATCTGTACATTCAGCACGATCCCTCTGGTACAGACATCAACGGTCAAGTTGCTGATGCATCGTTTGTCGGAATTGCTGGTACTACGGTTGAAGAAGGTACATTCGTTATTTTCGGTGCTGACGATGAATGGCACGCTGGCGGTACTATTCAAAACGTTGAAGGCGTTCAGTCTGACTGGAACGAAACTGACAGTGATTCGCTAGCATTTATTAAGAATAAGCCTTGCGTTTATGAGTGCAATACTTACATTCCCAGCTTGCCTGAACTTCCCTGATAGTAAAACCGAGTATCCCCATCTTCGCTTCTGTTAATTATGGCCGATCTACAACCCGATGATAAGTTTCTAATCAACCGCGCCGGAGTTGATTATCAAGCAACTGTTAATCAGTTTGCAAAAGACATCAATATCCTCGTCGAGTGCGGCGGCGGCGCCGATAGCAACCATACCCATAGCTACAACGATCTGACTGATAAGCCAACAGAATTTCCACCGTCAGGACACAACCACGCTTGGGCTGATATCAGTGGTAAGCCAACGTTTTATCCTCCTATGACCCATACTCACAGCTACAACGATCTTACTGATAAGCCTTCTACTTATACCAAGATTGAATCTGATGCTAAGTTCATGCCGCTTGACCTCAGCACTCTCCCCCCACTTTCTTGAGGAGGCAATGATGAGTAAAATTGAAGACGCTGTCTATGCGGTCCAGCGAGGCGACACCCTTTATCAATGTGCTGGAAAAGATCTGGCATCCAAACTGCAGAGCAGCGACTTGCTTGTAATGCAGGACTCTGATGGAATACAAAAGACCTTCACCAAATACGACGCGGAATATCTGAACCCAGATCTTAGTAGTGGGGCAAGAGAATGGGAAGTATTGCTAGAACAATCTGGCTTGCAACCAACTAATGCCAAGTATATTGAAAAATTTGATTTATTTATTGGAGGGGTTTATAGCACAACCCCCGATAACATTGCAGTTAAAAACGGCAAGATAGTTCGCCATCAAGCCGTCCGGGTCTGGAGCGAGAAGGGGCAAACTTTTGACCCACAAAATGACGTCTTAGTTACTACAACCTTTATCAACCATAGAGGTTATACCCTCAACAAATGTATTTCAATACCAGACTTTAACGAGATTATAGAATTCGGCGATGATATTTACGGAAATAACTCTCCATATAGAGTTGTCGGAGCTGGCTGCTGTCCTGTAGAGGGTGGCGATACTATTTATTTTCACTTCAACAACGCTGTTGAGGGGCCTTCGGGTAATGGAATTGAGACAATCTATATCTATGATAACTATCAAGACTTCATGGATACTCATCTAGAGCAGGATACAACATTCGCTCGAGCGAAGAAGTATAAGTTGCCGTTCGTAATTTCAGTGGATGTTAAAGAGTTTATTGTAGACGAGGCAAATAAGCTCATTTATATGTATGAAGATAAATACCAATCAAGGATCTTCAAAATCGATTTGACTAACCCTGTTGGTGGTAGTTGCGAAATGAGTGGTTATTACAATAAAGGGATGGACATATCTATCATAGGTGATCATTGGTACTTGCTTACGAAAGATAGATGGATTTACTGGGGACCGGTTGGTGGTGGACCTGGCCAGGTCAATATTTACCAATTACCTAAGGATGCTGGAGGCCACGATTGGGGCTGGTATCCACCAGATACTTACAGCATGTCTGGTAATGGCGAAGAATTGTTTATTGGTGCCGAGAAAGGATCATTGTTGACGGTTAAAATGAACGGCGATCCTGATCCTAGGCATTGGGATTACTCGCATCAAATTATTAACGGCCCGGACGGTTTTCCGTTCTTGTTCATGACTATGGCGGATGACGGTAAAGGTACATACTTTGCCCCAAGTAAGGACTACTACGTCATCTCCAAACTGGAAAAAATCCTTATCCCTTGCACAGCGGCTGATGGCGTTACTTACACGGTAACTGGTGATCAATTTAAGGATTTGCTTCCGGAAATTGATCCGTCTCGTTTGCCCTGGGAAGGACATAATGGTGGTATTTGGCACATTAAGAATGTTCAAAACGATCCACTAGCACTCACAGGCAGTCCATTTACAGCTTGGGATATTGACGGCACTAATAAAAGGACAATTACATCAGTTGCTGTTGGTGAAGAGTTAGTGTTTATAACGGGTCCAGATTGTACTGACTTGTTTGAAGAAAATACAAGCAATACTTGGGAATTTGGTAACTTAACTGACACCAGTAGGGTGAAGAATATGACGTGGATGTTCTACAACGCCTGGAGGTTTAACTCAGACATTAGCGATTGGGATACGTCAAATGTGACGAGTATGTATGGAATGTTCCAGAAAGCCACTGATTTCAATCAAGACATCAATAATTGGAATGTGGCAAATGTGACGAATATGGGGAATTTGTTCTACAGAAGCGATAGCTTTAACGGAGACATTAGCGGTTGGGACGTGTCGAGTGTAGAGTCTATGAAGAACATGTTCTGCACGGCCGAAGTCTTTAATGCAGACATTAGCGGTTGGGATACATCAAATGTGAGGAATATGAGGAACATGTTCTATAACGCCTACGTCTTCAACCAAGATATTAGCGCTTGGGATACGTCAAACGTAGAAGATATGTTTTGTATGTTCGGCTCCGCCTATACATTCAACCAAGACATTAGTACTAAACAGGTTACTGTAAATGGCAATACTTATACGGCTTGGGACGTGTCGAATGTGACAGATATGTCATGGCTGTTCCATAGCAACCTTTCGACTTCGTCACACGCTTTCAATCAAGACATCGGCAATTGGAACACATCAAATGTGAAAAGTTTGGCTGCCATGTTCGACGGAGCCGCTGTCTTTGATCAAGACATTAGCACCAAGCAAGTAACCGTTGGTGGCGATACTTATACGGCTTGGGATGTGTCGAATGTGACGAATATGTATGCTGTATTCTGCGCCGCTGAGGTCTTTAACCAAGACATCAGTGGTTGGGATGTGTCGAAATGTGAGACTTTTAAAGGTATGTTCGAGATTGCTTTGGCCTTTAACCAAGACATCAGCGGATGGGATGTGTCTTCTACGCCAGATTCCGCTGCTATGCAGTCGATGTTCCGAGCCACCCCTGCATTTAACCAAGACCTCTCTGACTGGTGCGTCACTAACGTCGATCGACGACCTGATTGGTTTGATACGGGCTCCGGCTTCGAGGGTCAAACCGATAAGCAACCTTGTTGGGGTCACTGCCCTCGTGGTGAGAATGGAACGGTTGATCCTTGCCCACCAACAGGAATGCCCTGGGAAGGACACGGTGGCGGTATTTGGCATATTAAAAATGTTGCGAACGATGTACTGGATCTCTATCCCGGTCCATTTACAGCTTGGGATATTGACGGCACTAATGAAAGACAAATTGATCAAATTGCCATAGGTAAAGAATTGGTGTTTATAACGGGTCCAGATTGTACCGGTTTGTTTCAAGACAACGTCTCACAAACGTGGGAATTCGGCAACCTCACTGACACCAGTGAAGTGACGAATATGTCGTATATGTTCCACAATACCAAGGTCTTCAACGCAGACATTGGCGATTGGGATACGTCAAGTGTGACGAATATGTCGTATATGTTCAGCAAAGCCAATAGCTTCAACCAAGATATTGGGGATTGGAATACGTCAAATGTGACGGATATGAGCAATATGTTCGTAAATGCTTGGGGCTTCGACAAAGACATTGGCCGTTGGGATACGTCAAGTGTGACGAATATGGAGAAGATGCTCTGCGCCGCCTCGTCCTTTGACCAAGACATCAACAGTTGGGACGTGTCGAATGTAACGAGTATGAAGCGGACGTTCTACGTCTGCTCCGTTTTCAATCAACCCCTTGACAATTGGGATACGTCAAGTGTGACGGATATGATGAGTATGTTCGACACTGCCTACGAATTTAACCAAGACATTAGTAGTTGGAACACGTCAAATGTGACGAATATGGCTAATATGTTCAAGAGTGCCATTGCCTTTGACCAAAACATTAGCAGTTGGGACGTGTCGAACGTGACAGATATGAAGTTTATGTTCGCAGATGCCGAGGTCTTTGACCAAGACATTAGCAGTTGGGCCGTGTCGAACGTGACAGATATGTCTGCTATGTTCTCAGTTGCCCTAGTCTTTAATCAAGACATTGGCGGTTGGAACACGTCGAATGTGACGAATATGGGGGCTATGTTCACAGGTGCCATAGTCTTTGACCAAGACATTAGCAGTTGGGACGTGTCGAACGTGACAGAGATGTCTGCTATGTTCTCAGCTGCCAGGGAATTTAACCGAGACATCGGCGGCTGGAATACAGGGAAGGTACTGCAAATGGAGGCGATGTTCCAGGGCGCCACTGCCTTTGACCAAGACCTCTCTGGTTGGTGCGTGAGTAACATCACTCTACCCACCAGTTTCGACGGCAACTCCGGCTTCGAGGGTCAAACCGATAAGCAACCTTGTTGGGGTCACTGCCCTCGTGGTGAGAATGGAACGGTTGATCCTTGCCCACCAACAGGAATGCCTTGGGACGGACACGACGGTGGAATTTTCCACATCAAGAATGTGACACTGGGAGATATGTACCTCTACGTCGATTCCAGTATCAGGGACTACTGGGTCGATGCTTGGAAATTGGATGGCACTTCTTTAGGGCCCATCAACAAAATTGAGATGGATAGTGAAGAGTTGGTGTTTGTGACGAATCAGAATTGTACAAATCTATTTAACACCAACACGGGTGCAAAGTGGCAATTTGGTGATCTCACCGACGTCAGTAAAGTGACGAATATGAGTAATATGTTCAATAATGCACCAAAATTCAACTTTAACATTAGTAAATGGGATGTTGCCAATGTGACAAATATGTCTCGTATGTTCTGGAACGCAAGGCAATTCAACCAAGACATTAGTAACTGGGATGTTGGTAATGTGACGAATATGAGTAATATGTTCGCTGAGACAAGAAAATACAACCAGAACATTAGTAACTGGGATGTTGGTAATGTTACGAATGTAAAGAGAATGTTCGCTAATGCGTATGTCTTCAACCAACCCATTGGTGATTGGAACGTGTCGAATGTGACGGATATGGGTAATTTATTCTGGAATGCATATGAATTCAACCAAGACCTTTCTGGTTGGTGTGTAGACCCAGAGCCTAATCACTCAAATTTCAATAATTACTCGGCAATGCCAGAAGACGGTTCTTATGAGCCAAAGTGGGGAACCTGTCCTTGAGGAGAAATTTGATAGTCACATTTTTAGATAGCAATAAGTAGACTTATAGTGTTTAGCTGAACAATATGAAACAACCAAACATTAAAATCCTGACCCCCTGCTATGGGGGCAATATTACATCGGGATATTTCCACAGTACACTTAATCTTTTTCCGTATGCAATACGGAACGGAATTAACGTTTCCATCGAAACTCTACCTAACTGTTCTTTGATCAGTCTTGGTAGGGACATGATGTTAAGAAAGGCGATGGATGATGATCAGTGGACCCACGTTATGTGGATCGACGCTGACCTACGTTTCAAGCCTGAATATATCCACTCCATGATCCTTGATGATAAGGATATTGTTGGAGGTTTCTACCCTAAGAAGGGTTTACCTATTGACTTTGCTTCGTCTCCTGAACCTGGAGGCGAGGAAACTGAGTTCTTATTTGAAACCATCTACGTTGCCACAGGCTTTATGTTGATTAAACGTGAAGTCATTGAACATATGTATGAGCATTTTAAAGAGGAACTGATGTTCAGGTATCAAGGTGCAGATGACTATGTTGATTTATTTGCCCCGATCATTGATGAGTCTGGCTTGTATCTATCTGAAGATTACGCCTTCTGTAAGAGAGCTAAGAGCCTTGGCTACAGGACCTTCATGAGTAAGCGGTTTGAGTTGCCTCACCTTGGTCGGATGGAATACTCTATGAAAGCTGAATCAGAGTTCTTGAATGACTATGAGAAGTCTGGACGCATCACGATCAATAAGGATAAGCCTGTAAATTATTTTCCAGCATTTAGTGAAAAAGAAAGCCAGCCTGTGGAAAACTAAGGGGGTCTTGAGATAAGCCCTCCTTATTAGACACGTGTGGTTGACGTGCTAACTTAGGCTACGCAACGCCGAAACCGTGGGTTCGAATCCCACCCTCTCCGTTTTTTATAGATAAGCCCACATTTGCTGGGCTTTTTCTATAGCTTATCGATAGGCGTTGCTTATAACCTCACAATGGAATCAATGAACGTTCGAGAGATGACGAACAGACTTAAGCGTCTGTATCCACGCATCAAAGCTCCAACAAAAGTTGTCTGGGATAAATCAATCAAACCAATTGCAGAGCTACAGATCGAAGAGATTACTGACGACGTGGCTTATGACTATCTCGACAAGCATATGGATGCTTGGAGTGAGAGCACAGTCAAAGCACGCATCGGCACACTGAAAGGTTTGTGGAATAAAGCAAGCAGGAAGAAACTTTATAAGGGTGAGAACCCTTGGCTTGACTTGGATGACGGACTACAGATCAAGGTGCGTGACCCTGAGCCATACCCTTGGGAGTTCTATAAGTACTACCACGATCATCCTTACTTTGTATTCCTTTGGTACACAGGTGCTCGCATCGGTGAAGTGGCAGGACTTGAGCCTGAGAACATAGTGACTGATGCACCAGTTCCGTACTTCAATTTTGTTGATCAAGACAACCGTAAGCTTAAGAACAAGGCATCACAAAGGCAGGTGCCTATTCATAGAGAATGTTTTCGGTATATTGATCGATTCAAACAATCAAAAGCAAAAGCTCCTGGCAGATCTTGGTCAGAAAATTTTAGAAGGAATTTAGGGCTCCCTAAGGGAACCGCTGCCCATAGCTTGAGGCACAGCTTTCACACACGGTGTCGTGATGTAGGGATGCCTGGTTACATCATCAACGTACTTACAGGTCACGGTAAGAAATCCATCAGTGATGATTACGGAACGATTAAACTTGAGTTGCTTAAAGAATATATCGACAAATTATGATTATCGAGCTACCTAATATCCTTGATCAAGAATCGTGTGAAGGGTTAATTGAATACTTTGAACAGCATCCTGAGCTTCGTCGTAAAGGTGACGCCCAGGAGCGGTTTAACGGAAGCACAATGACGACAGATCAAATCTACGGCCCACTGCTTAAGAAAGTAGCTGCATTAACAAACCGTTTGATCATTAAAGCAGCAAAGTTCTATCACGTCGAAGAGATGTACTTGGACTATCAGACTATTGGTAAGTGGGAAGTGGGGCAAGAGATGGAGTTTCACGCTGATAACGTAGATGAAAAACGTAACCCACACTGGTACTGCGGTCACCGCGACTACAGTTCAATCTTGTATTTGAACCACGATTACGAAGGTGGGGCAACTGTTTTTAAAAATCAAAACCAAGGCCAGCTGCCGATGCAAGGCACAGCTATTCTGTTCCCTGCCACCTTTGGCTATACACACGGTGTACAGAAGGTGACATCAGGCACAAGATACACGCTGGCTTCTTGGTTCACTATGGATCCTGAGCACTGCCAGTGCTAACCACAAAACCACGCTAACCACGCTATTCCCTATATACCCAATTTGAAAAATACTCTATAGGGTAGAGGGAATTACCAGATATGTTTATAGACAATAGGGTGGTTTAGTGTGGTTTAGTGGTTTTTAAAATAGAGATAGATAAAGGAGTAGATTATGCCCAGTAATTTTTTAGATAGTTTCTACGACAATAGGAAGCTGTCTCCGAGAAAAATGAAGCCGCAAAAATTTACTGCTCCTCCCAAAGAATTTAAGGTTAAGAATGCTAAGAAGACAAAGATTCTGTAGATATTGTGTAACAAATTAGGGTTATCCCGTGTTACTGTTTTTGTTTTGCTTAATATAAAGGCAAGTTGCTAACAACAACTCTATGGGATATGCAGAAGACTGGGGCGAGCTTATGTTCGGCCTCCAATGCCTCACAAAAAGTTCAGCCAAACGGCAGTTCAGACAATCAATTCGACAGTCTTGGGGAGGTTTATGTTGCTACTGCAGAGAACGAAGAGCTACTACACTTGATCACATCAAACCTAGAAGCAGAGGAGGGTCAAACCTCCGCTCCAACTTAGTTCCTGCTTGCGTAGAATGTAATCATTCCAAAGGCAGTGAAGTCAATTGGATAGCATGGTACCAACGGCAAGATTTTTACAGTAAAGTGGCACAAGAAGTAATCGAAGAATGGATCGACAACACACATTATGAGGAGGACAATGGAACAACTAACGATAGAGCAACGCTTTGCCTTACAGCGAGCACGGTATGAAGTCTCTCGTATGAGTCGACCAGCTCTTGAGAAGACAGCTGTACGGTTACTGCGCTCTCGTATGGAACAGAAAAACGGAGTGCAAAACGCTTTGCTTCAAAACGGAATTGTCTTCAAGATTGATGAGCAACAAGAAGGCTTACCTGAAATCATTTCTGAGGAGACGTTCATTAGTCTGCTAGAAATGCAAGGTGACGACGAGATTCCTAACGACATTATGGATACTGGATATGAGGACGAAGACTTAGATGGAGATGACCTCATGTTCCTCTGAAATTAGCTAGACTTCGATTAGTTATTGACAGAATATGGAATACATTATTGGCTCAGCATTGGCAGTCATTCTGTCTGGCGGCTCTGTTCTTTACACACGTCGACAAGTGAGTGAACTTAAAGAACGGTACCGTGAGCTGGACGACAAAGTTGAATATGTGTGGATGGACGTGCAGAAATTGGAGCAAGAGATGCCGAAGAAGGTAGTGGCATCCATCAGCCCTGTTGTGCGTAGTGTCAAAGACCTACAACAGTACATTGGAATGTGATTGATCTCGTATCACTCTTGTCTAACTTTGATAGCAATGATGGCCACCATCGTGCTGCCATCTATGAGCTTGAGCGTAGACTTCCACCAGAATTACTAAGTGAAGATGCAGACTGGGTTACCATATATAAAGGTAGAGTAGACCCTAAGTCTGGTGGAAATTATTAATGGCTTTAAGAAGTAACGGACTAGACCAGAGATATTTAAGTGCTAAAGATCGCTCCGACTGGAAGCAATCGGGTGCAGAAAGCCGTCAACAGCAGGCGCTCTCAAAAGTCCGTGCCTGGACTGGTGCTGTGAATTGGGAAAAGAATAGAGACAAGCGTACGACATTGCCGAAGAGTCTGGGCAAGTCACACACTGGTGGCTTTGAAATGGGTATTGCAGCACAGCAAATGCGCTTGAAGGAGAACAGTGCAAACTTGCAACGTTCTAAGGAGCTGCGGCCAGAGAAGTATTCAACGCCAGATATCTACAATTAGAGCCGCTCTTTAGTTACAGCATTGAACATAGGTACGGGCACTTCTACAGGGCCTGAGAGCTTTTGTAGGCGGCTAAATCCTTGCTTGGCAATATCCATAGCCTCAGCCACATCCCCGCCGTTCACGTAATCCATAACAGTCTCACGATAGATGCTGGAGATATCACCTAAGCCTGCAGCATCAAAACCTTCTGCTGTGGCGTTCATTAAAGCAATGACTTGATCTTCACCTTCTACTTTGCGGGCAAGGCCAAAGTCAAGCTGCATTGGACGACCAGTCATTTTGTTGTAGACAACGTTGCCACCATGTCTGTCGTTGAGATCAACACCTTTTAGTGCAAGCTGCCCTACTTGTTGACTAACTCGTACAGCATCTCTGCCGCGAGGGACATCTCTTTCAGAACCGTGTAACTCAAAGTTAGGTCGAACATCTTGCATTTCTATACGGTTACCAACGCCTCCAGGGAACTGCTCAAGAGCCACAACACGCGGAGCAATGCCCATCTCTGCAGCAATAGCTTGCATATTAGTTTCATTAAGCATCCCTGTGGGGGCAAACGTATCAGGAGTAATCGATTGTTTGATTACGTTGCCATCAACATCAGAGGGGTAAACGACACCATAAGTACCAGTTCCAATAGGCTTGCTACGGTTAGACGCAAGACGTTGTTCTCGAACGTATGCATCAATAAGTTGACCAGCTTTACGCATTTCATATTTACTTAGGCAATATATCTATTCTAGAAAAACAATAAAAAAAGCTGACGTTAGTCAGCTCTCGGTATTCTTCAGTTTGTTTAGCTCATGTTTTGCTGCACCTATGATCCAAGCGTGAGAGAGACCACGTATAGGTCTCTCATTAACAATGCGTTCTAGGTCAGCAATAGTTCGATTAGATTTTGGTTTAGGTTGCTTGTTTTTCTTTTTACTCATTTCATTTAGTGTAAGAACGACCGCGATAGCAGAAGGTACCGTGCACAGCCTCGCCACCTTCGTGGACTTGGCAGTCCTGACCGCGATAGCGAGTCAGATGGATTTGTGCATCGTGAGTAGCAGCAGCTTTTTCAATCTGCTTTTTGATGATATTGAGTGTGTTCATTGGAAACCTCCAGTAAATGTGAAATTCCCCGTTCCTTCAGGCTCTGCCTTACTTGCGTCTTGTAGTTAATAATCTACAAGATGAACGATATATTTTAATTGTAGCTGTTTATACAGGTTCAAGGCGTAACATTAGTTCGGACCTTTAAGCATTTGTAATTCGAGGTGTGCTTTACGCAATTCAAGTTGAATACTCTTAGCAGCCTCTTGATCTTCAGGTTCATCTTCTGGCCACTCTTCTATGTATTTATCGACTGCTTTAACAAGCAAAGCCATTGCAGGCCTGTCAATAGTAAAGTTGAAAAGAATGTCGTCGTGCATTTCGTTACCCATAATTAGCAATTAAATATCCAAGAATAAAAGCAACGGTGATCATCCCAAATGTTTGCCAGTTACTTTCTGTATGTGTATAAGGTGGAACCTTAACTATACGATAGTATGGTCCGGCAAATGTTTGTGCGTATTCCGGTAAAAGGAATTCAATATTAGATATGGATGTAATCTTTTGGATGACATCTTTAATATCTTGGTCACTGAGTTTGAACCATTCGCTTTGAGGAACACGGCAATCACCGTACTCTTTATGTAGCTGTTTCTCCAGCTCACGGTAAGCATCAAGCTGCCAGTAGCCGATAAGTGTGGCTTTAGTACCGACAGCTAGTGCTTTGAACCGTGACTTAGGTGATGTGGTGATGCCAATCTTGTAGCCACCAAGGATATTATTTTTGAGCAGGTAGATATAACCTGTTTTAACTTCAAGTGTTTGCATAATTATTAGTGAGTTTCTTGCCAGCTAGCTCCGTGCCCTGCGGTTGCAGCAATAGGTACTTTGAACTTGTAGTATTTACCGGCCATCGGCGCTGCTTCTTCCAGCAACTTAGACACGCGCTCGACCTCAGAGGGAACTACAGATAGCTGTTGTTCGTCGTGGACGTAGGCACAGCGGGTATAGTCGTGACCGTAAGTAAGTCCTACCTCATCCATCAATTGCTGAGAGATCACCACCCAGCGCTTTGAGAGGATGGCTCCAGCAGATTGGAGTAGATAGTTGAGTGAAGCGTGTTCGGCACGACAGAAAATAGGACGACCATCAAGGCCCCTAATACGACCATTGCCTCTAACTCGTTCTTTGACTGCATTAATAAGTGGCTCCAGACCTGGGATAGCATCAAGGAATTTGCGACGCAGCTCTTGACCCAGCTGCTTTTTCTGCGCATCGGATAGCTCAGGACGTAGGCTGTGACCGAGCTTGACATCACCTGCGCCATAAATAAAGGCATAGGTAATTGTCTTTACTTCACGTCGTGTGCAGCCAACACGGTCAGCATTCTGTTGGTGAATGTCACCGTTGAGTACAACCTCAGCAAATGCACCTTCGTCAAAGCGTGCAAGGTAGTGACCTAAGCACCTAAGCTCTAGACCTTCGAGGTCAGCACCGACCATCACCATACCTGGATGAGGAATAAACAACTCTCGTGCCCACGGTGCACTTACAACTTGGCCCAGGTTGGGACCACGGTGTGCGTTACGCCCAGTCTGTGTAGCAAGTGTGCAGCTGTGATGGATGCAGCCGTCCTCCTCAATCGTATTGAACCAGGAGTTCGCCCCTTCAGAAAGCTGACCCAACCATTTCTGTAGGGTCAATAGACGGATGAACTTCTCACACTCGTCGTGCAGCTGCTGATTGCCTTCAGCTAGTGCAGTGTCACGGATCTCACTGAGGGTGGACTCATCTACTTGCGGCTTGCCTGTATTGGTGGTCTTGAGGAAGCGTGCACCACGGAAGGTTTGAAGTGCCCAGGCAATGTTCTGACGCGACGTTGGGTTGAAGTCAACCAACTTAGTCATAGGTGCGCCAGCAAAGTAACCCTGCTTTTTATTAGAGCGCTTGGGTGTAAATACTTTGCCTGGAACGTACGGATAGATAGATACGATCTCTTTAACGAGAGTATCCATCTCCAGTTGAAGCTGGTTGCGTACACGGTCAGCAGCTTCTACGTCAAAACGAAAGCCACTAGCTTCTTGGAGAGCCATGATGTTAGCCATGGTCATCTCAAGCTCTACGTAGTCAAGCACTTTTTAACCTCCTGAAAAAATTGATAATTGAAATATAAGGTGGCACTTTAGGCTCTTCAAATGTGGGCCTAATAATGAAACAGGGCGGTGCACTTTCAATAAAGACCTTACGAACATATGACTTAAGCTCATCTAGAGAAACATTACTTAAATGCAATATGATTTCTCCTGAAGTAAGCTCTTCAAGCAAATCATAATGACCATTGATAGGCAGTGAGGCCATATGAAATTCATAAGCTTTGCGTAAACTTTTTACTGCCCAAACTTTCTTTTGACTATACGCTTTCTTCATTCTTGTTAAATCCAAACGACATTTCTTTTTCTTTGTGTAGTTTATCTCCACGAAGCTTGTGCCCCAATTTAGCCACAGCTTCCATCACCTTAAGCGTATCTTCTACAGTTGGGTTGTCCAATTGATCGTGAATTACTTTATACAGCGGCATAAATACAGCAGCTGCTTCAGTCATTTCTTCCACAGTAAGTGGATCATTCTTTTTAATCTTAGGTGTCATGAGTAATCCTCCATACGTCGTTGCATAAGTTGCCACAGTTTTACAGTGACTTCGGTGTCTTGGATGCAGTAGTCGAGCATCTCAGGGCTGTACGTATCCCACGCGTCCGGTCCCTTGCCGTAGTCACCTTTGAAGCACTTGAGTCGGTAGCCCCAAGCTTCTAGTGAGTGTCGTCCGAAGAGGCGTTGTGGCATACCTTGTGGACGACGTTCGTAGTCACGTTCTTGAATGTTGGGATAGAACAGGCGTGACAGCACAAGAGTGTCGATAGCTGTGCCTTTGAAGTCAAAGTTATACAACTCTCTGATCATTGGAATATCAAAGCCACAGATGTTGTGACCTACCAAGACATCAGCGCGTAGGAGCTGCTGAACGCCGAGGTCAAGGTTCTTACGTGGAGCGTCCCATACAAGTGGATCAGATTCAGTATCATTGAGGTCACGTGCCACAATGCAGTGGAGCTGAGACCCACGACGAAGTAAGCCAGTAGTTTCAAGGTCAAAGAGTAGAGTCGTCATCGGTGTATTCGGAGTGCTGTTCAAGGCTTGAATCATCTTCAGTTGCTGGGGAGTAGGTGTAGAGGTCTTTGTTGTCAAACTGCTCTTCACGGTCGTCAAAACGCGGCGCTTGATTGTTGGTTGAGAAACGTTCATCTTCATCTTCAAAAATAGGTTCAATAGATATAAAAAGTTCGCGTGCTAGCCGAGCTGCACGTCTAAATTCGTCTTTGTAGTAAGGCTCCCATTCGTGGGCCAGTACTACGATCTTGTTCACACCCATCAGCCAGAGCTGAAAGATGGCTGCACTGAAGGGATAACGGGTTGTGTATAGAACAGCGCCTGCTGCAGGTGTGCCTCTCTTACAGGCAGTAGCTATGCAGTAGGTGACACAGTCGACTTCTACTTTGCATTCAGCTAAGACAGAGCGTCCGTCACCAATGATTTCGTTATCACGCACAAGTACACAACCGCCTTTAGCAATTGGATGCGTGCTTGCTGATCCAACTACCTTGGCAACATTAATAAAGTGCCTTTCTTTGTTAGGTATAACACGAACATCTCGTTGAATATTTCTATAAGTCATGCCACATAAAGGGGTTCAATGTATCTATATTAGGAATGAATAATTTGATTCGCGATATGAAATACGACAAATTCAAGACAGAATATGCAAAGTTTACAGAAGACTTTGGCGATCTTTGGGCCGATGATACTTACGCAACGTTTATGAACAAAGATGGAATCATTGGATCAAGCGGTGATGATGTGATTGTCTTTGGCAAGAAAGACCCAGTCAACAATCCAGCTCATTACACACGTGGTAAGACTGAAGCAATCGATGTAATTGCTGATGCAATTCAGGATGCTGAAAGTCCTTTCGAAGGTTTCCTGCAAGCTCAAGTACTGAAATATATGCTTCGTATGTGGCTCAAGGATAATCCTACTCAGGATGCAGAGAAAGCGCAATGGTATTTATCCAAACTGATTGACGTTCGGAATTGTCACGATTGAATGAAACCGCCGTTAGGCGGTAAACTTCAGGTAAGGACCGGCGAGGGAGGTACTTAGTGCCTCCTCTTCTTGTAGGTGCTTCTTTAATTCGTTGTACACCACTTCTGTATCGTGCAGAGCGTGATTAAAAAGAACCACGTTACCTTTGGCAAACTCCAAATCATTAGGGTTATACCAAGAGTGAATTAAGAATCCTTCCCACGGCTGTGCTGTAGGAGCAACCCAAGTATTGAGTTCCTCCAGTCGTTTTGCTGTGTGAACGATTCTAGTTTCAATGTCTTCATCTGCAGGGAGATGTACTGTACCTTCATGCAGTAAGGCGTGGCTCCACATAATAGTTCCGTCTCTGTGTATGAGACGAGAGGGATGAACAAGCTGCCCTGATGGGAGCTGATACAAGTAGAACGGGTCGAAGTATTTCTTACTCATACGTCACCTTTCCGTTCTTTATAGTGCTCGTAATCTTTGAACCAGTTGTCACCAGCGTGCTCGTTAAAACAAACACGTCCAATGTCACGGAAGGTTTCGTGAAAGAGCTTCAGCTTATCGACACTGCTCATAGCTGCCTCAATAGGAGGGCCATAGACAATGATGTTCCAAGCAGATGGACTGATCTCTTCAAAGCCATTACGGTCAGCACGCAGCTGCTTTACTCGTTTGAATGGAATACAAAAGGGATAGTCAAGCAGTGAAGGTGCAGCACGCATCAGCTCAGATGCATTCGTGAAGAACACAAACTGATCGATGTGTCCATTACGGTACTCATCAAGTGTCTTATAGAACCAGAGCCGGGAATTTTTTACTGCACCTTTTGCAGCTACAAAGACGTTCCCGTGCCAATGTTCTTGCAGTGGATTGATCTCTATTGATGGAACAGACGTAGCATCTACTAGCACCTGCTGCACAGGATCGCTGGTAGGGTCATAGTCAATACCCCCCATAACTTGACGTGCCCGTTCAATAATAAACGGAGGTGGATAGAGGGGGAGTTTAAGACCAGCTTGCTTTAACTTATCCGCTAAATTCTGCTGTGACCGCTCTAAGGCTTTCTTGGCTCCCACCTGCTTCGAGAGCAAATGTTCTTGTTCCATGTTCAGCTATCAATGTAATCAGGACATACTTGGTCCAGTCATTATCATCGATCCGCTCCATCAGATCTCGAAGGAACTCAACAACATCATCATCTTCTGCACTTTCAGCGGCCCTGATATCTTGTTCAACATCGTGACCAGCCATATAAGTCGTGCTGTCATTCTGAAGATTAATGATGAGTGAGCCAGCGCCTTTTTGTTGGACGCCATTCATAGCAATGTTGATGAGGTCAGTAAGGACTAACTCTGCTGTTGCAGCAAGGAACTTTTGTTCGTTGCTTTTCTCTTCTCCAAATTTATCGGAGGCAAGTAGTTGTTCAAGTAAATCTGTTCGACGTGACATAATAATGACTCTTTAAGGTTAATTGATTCAAAACAAATCCGTGGGTTCTTCGCTGTCATTATCAACAGGTTCGCGGTATAAACCTTCAGACTCTGCATCTAATTGCGTAGGGTGTCTACCTCCCAATAGATCTAACATAACGGCTTCAAACTTATCGCCAAAGCCTGTGTCTGGATTGAGGAGTAGGGAAGCCCGTTCTTCAATCTCTACTGTTTGATCCTTCATTTCAGCAGCGAGTGCCTCTTCCACTACAAAGGTAGCGATCTCTTGTCGTAGAGTGTGCAGTTGTGTAGCAAGCTCAAAGCTTTCAATGTAGCTCTCGTGATCTACAAACACACCTACACCTTGAGGGATCAAGTGGAATGGATTGCAGCAATACTTGTTACCGCAGGTAGTCTTGACACCAGTGAAGCCCAGGTCACCCCACGTAAGCCACATAGACACACGTTGAGGGTGATGCACTGTTGAGCTGCTAATGCCCGGTCTACGCCAAGCAAACTGCGGCTGCTTAGTCTTAGGGTTGATGACTCCATTCCAGTTCCAACAGTCGTCAACACCAGAGATATCTACACAAGACCAGAACTTAAGAGCACGTTTGCGGTGCTTCTTAAGCAAACGATTAATGTCAAAAGACAAGCGACCCTCACGTGCTGCAGCTACACATCGTGTGCAAGCAGCGTGGCTGTCGTAACGCATTGAGTGTGAGCTGAACCTACCGAGAGCGTGCCCGGTATAAATACAAAGCTCACCTTCTTCAGCTGTGTTGCTGAGCTGCCTATCTCTAGGCTTACGACGACCGTAGGCGTGACCACCTACTTTCTTTGAGGGCTGGGCTTCTGGCATTAGAAATCTCCTTCAGGCTTTACATAGGTTCCACCGTGAGCTGGATACTGGTCAGATACATCCAGAGCAGTGAGTTGGTGGTTAAGTTTATAGTCATAGCGTGTACTATTTTCATACTTTACACGAACTAACTTAGCTCTGGGGGTGTAATACTCGGGCTTTCCGACGACAAGCGCTACCATTCCTTCGGGCTCTGCGATAACACGCAGGCCAATCTTGATATCATTAGCAAGCATAATTAAATTTATACATAAAGGTGCAGTAAAAGAATATTGATCTGAGCTATGGCTCGGTTTCTGATGTTTCTAGTAATTCATATTTACGATAATCGTAAGGTTCAGTACCATCATTCAGATCACCAAACATAAGGTTGGATGCTTCTTCAAAACCATCAGCCTCTACGGTGACTTCATCACCAGTAGAGCGATCAATAAATGTCCAAAACATAATTAAAACTCCTTGAGAATATGTTCTTCAGTGAGTGGATCGTCTGCGGGACGAAGCCACAACCGCACAGATTTTGTTTTGCCTGTGACTGGATCCTTACGGGAAGTATTCAGTCGTCTCCATCCAAGTGTCTGGAGCACATCAACTACACGCCTTGCTTCTTTACGTCCCTGCTGCCGTGGATCAAGATCCAATGCTTGGGTAAGTACTTCAGCTGCGGTGACCTCTTCTTTCAGTGAGACAAAGGCAGTAATTTTCTCTGTCCACGGATCAGGATCACCAAACTCCTGGATATAGTCAGCAATCTGTGCGATTTCTCCGGCAGTAAATTCGTGACGTTCACCTTTACGGTAAGCATCAACTGCCGCCGCCCACAGCATATCACGTTCTTGGATCAATTGTTGCCAAGGAATGAGAAAGTTTGCTCCAATTTCTAGAGGAACAAAGCGACGATTGCCTGTACTATCTACAAGGAATTGGTTGCGATTGGTAGTACCAATCATTACGAAGCGACGACGGAGACGCTCAGGCAAGCTGGCGTAAGGTCGACGCACTTCATCCATACGTGTAGTAATCAGGTTCTTGAAGTTCTCAATGTTCCTGGTGTTGAAGTAGTTATCAATCTCAGGAAGCTCAAGGATCCAAGCAACGTGGAGCCTGTACTGCTCTTTCATTAGCGTGTCTAGCGGAGTAGACACTTCAGAGAAGAGCTTCTCAGGTACCAAGCTGCGAGAGAACATAGACTTACCTACACCTTGTGCACCAACAAGGATTGGTAGCCAAGACATTTCACAGCCAGGGTTATAAGCACGGGCTACAGCACCAATCATCATGCGCTGCATAGCCAGAGTGGCAAGCTTGTTCTTGTTACCTAAAAAGACTTCACCGATACGATTCCAATCCGCGTGAGGGATTGCTTGTTCAGCACATCGATCTAGGTAACTACGGATGGGACAGTAGCGATTACGATTCGCTGCGTATTGCACAGCGTTCTTAACTCGCATCTCCGGAATGAATACACCGTGCTCACAGCTGAGCTTGGTGGTCATCAGATCCAGGTCATTGCCCTGCAGCTCTACAGTCTTGCCGTCTTTGGTGTACTCAATAGCACACGTCAGTTCATTACGACGCAGGTCGTGCAACAACTCGCTGACTTTCTGAACGTCGGATTCGCGTTCTTTTGCCAGGTCGTCGGACGATCTTGCAGGCCTGCCCCGCTTCTTTTTTACAACAGATTGATCTGGTGTCGGTTCAATTTCCATCGTTTTAGTCTCCAAATTATTTATTACGTCATCAAAGTCAGCTATAGGATCGTATTCTGTATAGCCAACTGCTGTACCTACGGCACCGAAGCGTAGGTTTGAGGGCAGCTTAGATGTCCAGTAAGGGTCTTGCTTTTTAGCAAGTGAGTACAATTTAGCAGGACCTTGATACTGTCCGAGACCTCGCCACTTGAAAGGCTGAATGTTTTCATCCTTTTCACCGTGGTGTCCTCGTAACACCCAGTCAACCCAGTCATCGAAGAGAACTTCTCCGACGGATGCACAGGCAGACATCACCGGCAGGAAGTACTCGTTGTACTCACCGTCCTCTGATGGTCTGAGGAAATTCTCAAGCAGCCACTTGCACCGATTGACATCTAGGTCAGTGACCTCTGCATTCTGAAAAGAAAAATTCTCTTCATATGCAATGTCCTCAAGAAGGAATTGGGGTACTCCTTCAGTGTCATTAAGCTGCCAAACAGCGTTGGTGTTGCCGTACCACAGACGTTCAGGTTTCTGCCCGCAGTTATCGTCGAGCTTCTCCATACCAAGGTCAGCCATCAGGCGATCAACGATCAGCCAATAAGCACCCTTGTGCTCTGCATTGGTAGCTAGGTCACGTTGCAACGGGAAGATTGCACGGAACCTATGGCACACCTCAGTGTGTGAGCTACTGGTGTACGTAGCCATACACCATTGCTGTGCTGTAGGAGCAGACCAGAACTGCTCCAGTGTCATATCACCATCGATGTCAAGCACGATGATGTTTGAACCACGGCAGTTATCACTGAGCCGATAACGCTCAGCAAAATGGGTGGCGCACCAGCCGTAGCCAGCACCCACCCAACCTTGTAACCATTCAAGTGACTCATTGATATTGAGCCACCCGCTAGCAACCTTCTGAGGGTTTGTCTTATTCAGACATCCCTTGTTGACTGCTATTTTCAGCTTCATTATCAGCCTCCATATCGTGAAATTGTTTAGCTCTTTTCAAGAATCTTTGCTCGTGTAGATCCATTTGATCTCCATCAATAAAGATAGCTTGAGTTGTTTCTTCAGTTGCGACAATGATCAGAGCCACGTCACATCTGTATCCCGTCCTTTCTTCTAAAGCCAGCCGATAGGCGGCCATCTGTTGCGCACACTTAGTGTACTTCCGGTAACCTCCAAACCCCATACGGTCTCCCTTGTCAGGGAAACGATTCATATAAGGACCGTTGCTTGTCTTGAAGTCAGCAATGACTTTGACACCACCGATTTCTCCAACTAGGTCAGGACAACCTGCGTATAAATGTTCAGTGCTCCAGACATATGCCACCTCTTTGTCATCAGATCTCAAGTGATACCAATCCTTACGGAGAGGTCTCTCACTCCAGTGAAGTATATCAAACCAATCAAGGTATTGGCTCATTCCATTCCAAAAAGATGCATAAGGACCAGGCTCTACAGGCAAGCCACGTAGGTAATCCTCAGCGCACTTGTGAATAGCGGTGCCTCTAGTGGCTGCTTCTTCTAGGGCACCAGGGTTGTTCTGCTGCCAGGTTTTGAGTCCAGCTTTTGACTTAGCCGTCTCTGTAGCAGAGAGAACGGTAGTCACAGATGGCATATATAAACCAGAGCACAGGTATTTTCTGTAACCGCTTGGAGTTTGAATCCGGTACGGTTTATCAGTAGTCAACGTCCTCTACCGAGTTCTGAAACGCCTCGCTATACGTTGCGCCTGGATCAGGTTGCGTGGTTGTCGGTTGAAACATGGCATACATCTGACCAACAGCGTTACCTACTGCTTCGATGACTTGTCCTTGTGCATTGAGAGCAGCCTGGAGTGATGCCACCTCGTGTCGGAGGGCAACCACATGATCCACAAGAGAGGGAGGCTTTGCCACCGCCCGTTCTTGAGGTGCGTTTTGTACAAGTGGTGGGGCAGTAGGAGCAGGAGCTTGACCCTGAGCCATAATCCCAGCAATGCGCTCCTGGAGTTCAGGAGGCAGGTTTTGAAGTGCATTGTTCATCAGAATTCCTCGTTGTCGTCTTCTACTTTTGCTTGTTTAGTGGTGGGCATTACGGTTGCTCCACGTCCGTCGGTGCCGCCTGCCGGAAGACCTTTCTCGTCAACCTGGCGACCGTCAAATGGATCCTTGCCTTCAAAGAAGTTAGGAAGCCAGATAGATTCTTTCTGGTTGGCCCATTCTTTAACAACCTTCTCCGGTACTTTGCGTACTTTAGGGAGGATGCTATATGTAGTCTCAAGGCCAGTGCCTTTACGACTAATCTTGATTGAGAAGTTAGCGAGACCATCTTCAGTCCAAGTGTAGTCTTCAATTTCTTGAAGAATTTCAGTTAGTTGTTCACGCAAAGATTTCTGTTCAATGAAGAGAACTTCTAGTCGTCCTCGGGCTGCACTCGTAGCGACCCAAGCGAGGAATTTACGGGGCTTGACAAAGCTTCCGTCGATCTTTGGTCGGTCTGGCTTGGACCAGTCGGTCTCTCGGGCGAGATCATCTGGCTGTCCAGGATGGCTGCGAGTGACAACGTAGCCATTGAAACGAAGATCACCAGTCTTAGCATCACGGCACTCTGAGGCGTACTGCCAGCCCGTGATTGCGTGTCCTGTTTCGTAGCATCCAAGAAGTCGGAACTCTTCTGATTCGCCATCTTTAAGTGAACTGGGTTTGAAATAAGGTTGTGGTTCTTTTGTTTCGATTTTGTCTTGTGAAGCCAGAAGATCTGGCGGTAAAACTTGGAGAGTCATATTTGTATATCATTGACTATCCAAATATAAGAAATAGTAAGCCAATATGTGGGGTAAGTTGACATTAAAAAAGCCCCTTACGGGGCAGTAAGTATCAGCTCAGGACCGTATTAATCAGTAGTTTTGTGAGTCATAGATAGGTTGGGACCAACCAACCGTTCCTTCTTCAAGGAATTTACGCCGTTCAGTAATCCGGCGTTGGATCAACTTCGCCGTAGCCTGCTGCTGAACCAGTCGTTTGTGGGTTCTTTCGAGTTCGATCTCGATCTTTCCGAGTAGTGAAGTCTGACGCGACGATAGCCCGGTAAGGACTGTCGCTGTCATCCTTGCGATATTCACGGAGGTAGCCTTGAACGCAAATAGGGCGTCCTTTACGAAGTCGTTTCTCAAGTTTAGGTTTTCTGCTTTCATGAGTTTCTAGATAAAGCCAAGTGGTTACTTCACTGTCGTCAAGTGTTGTGCCAATTTTGGTAGCTACTACACCGTTTTTACGTTCAGTGATGTTGTCTGCGCCGAAGAATGCATTACCAAGTACAACTTGGTTGCAGTACATATCCTGGGGGATATTGCTTTCAATAGTAGTGATAACTAGGTCCAGGGGTTTACCAGTGTCATCAGAGAAGATCAAGTTACCTGTGACTAGTGCACGGGTTCCTTCTTTCCAAGATTTAAAGGCGGACTTCTTAGGTCCTTCTCTGTCGTAGACAAGAACTCGGAGCTTGACGGCCGAGTTATCGCCACCACCGGGGACAACAGCATCAGCAGCGCAATACTGAAGCCCGTAAGCTTCAACCGTATCTGTAGCGTGTCCTCTAAGTTCAATAGTTGCTGCGATGAAATTCATTATGACTGATATACATTTGTCAGTCTTCAGTTTACTCAGTCTTAAAGCTATCTGTGGGATTTACTGCCACATAGCACGGGATATAGTTGGGCATTCAGTGTCAAATATTTCACCGATAGAACCAGCGATTTGCATATGCTCACGTTGTGTTCCGTTTGCCCCGCGCAGGTCCAGGTAGTGGAGCCAGCTACGTAGAGTGCCAGACATATACAATCTGGTTTCTGTATTCAACGGTAACACTCCTCGTGCACATTCTTTGGCAATACCATCAGCAATCATCAGATCATAGACGCGTTTAGATTCTTCAAAAAGCTCTAGGATCCTACCTTTGTGACGCTTCACAGTGTCATCATCCAAGTTATCTATTGAGTTCTGACGATTTGTCTCATCCTGTGCCCGTAAGTTTGGAACTTCAAACGGGAACTCACTCATTGGTTCTGCGTATCTTTGTGAGAATTCTTGAAAACTAAAGGAGCGATGTCTGAGGATTTGCGCTGCAATAGCTCTTGTAGTCTTGATCTCGACGCACATACTTGCCATCTCAAAGGGGCTCCAGTGTCTGTGTTCGATGAGGTATTTGAGGAGTCTTTCATAGTTAGGGTTGTCTTCGTTTTTAGGGTTAGATACCCGAGCAATTTTGCCAATAAGTTTCTCAGCATCGGGTGTAATCCAAATTAGTTTTGCGTGATGCATTCGTTACGTGTAATTAAATCTCTAAGTTGTTTATGAGTAAGCTTCTCTAACCGAACAGTAGTCCAGTCGAGAAGAATTTTCTTCATCTCTTTCTTCGTCATTATTAATTTGGGGTACTGCTATCAGTAGCTAGGTGTGTCTAAGTCAGCTGTCTGATTTGATTTTTCCGTAGAGCTTGGGCTTGATACGCCCAAGTCCACTTCTAATTTCAATGATTTCTCCTTGTCCGTTGAGTTTGTCGTAGTACTCATCGAAAATGTCAACTTTCGCATAAGCGCGGACAGCATCAAATTGAATTTCATTGTTTAGTTTATATGTGATTATGTGTACGTCAGTTGGTAGTTGAGAATCATCGAAGGTGTCAGGGCAGATGCCTTCTTCGACTACTTGAATTTTACTACTTGGCATATTAAAAATAAGTTTGATAATTAGTCATGTGCACACCATCGCTGCCTGGGGTGTAGCCACCAAGGAATGTGGCACCAGTTTCATTGGCAATAGTTTGCAGCTGGTCATTCCAGCCTCTGTATGCGTCAGTATTAGGGACACCCACAAGGCGTACAGATCGTGCCCCTCGTCCATTGAGGAAGTTTACTTGTGCACGTACCGTATCCCAATCGGCACCACTGTTGAGGATACCTGAAGATAAGACAACATCTTTATCTTTGAAAGTACCTTCAGGTCTGCTGTTCATTAGAGCCAGCGTTCGTGCAGCACCACGCCCCCAGCGTGCATCAGTATTTTCGTTACCTTCAGCGCCACCGTGGCCTAGTCCTGTAGCAATACTGTCTCCATAATAGAGAGCAGTTCCGCGATCAAAGTCAACAGTTGCAGGAGTTACTTGCGGTTGTTCTTGTTCGACTGCTGCTCCACCGGTATTGGTTGGAGCTGACGGTACTTTTTTAGGCTGTGTACCTCCAGCAGGAGTGTTGTCACTAGCACCGTAGCCAGTAGGTATGGATATGTCGCCATTGTTAATCCTCTTTTTTACTATGTTTGCCTGTGCTCCAGCTAATGCTTCTCCTAAGCGTGAGCTTTTCATACTTCCAAAATCATTGCCAAATCCTTTGACAATATCAGCAGCATATTGATCTTTAAAGTCTTGGGCTTTCTTAGACATTACGCGTACTGTGGAAGGTTTACGTTATTAGTTTCAAAGAAGCTAGGCATTCGTGAAGCCCGTGTCTCTGCTAGACCGTCGGCTTTTCCTCTCTCGTATAGAGAATCTGAACTTGCAAGCCAGAAGTTACTGGAGAGATGCTTGTTATCAGCTTCCCCTTTGAGGGACTGAAGAACCCACGCGACTGTAGCGCGTCTGAGATTGTTGAGGGTCTTGTCAGTTTTAAGACCGAGCGCTTCGCATACAAGTGTGTTCGCGCATACGTGGGTCTGCTCGTCACGGGAGATGTCTGCACTGGTTGTACGGAGGCCAGTGTCTCCGAGGAAACGGAAGATTGGCAGGAGCACGAAGAACACGCTTCGTTCGAGGACAACTGCTTTGAGAACAGGATGCCTATCAAGTTCGAGCCACGCATTCTTAATCCGCTCAGCTTCTGCTTCAAACCGTGGATTAACCCCGTGCGCCTTGGCGGCAAAATTGAGAGCGATGTCATGATTCTCCTCGTCTTTTACATTGGATATAAGTAACTCCTTACATCCTTCAATGTCAGGGAGATCGCCCTTCATGGCATCGGAGATGAAGTCACCAACTGGAATTTCAAGACACCGAAGTGCCAAGGCCCGTTGGATTACCTCTTCACCACCGTCAAGAAGTGCACCAGCTGTTACTTCAACAGGAGTCCAGGTGCGTTTGCGTGCATGGAGATGGAGATAAGGAGTCTTTGATTTCATTAGTCTAGTAGATAGTTAACTTTACTCGGCGCAACCTACGCAGGCTGCAGGATCACTGTTGAAACGTGAGAAGTCAGGCACTGCGTCAGTGTCATCAGTGAGGTCATCAAAGTCAAAGAGGTCAGCAAATTCGCCATCAAGGGCAGCCATTGCGTCGTCTTTGGCCTGTGTGTTCTGCATAACCTGTAGAGAGTAATAGAGGCTTGTCTGAGGGCTATCCAGCCACTCTTCGACAAACTCATTGGAGTAGATAACTACGTCGCTCCAAGAGTTGAAGCTGTAACCGTGAGCCAGTCCGGTGTCGTGCATTATGTGCATGATGCCGTCAACTACACGTTTGTAGTCATTCCAACCAACCTCTTCTGCAGTCTCTACGTTGCCATAGTCATACTGAGCAACACCAAATGTAGAGCTGTCCCTATCCACAATGCGCCCGATTGGCGGAGCAATTTCGGGGGCCGTGGTATAGCCTGCTCGGTCAGTGTAACGATAACTACAAGAGGCTGTGGGCGCAATTGCAAATGCTCTATCCATTTCGTGTTGGTAAGCAATGTCAGCTGCGACGTTGAAACCTTCTTGCAGTGCTTTTGCTATCTTAAATGCTTGAGCAGTGGATTTGTCGGGAGTATCCCTATGAATTTCTTCCAAGGCATCACCAAACTGTTTATACGTAACCCCTTCCAGCGCAAGGAGATTGGCGAGTCCAAGGACACCAAGTCCAACTTGCCTGTCTGAGGTTGAGGGTAAATACTCACCAGTGTCATCAACACCAGTTTTACGGTGCAGATCACACAGTTCTCGCATACCATCAGCAAAAGCTTTGGGCAATTCGTCAGGAGCACAGGCACCAAGATTGATGTGCTCAAGCAAACAAGTGCCCCGTGACTTGAGGAAGACTTCTAGGCAGACGTTTGCGTAGATGCGTTCGCCGTGCTGGTCTTTACGGACCTTAGCCAGCCAGATATCTCCTTTCTTGATGCCAAGCAAGATTTCTTCTTTAAGCTCATCATCAGTTTCTTGCCACCACTCGTGAGTGATGTTGATGCAGCGCTTAGCCCAAGGCAATTCGGAGCGAGGAGTTTCAACAAACTCTCGTACGTCCGGGTGATTCAAGTCGAGGTGGAGGACAACTGCTCCATTCTTGTAGACACCTCCTCGGCGTAGTTGTTCATTAAGACAGCTATAGATTTTGCCAAAAGATACTGGTCCTGAAGCGACGAGACCTTTTCCGTTCTCTGTGCCTCGTCCCCGGAGTTTTGACAGGTGAACTGCAACACCTGCTCCGTATCTAAGAGCGTGGCTAACAAATCGCCAGCTTGCTTCAATTCCATTACGACCCTCCATCGAGTCTTCTACAACAAAAACGGTGCACGAAACCGGCAGGCGCGACAAAGGATTATCCATCCAGGTTTGTACGCGACCTGTACGTGCAATTTTAGACTGAGACATTTTTAACTATAAAGTGTTTTGGGGTACTGATTAAACCAAGTCAGTCAGGACAGGTGGTTTGTAATTAGGGCCTTTAAGCACTTTTCCGTCAGCACGACGTAAAGGCTTGCCGTCTTTTCCAAGTTTACTCATATTACTTGCGTGCACGCGACGTAATGCTTCAAGCAAGTCCCACTCAAGATTCTCTGCATATTGAAAGCAGACATAGACTAGATCTGCAAGTTCCTTGAGTGTTTCTTCGTCAGTATCGGATTGAGCAGAAGTAGAAAATTCATTGAATTCCTCTCTGATCAAATCGAACTGCATTTGTTCATTTTCAATTGAGTTCTCTACGCCATAAGCGTATCTGAACTGTTGTGCGTCTATTGAGAGATCCATGTTCATTTGTCTCGAAGTGTGATACGTCCTCGGTCTAAATCGTAAGGAGACAGCTCAACAGTGACTCTGTCACCGACAAGTAGCTGAATCTTTCGAGTGATTAATTTGCCAGAGGCGCGACAGAGGCAATGGTGGCCTTCTGGTGCATCCAGTTCGACATTGAAATATCCGTTGCCACTTTCTTTGAATATAGTGCCCTTGGCTTCGATAACATTAGCTTTGTTTGACATTATTGATATTCTTTTTTAGCAATTAAAATTACTCAGCGTGTGCGTAAGTGTATGCGTCAAGCGTTGCTTGTAGGTGTTCAATAATATTGTTGGCACCAACAAAACGTTCTACTGATTCCTCTTCGAGGTCGCAGAACTCATAGCCCAGCATCTCGTCGTAGTCACAGGACACAGTCTCGTGAACAACAACTAGCGTTGGTGTGAGTTCAACGTTGAGCTCTTCTGCGAGTGCAGTTCGTTGTCCGGTAGCCGTTTTAAGAGGGACGAAATCCAGCTCTGCTTTTTCAGCGTCTGACAAACGATTGACGTACGTCTTGAGACGGTGGCAAGGAGGACAAGATTCTTGTTCAAATACATAAATGTGATAGCGTTTCATAGTGGATTAAGCAGGTGTACCATCGGTGTAATAAAAGCCGCCCGTGCAATTAGATTCGCTCGATGTACTGACGTGGCGACTATGTTGATAACAACGCATTCCACAATGATAAGTGATCATTACAGGTTCACCCACGACAACATCGTCAAGTGAGCTACACATAATCATTCGTACTTGTGGTGGCTTACGTTTGTATTGAATCTCTGCGTCATAGCAAAGATGAGGGTCTTCTTCCAAAGTTTTTGGATTCAAGACAGTGCGAATTGTAGGAGCGGAAACTGCAATAGCTTCCATCTCAGATTGTGTTTGGAACATTAGTCTGTAAGAAGATCCGGGTAATACTCTTTAACTTGTTCGATGACATACTCATCGCTTTCAGTTTCAAAGTCGTGGACAACCATATCTGCCACGATCCGGCATAAATCTTTGATGTCCATATCATCGACAACACGCCAGGCGTAATCATCAATGAGTTTGTCACGTTCTTCAGGTGTCATTAGTCTTCACTCCACATAGGTTTGGGGCGACAGCTAGTTACGCGGGCACAGTCAGGCGTTAGCTCAAGCAAGTTATTGATTGCAGTGCGTACGTCTGATGCCATCACGACAGACTTTTTATGTTGTCCTTGTTTGTTTGTATATTCAGCTAAATACTCTTTCATTTGCTAATTTCAATTTTGACATCAGGCAGATATTTTTTCTCTGCTAGGTAAACCTCAACTTCTCTACGTTGTTCAGGAGACAGATAGCCGAACATAATGTTCATAATCTGATTGATATAGAACGTAGGTGTTTCAGGTGAGTCCTGAGCTAAAGCTGAGTGACAGATGCACACTACGTCAAGCCAATCAGGATTCGGTGTCTTCATCTTCTTCTTCTTTAGTTAACTCGTCAAGTGTCATAAAACCAGCTTGAATGAGTGCACGATTAGCGACCCATTCATCAATAACATCTTCAATGCCAACATCTGCATACTGCAAGAACCAAGTACAGATGGCCCGACGATCAGTCAGGCTCATCTTTTTGTACGTGGAGATTAAGTATGAGTCGATATCAAAGACGAATTCACGTTCAAAATCGTCTTTGGCTGGCATCAGAAGGGCAGCTCCTCGTCGTCCAGGGACTTGACCTCAGCAGGTAGAACTTCGCCACCCGTGAGGGCTGCGTTGATTACCTCAATGCTGTCACGGATAATGCGTTCGACTTTTGCGGAGTCACGGTCACCACGTGCATCTACCAAAGCTTGGTAGGTTTCGTTGTCAGTGAGCTTGACACGACCGTCAAAGACGGAAGCAAAGCAAGGACGCATTTTGCTGTTGCCTTTCCAAGTAGAAATGGTCAGCAGGTGGTCCAGAGCATCGGCCGCGTAGGCACCCATAAGAGAGGTCACAAGGCACTGAGACCAGATGGTGGTAAGACCAGAGGTCATAAGGATTGAACGGCCTTGCTGGCTCTCCAGCATCAAGTTGAGCTTGTTTCCAGAGAAGCCGCTGTCTGCATACACGTCGTCAGCAACAGAAATACTGACAAGACGCACATTGCCGATACGGTCAACAGGCTTACCGGAAGCTTGCACAAGAGCAGCCTCTTGGCCATCGCCTAGATACTGGAAGTAAACGGCCTCGCTGTCTTTTACAAGGCCGACGCCGATCATTAGATCAGCAGTCTGCACAGAAGATCCGCCGCACTCAGACACAATGTCAAGGGCGGAAGTAGTCATAGCAGTAGTTGTCATGTTCGTAGTTAGATATAAGGTGAACAGCCCTTAATGGGCACTAAAACGGGAAACCGCCGTTAGGCGGTCAGGCCCCTATCAAGAGACGAGGAGGCCTTGGAGTTCTGCAATTTTTGCAGTTGCTATACATTCCAGAATCGTCCAAGCAATCTCTCCAGACACTTGTTCCTCGTCACAGAAGTACTCTACCGTATCCTCGACGAGTTGGAAGAGTTTGTCGTGTTTTTCTTTAGAAATTTCCATCGGTTATATGCTTTCGACACCCTATTAAAATAGCCGCTGTTAGGCGGCCATGTCAACTAATTGGGAGTATTAAATTACCTTTTTGCTCGACGAGAAGTACGAGCAGTTTTTCTTTCTGCGCGAGCAGCAGCAGCCTCAGTACGTTTTGCAGTGCGAGTAGTTTTTCTTTCTGCACGAGCAGCAGTTGCTGCAGTGCGTCGTTCAATCCGAGCAGCTTTTCTCTCTGCACGAGCAGCAGTTGCCTCAGTACGTACAGTTTTCTTTTTCGCTTTCTCGGCAGCCCTAGCTTCTAAAAATGCTTTACGTTGCTCCTCTCTTTTTTCAGCTGCCGCCGTACGTCTTGCAGTACGAGCAGTTTTCTTTTCAGCTCGCCCAGCTTCACGTTCAGTCCGACGTTCGGTACGGTCAGTTTTCTTTTTAGCTCTAGCTGCTTTTCTTGCTGCGCTACGAGGACTGCGGAGAGCGATGGCCATAATATAAGGGAAAAATCCTATTTAAATTGTATCAATAAGTGTCAGAGAGTTGTTCCACAGAGTAGCCAAGAAGTACAAAAAAGACCACTGAAGTAGTGGTCCAAAATAATTCAGTCATTAGAATCTTACAAATGTGTATTGAATAACAGGTCCGGAGTAAAATCCGTTAGACCAGTAAACGCTCCAATCACCAAATGCCAGGAATGATCTGGCCGGTGAGGGCGTAAGCGCCAAAAGCAGCGATGATGCCAAGCATGGCAGCACGGCCATTGAGCATTTCAGCTTTTTCGTTGTGGGTAACATAGTTGTCTTTCATAGCTTTAGAGTCGATGTACATTTTTGGTTCGATAGCGTAGGCATTAAGGCGGCCACGCTCTTCTTGAATAACAGTCATTAATATTTATTTTATATTTACACTATTTAATATAACGTAAGTTAACGAGCGACGAGAGCTTCAGTCAGCACATCAATAATATTCTCTAGTTCTTTATACTGAGGACTTCTAATACTCAAGTTGTGATGGCGATGCCTGTCTAAGATTGACCTGATAGTCAGGATTTGTTGAGTAGATAGATTCATTTCATTTAGGTTATGTAGCGTTCACAGCGACCGTAATAGTACTTACGATCGTCCAATCCATTGTAGCCACCGTTAACTCGGAGTGTAACTTGTTCCACACTAGGGTTAGTGTCGCATAGAGAGTTCATATTGTTGTTAGTCCACCAGAAACCAGCAGAGGTGAATGGGTAAACTTCGGCTACGTGATTTACACCGATGTCCATGATTTTGGGATCATTGCCGATGTAATCGGAGAATTTTTGGTAGTTATACCTACCAGTTAGTTGGATGTAGCCAGCACCTTTGTACTTAGGACCATCGCCAGTTTGTGTGTTGCCGATGTCTGTACGTCCTTCCAGGTACCAGCCGTCGCTCAGTTCTTTTTTCCATTTGCCACCACCGCTTTCGTGTGCGGTTTGGGAAAGGAAATGCCTAATACGTAGAGTAGTAGTAATATTGTATTTTTCCAGGCATCGATTAAGTTCAAGAACTTCGTGATCTCCGATGAGCGATTCGGCGCAGTTCCATACACCTGCGAGCTGCTGTTTGTTGACATATACTTGCGATGCTTCAGGCCCTTCTTCTACGGTAGGACCACTGCGGTACATCTCGGCAAACTTTGCTAGCGTTTCAATACCAATCTCATCTTGAAGCCAGTCCCAAGCTTTATCTTGGTGATCTAGTTCGCTGTAGTATTTAGCAGCATCTGTAAGAATAATCATTGTCTTCCTGGTTTAGGTGGAACAACAGGTGGCGGTGTTGTTTTAGTTACTCTTTTTCCTTGTGTAGCTAAGGTAGAGCCTGTTAATAAGGCTAATGTCGTAGCAATCATTGTTCCGAATGTTACATCGAAACGTTTGCCAAGTTCCGGGCAGGTTGCTCGTACTTCGTTAATAGGTAGGTTTGAACAGATTCTTATTCCATAGATAAGAACTAGAGCTTGCACGGAAAAAATACCCGTGAGTAATCCGAGTAGCCATTTCTCACGAGTTCCCATTGGTTTAGAAAGAGGGACTATTCAATTTTATCTTGTTCTTCAAATTCTTTTTTTTGTTCTGCTGCATACTTAAGTACACGTTCGCGTTGCTCTACGCTGTAAGAAGCACGAGCAATAGTAACGATGACTGCAAGAAATCCAGCGGCAGCAAGTCCGCCAAAAAGGATATCTCGTGCAGCAAAGAGGTTCCAGGTATCAGGCATGGTGAATAATGAAGTAAATGGTTGCGGTAATACAGGCAAAGAGAATGCCAGCTATTGCGGAAATAAAATCAGTCATGGATCACAGGTGCCAAGAGTATTTGAAATAATGTCGTAAGTAGATTGATGTAGGTCTTCAATAGTTTCTACGCCTCTGCCAGGGATAAAGATATCCATAACATAAGTATCGTTACTATTTTGATAACCACCTGCAACGCAGGCCTTTGCTTCAATAATAATTTCTTCTGGCCACGGTGGTCCTGTTGGGTCTTCACTTGCTGTTGCAGTTTTGTAGTACAAACCGCCAGTAACAATTAGACCAGCTGCAGCAATAGAAGTAGTGACTGCAAGTATTATTTTTTCTGTTTTAGTTATAGGGTGTCTAGTCATCGTTTGTCAATTTGTTTGATGATGATGTCTTGTGGAAGTAAATCACAGCAGAAGTAAGAACTACTAAAGGTGATTTTCCCTGAGACACTGCGGTCAGGTTGTATAAATTCAGTACGTCTATCTAGAAGTAATAGTTGGAGTCCTCGTTCAACAAACAGCTGCATTGGTGCTCTGTCATTAAGCCAGGTGTTAGCCATTAGCAGGGCGAATGGTTTACCTAGATCTAATGCACGCTGAAAGAATGCACGTTTGTTGGTGAACGGTGGGTTAGAAACAATGATGTCCCAGTAAGTAGGTTCATAGTTAAAAAAGTCCAGTCCATCGTCAATGTGACTATGGATGACTTCATTACCGTTGTCGTGAATGAGTTTGACAAACTCACTTTCAGCAGTGTCAAAAGGACACCAAACAATGGCATCTTTAGGTATAAATTCAAGTATCGGCTGGACAGCGTACGCAGGTGTATAACATTCGTCGTTCTTACCAGCCGAGTACATTAAGACTCGACTATCCAATTAAGCACCTCCCTAAGCTATATATCTCTCGCTTGGTGACAGTTGCGCCTAGACGTGGGTCTTTGCGCTTTGACTTACTGTGATACTGTTTCTTTAATTTAGGAAGCAATATATACAGTACATCGTTTGCATCAAGACACCATAATTCTACGATCTTTCCACTCTCAAAGCGAGCAAAGTAGTGGTGCTTGTATTTACCAATCTTCTCTTCATAGAGGTAAGTAACTTGTTCTTCCCAAGTAGGTTGAACGCTAATACCGTTGTAAGTTCCTTGGATATTCTTTTGTATGGTGGACTTGTATTCAGCGCCACCAGTTTCATCAAAGCCGTCAGCACCGCTGTA
>Ga0098073_1000078_pt1 | contig 38402 bp, 37 predicted proteins | sample 31_taG_FD_75060 | JGI IMG/M metagenome (GOLD analysis project Ga0098073, IMG submission 75060) | Marine viral communities from the Gulf of Mexico - 31_GoM_OMZ_CsCl metaG | ecosystem: Environmental > Aquatic > Marine > Oceanic | place: Gulf of Mexico | collected 2015-07-12
ATAGCAACACTTCTTGTTGTTTGTTTTCGTTTGTAATCGTTGCTTCAACTACTAAAACACTTTCAAAGCTTTCTGGTTCTAATGGAATTTCATCAACACAGCTTGTTGCAAAAAACATTAATGAAACTATTGCGATTATGTATGATATTTCTCTTTTCAAAATTGGATGCATTTAAAATTTAAAGTTATACGTTAGTGTTGGTATTGGGATTGAAAAAATAGAACTCTGATAAGCTTTTACTTGTCCGTTGTCGGTCACAAAAAATACCGAATATGGGTTATTTCTACCTAAAACATTATAAATTGAAATGTTCCAGAAACTATGCGCAAACTTCTTTATTTTATGATTGCCTTCGTAGTTAAAGCCAATGTCCAATCTATAATAATCTGGAATTCTGAATTTATTTCTATCACTATATAGCACATATTCCGCACCATTAAAAATATAAGTTCCCACTGGATAAGTAACAGGTCTACCAGTTTGATAAACAAAATTGCCTGAAAAGCTAAATCGTTTGGTTAATTTATAATTTGCAACCACACTAAAGTCGTGAGGCTTATCATAATTAGCTGGGAAATATTCACCTCCATTCACACGCTCTTCTGCAAACTGGCTATCCAGTTTTACTTCAGATTTTGAGTACGTGTAACCTAACCAACCGTTAAATGCACCCTTGTTTTTCTTAATTAAAAACTCTAAACCATAAGCTCTACCTTCGCCTTGTAAAACTTCGGTTTCCAAACGTTCGTTAAGTAATAATTGCGCACCTACTTTATAGTCTAAAATATCATTGTAAGTTTTATAATAACCTTCTAAACTGAACTCATACATATTATCTTTAAAATTCTTGTAAAAACCTAAAGCAAATTGTTGAGCTCGTTGTGGTTTTACATTCATATCAGACAATTTCCATGTATCTGTTGGCGAAACCGTTGTGTTTGTTGATAAAGTATGTATATATTGAAAGGTGTTGTTATAGCTACCCTTAACCGAAAAATCTTCGCCTAAAAAATATCTCGCTGAAAGTCGTGCTTCTAATCCTCCGTAAGTTTTAACAAACTCATTATTTCCAAAGGTTAACGTTTCCTCTAGGGTAGCATCGCTTTTTGGTAATCCAGCTGTATATGTTCGCTGAGTTGCGCTACCTAAAAAAGAATAAAACGAATAACGCAATCCAGCATCAATAGCGAATTTTTCGCTCAGTTCTATATCACTTGATACAAATAAAGCCGTTTCAAGTCCTTTTTCTTTTTCAACTTTTTCCGCTTCAATATTAGAATCAGGACCCAATGGCGTCACTTCCCCTGGTTCAATACCATAGAGCTTTGCAGAAAGGCCATAATTGAAACGTTTTTCATCATTATGCTTATAATTGAATTTCAGTTTTAATTCAGTTTCTGTGTTTTTATAATTCAAATCGAAGTCGTTCGTAAAATCACCATCGTATTCGATGTCAAATTTATATTCACTATTAGAAAAAGTAACGTGATAATTATGCTTCGAATTAATTTCATGCTCCCAGCCTATTGAAAACAATCTATTGCTATAGCCATAAACAGAGTCTGAAGTTATGCTAAATCTATCTCTACTATAATAAGCTGAAGCTCTAAAATCATCTTTTTCACTTAGTTTATGATTGTATTTTAGAATGACATCATAAAAAGATGCTTCACTATTTTTAAGTTGTTCCTCATCAAGAGATCGCAAAATCCAACCAGCATAAGCTCCTCTTCCACCTATCATAATTCCTGCTTTATCCTCAACTGTAGGAATTTCAAGAGTTACATTTCCTGTTACTGGACCAACAGAAACTTCAGCAGCAAAGTCTTTTGTATTAGCATCTTTTGAGCTGATATCGAACACTGAAGACAAACGCCCCCCATATTCGGAAGGTAAATTACCTTTATAGATATTTACTTCTCCTGTTGTAAATGGATTGATTGCTGAAAATATTCCGAACAAATGGGATGGATTATAAATAACTGCATCATCCAATAAAATAAGGTTTTGGTCGGTTTTTCCTCCTCTTACGTTATAACCATTTGAACCCTCGCCAGCAACCGCAATTCCTGGTAATGTAGTCGCTACTTTTAAAATATCACGCTCACCAAGAACCAGGGGAATATTCTTTATTTCTTCAACGTCAATCTTTGTTAAACCAGTTATTGTTTCTCTTACATTTTTATCTGCTTCTGCCTGAATAAGAACTTCGTCTAGCGTTTCAAAGCTTTCTTCAAGTGTAAAATCTAAAACTCCATCATTATATAAAACCACTCGTTTACGACCACGCTTTGTGCTTAAAGAGCTTGTTACTATGGTATAGGTTCCTGTGTTTAATTGGAGCTCATAAAACCCATTAGTATCTGTTGTTGTACCAATATCCATACCCTGAACTGAGACTGAAATATTCGATAATGGTTCACCTCTATCATTTCTTATGAAACCAGAGAGTTTATATTTTTCTTGGGTTGGATTCTTTTCTTCTTTGCCAATTTTTACTGGAGTAATTGTATCTATGACTTTTGCAACAATAGTCTCTTCTTCTTTGAAGAATACTGGATTGGATACCACTTCAGCTTCTTTCTCAGTTTCAATGTCTTCTACTCTTTCTTCTTTGGGTATAATATCAAAAAACGAAGGAGATAAAGTATCATAAATGACATTGTTTTTAGTAAGAATAATACTTTCTCCTTTGTAAACATAAAAATTCAGAACTGTGCTTTTAAAGACATCGTTTAAAACAACTTCAATGGATTGATTTAAATAATTTCCACTTACTTTTTCATCTCCAAACCATTCATTTAAGTAATAAAATTTGAAGTTTGACACTCTCTCAATTTCACTAATAGCTTCTGGAATAGTTACATCAGCAAAACTTACTGAAATCGTATCTTGATTTTGAGAGAATAGTTGAAAACAGCTAAAAAACAAGGCAATACTAAGAATATATTTCATCAGATTGGTTGGTTAAAATCTTAAATATAGACAAACTTAGCATAAGGAATATTGTATTGAAATGAGTTTAACATTTTAACAAACCCAAAAACTATTGTGCCTAATAATTGTTGATGTGAAATTGCAAAATATTTAGAGGACTTCAGTTAATCTCGATAATTGTTTACCTCTTAAATTCCCAAAGAATGATCTTTTATTAAAAATTCTAACGCACGTGTTTCGTTATAATAATATCCATTATACTTTACAAAACCAACATGACCTCCATAACTTGGCATTTCTAGGAAGAGATTTTTGTTATGTTTTGCCTCTTTTATTGGGTAACACTCAGGAGATAAAAAAGAATCATTTAAGGCATTAATAATTAATGTTGGAATACTAATTTGTGGTAAAAACTGTAAGCTACTGCATTGTTTATAATAATCTTGCGCATCTTTAAAACCATGTGCTCTTGATGTGTATACATTATCAAAATCTATTAAAGTTTTAATTGAATTAATTTCTGCAACACTCAACCTATCAGCATGTTGTATTTGCTTATCTTTTAGTCTATTTACTAGATATCGCTTAAAATTATCATGGTAAAGCTTATTTTTTATTGTATGCAATTCTTTGCAAGATCCATTTAAATCACATGGTGCAGAGACGGCGACAACGCCTTTTATTTGTGATGGTACATCGCTTTTTTCACCTAAATATTTTAAAATCATATTTGCTCCTAAACTAATACCATGCACATAAATCTCTGAATATTGTTTTACATTAATAAGATGATTGAAAATATCCACTAAATCTTCTGTTGCTCCAGAATGATAGCTTCTGTATTTTAAATTGGGTTCGCCACTGCAGCCTCTAAAATTTACGCAAACTGCATCTATACCGTTTTCATTAAACAGTTTTGCTGGTCCCAACATGTATGGTCGCTGTCCATTTCCCTCTAAACCATGAAGCAAAACGATAACTTTGTTAGTTTTCCCCGTAGAATAACTCCAATCCAAATCAATAAAATCATTGTCACTTAGTATAATACGCTCACGTTGTTGCTCAAGACTTAAACGTCTAACTAATCCAGAATAAACTGTAGAGACAAATCCGTTTTTAAAAAATAATGGTGCTTTGTAGGTTGAACTTATTATTGGCATAGACTAACTAACTTCTAAAGATGTAAATTTAAACGCATTGACATCAAACAAACCTTTATCACTTAACTTTAATGAAGGAATCACAAGAAGCGCCATAAACGATAATGTCATATAAGGAGCATGCAACATACTACCTAGCTGCTTTGCCATTTTATCTAACTCAGCATATTGAACACCAATGGTTTCTCCATCTCGATCGCTCATTATCCCTGCCACTGGAAGTGAAAGGATTTTTTCATCGGAATTGGACACAGCACAAATGCCTCCTTTATGATGAATAATTAAATTTACCGCTTTGCAAATGGATTCATCAGAGACACCAACAGCAATAATGTTATGCGAATCATGACCAACTGATGATGCAATAGCACCTTCCTTTAAACCAAAATTCTTAATAAATGCAATAGCTGGTTTCTGATTTTGATAGCGATTAACAACAGCTATTTTTAGTACATCTTTTTTAGTATTAGAAACCAAATTACCATCAATAATAGTAGCTTCACTTACTAATTCGTTAGTAACTAATTGTCCTTCTAAAGCTTCAATAACCCTTATTTTTTGAGTGGATGATTCCAATTTAAAATCTAAAATATTCTTTTTAGACGTTTTAAAGTTATTTAGAATATCAAATTCTATAGGTCGAATAAAAATTGTTCCAAGATGAAATAATCGATGTCCATTAATATAAGTGCTTAGCGTCTTAAAGTTGATTAAATCGTCTACCTCAATAAAATCGGCCGTATCACCAACTTTAAGTTGACCAACATCAAGATTGTAATGCTCCACAGGATTAATACAAGCGACCTGTAATACTTTAAACACATCAATGCCTTTAGATACTGCACGAGCACATAACTTATTTATATGATCTACTAATAAATCATCAGGATGCTTGTCGTCGCTGCAAAACATCATATTTTCATAATGCTCTGGTATTAAATCAACAAGTGCTTCAAAATTTTTGGCAGCGCTACCTTCTCGAATAAGCACTTTCATCCCTTTTTGCAATTTCTCTAAACCTTCCTCATAACTGAAACATTCATGATCTGTTGAAATTCCGGCGTTGATATATTTGGTTAGGCTTTCTCCTCTTAATCCAGGAGCATGACCATCAACTGGTTTGTTATAATGCTTTGCCCAGGCAATTTTCTTTATGACTTCCTCATCATCATAAATTACACCTGGATAATTCATCATTTCTGCTAAATACTTAACTTCATCATTAGCAAGGAGTTTTTTAATATCTTCAGAATCTATATCTGCTCCTGCAGACTCAAAGCTTGTTGCTGGCACGCAAGAAGGTGCTCCAAAATGAAACTTAAAAGGTGTTCGCTTGCCGTTTTCAATCATAAACTCTACGCCTTTAACACCTAAAACATTAGCTATTTCGTGAGGATCTGAAACCGTTGCAACGGTTCCATGTCTGATTGCTAATCGCATAAATTCACTAGGGACTAACATTGAACTTTCTATGTGAATATGAGCGTCTATAAATCCCGGAAGTATATAGGTGTTTTCATTATGATCTTTTTCTATAATAGAGACAATCTTTCCATTTTCATGAGCGATTTCGCCTTTGTAAATGCGTCGGTTTTTTATGTCTACTATTTTACCCTGAAGAATCATTGATTTATTTGAATTTTTAAGATGTTTTTAGTTTTATCAGTAACTATAAATCTTTCGTCAACTCTATGATTTAAAACCCAAACAATATCATTTTCTGAGCACAGGAGCCAAACATGTTCTTTTTCTAGCAGAGACAATTTTACATCTTTAAAGTATTTACTTAACTTTTTTTTACCTGTCATTCCTGAAGGATAAAAATAATCCCCTTCTTCCCATTGTCTTAAGGTTAGGGGAAATTTCAAACGTTCTTTATCTATATAAACAACATGTTTCGCAGTCGTTTGAGTACTTTTTGTTTCATCCAATGCTAATTGACCAAATGGAGTTAAAACTAGTGACTGTGATTCATTAATTTTAATAGACTCATTAGGTTTTTCGTTTATTTCAGATAGGATTAAATACTCGCGATCTTTCAACAAACGATGTGTGTTTGAAAATACTTGTTTTCCAGGTTGTGCTGTTAGTAAATCCATTATATCGTCCCATTGCGAAAATCCATAACCATGAAGTAGTTCATACAAATAAGCTCTTATGTTACTAAGTTGCTGAAGTTCGTTGATATTAAAAGCAATCCCATTATTGCTAGTTTTGCTAACTGCTTTTTTTGCAACATCATCTACTCTATCATCGACGATATCTTTAATATCATTTAAGTATTGCTGCGTTTTGCCGAAATTTTGAAGCAATTTTGGATTTATGCCCTTCAAGATAGGAATCACATCATGCCTCAATTTATTACGTAAGTATTTTGTTGAAGAATTACTACTATCTTCTTTCCATTTGAGCTTTTTCTGTTTTGCAAATTTTTCAATGTCCTCTCGCTTAAATGGAAGCAATGGTCTAACAATGTTATCATTTATTTCAGGAATACCTAACAAACCATCTAATCCTGTACCTCTAGATAAGTTAATTAAAAAAGTTTCAAAATTGTCATCAGCATGATGTGCAGTTAAAATATATGAATATCCTAGTTGTGAAGCAATTTCATCAAACCAAAAATAGCGCAAGGTTCTTGCAGCCACTTGAGTACTAATTTTTTTATCAGTTGCAAATTGCTTCGTGTTGAAATTTTCAATAAACACTTCAAGATTCCAATTTTTAGCGAGCTCTAAAACAAATTCTTCGTCTGCATCACTTTCTTTACCTCTTAGATTAAAATTGCAATGTGCCAACGCAATATTAAGTTTAATTTCTTTACACAAATAAGCAAGCACAACACTATCAACACCTCCAGAAATAGCAAGTAAAATTTTGCTTTCTTTTAAAAAAGAAAAGTTTTGATTGATATGTTGTTCAAATTGTTTGAGCATCTTCAAATTTATGCTAATTTTCTAAAACTTCTCGCATTGCTTTAGCTTTAATCAAGCATTCTTCATACTCTTTTAAAGGGTCACTTTTTGCGGTGATTGCTCCACCAACAGAATACGATACATATTGATTAGTTTCGTTATAAAGGATACTTCTAATGACGACATTAAAATCGAAATCACCTTCAGGAGTAATGTAGCCAACAGCACCAGAATATAAACCGCGTTTAGATTCTTCTAGTTCTTCAATAATTTTCATAGCTGAAATTTTTGGTGCACCAGTCATACTACCCATTGGGAAAGTGGTTTTAATGACATCAATTGGAGATACATCAGAGCTTACCTTACTTTCAACTGTGGAAATCATTTGATGCACTTGGTCAAAAGTATACACTTTACATAACTCTTTAACCTGCACACTTCCTTTAATCGCTGTCTTAGACAAGTCATTTCGCACCAAATCAACAATCATAACGTTTTCACTTCGCTCCTTTATATCATTCTTTAACGCCTCTTTCAATTGCGCATCTTCCAAAACATTTTCTGAACGCTTGGCTGTACCTTTAATGGGTTGCGAAATTATAGTCTGACCTACTTTTTTAATATAGCGCTCTGGTGATGCTGAAAGCAAATACTTATCGTTCAATTTTAAAAATGTCGCAAAAGGTGGTTTTGAAATACGATTCAACTTGTTATAGGTTTCCAATGGGCCTATCTGAGTTTCTTCTGCAAAGAATTCCTGACAAAAATTAGCCTCATAAATGTCTCCCCTATGAATATGCTCAAGCATGGTATTAACCTTAGCAAAGTACTCATCTTTATGGATTCTAAGGTGTATTTTTATAGGTGATTCAGAGATTTTTAGGCTGTCCTCCTGACTTTCTAAAATGGCTTTTAAATCGACTTCAAACTCATCATCAATCATCATCAAATATTGCATTTCGAGGGTGTCTCCTTTTAATAAAAATATCTTTTGTGGTTGAAAAAAGTATAAATCTGGAAAACCTAAACCATCAAAATTTACTGAACTCAAAGCTTCAACATCATTTTTTAAATCGTAAGTTAAATAGCCAAAAATCCAATCGTTAGTTATGCTTTGATATTCTTTGAGCTTTTCAAATGCATTTTCATAATCCGTTTGAATGCTTGTAAACTCATCCACAACCAAAATAGCATCATATTGCAACTGATGATGATTGTAATTATTCGAATCCAACCAAACTACAGTGTCAAATTGCTGACTCCACAATAATAACTGTTGCTTAACTAATTCAGGATTTGAAATGTGATGAATTTGCTTAGTACGCAATTTAAAAATGCATTTAATTATAAGTTTGCAAAGTTATAATAAATAAAGACGTTAATATAGAATACCTTACCTTTGTGCCTTAATTTTTTAGTGTGACTTTTCATCTGAAGGTTTATATTTAATTTTATTCGACAGATGTAATTCGCTATTAATAGTTAAGCAAATATCAAAAATTAATATGGCTCATTTCGAAGATTTAAACTTAACAACACCATTACGCAATGCCATTGACGATTTGGGCTTTGAGCGACCAACTCCTATTCAGGAGCAGTCGTTTAATGTTATCAGTGCTGGAAAAGATGTGGTTGGTATTGCACAAACAGGAACAGGGAAAACCTTTGCCTACGCATTGCCTATTCTAAAAACTTTGCCATTTAGTACTCAAGATAACCCTAGAGTTTTGATTTTAGTTCCAACAAGAGAATTAGTAGTTCAAGTGGTTGAAGAGTTTGAGAAAATGGCTAAATACGTCAACGTGAGAATACTTGGTGTATATGGTGGTACTAATATTAATACTCAAAAACAAGCTATTGCAGAAGGAGTAGATATTTTAGTAGCTACACCTGGACGTTTGTACGATTTGGCGTTAACTTATGTACTGCAACTAAAATCCATTCAGAAATTAGTGATAGATGAAGTAGATGTTATGCTTGACCTTGGTTTTAGACACCAATTGCTTAATATTTTCCACTTATTACCAGAGCGACGACAAAATATTATGTTTTCGGCAACCATGACTAAAGATGTTGATGAACTTATTACAGCCTTTTTTATAAAACCTGAACGCATTTCAATTGCAGTGTCTGGAACACCACTTGAAAACATCTCTCAAGAACGCTATAATGTTCCAAATTTTTACACTAAAGTTAATTTGCTGAATCATTTGTTAACTGATACAGAAACGTATAATAAAGTCTTAATTTTTGTTGCATATAAGCGTATGGCTGATCGTTTGTTTGAGCAAATGGAAGAATCGTTTTATGGCGAATCATGTGTAATTCACTCCAACAAAACCCAGAATTATAGATTGCGAAGTATTTCGCAATTTGAAGCAGGGGATAATCGCATACTCATTGCAACAGATGTTATGGCTCGTGGTTTGGATATTGATAACATTTCGCATGTTATTAATTTTGACACACCTGAATATCCTGAAAATTACATGCACAGAATTGGTAGAACAGGTCGTGCTGAAAAAGAAGGTCATGCCATTGTATTTAGTACTGAAGCTGAAGAAGAATATATTGAAACCATTGAAAGTTTAATGCAGATGAAAATTGAAGTTTCTGAACTGCCAGAAACTGTGGAAGTTTCAACCGAACTAATTGAAGAAGAACGACCACACCATAAAGAGCATTACAACCCTTTAAAACGTAATGAGGACGCTCCAGGACCTGCTTTTCATGACAAAAAAGATAAAAACAAAAAGGAAAATTTAGGAGGTTCTTATAAATTTAAGATTGCAAAAAAGTACAAAAAGCCTAAAACCAGAGGTGATAAAAACTATAATAAACGGAATAAGAAAAGAAAGTAAAACTTCTTTTTAAAATAAAAGCGAGCTTAAGTAGCTCGCTTTTTCATATTAAAATTCTAACAATTCTTATTTCTGCCATTCAGCAAGAGAATCTTTATTCATTTTTATGTAATCAGCATTTCCAGCCTCTTCAGAAGCTGCTAGAGATTTTTTAGCAATTGCAATTGCTCCTTTTTTGTCACCTGCAGCAGCATAAATTAAAGACTGTTGTCTTAATTGCCAAAACGCAGGTTTTTCAATCATGCTCATTGCCTTATCAATCCATTCTTTAGCTTTCGAAGCATCTTTACCTTCACTTAAATAGTAACCAGCTGCGTTGTAATAGTCATTAGCAGATGGTCCAGCCAAAGCTGATTCAATAGAAGCCATTACAGCTTTATCAGTTGGCACTTCAAAAGGAACTGCCACATAAGTTTTTTCCCATATTATATCAATAGTTGCTCCATTATTGGATATGTTATTAATGTCAAAAGAAAATGTTTGAACATCAAAAGGGATTGCATGAACATCTACTGTAGCTCTTGCAGCTACTTTGCTTTCATCCAATTCTTGCGGTGCTCCACCTCCTGCGTGTTCAGTATAAAAAATCACGTCCCAATTGGTTGCTTGTGGAATTGTAAAAATAGCATATGATCCTGCCTTTAGAGTTTTGCCTCCTACAGTGACATCGTCGCTAAACGTTACTTTAGTTCTGGCATTTGCTCCTGTTCTCCAAAGTTTTCCATAAGGCACTAAATCTCCAAAAATAGTTCTACCTCTCATTGAAGGCCTAGAATATTCAATAGTAACATCTGTTAAACCAACCTTTTGCTCAATTTTAGATGCAGGGCTTGGTGCAGGCGTCTGTATTTGGGCATTTACAGCATAAGACATTGTAAACGCAAGCATTATTAATAGTAATTTTTTCATCGTTGTTATATATTAATGGTTTTCGTTATTTGATTGCTAATTTACAAAACCAATTCTATGAAATGAAATAAACGTTAGTTCAGAAATGTTATACTTTTAAATAATACTTTTTTCTTAGCCAAAAAGCCACCCTAACCAATAAAATTAAAGCAGGAACTTCAACTAAAGGTCCAATAACACCTGTAAATGCTTGCCCTGAATTTAATCCGAATACAGCTATAGATACTGCAATAGCCAGCTCAAAATTGTTTCCAGCGGCTGTAAACGAAATGGCCGCATTTTTATCATAAGACGCTCCCATTGCTTTAGATACAAAAAAGCCAATAAGGAACATGATTGCAAAATAAATAAGCAACGGAATTGCAATGGTTACAACGTCCATTGGGATTTCAACAATCAATTCTCCTTTCAATGAAAACATGACAACAATTGTAAATAACAATGCTATTAAAGTGATTGGTGAGATAGTTGGAATGAATTTTTTAGTGTACCACTCTTCTCCTTTTGCCTTTACTAATATAAATCTGCTTAATAAACCAGCTAAAAAAGGAATGCCCAAATATATAGCAACACTTTCGGCAATGGTTGTAATAGATATTTCTACAATAGCACCTTCAAAACCAAATAATGGTGGAAGTTTTGTAATAAAAAGCCATGCATAAAAACTATAACCAAACACTTGGAAAATACTATTCAAAGCTACCAAACCTGCACCATATTCACTGCTACCTTCTGCTAAATCGTTCCAAACCAAAACCATGGCTATGCAACGTGCTAAGCCTATTAAAATCAATCCAACCATATAATCTGGATGGTCTTGAAGAAATATTAAAGCCAACGCAAACATTAAAATTGGACCTACTATCCAATTTAAAAATAAAGAGATAGATAAAACCTTAACATTCATAAAAACCTTAGGTAATAAGGCATAATCTACTTTTGCTAAAGGTGGATACATCATTAATATTAAACCAATTGCAATTGGAATATTAGTGGTTCCACTACTATATGAATCTATATATGTTGTAACAGAAGGGAAAGAATAGCCTAAAGTGACACCTAAACCCATGGCTATAAAAATCCATAAGGTAAGATATGTATCCAAAAAACTAAGCTTTTTACTTGATGAAGCCATTAGAAAAAAGATTTAAAGCAAAAGTAAATATTAAACACACTATAAAACAACATTAATAAAATTATCATTGCATTATTTACAGATAAGTAACATAAGATTTATCAACTGTGTTAAATTTTGTTTAATCTTTTATTTTATTCATTAAACATTTTGTATTTTTGATCCATTAATAAACTACAGATGGCTAAAAAGAAATCTATATCAAGTGCGGACATAATGAGTTATTATATGGATTATGTTCTACAACACAACGCTCAACCAACTTCTATTTACAATTTTGCTAAAGCAAATAATTTTGAAGAACAAGAGTTTTATAAATATTTCGGGAATTTTAATGCATTAGAACAATCCATTTTTAAAGAGTTCTTTGATAATGCTTACAATCTTTTGGAAAAAAATGAAGATTTTAAATCCTTTGATTCGCGTAACAAACTTTTAAGTTTTTATTATACGTTCTTCGAAATTTTAACTATGAATAGAAGTTTTGTCGATTATATGCTAAAACGCGACAAAGATCATTTACAAAAACATCGCTCTTTGCTCAAATTAAAGGAGCGCTTTACACTTTTCATAAAACATCTTGACATTGTAGTTTTTGAAGTTAAGGAGGAAAAATTAGAAAAAGCCCAAAATATGAGTATCCAGCAATCTGCCTGGTTACAATTAATGATTACCATAAAGTTTTGGCTAGAAGACACATCTCCTTCATTCGAAAAAACGGACATATTTATTGAAAAAGCTGTTAATACAAGTTTTGACTTAATTGATATTAAACCTCTAAAAAGCATTATAGACCTTGGTAAATTTTTATACAAGGAAAAAATGCACATGAACTAAATGAAAACCATAGATAAAATACCTACTACTAAAATACAACGTGCTTCAAAGCTTTTTCAAACAGGCGCTAAAGTTGGTGTCAATTACATAAAGTATTATGGTGATAAGCTTATTAATTCTGAAAATGATGCAAAAGTGCGTCTAAATCAGAATAATGCAGAAGACATCTATGATGGGTTAAAGAGTTTAAAAGGTAGCGCCTTAAAGGTAGCTCAAATGTTGAGCATGGAAAAGAGTATTTTACCTCAAGCATATGTTGAGAAATTCTCTCTCGCTCAATTTTCAGTACCACCTCTTTCTCCTCCTTTAGTTTTAAAAACATTTAAAAAATACTTCGGGAAATATCCAAACGACTTATATGATACTTTTGATGCAACTTCTGTAAATGCTGCCAGCATTGGACAAGTACACAAAGCATTTAAGGATGGGAAAAAACTTGCTGTGAAAATTCAATATCCAGGAGTTGCAGATAGTATCAGCTCAGATTTAGCCTTAGTTAAACCTATTGCGGTTAAAATGTTTAATATTAAAGGCAAAGATTCTGATAAATATTTTAAAGAAGTTGAAGACAAATTAATTGAAGAAACCAATTACATCTTAGAAATTGCTCAAAGCAAAGCAATAGCAGAGTCCTGTAAACAAATTCCAAACTTAGAGTTTCCTCGTTATTACGAAGACTTATCCTCTGAACGCATCATAACCATGGATTGGATGCATGGTGAACATTTATCTGAGTTTGTGGCACACAATACAAATCAGGAATTATCCAATAAACTAGGACAGGCGCTATGGGACTTTTATATGTACCAAATGCATGTACTTCGCAAAGTGCATGCAGATCCACATCCAGGAAATTTTCTAATTTCAGAAAAGGGTAAGCTTATTGCCATTGATTTTGGATGTATGAAAGCAGTTCCTGAAGAATTTTATACACCTTACTTCGAATTAGCAAAAAAAGAAAGCATTAATAATCCTGAAATTTTCAAACAAAAAATGTTTGAATTAGAGATTTTAAGAGAAGATGATACTTCTGAAGAATTAGAATTCTTTTCAGAAATGTTTCATGAAATGTTGAGCTTATTTACACAACCCTTTCATGTAGAATATTTCGATTTCTCAGATGCTGAGTTTTTTGGTAAAATAGCTGAGCTTGGTGAAAAGTATAACAAAAGTACAGAATTAAGAAAAATGAACGGTAATAGAGGCTCAAAGCATTTTATCTATATAAATAGAACCTTTTTTGGATTGTATAATTTGATGTTTGATTTAAAAGCGAAAGGCATTAAAATTAATAATTTTAAAACTTTATAATGACCTATATTAGTAATGAAGAGCTTGACAACTTACATCATATATACCGAATAAATTTAATTAATAGTTGTTCTGGTTACAAATCTGCTAATTTAATTGGAACAAAATCCTCAAACGGAATTGAAAATGTAGCTGTATTTAGTTCAGTAACACACATTGGGTCCAATCCTCCAATGCTCGGTTTTTTTTGCAGGCCGACTACAGTTTTGAGAAACACTTATGAAAACATCAAGTCAACTGGCTATTATACCATAAATCACATTCATTTTCCTATCTTAGAAGATGCGCATCATACATCAGCTAAATATGATGCACAAATTTCTGAATTTGACAAAACAAACCTTATTTCAGAATATAAAAATGAGTTTAACGCGCCTTTTGTAAAAGGTACGCCACTCCAACTAGCCATGGAGTATGTTGAAGAATATTTCATCAAAGCCAATGATACAATTCTAGTAATTGGAAAAATTATTGGTTTACACTTAAATGATGATTTATTAGAAGATGATGGATTTATTAATTTATCCAAGGCTCAAGTTGCTGCAATAAATGGATTAGATGGTTATGCTATACCAGAATTAAATAAACGCTTTGACTATCAAAGACCTAAATTATAAACTAAATGAAAATTCTTGTAACAGGTTCAACAGGTTATATTGGTAAACGCCTAATACCATTATTAACCAACGACAAACACAATGTTGTTTGTGCTGTTAGAGATAAGTTACGAGCAGATAAAAGCTATTTAGAAGAAGACCTAATTGATATTGTTGAGGCTGATTTTTTAAAACCTGAGACTCTTAAAAGTATTCCTAAAGATATTGATGTTGCCTTCTATCTAATTCACTCCATGTCGAATTCTTCTAAAGATTTCGAATCTCTTGAAGAAAAGTGCGCCATCAATTTTAAAAATCAAATTGAAAAAACCAACGCGACACAAGTTATATATCTAAGTGGCATTACCAACGAAGATAATTTATCCAAACATTTACAATCTCGAAAAAATGTAGAAGACCTACTTGTATCAAATAGTTACGGATTAACCATTTTCAAAGCGGGTATTATTGTGGGTTCAGGAAGCTCTTCTTTTGAAATTATTAGAGATTTGGTTGAAAAATTACCATTTATGATTGCCCCAAAATGGCTGAATACAAAAACGCAACCTCTTGCTGTTAGAGATGTATTGAGTTTTTTACATCGCAGTGTTGGTCGTAAAGAGTTATACAACAAATCATATGACGTTTTCGGTCCTGAAGTTTTAACTTATAAGCAAATGCTTTTGCAATTTGCAGAAGTAAGAGGCTTGAAACGATATATCTTGACAGTTCCTATTATGACGCCAAAGCTTTCATCTTATTGGTTGTACTTTGTAACCTCTACATCTTACAAACTAGCCACAACCTTGGTAGATAGTATGGGAGTTCAAATTATTGGTAAGCCTAGTAATATTAATGAAATTTTAAATGTAAAACCAAAATCATATAAAGAAGCAGTCGCCTTAGCATTCGAAAAAATTGAACAAAATAGCATAGTCTCTAGTTGGAAAGACTCAATGATAAGCAGCGGACGATTGAGAAAAAATTTACACAAATACATCAATGTACCAACGTTTGGTTGCTTCACAGACTATAAAGAGAGAAAAGTTAATGATACCACAAAAACATTAAATAAAATCTGGAGTATAGGCGGAACAAACGGTTGGTATTATGGTAATTTTCTCTGGAAATTAAGAGGTTATATTGATAAACTTGTTGGAGGTATTGGCTTACGACGTGGAAGAACAAGTCCAACAGATCTAGACGCAGGAGATGCCCTCGATTTTTGGCGTGTCATCTATGCCGACAAATCCCAACAAAAGCTATTACTCTACGCAGAAATGCGCTTACCTGGAGAAGCTTGGTTAGAATTTAAAATTGAAGATGGTTTACTTAAACAAACTGCAACTTTTAGACCTCGTGGACTATGGGGAAGACTCTATTGGTATAGCGTTTTGCTATTTCATGGCCTCATCTTTAATGGCATGATAAATAACCTAGCCAAATAAAGAAATTTATTTTAGATAAATTAATTCTAAAAACAAACCTTATTTAAATTGTATATGTTAAATTTTGTTTAATCTTAATTAAATTATCTTAAACATTATTTATATTTGTCTTATGCAATTTACTACCAGCGAGATAGACAGAATTATAGAAATGGCTTGGGAAGACCGAACAACTTTTGAAGCCATTAAAATGCAATTTAATCTTGACGAGCAAGGCGTGATCAACTTAATGAGGAGAGAAATGAAACCTAGTAGTTTCAAAATGTGGAGAGCAAGAGTGCAAGGAAGAAAAACAAAACATCAAAAATTACGTGAATTTGAGAAAGGTCGTTTCAAATGTTCACGACAGAAACATATATCAAACAACTCTATTTCAAAACGCTAACGTGCTTTGTTTTAAGCTTAGAGTACTTAAAAACAGCACACTAAAAAGAAAATTATGAATACAACAGAAGTAAAGAAAAATAAAAGAAATGGTTATAAGTTAAATGGCTTCACCATCGAAGACATTGGTGATGATCACCTTTATACTGGTTTAAAAACGCCTATGAAAGCAAACGCTTTCAAAATGTCTGACGAAGAAAAAAAACAAAAAATTGCTATTTTGTTTGAAGAAATAATGGATGTAATGGGCTTAGATCTTACGGATGACTCATTAAAAGGAACTCCTGAACGCGTTGCCAAAATGTACATTGATGAAATTTTTTCAGGATTAAATCCAAAAAACAAACCAAAAGTTGCATTATTTGACAACAAGTATCAATACAATCAGATGCTGGTTGAAAAAAATATTACCTTCTATTCCAATTGTGAACATCATTTTGTTCCAATTATTGGAAAAGCTCATGTGGCATACATTTCATCAGGGAAAGTTATTGGACTTTCAAAATTAAACAGAATTGTTCAATATTATGCCAAACGTCCACAAGTACAAGAGCGTTTAACAAACCAAATAGGCAATGAGCTAAAAACAATTTTAGAAACAGAGGATGTAGCAGTGATTATTGATGCTAAACATTTATGTGTGTCTTCAAGAGGTATAAAAGATGATACATCGTCCACAGTAACGGCTTATTATGGTGGTGCATTCAATAGCACACAAAAAATTGCAGAATTACAAAACTATATAAATCATTAAACTATGGATATAATTGAAAAAGCTCTGGAGTTCGAACAAACAAAATTGAGATCATTATCAACTAGTGATAGAGTTAAAATATCTAGACAAGCCAAATCTCTAATACTAGAGTTAAACGAAATTTACAAGCGCAAAAAAGATAAAAAAATAATGGATATTATGAAGCGGCTAACTGTAATAAAGCGTAAGGTAGAAAAAAGATTAAATGGTAAACATTTAATAGCTGGCATATAGGTTATGAAAACAATTATTGTTGTAGGTGGAAGTAAAGGAATAGGTAATGCATTAGTTAAACTTCTACTGCATTCTCATAAAGTCATTAATATTAGCAGGACCAAGCCTGAAATTACACATGAAAATTTAGAACATTTTTCTTGTGATGTTATTTCTGATGAATTACCTAACATTGAAAAAGCAGATGGTTTGGTCTATTGCCCAGGAAGTATTAATTTAAAACCGATATCGAGACTAAGTATTGATGATTTTAAAAATGATTTTGAAATCAATGTATTAAGTGCTGTGAAGGTAATTCAAAAATACCTTAACATCTTAAAACAAGGAGATAAACCTGCCATAGTATTGTTTAGTACAGTCGCGTCAAAACTTGGCATGCCATTTCATGCTAGTATTGCCACGGCAAAATCTGGTGTTGAAGGCTTAGTAAGATCATTAGGTGCAGAATTAGCGCCAACCATTAGAATAAACGCAATTGCGCCAACAGTTACAGATACTGAATTAGCTTCTAAACTGTTGCGTAATGACAAAATGATAGAAAACATTACCGAACGACACCCATTAAAAAAATATTTAAATCCAGTAGAAGTGGCGGAAATGGCTTGCTTCTTATTATCCGATAAAACTGCTTCAATCTCTGGACAAGTATTTGAAATGGATTGTGGAATTGTAAGTTTTAAATTATAAATTATGAGTATTCTCAATATATTTAATAGTAAAGAATCTAAAAACTACAATAGTCCGACTTATCCTATTTATGATATAAAAATAAATAGTTTGCAAGGGAAGCCAATACAACTGTATGATTTTAAAGGCAAACACATTTTGTTTGTCAATGTTGCCTCAAAATGTGGTTTTACTCCACAGTATAAGGAACTTCAAGACCTTTATGATACTTACAAAAGTAAACTTGTGGTTATTGGTGTACCATGTAACCAATTTGGAAGTCAAGAACCTGGGAGTGACTTTGAAATTCAAGAGTTTTGTGAAGTGAATTACGGAGTTAACTTCTTAATTACAGAAAAAATTTATGTGAAAGGAAATGAACAACATCCACTTTACAATTGGTTAACAAATAAAGAACTTAATGGTTGTAAAAGCTCTACTGTTAAATGGAATTTTCAAAAATACCTTATTGATCCTAAGGGTATGCTAGTAGACTATTTCTATTCAACCACGAAGCCATTAAGTAAGAAAATAATAAATCATCTATAATTATGTTTAAACTATTTAAATCGAAATCAAAGCTCGAGGTTTTACAGAAAGAATATGAAAAACTTATGAGTGAATGGCATAAATTATCTTCAACTGACAGGAGAAAGAGTGATGAAAAATATGCTGAAGCTCAGAAAATATTGGACCAAATAGAAGTTTTAAAACAAGATTGAATGAAATTTTACCCACTCTTAATATTATTTCTAATCATAAACTTTGGAGGATTATACATTGGTAATTTGCTAATGAACAATGGTCCAACCTCTAGTTGGTATTTAAGCCAAAATATAGCACCTTGGACTCCACCAGGTTGGATATTTGGTGTGGCATGGACAACCATTATGGTGTGTTTTTCCATATATTTAGCCTATCTGTTCGATTGGCAAAATTCAAGGTTTTTATGGTCGTTATATGCATTTCAAGTCGCATTAAATGTGAGTTGGAATTACATATTTTTCAATCAGCACCTGACGCTTTTTGCATTAATAGTCATTATTTTATTACTCATTGTGATTCTCTATTACTTCTTAACCTTTAGAGCAGACACATTGCAATTAAAACGGTTTTTGCTATTACCTTATATTGTTTGGCTCTGCATAGCCATTTCTTTAAACTTATACGTTGTTGTTCATAATTGACTTACAACCATGACTAGAATTTAATTTCAAATAAAATGACTATGTGGATGTAAATATGACCATTGAAGAACAATAATTAGAAAACATGAAAATATACAGATTACATAAGAAGCAAAATCTTCCTATTACAATTGATAAGGCTTGGGAGTTTTTATCAAATCCTGCAAATTTAAAAATCATAACTCCAGATTATATGAGTTTTGATATTCTTTCTGGAGCAGACAGACCAATGTATCCAGGACAAATCATTCAATACATTGTAACACCAGTTTTAGGAATCAAAACTAAATGGGTTACTGAAATTACTCATGTTGTAGATAAACATTATTTTGTTGACGAACAACGCTTTGGACCATATGCTTTATGGCACCATAAACATTTTATTAAGGAAATTGAAGGTGGTGTTGAAATGGAAGACATTATTGATTATAAAGTTCCTTTTAGTTGGCTAGGGCAATTAGTACAACCAATATTAGTGAAACCAAAATTGGAAGAAATTTTTGCATACCGAACCAAAAAATTGGAAGAACTTTTTGGTATATATAAATGAGAGAAACTATAAATATATTCTGGTTTAGACGCGATTTGCGTTTAGATGATAATGTTGGCCTATACCATGCCTTAAATACAAAACACAAGGTTTTACCAATATTCATCTTTGATAAAGATATTATAGAAACTCTTCCTAAAGATGATGCTCGAGTCACTTTTATTCACAGATCATTAAGCAGCATTAATAAAACATTAAACAAAAAGTTTAAAAGTAATATAGGAACGTTTCACAATAAACCTATTGATGTTTTTAAAACCCTAGTTCAAAATTATACTATTGATACAGTTTTTACAAATCATGATTATGAACCCTATGCAATAAGCCGTGATAAGGATGTGACAAAATTTTTAGAAACAAAAAATATAGAATTTAAAAGCTATAAAGACCAAGTCATTTTTGAAACCAATGAGGTAGTTAAAGATGATGGTACTCCATACAAGGTATACACGCCATATTCAAAGAAATGGATAGAGAATCTTAAAAAGAATCCTATTAAAAATTTTAATTCTGCGGACTTGCTGTCAAATTTAGTTAGTGATATAAATCTTCCATTTTTATCTTTAGAGTCTATTGGATTTAGAACATCAAAACAAACTATTGAGCCTTACGATGTATCCCAAGCAATTATTGATCAATACGAAGCTACAAGAAACTTTCCTGCAAAAGAAGGTACATCAAAATTAGGACCTCATCTACGTTTTGGGAGTGTTAGTGTTAGAAAAATGGTGCAAAAAGCTTTAAAGAGTAATAACAGTACATTTTTGAAAGAACTTATTTGGCGTGAATTTTTTATGCAAATACTTTGGCATTTTCCACAAACCATTACAAAAAGTTTCAAACCACAATACGATGCCATAAAATGGCGCAATAATAAAGATGAATTCAAAGCTTGGTGTGAAGGTAAAACAGGTTATCCGTTAGTTGATGCTGGAATGCGAGAGCTGAATGAAACAGGGTTTATGCACAATCGAATACGTATGCTAGTTGGTAGTTTTTTATGCAAACACTTACTTATTGATTGGCGCCTAGGTGAAGCATATTTTGCTGAAAAATTACATGATTATGAAATGTCCAGCAACATAGGCAATTGGCAATGGGTCGCAGGTTGTGGTGTTGACGCTGCGCCTTATTTTCGCATTTTTAATCCAACAACACAAATTGAAAAATTTGACAAAGACCATAAATATATTAAACATTGGGTGCCTGAATATCAAGAACTTACATATCCTCAACCCATAGTTGATCACAAATTTGCAAGAGAACGTTGTTTAAGTACATATAAAGAAGCATTAGAAAGTTATTAAGATTCCTGATATACATTAGTTTCTATTTTTTTGAAACGATAACACAATTTTTATAAAAAACTGTATATTTAAAGGGAATAATAAAACTAACCAACATGAAGATCAATAACTATCTTATTGTGCTTACTTTTCTTGCTAGCACCTCCTCACTTTTTGCCCAAGGAAAACTGACAAAAAACAAAGAAGCTATCATTGCTTCAGTAGAAAAACACAAAGAAAATTTAATAAAAATCAGTGATGATATTTGGGCTTTAGCTGAAACGGCTTTTGAAGAAAATCAATCATCAAAAATATTATCAGACTATGCTGAGCAGCAAGGCTTTAAAGTAGAACGAGGTGTCGCAGGTATGCCAACAGCATTTGTTGCAACCTATGGTTCCGGAAAGCCTGTAATTAGTGTATTAGGGGAATTTGACGCACTTCCTGGATTATCTCAAAAGGCTGAACCAAACAAAAATCCGTTAAATGAAGGTGCTGCAGGACATGGTTGTGGACATAATATGTTTGGAGCAGGAAGTTTAGGTGCTGCAGTAGCTATAAAAGAACTGATAGAAAGTGGCAAAATAAAAGGAACTATAAAGTTTTTCGGCACACCTAGTGAAGAAAAATATTTTGGAAAGATCTGGATGGTTCGAGAAGGACTTTGGAATGATGTTGATGTAAATATTAGTTGGCATCCTTCTGCATCAACTGAAGCTGATGTGCAAAGTTCATTAGCTTTGGTCGATTTTAAAGTTGAATTCTTTGGTCAGGCAGCTCATGCTTCACTTGATCCTTGGAATGGACGCAGTGCCTCTGATGCTTTAGAATTATATACCACAGGAGTAAACTATTATAGAGAACATGTAAAACCAACAGTAAGAATGCACTATCATATTCAAGATGGTGGACAAGTGGTTAACGTCGTTCCAGATTATTCAAGAGTTTGGATGCGTGTTCGTGATACTAAGCGCTCAGGAATGATGCCTGTTTATCAACAAGTCATGAAAATGGCTGAAGGGGCTGCAATTATGGCGAATGTAGACTATAAAGTTTCTTTGATTTCTGGAATTTATGAAGTCTTAGTCAATAGAGAAGGTGGAAAAATAATGCAAAATAATTTAGAATTGTTAGGTCCAATAAAATATACACCAGAGGAAATTGAGTTTGGAAAAGGCATCCAAGCTGCAACTGGGAAACCACAAATAGGTATGGATAGTAAAATCAATCCTCTTTTAGAAACTCAAGAACATCCTGGAGGAGGCTCAACAGATGTTGGTGATGTAAGCTGGAATGTAGCCAATATAAATCTTGGTGTCACAACAGCTCCTGCTGGAACACCTTGGCATTCTTGGGCAGTTGTAGCTTGTGGTGGTATGAGCATTGGTCATAAAGGGATGGTTTACTCATCCAAAGCTATGGCGATGACTATGGTAGATTTGTTTGAAGATCCAAAACTTGTAGACAAAGTAAAAGCTGAGTATAAACAACGTAAAGGTGATGAAGTATACGAAGCGATGGTACCAGATGGTCCTCCACCAATCAATAATAAAGGAAATTAATTTAATTTTAAGAGTCATCTATACAATGGCTCTTTTTTTGAAAATAAAAAAGCCACCAACATAGGGACTCGTGGTGGCTTTCAAAATGGCTTGTTATTATTAATAGCAATGTTTCTTTTTAGGGATACGATTTAGTCGTATTTAATTTATGTTTCATTCAGAATTATAACTAACCAATTATACAGTTACAAATTTCGTACCATTACTTTAATTTTCCAACCTGTTGATGTATATTTAATTGCTATTCATCGAAATGTTATAATTTCTTAAAATTATAGACAATGCGTATAAAATTTGATAAAAAAATTAATAAATGAGCTGGATACAAGTAATTGGTTTTGATGAAGCTAAAGGAAAGCTCAAACAGATTTACAACAAGATAAAAGGACCAAACAATCAAATAGACAATGTGCTTAGTATTCATAGTTTACGACCGCATACTTTGGTTGGTCACATGAGTTTATATAAAAACACACTCCATCACAGTAACAATACATTTCCAAACTGGTTTTTAGAATTGCTTGGTACTTATACTAGCTACATTAATAATTGTGATTATTGTTATAAACACCATTTTGCTGGAATGAAACGTTTTTTGAATGATGATAAAAAAGCAGAAGCTTTAAAGAAACATATTGAGGCAGATTCTTTAGGCAATTTACTCTCAGAAAAAGAATTTGCTTTAGTTGATTATGCCAAAAAGCTAACGTTTACAGCTGATAAAATTAAAAAAGAGGATATTGAGAACCTTAAATCCTTAGGCTATTCTGATGGTGAAATTTTAGAAGTGAATCAAGTCGTTTCTTATTTTAATTATGCCAACAGAACGGTTTTAGGTTTGGGTGTAAATACAAATAATGAAATCTTGGGCTTATCACCTAAAAACAAAGATGATGAGAATGCCTGGAACCACAAGTAATTAAGAATACTCTGGAACTTTCCCTTTCACACCTTCAAAGAATTTACGCATAAATTTAAAATCGGCTTCTTTGTCATCAGTTGGATAAAAAGGTTCTGAAAATCGGTTTTCCTTATTTTCAAAATCTAGGGTAAACATGATTATTGGTACGTTTGCAGCTTTAGCAATATAATAAAATCCAGTTCGCCACTCCTCTACTTTTTTCCGAGTGCCTTCAGGAGCCATAGTCATTCTAAAAACTTCATGCTCATTAAATAAACGCGCTATAGCTTCTACTTGATTTTCATTAGTCTTTCTAATTACTGGAGCTCCACCTAAGGCTCTAAATATCCATCCAAACGGAAATGTAAAGAGTTCTTTTTTACCTACAAAATTTGCCTTTAACCCAATAACAGAACGCAACAACACTCCAATATAGAAATCGTGCCAACTAGTGTGTGGAACTGCTATAATAACCGCTTTTTTAACACTTTCAAAATCTGAAAACCCTGTGACTTTCCATCCCAGTAGTTTATGGTAAATAAATTTTGAAAGCCATCGCATGATTACATTTTTTCGTACAAGGCTCTTAGCACTTGTGGTGTGATTGATTTTTTCCAATCCTTGCCAATTGCATTTTCCCAGAGTGGTTCTAAGCTAAGAGCAACTTTAATCATGATATCAAATTCTTCATCACTTAAATTGGCGCATAATCCTTCAGGCAGTTGGATGTTATGTTTTGCTTTCATTTCCTTAAAAAGGGCTACACCTTTTGGATAGTATTCATTTAAATGATCAAAAACAATGCAATTACCTATACCATGCTTAGTGCCTAATAAATAAGAAAGTCCATAACTCATAGCATGAGCAACTCCTACTTGTGAATACGCAATGCTCATACCTCCATGCCAAGAAGCCATCATAAGTTTATCTTGAGACTCCTCTGCAGTTAAATTATTATCAACAAAAATTTCTTTACACAAATCATAAGCCTTTTCACCATAACTCTGGCTAAATGCATTTAAATATGTACCATTTAAGGATTCTATACAGTGAATATAACAATCCATTCCTGTATAAAACCATTGGTCGTTAGGAACATCCTTTGTAAGTTCAGGATCTAAAATAACTTGATCAAAAGGTGTATAATCACTATTTATACCTAATTTGCGCTCTGGACCTGTTAACACTGTTGTTCTCGAAACCTCAGCTCCAGTGCCAGAAATCGTTGGAATTCCAACATGATATATTGCAGGGTTTTTTACTAAATCCCATCCTTGATAATCACTGGCTTCACCTTCATTGGTTAACATAATCGATACTGCTTTAGCAATATCAAGTATAGTGCCTCCTCCAATGCCAATAATACCCGAAGGTCTTTCTTTTGATGATAATATAATGTCTTCAACCAACGCATCAATTTGTGATGTTTTTGGTTCTTCTTTTGCAGAAACATACATTAATGTATCATCATAAGACAATGGTATTCTTGACGTTATCCATGAATTTCCTTTAAAAACGTCATCCACTAGAAATACAAATGGTGCCTTTGCTGAATTACGCTTTGGTGAAATAATTTCTTCTAATTGATTGAAACTACCACGACCAAAGATAACTCTTGGTACCATTGGAAAGTTTTTATAACTCATATAAAGTATGTTCTTTTTGGAGCATTAAAAATAATACTATTTATTGTTTATGATTTAAATATTCCTGAAATTTTTCTGAAAACAAACTAACATGATAGCCATCTACCAAAGCATGATTTACATTTATCGCAACATTCATCATTAGTTTATTATCAATTTCAACTGCTTTACTAAAAGCAAATTTTGGTACAGAATCCTTTTGACCAGAAACTGGTTCTTTATGTCCAGTAAAATTAATCCAAGGCATTGCTGAGCAATGAATACAATCTAATCGATATTCTTCTGGTGGATATAATTCTGTACTCTTATTTATGCGATCTTGTTCTTTATTTATGTTATTTATAAATACATTTAAATCTTCATCAAATTTAATAAATGAAAATCCAAAGGTTCTATCAGGTCTCATTAATGTTGGCGATGCATGTATTTCATCGTATTCTACAACTTGATGGTTAACCATTCTATATTTTAAATTGTCAACTTCATTAATAGACTTCATACAGTCATGCAAATATCTTGCAAAGAAACTATAATTACCGGATTTTGCATTTTCATATGCGTTGCTTACATCAAAAGGAACAATTACAGAAAAATAAGGATCTGCAAAATTCTTAAAATGCTCGAACAATAGCTTTCTGTTCCAATTATTTAAATCAATTTGCTTCAATTAGTTTAAAAATTTTAGTATGTCTCTTAAACTCGAAACTGTTTTGTATGCTTTTCCATTACTTTCTTTCTCACTAACTTCTTCATGAGCCCAAGTGGTGTGAAATGGAACATGTATTGCATGAGCCTTAATATTAACCAATGGCAAAATATCTGATTTTAGGGAATTTCCTATCATTAAAAACTCAGAAGGCTTGATGTCTAAGTGGTTCAATAATTTAGAATAATTAGCCTCTTTTTTATCGCTAAGCACCTCAATATGATGAAAATAATCTATCAATCCTGATTTTTCCAATTTTCGCTCCTGATCTAATAAATCACCTTTGGTTGCTAATATAAGTCGGTAATTCTTAGATAGTTTTTTAAGCACTTCTTCCACTCCATCTAACAACTCAACTGGTTTATTAATCATATCTTTGCCAATATTCAAAATAGCTTCCAAGGTTTTGTTAGACACATTGTAATTTGAAATTTCCAATGCCATTTCAACCATTGAGAGAACAAATCCCTTAACTCCATAACCATAAAGTTCAAGGTTGTCCATTTCTTTTTTAAATAATTCCTGATCTATTTTATTGGCAGTTTCGTAAGCTCCAAGAAGTTTAGCGAATTCAAGCTCTGCATCACGAAAATAAGTTTCATTAACCCAAAGCGTATCATCAGCATCAAAGCCAATAACTTTAATGTTTTTGTAATTTATTTCCATAAACGCTTCGCTTTTTCAAGGTCTTCAGGAGTATCAATTTCTACACCTTCAACAGTAGTTTCAACCATTTTTATGCGTTTGCCATATTCCAAATAACGAATACATTCTATTTTTTCTGTAGCTTCAATAAATTGCATTGGTAATTTTTGAAAATCCAATAGCGCTTGCTTTCTAAAGGCATAAATTCCTTTATGTTTAAAGTAACGAGCTCCAGCATTTTTGTCTCTTGGAAAAGGAATTGGGCTTCGTGAGAAATAAAGTGCAAAGCTATTTTGATCAACAATAACCTTTACTGTATTAGGATTACTAATTTCATCCCAATCGTGAATTTCAACCATTAAAGATGCTAGGTCTATTTCTTTATTTGGATCATCGTAAAACACATTTAATACTTTTTCCAAACTAGTACGTTCAGTAAATGGTTCATCACCTTGAACATTCACCACAATGTCACAATCAACATGCTGAACAGCCTCTGCAATACGATCGCTGCCAGATTCATGTTCATTTGCACTCATTATGGCCTTTCCTCCATTATCAGTAATCTCTTTAAAAATAATATCACTATCTGTGACTACATATACCTCATCAAATAATTTTGTAGCAACTGTTGCTTCATATGTGCATAGTATAACTGTTTTTCCTCCAAGGTCTTGCATGAGTTTACCTGGAAAACGAGATGCACTATAACGTGCTGGAATCATTGAGATTATCTTCATTACAAAAGCGATCTGTTGATTGTATTAGTCGACTCCAAAAATACAGTTTTTAAAAGATTTAAACGTTTGTTTATTTAATCTTTTACATTTAATCTTCAAAAAACTCATCTTTAAAACCAATCAAATAAAGTTTGTCTTTAGCTCTGGTAACCGCAGTGTAAAGCCAACGTAAATATTCTTTATCTATACCATTAGGCAAATAAGGCTGTTCTACAAAAACAGTATTCCACTGACCACCTTGTGATTTATGACATGTTATTGCATAGGAAAATTTGACCTGCAACGCATTCAAGTACTTGTTTTTTTTTACCTTCATGAACTTTTTATAACCAGACGGCTCATCTTCAAAATCTTTTAATATTTCTTGATACAACCTATTAGAATCTTCATAAGGTAATGCTGGAGCCTCTACAGAGATACTGTCAAGAATAAGAACAGTTTCAAAAGGTCGCATTTTAGGATAATCGACCATTCTAATCTTTACCTCGGCAAATCTAAAACCATACAATTCTTTAATGGAGAAAATTTCAAGGACTTCAATAATATCGCCATTAGCAATAAAACCAGCTTCGCTTGTCGGTTTCAACCAAAAATAATTGTTCTTAACCACCATTAAATAATCACCAGCTGTTAACTCGTGTTCATTAAATAGGATTCTTGATCTTATTTGCTGATTGTACAAATTTGCGCGTTTATTTGAGCGAACTATGATTGCAGTTTCTTCGTTTCCTAAAGTACTATAGGCATCATTTATGGCATCCATGATGTCATGACCATCAACTAGTCTTATAATATCTTCATAGCCTTGAACATTAAACTTAAAGGAATCATAACTTGAACTCATTAGTGATTCTCTCAATAAAGTAGCATTCATTAATATTCCAGAATCTTGTTCCTGTCGAACTACTTCATCCAACTCCATTTTTATGACTTCTTTATTATAACTCAGTGCTAACTGATTTTCATTCAGCGCAGGGCTTAAATCAAGTTTTACAGGTGGTAATTGAGCAGTATCTCCAATTAATAACAGTTTACATTGATGTCCAGAATACACATATTCCATTAAATCATCCAATAATGAACCACTTCCAAACAACTTAGACTGACTAGGAAGATCAGAAATCATTGATGCCTCATCCACTATAAAAATAGTTTTCTTATGCTTATTAATTTGCATCACAAAATCTACATTGCCATTTTTACTTTGTTTGGGCATGTAAATTTTTTTGTGAATTGTAAAGGCCTCATTTTTGGAGTAAGTAGACATAACTTTAGCTGCTCTACCAGTCGGTGCCAATAAAACAGCACTTTTTTTAGCTTTCCAAAGATTATTTACGATGGCTCCAACTATAGTTGTTTTTCCCGTTCCAGCGTATCCTTTTAAAACATAAAGCAAATTTGGTGACGTATCAAAAATAAAATCTGACAATTGCTGCAGAACAATATCTTGCTTAAGAGTTGGCTCAAATGGAAATTGATTTTTGACAAGTGAATAAAATTCAGGTGAATTCATTAATATTTTTGCTTCGCAATTTAGATTTATCAAAGATAAAAATGATTTTTACTAACAATCACTTTCACGAATAAAAAAAAATTGTAGATTTGCGTAAGACCATTAATAATTTTTAATAAACTAACTATGTTAAATTTAATTATTGCAGCAGTTGTTGTAATCGCTCTCACAATCGGTATTGTCTGGCTGATTGATAAATTCATCCCAAAGAAATTTAAATCATTGATATTATTAGCACTCTGGATAATAATTGGATACCTAAGTTATATCACCTTTATGTCTGTTTATGGAGAAATCAAATTTAACAAACTTAAAAACGAACGTTACAAGGTTGTTATTGAAACTTTAAAGGATATTAGAGATTCTCAATTAGCTCACAGAACTGTTACTGGAAAATTTGCTGATAATTTTGATAACTTGGTGAAATTTATTGATACTGCTGAATTTACAATCACGCAACGTCGTGACACATCTGTACTAGATGTGGAATTAACAAAGCGTTATGGTGGTGTAGAGACCTTTAAATCTATTTATTTAATTGATACCTTAGGTACAAGATCTGTAAAAGATTCATTATTTGGAGCAGATACTAGATATAAAAACATGATGAATATTCCTGTTGGAAAGCCTGGATCAAAATTTGAACTTAGAGCTGGTACAATTGAACAAAACGGAATTAAAATTCCAGTATTTGAAGCTAAGGCTCTAAAGGCAATCATTTTAGATGGTGAAGATAAAAACTTAATTGCAAAAGAAAATCAAGTAATTTCAGTTGATGGTGTTAATGGTGATGCCTTAATTGTAGGTTCTATGGAAGAAGTTAATACAAATGGAAACTGGCCAAAAAACTTTTCAAACGAACAGTAATATAGACAAATTACTAAATAAAATATTGTCCATTCAAGTTAGCTTGAATGGACTTTCTTTTTGTATTTTAAATACAGAATCAAATTCACTTACCCATTATAGTAATATTAAGTTTGATAAGGTCCTAAGTCCTAATGATGTGTTGTATCAATTAAAGACTCATCTTAGTACAAATAAAGTGCTGCAGCAAGATTTTGAAAAGGTGCATTTAATACACGAAAATGAACTTTCAACATTAGTACCTAAACCATTATTTAATGAAGATCATTTAGCAGATTATTTAAAGTTTAATAACAAAATATTAAGTAATGATTATATCACTCATGATGAGTTAGCTCAAAATGATATAGTTAATGTTTATGTACCATACGTTAACATCAATAACTTCCTATATGATGCTTATGGCACTTTTGAATTTAATCACTTTTCTACGTTGCTTCTCAATACTATCTTTTTAATTCATAAAGGTAAAAAGGAAACAACTATGTACATCAATATTTCAGAAAATCATTTTGAAATTATTGTTATGAATGGCACCAAACTGATTCTTTACAACACTTTTGAATATCAAACAAAAGAAGACTTTATCTATTATATATTGTTTACGGCCGAGCAATTGGAATTAAATCCTGAAAACTTCCCTTTGGTTCTTGTCGGAAATATTTCTGAAAATGACAATTTATACAACATGGCTTACACCTATATTAGACATGTAAGTATCCATGATACTGAACTTAGTTTTAGTTTAGACTTTGAAAATAGGCAAGCTTTTAAGAGCAATTTCGTGCTTCAACACAGTTTCTAATGCGTATTATATCCGGAGAACATAAAGGGAGAAAAATAATAGCTCCTAAAAAGCTGCCTGTAAGACCTACAACAGATATGGCAAAGGAGTCTCTATTTAATATTCTGAACAACCAATTTTATTTTGATGAAATTTCAGTGCTTGATCTTTTTGCTGGTACTGGTAATGTTAGCTATGAATTTGCTTCACGAGGTACACAACATATTATTAGTGTTGATAAAGACTTTGGATGTGTGAAATTTATTAACGAAACATCAGAAACTCTTAACATGCCAATTCAAGTGATTAAAAGTGATGTGTTTAAGTTTTTAGAATCAACTAACAAAAAATTTTCAGTCATTTTTGCTGACCCTCCCTATGATTTTAATACAGATCTGTTTTCAAAAATTCCAGAACTTGTTTTTAGCAATAATTTGCTTGAAGACGATGGTATTTTAATTGTTGAACATTCAAAACATACAGATTTATCTGAGGTTAAAAATTATTCTCATTCCAAAAGTTATGGTGGCAATATGTTCAGTTTTTTTGAGCATTTTATTGAATAATTATATATTTTTTTAATAAGTCCTTTTTTTTCAGTACTTTAGATTACTCTTTTGAGGCTCTAAATCTTCATGATTAATTAATTTATAAATAGCCTTTTGTTTACCAAGAATCCTATTAGTGTTATTATTTTTAATATTAACTAACACTAAAAACAAATGAGAAAATTATTTTTATTGAGTTTAGCAGTAATTGCATTTACTGCTTGTAAACAAGAACAACATTATTTTGCAGATTCTGCTGAAACAGAAACACTAAAAGCTGGATTATCTTCGTATGAGACAGGAGATTGGGAGGCATGGAAATCTCATTTCGCAGATACTGCCAAAGTATTTGTTAATTCTACCGAAGGAGTATCAGTAGACAATAGATTAACTGATCTAAAGAACATGACTAGTGCTATGTCCTCTTATGGATTTGACCATGAAAACGATTATATGGAAATGGTAATCGACAAAAAAGGTGAAACTTGGGTTTATTATTGGGCAACTCATAAAGGAACATTTGCTGCAACAAACAAAGAATTGTCAATTCCAGTACATTTAGCAGTAAGGTTTGTTGATGGAAAAATTGTTACCGAACATGTCTATTATGATGCAACAGCTATGAATGCTGAATTTGCAGCTATTACTGCAATGGCAGAAGCAGAAAGCGAAATGACTGATGACATTGAAGAATAACGTCTGACATAATTGTAAAAATAAAAAACCCTTTGCATAAAAAGCAAAGGGTTTGTATTATAAAGCAAATCTATAAGCCGAATTCTGTACTCTAAAGAGTCCTTATCATTTATCTACGTTTACTGTTACCAGCAAACTTTAGCTGTCTACCCTCCAACATCGCGCGTGCAACGCTCAAACATTGGTTTACATGACATTGCACCACATAGAGTTTACCTGATTTCACTACAGCTTAACCTGTACATTCTTTCTGTTGCACTTTTCCTAGCCTCACGACTGGTGGCTGTTAACCACTATGTTGCACTATGGTGTTCGGACTTTCCTAACCAAAACAAGTCTGGTTCGATAAGGCGACCTACTTAAAGCAAAAGTACACAAATTGTTAATAACTCAGGTTAAAATAGTGCCTACTAATTCTTAATTTTAAACTGAATTTTTAACTTTGCTATTCTAAGTTTTTTCAATGGAACACTTTGTAGTATCAGCTCGCAAATACAGACCTCAAACCTTTAAGGATGTTGTAGGCCAGCAAGCTATTACAAATACTTTATTAAATGCCATTGAAAACAACCACTTAGCTCAAGCCTTATTATTTACAGGTCCTCGTGGTGTTGGTAAAACAACATGTGCTCGTATTCTTGCCAAAATGATTAATAGTGATGGCAATGAAAAAGAAGATGAAGATTTTGCCTTTAATATTTTTGAACTTGATGCAGCGTCAAATAATTCTGTTGATGATATTAGAAGTTTAACAGATCAAGTTCGCATTCCTCCGCAAGTAGGAAAATACAAAGTATACATCATTGATGAGGTTCACATGTTATCACAATCGGCTTTTAATGCCTTTTTAAAAACCTTAGAAGAGCCACCAAAACACTGTATATTCATTCTTGCAACTACTGAAAAGCATAAGATCATCCCAACAATCTTATCACGTTGCCAAATTTTTGACTTTAAGCGAATAACTGTTAAAGATGCAAAGGAATACTTAAAATACATTGCCGAACAGCAAGACGTAAATGCTGAAGATGATGCCTTACATATTATTGCCCAAAAAGCAGATGGTGCAATGCGTGATGCGTTATCTATTTTTGATAGAGTTGTTAGTTTTTCAGGAAAGGATTTAACGAGGCAAGCTGTTACTGAAAATCTTAATGTACTTGATTATGAAACCTATTTTGAAAGTACAGATTTAATTCTTTCAAATAAAATTCCTGATTTGTTATTACAATTCAACAATACTCTATCTAAAGGGTTTGATGGTCATCATTTCATTTCTGGATTAGCGTCTCACTTTAGAGATTTATTAGTCTGCAAAACACCAGAAACTGTTGAATTACTTGAAGTTGGCGAACAAACTCAAGCAAAATATTTAGAGCAATCAAAACTTGCAACTCAGCAATTTTTGTTTGAAGCCATTAATATTGCAAACGATTGTGACTTAAAATATAAGTCTAGCAAAAACCAACGATTACTTGTTGAGTTGTGCCTTATGCAATTAGCCTCTATCACTTTTGATGGAGAAAAAAAAAAGGGTAAGCACTTTATAATTCCTGCATCTTACTTTAAGAAAAAAGGCATTGCTCCTATTCCAGTTAAAAAACCAGAATTAGCTACAACTACAGATACTCAGGAGATGTTAGTTGTAACTGAACCGCAAATTGACACAGTCAAAGAAGTAGCACCTGAAGCAGAAATTGCCAAAAAATTAGTTGAAGAGCGACCTAAAATCATACTAAATTCCAAACAAAAGACAACCTCTGGACTATCTTTAAGTAGTATCAAAAAGAAGAAAGAACACCTTATCAAACAAATGGAAGTTGTTCTAGATGAAGAAGATTTACCCAAAGATGAGTTTACCGAAGCACAAATGCAGGAAACTTGGGAAGCTTTTGTTGACGATTTAGAACAAAACGGAAAATATAATTTTGCATCGATACTAAGAATTGACACACCAAAGCTCATCGGAACTAACATCCATTTGGAATTTCCAAACTCTACAAACAAGGTCGAAGTTGAACGTCAACAATATGATTTGCTAAGTTTCTTAAGAAAAGAACTAAATAACTACGATATTTCTTTAGAAATCACAATTAATGAAGAAAAAGTGAAGCAATATACTTATACAGCAAAGGAAAAATACGAAAAACTAAAAGAGAAGAACCCAAATTTAGCCTTACTTAAAAAAACTTTTGACTTAGACATATAAATCTAAATAGCATGCTAGGACTAAAACTACCAACTGACCCTCGTTGGGTGAATATCGTAGAAAAAAACATTGAAGACATTTTAACAGATCATGCGTTTTGTGAGCAAAAAGCGGCAAGTACAGCCATATCGTTAATTGTTAGTTTTCCAGAATATACTGAATTAGTTCAAGAAATGGTTGCCTTGGTTAAGGAGGAAATCAGTCATTTTAAAATGGTACATGATAAAATTCTGGAACGTGGTTGGACACTTGGTCGCGACCGTAAAGATGATTATGTACAGCAATTGGTGACTTTTTTTCCAAAAGGTGGAAGCAGAACCACACAGTTAGTTCACAGATTATTGTATGCTGCACTTATTGAAGCCAGAAGCTGTGAGCGTTTCAGATTGCTTTCAGATGAATTAAATGACAAAGAACTCTCTGAATTTTACAGAAAGCTCATGGTTAGCGAAGCAAATCACTACACCATGTTTTTAGGCTTTGCAAGACAATATGGAAACCGAAAAGAAGTAGACGAAAAATGGCAACAACTTCTTGATTTTGAAGCTGAAATCATGAAAAAATTAAGTAAGAAAGAAACCATACATGGTTAAACTATAAAACTTTACTGGAAACCGTTTCAAAGTACAAACTCTTAACAATACCATCGGCAAGTCCAATTTTTGGTACATAAATATGCTTAGCTCTACTCCATTTCATGGCAGATAAATAAATTTGCATTGCCGGAATGATAACATCTGCTCTATCCTGATTTAAATCGAGTTCAGTAATGCGTTCTTCGTAGGTATATGATTTTAAGGTATGGTAGTAGGCGCTTAAATAGAAATACGTCAGAGGTTTACCAATTGCTTTCCCAGAAATTTTAAATATTTTATTGATGTTTCCCCCAGAACCAATGACTTCAATCTTATCGTATTCACTGGTATTAGCTTTTATCCATTGCTCCAACTCCAGCCAATGTTCGTGTTTTACAATATCCTTTAATATTCGGATGGTACCAATCCTAGCAGATTTCGATGCAACAGTTTTTTCATTATGAATAATCGAAAACTCTGTGCTACCTCCACCAACATCTACGTATAAATAAGTTTTATTCGGCTGTATGTAAGCACTTAAATCTGTAGCAGCAATAATAGCTGCTTCTTCTTCACCTTCAATAATGTCAATATCAATATCAGACACCTTCTTTATAAGATCAGCTACCTCTTGTCCATTGTTAGCCTCGCGCATAGCCGAAGTAGCACAAGCTTTATAACGTTCCACACGATGCGTTTGCATTAATAATTTAAAAGCCTGCATAGCATCTTGCATTCTAATAATATTTTCTTCAGAAATGGCTTTGTTCATAAACACATCTTCACCTAAACGGATTGGTACACGAACCAACGAGCTTTTTTTAAAGCGTACAGGTTTACCAGTTTCTTCAATAATATTTGCAATTAAAAGTCTAACAGCATTTGAGCCAATATCTATTGCTGCATATTTTTTAAGGACTAGCATCAATTATTAAAGTTTATAGATTGAAAATACATAAAGAAAAGACTATATCTAATGCTCAAATATAGAAAGTCTTTTAAATAAAATAAGTAAAATATAACTGTAGTTTTTAACAAAAAATTGAAAATGAGGATTTCACTTTCTATTTATTTTTTAAATCTCTTGGTAAGATCATCAATTCGGTTGTTCCTTTCTTAATATCTGCCCATGAATCAATGTCAAAATTAATCATTACCAAACCTGAAGTAGGCAAATTATCAATATACCTATTACCTAATCTATTAACTAAAGACGTAAATGCATAGTTATGACCAAATAACATGACTTTTTGATAACTTTCATCCAATGATTTTATAAAATCTGCCGTTTTGCTACCTTCAAAATCATAAATTGTAGGATTAATCTGTATTTTTTTAGTCGAAATTTCCATTTTGTTGGTGAAAATCATACAAATATCGTGAGCGCGTTTAGCTGGGCTAGTAACCACCAAATCAGGCTGAAAATCAGCTCTTAAGAATGCATCACAAACTAGCTTAGCATCAGAAATACCGCGGCTTTTCAAAGGTCTATGGATATCACTTACAGGATGCTCCCAAGATGATTTACCATGCCTTATTAGTACTAATGTTTTCATATATTATCGTTTAAATGCGAATTTTATCGATAAAATGTTGTTTTTTTCCGTTTTAACGATTATTTTGGCTCTTTAGCATTTATATTTGTAAAGGATGCAACATATAAGTTCTTTTGTATATTAAATTAATGAAGAATGACCCCAAATCTGATTCGAATTAATAATCCACTCGCACATGAAATTTGTGCACTTCCCTCATTTTTGTTAAAATCACTAGTAGATGATATGCTGTATAATTATTTGCGTATAACTAATGGCTTTAATTTTTAAAACAATTTAATTTACGACATTTTTTTCAAATCTAATTGTTTGAAGAAATAAGTTGAAATAAGAATATAAAAATCTATTAATCACACATTACTAATAAAGTATAAGGTTATGAAAACTAATACTATTAATTCTATTTTCACCAGAAATTTTGCGCTAGCACTAATGATTCTCTTTGGAACCATAAGTGCCAATGCACAAATGGATTTGAGAGATTGCGGCTACGGTTGTACGTCAAACGCATTCTCCATTACTGATGTTTTTTTAAGTGCGACAGATGTTCCTGGTACACCATTAACGAATACTAGTTGTGTTACTGGAACAACACAGACGGTTTATATGATAATGACTATTGAAAGTCATAGAAATTCAGATGTATACCATTCTAGATTCTTTGCAGACTTACATGTTGGTAATACTGTTTTGGAAATTAACCAACATATGGGAACATTACAAAGTTCTAATAGTGGCGCGACCAACAAGCTTGTATATGGTCCATTTAATTGGGTTTGTGGTGAAGAATTGACCTTAGAAAACACCTTGGTAGTTTGGAAAACTACCCAAAATAATCCTCCACATCCATTAAACTATGATTGTGATGATTATAATCAAACCCAATGCCAATTTCCAACCGATTTGTTGGTTTCAACACCCCTAGCAGTAGAATTTGAATACACAGCTTGTACAAATGGAAATATCGCTGAAGTACAATTTGTATCAACTACCTCAGGTGGAACAAATCCTTATGCTTATACTTGGAATTATGACGGTGGTACATACATTGGTGGCAGTGCTTCTAGCCCTATTGTTCAATACAATATAAATAATGGCCCTTATAACCCAACTCTTACTGTCACTGATATAAATGGAAATACTAATATTATTCCTTATACTGATCAATTAGTTTTTCCAATTGGAGCAAATCCTGAAATTACAGCTCCAGATGATTATTTTATTGAAGGATGTGATATAGACGAAATTACAGGTTTAGTTTATAGTGAAACTCCTGTTTTCATTACGCTCAATCAACTTGAAAATGCACTTGGAGGTAATGGATCGGCAACTGATGATGATGGAATTGACTCCATTTCTTACGTAGATTCGTCAAGTAGTGTTTGTCCAATTATAGTAACACGTATTTTTACCGTTACTGATTTATGTGGAAATACTTCAAGTGATAACCAAATTATTACTATACAAGATACTACAGCGCCATCTTTTATAGATCCTTTGCCTGCTGATATTACTGAAGAATGCGACAAAGTTAAAAATCCAGAAGATCTCAAGGCTTCAGATAATTGTAGTAATGCAATAGTTACATTTAATGAAGTTAGAACTGATGGTTCTTGCGATTCTGAATACATCCTCGAACGAACTTGGACTGCAACAGACAATTGCGGAAATTCAATTTCGCATACACAAATTATTACTGTTCAAGATACAACTGCACCTACATTCAGTGAAGTACTACCTCAAGATGTAATTGTAGAATGTGGTAAAGTGCCTGCTGATATAAAATTCGCAGCATTCGATAATTGCGATTTAGATGTTAAGGTTGAATTTGAAGAAGTAAGAACAGATGGTTCTTGTGACTCTGAGTACACGCTTATGCGCACTTGGACTGTTACTGACTGCGCTGGTAATTCAACTTCTCATACACAAACTATTACTGTACAAGATACAACAGCACCTACATTCAACGAATCTCTTCCTAGTGATACTGCTGTTGAATGTGATAACGTACCGACTGCTGATAATTTAACAGCTGAGGATAATTGTGATACATCCGTAACTGTTGATTTCAATGAAGTTAGAACCGACGGATCTTGTGACTCTGAGTATACGCTTATGCGAACTTGGACTGTTACTGACTGCGCTGGTAATTCAACTTCTCATACACAAACTATTACTGTACAAGATACAACGGCTCCTACATTCAATGAATCACTTCCTGGTGATGTAACTGTAGAATGTGATGCTGTTGCTGATGCTGTAACTTTAACGGCTTCTGATAAC
>Ga0098073_1000079_pt1 | contig 38062 bp, 44 predicted proteins | sample 31_taG_FD_75060 | JGI IMG/M metagenome (GOLD analysis project Ga0098073, IMG submission 75060) | Marine viral communities from the Gulf of Mexico - 31_GoM_OMZ_CsCl metaG | ecosystem: Environmental > Aquatic > Marine > Oceanic | place: Gulf of Mexico | collected 2015-07-12
AAATGCGACAAACACGATGAAGCTATTTTAATATAGAATGCTAATTCTATGGAAAAGAAAAATTAGCTTCTAGTTGGTTGGTTAGTAAAAACGCCTGATTCTCATCAGGCGTTTTGTTTTATACTACTTTTATGGTTCAAATTTTTTCTTGCCTTTATTTACAAACTTATATCTACAAATAATTAAGTCGTTTGAAGCATTCCAATATTATTTATAAAAAAGAGAATTTTTTAAGTATTCTTATTTTATTATTTCTATTTATTTATTATAAAGCCTCATACTCGGTGTCTGCGCTCACTTTGTACAAGGCCTTTATAAGTGCAAGAAATAGCACTTTTATTTTAAGATGTTGGTTGTTTATTACTAGTATAAACTTTAATAATATGTCATAACAAAGCGACACTAAATTTAGCAGCTACCTAATTAATTTATTATCTCTTACTTCATCATTTTAAACTATTCTTCGTACCAAAAATGTTCTATTATGATAGTAATGTTAGGTAAACTTAAACAAACTTAGTATCGCTTGCTAAGTACAAAATTACTGCTAAATAATTCTACGACCTATGACTAATGTCATTGGATATTATGTTTTAAATGTTTAACTATTTTTGTTTCAAAACAACTCCTAATAAAATTAAATACCAGAGAAAATTGCTGCGATAATGGAATTGTTGAAACTACTATGATAAAAGAAAATTTGGTTAGATATTCAAAACGCCTGATGAGAATCAGGCATTTTGTTTTATATCACTTTTATAATGTAGGTGTTTTTCTTGCCTTTATTAATAATGATGTATCTATCATTAATTAAGTCATCTGAAGTGAGTTGATAGTCTTCAGACACTTTTTCTTTATTCACTGAAATTGAATTCTCTTTCAACGCTCTTCTGGCTTCACCATTTGAGGCTAAGAAATTGGTTTGAGCTGAAAGTGCTGCTATCATGTCTAATCCTTCTGCGAAATCTGACTTAGGTAATTCAGCTTGAGGCACACCTTCAAAAACATCTAAAAAGGTTTTCTCATTAAGTGTTTTAATATCTTGTTTAAAGGTTTTACTAAAAAGAATATTGGATGCTTTTTCAGCATTTTCAAAATCTTCAACCGAATGAACGATTGTGGTTACCTCTTGCGCTAAACGCTTTTGAAGCATTCTTAAATGTGGTGCTTCTTGATGCTCCTTTATTAGGGCTTTAACTTCTTCTTGCGTTAAAAAGGTGAAAATTTTAATGTACTTCTCAGCATCTTCGTCACTACTGTTTAACCAATATTGATAAAACTTATAAGGTGAAGTTCTATTGGCATCTAACCATACATTTCCACCCTCTGATTTTCCAAATTTAGAACCATCAGATTTTGTAATTAATGGACATGTAATCGCAAAACCTTTACCATTTCCGATACGTCTTATCAACTCTGTACCAGTTGTTATATTTCCCCATTGATCGCTTCCTCCCATTTGTATGGTACAATCGTTCTCTTTATATAAATGAAGAAAGTCATACCCTTGAACCAATTGATAAGTAAACTCAGTAAAACTCATACCATCAGTTGACTCTGAAGAAATTCTGTTTTTAACAGAATCTTTTGCCATCATGTAATTTACAGTAATATGCTTACCAACATCACGAATGAAATCTAAGAATGTGAAATCCTTCATCCAGTCATAGTTGTTTACTAAAACCGCATTGTTTTCGGCTTTAGCATCAAAATCTAAAAAGTGTGATAACTGTTTTTTTATGGCTTCTTGATTATGACGAAGTGTTGCCTCATCCAGTAAATTTCGTTCGCTTGATTTTCCAGAAGGATCGCCTATCATTCCAGTTGCTCCACCAACTAATGCATATGGTTTATGTCCACAACGTTGATAATGCGCAAGCAACATAATAGGGACTAAATTTCCAATATGTAAAGAATCTGCTGTAGGATCAAAACCAACATAAGCACTTCGCATTGCTTCTTGTAAATGTTCTTCAGCTCCAGGCATTACATCATGGATCATGTCTCTCCACTTAAGCTCTTCAATAAAATTATTAATCATCACTTCATTAAATTTGAGCAAAGATAATTTTTTAAGTACTGATGTAAAAAGAAAAAACACTAATTTAGTTTTATGATTTTAGTTACAGGAGGAACAGGTCTGGTTGGAAGCCACTTACTTTTTAAGCTCACTCAAAAAGGGCATCCCGTTAGAGCAATTTTTAGAAACGATAAAAAAATTGAAGCTGTAAAGCATGTGTTTTCATATTACACAGAAAACATCGAAGCGTACTTTTCTAAAATTGAATGGGTTGAAGGTGATATTACTGATATTCCAAAACTCACAGAAGCTTTTGATGGTATAACTCATGTATATCATTGTGCTGCTTTTATTTCTTTTGATCCTAGTTATTATCATACTTTAAGACAAATAAACATAGAAGGAACAGCTAATGTTGTCAATTTGTGCATTTCAAATAACATTGAAAAACTTTGCTATGTGAGCTCTATTGCTGCTGTTGGGGGCGAACCTTCAGGTGCTTTGATAACTGAAGAATCGTCTTGGAATAAAGACGATGATCATAGTGTTTATGCCATAACAAAATATGGTGCCGAAATGGAAATTTGGAGAGCTTGCCAAGAAGGCTTAGATGTTGTTATTGTTAATCCAGGGATAATTATTGGCCCAGGATTTTGGCGTTTTGGAAGTGGGAGTTTTTTTAAGCGAATATTTAAAGGTTTAAAGTACTATACCACTGGAACTTCGGGTTATGTTTCTGTTGACGATGTCGTTAGTATTATGACTTTATTAATGGCCGGATCCATAAAAAATGAACGCTATATAGTTATTGCTGAAAATTTATCGTTTCAATCTTTTTTTGCAAAAATATCTAAAGCTTTAAATGTTGAAGCTCCTAAAAAGAAAGCATCGCCATTGTTGTTGCAAATTGCTTGGCGAATAGATTGGTTACGAAGTATAATAAAGGGTAAACACAGACGATTGGTGAGGCACTCTGTAAACTCAATTCAAAGCATCCGTAATTATGACAATGCAAAAATTAAGCGTGATTTAAATTATGAGTTTAATTCTGTCGATTCCGCGATTTCATTAACGAGTCAACATTTTTTATCTGACCTTTAGATTGTGGTCTAGTTTTAATCTCACCTAATTTTAAAGGCATTGAATTATCAATTAATTTTCGATTCTCAGAAATGGAATCTCTCGTTTTTCTTCGCTCTCTATTTATAGAATCTCGTTCTTCATCTTCCTTTTGAACAAGTTCAGTATATTGTTGTTTATCTTTTTCCAGTTTAGTCTTCACCTTTTTATAAATCTCTTCATAAGCATCCACATCAAACGCATAAAACTCGTTACTTTGAGCAAATTGAGCGCTATCTATACCGTGTTTTTCATATACATACTGATCAGGATATACACCTTGCTGTTCCATGAGTTTTCTATTCACCCCCTTTGCTGCACTAACTAAAGACATATCATAAATAATGTCAACCATTTTGTCTTTTTTAATTAAGCCATCAGGTTTTTTTATTCTTTTTTTGCCTTCGCCTCCGCAAGAAACAACGAGTAATATGACAATTATGTATGATAAATACTTCATTATCGGTTAAAAGTTAATCGTTTAGCTGCATTTGCATCATAAAATTTAAAATTTTTATAGACTAAGCTCCCATTAACAAATGTATGTGTTATTCTAGATTTGAAAGAGGTACCTTCAAAAGGTGACCAACCACATTTGTATAAAATATTCTCTTTTTTAACTGTCCAAGGGTTATTTAAATCTACAATGACTAAATCTGCAAAATAACCTTCTTTAATATAGCCTCTTTTTTCAACTTGGAAAAGAATCGCAGGATTATGACACATCTTTTCTACAAGTTTTTCAATTGAAATCTTACCTTGATGATGTGCCTCAAGCATAGCCACTAAGGCATGCTGTACTAGTGGTCCACCAGAAGGTGCTTTTGTATAAACGTTATTTTTTTCTTCTAAAGTATGTGGTGCATGATCTGTGGCAATGACATCTATACGATTATCTAAAAGTGCTTTCCAAAGCGCATCTTTATCCTTCTGAGTTTTTACAGCAGGATTCCACTTAATCAAACTTCCTTTTTTTGGGTAATCTTCATCTGTAAACCAAAGATGATGTACACAGACTTCTGCTGTGATTTTTTTATCTTTTAGCGGTATCTTATTTGTGAACAAGTTCGTTTCTTTACCTGTTGATAAATGAAAAACATGTAATCGTGCTCCTGTTTTTTTTGCAAGTTCAATAGCCTTTGAAGATGATAAATAGCAAGCTTCTTCACTGCGAATTATGGGATGATATTCCATAGGAATGTTATCACCAAACTTTTCAATATGCTCTTTTAAATTCTTTTGAATTGTACCCTCATCTTCACAATGTACTGCAATGAGTAAATCTGTACTACTGAAAATTTTCTCAAGAACCTTTGGATTATCAACAAGCATATCTCCTGTTGATGAACCCAAAAACAACTTTAATGCAGCTACATTCTTGGCATCAACTTTTAAAATTTCGTCTAAATTATCATTGGTGCCACCAAACATAAACGAGTAGTTGGCCCATGAAGTTTTAGCTGCTATATCAAATTTCTCTTCCAGTTTTTCAATAGTTGTGGTTTGCGGATTGGTATTTGGCATTTCAATAAAAGACGTAATGCCTCCAGCAACGGCAGACTTTGATTCAGATTCTATATCAGCTTTATGTGTTAATCCAGGTTCTCTAAAATGCACTTGATCATCAATAACACCTGGAAGCACATAATTATCTTCGGCGTCAAAGACATGAACATCTGAGGATTTTGCACTAATTGATGGTGCTACTTCTTTTATGAAATTGTTTTCAATAAGAATATCACCACTGAATATTTTGCCTTCATTCACAATTCTGGCGTTTTTTATAAGTGTTACTTTGTTTTGCATATTATCGTTTAGAAAATAAACTTTTAAATTTCATACTAATCACTCCAAAAATGGCTTCAGAAATAATGCCTCCACTTAATTTTGATTCTCCTTTTGTTCGGTCGGTAAAAATAACTGGAACTTCAACAATTTTAAAACGTTTTAAAAAAGCCTTAAATTTCATTTCAATCTGAAAGGCATAACCAACAAACTTCACATTATCTAAGTCCAACACCTCTAATACGTTTCGTTTATAACAAACAAATCCTGCAGTTGTATCACGAATACGCATTCCTGTGATTATGCGCACATATATTGATGCCATGTATGATAAAATGACTCTGCCTAAAGGCCAATTGACCACATTAACCCCTTTAATATAGCGAGAGCCAATAGCAACATCAGCTCCATCATTTGCACAAGCTTCATACAAGCGGATTAAATCTTTGGGATTATGTGAAAAATCAGCATCCATTTCAAAAATATAATCATAACCTTTTTCAAGACACCATTTAAAACCATGAATATAGGCTGTGCCAAGTCCTGATTTTTCTTTCCTGATTTCCAAAAATAATTGATCTGGAAATTCACTCTGCAATTCTTTTACTTTATAGGCTGTTAAATCTGGTGAATTGTCATCTACTACTAGAATATCAAATGCTTTGTCTTGATTAAACACAGCGCGAATAATAACGTCGATATTTTCTATTTCATTATAAGTAGGTATAATGACAACAGCATCCTTCATTAAAAAATAATTTTAGCAAAAGTAAGGTATTTACAGGATTAATTTTATGAAGTTAACTTGACTTTTTGATTTTATTTAAAATTGAAATCATCTATTTGAATTCTGTAGATATTTCTTCATAATTTAGCAACATGATGAGAGAAGTCATATCTAACGAATTGTTTACCATTTTAATAGTTCTAGGCTTATGTATTTTGGCATTTGCCAAGTATGCTTTTTCCAATAGGTTTAATGATTATTTATGGGTTATTGGTAATTCTAAATATTTGAAAATTTACGCTAGAGAGCAAAAATTTATTGACCAATTTGATTCCTTATTGTTTGCTAATTTAATTATCTCTTTAAGCATTTTCAGTTTTGTTGGCTACAATACATTTGTTGATTCTTTACCGTTTGATTTAACAACTTTCATAAAGCTTTTTGTTGGAATTGGAGCAATCATCCTTATTAAAATACTATTGGAACGACTTATTGGTAGTTTATTTGATATTGATGAACTCATAGATTCTTATATTTTCCAAAAAACGAATTACAAAAATTATATTGGCCTTTTTCTTTTACCAATCAACATTATTTTAATTTATGCAATCCAACCTACAGCAACTATAATGTATGTTGTGATAGCTTTTATTATCCTTATAAATTTAATAGGGTTTATTACTTCGTTCAAAACTCATCAAAAAACAATTTTAAACAACTTATTTTATTTTATTTTGTATCTTTGCGCACTTGAAATTGCACCTTATATAATATTATATAAGTTATTTATTACTAACTAGTATTGAGCAAAACTACGAGTCGCGTATGAAAGTGAAAACCATTTTAGTTTCTCAACCTGAGCCTAAGGTAGAAAATTCTCCATATTTTGAATTGCAAGAAAAACAAAAAGTAAAAATTGATTTTAGACCTTTTATTCATGTTGAAGGTGTATCTGCAAAAGAAATTAGGATGGAGAAAGTTGATTTAAACAACTATTCAGCCATTATTCTTACTAGTAGAAATGCCGTTGATCATTTTTTTAGAGTTGCTGACGAAATGCGATTTAAGGTGCCTGATACAATGAAATATTTTTGTCAATCTGAAGCAGTTGCTTATTATTTACAAAAATATGTAGTGTATAGAAAAAGAAAAATCTATGTCGGAAAACGCACATTTGCCGAATTGTCTCCTTTAATCAAAAAGTATAAAGACGAATCATTCTTACTTCCTGCAACTGATAAGTTAAAACCTGAAGTACCAGAGATTTTAGATCAATTAGGTGTAAAGTGGAAAAAGTCTACCTTTTACAAAACTGTAATTAGTGATTTATCTGATTTAGAAAATGTTTTTTATGACATCCTAGTGTTTTTTAGCCCTTCTGGAATTGATTCGTTATTTCACAACTTTCCAGATTTTAAACAAAACAACACGCGTATTGCCGTTTTTGGTAATACAACCATAAAAGCTGTTGAAGAAAAAGGATTAAGAGTAGATATTGCTGCTCCAACACCTGAAACACCATCAATGACAATGGCTTTGGAAAAATACATAGAAAATGTAAATAAAAAATAAATCGTAATACGATTAAACAAAAAAGGCGAAGATTTTATCTTCGCCTTTTTTGTTATTAAATATCTTAGTTAAGATTTTACATTTGGTGCTCCAGCTAAAATTTCTTCATTTGCATAATCTTCAAATTTTTTGAAGTTTTCTCTAAACGAATCTGATAATTTATAAGCAGTTTTATAGTAATCCTCGTCATTATTCCAAGTTTGCCTTGAACTTAACACCTCACTTGGTACTCCTGGACAAGATCTTGGTTGTAATAATCCAAAAACTGAATGTGTTCTATAAGTTTCAGGAGTAACTTTATCTAAATGTCCATTAAGAGCAGCGGTAATCATGGCTCTAGTGTACTTCAGTTTAATTCTGCTTCCTACTCCGTAAGGTCCACCAGTCCATCCAGTATTAATTAACCAAACATTGACTCCAGCATCTTTCATTTTTTTACTTAACATCTCGGCGTATTTCGTTGGATGCAAAGGCATAAATGGTGCTCCAAAACAAGCTGAAAAACTTGGTAATGGCTCATCAATTCCAGCTTCAGTACCAGCTACCTTTGCTGTATATCCGGAAATAAAATGATAGGCTGCTTGACCAGGAGTCAACTTTGAAATTGGAGGTAAAACCCCAAATGCATCAGCTGTTAAAAAGAAAATGTTTTTAGGATTCTTTCCTATTGATGGTGTTTGAATATTATCAATATGATAAATCGGGTAGCTTACTCTTGTGTTTTGAGTTATTGATGTGTCTTGATAATCGACGTTACCGTTTTCATCCATAATCACATTTTCAAGTATGGCTCCTTTTTTAATGGCATGATAAATCTCTGGTTCTTGTTCTTCAGATAAATTAATCACTTTAGCATAACATCCTCCCTCAAAATTAAATACAGTATTTTCACTTGTCCAACCATGTTCATCATCACCAATTAAACTTCTGTCTGGATCTGTTGATAAAGTCGTTTTCCCAGTTCCAGAAAGGCCAAAGAAAATTGCTGTATCGCCATCTTTACCAACATTTGCACTACAGTGCATTGGCAATGTATTTTTAAAAACTGGAAGTATAAAATTGAGGGCTGAAAAAATCCCCTTTTTAATTTCTCCTGTATAGCCAGTTCCACCAATAAGAGCAATTTTTCTAGTGAAATCTAAAATCGCAAAATTATGCTGACGTGTACCATCAACTTCTGGATCTGCCATAAAACCTGGAGCATTTACAATGAGCCATTCTGGATCAAAGTTTTTCAAATCATCCTCATCGGGTCTTAAAAACATATTGTAAGCAAACATGTTGCTCCAAGGGTATTCATTAATAACACGAATATTTGTTTTATAATTAACATCTGCACAAGCATAACTATCTCTTACAAACACTTCTTTTTCAGACAAATAAGCTGTTACTTTATTATAAAGTGATTCAAATTTATCACTATCATAAGGAATATTAATATTTCCCCACCAAACACGATCTTTAGTAATATCGTCTTTCACAATAAAACGATCTTTAGGCGAACGACCTGTAAATTCTCCTGTATTTACAGCAAGAGCTCCTGAGGACGCCTCTAAACCTTGATTGTTTGAAATTGTTTTGTCGTGAAGTTGATTTGGAGATAATTGATAATTAACCTTTGCGTTCTTAATTCCGTATGGTTCTAACGAAATCGTTTTCGTGCTTTGGGTGTTATCCACCATAATTTTTCTGTGTTGTTTATAGTGCAAAAATATAAATTTTATTAGAAACCTTATTTAAAAAACCAACATTATTCATCTTTTAACTTTAAAAATCCGAGCAACATAATTAACCAAGAACAGATGAGTAATATACCTCCTATTGGAGTTATAAATCCAATACTTTTAAAGTTAAATCCAGTTAGTTCATTAGTTGAAAGACCATAAATGGAGCCTGAAAACAATATCACTCCAATTAATATTAAAATAAATATCCAATACTTTGATTTGGAAGATATTTTTGATGAATTGCCAACAAACAAGAGCAATAAAGCATGATACATTTGGTAACGAACACCAACCTGAAATGTCTCAATGGCATCTTTGGTAACTAATTTTTCTAAACCATGAGAAGCAAAAGCACCCAACACTATAGAGATAATACCTAAAACACTTCCTGTAATTAGTAGTTTCTTGTTCATATTAATATCTGATTTATGTTTTTATAACACCCACAATTTAGTACTTTCGTAACATTAACTAATCAAAATTACGCAACAAAACTGACTATGCGAAACATATTAATTATAGGTGCTGGAAAATCATCATCTTACTTAATAAAATACTTTTTAGATAAAGCTGAAGCTGAAGATTTACACATCACAATTGGTGATATCAACATAAAAAATGCTAAGAAACTTATTGGAGATCATGATCATGCCAATGCGATTCAGCTGGATGTATTTGATAAAGAATCCCGAAGTAATGCTATTAAAGTTGCAGACATTGTAGTCTCCATGTTGCCTGCAAGATATCACATTGAGGTAGCTAAAGACTGTGTCACGTATAGCACTCATATGGTTACTGCGTCATATGTAAGCCCTGAAATGCAAGCCCTAGATGCATCCGCAAAAAATAAAGGCCTCGTATTTATGAATGAGATCGGTGTTGACCCAGGGATTGATCACATGAGCGCCATGCAAGTTTTAGATGGTATTAGAGCTAAAGGTGGTGAAATTATCTTGTTTGAATCATTTACTGGAGGCTTAGTAGCTCCTGAGAGTGATAACAATTTATGGAACTACAAATTTACTTGGAATCCAAGAAATGTCGTTGTAGCTGGACAAGGTAGTGCTGCAAAATTTATTCAAGAAGGAGCTTACAAATACATTCCTTACAACAGACTTTTTAGACGAACAGAATTTTTAGACATAGAAGGTTATGGGCGATTTGAAGCCTATGCCAATAGAGATTCGTTAAAATATCAAAGTGTTTATGGTCTAGATGATATTAGAACGCTTTATAGAGGGACGATGAGACGAGTTGGATTTAGCCGTGCTTGGAATATATTTGTACAACTAGGTATGACAGATGATAGCTACACTATTGATGATAGTGAAAACATGAGCTATCGTGATTTTGTCAATGCATTTTTGCCTTATAGTCCAACTGATTCGGTTGAACTAAAATTTAGACATGCTTTAAAAATAGATCAAGATGATATTGTTTGGGATAAACTTGAAGAACTCGACATTTTTAATCCTAAAAAAATGGTAGATCTTGTTAGAGCCACACCAGCTGAAATACTACAAAAAATCTTGATGGATAGCTGGACGCTTGATGAAACTGACAAAGATATGATCGTGATGTATCACAAATTCGGCTATGTTTTAAAAGGAGAAAAACATCAAATTGACTCCACTATGGTAGTTATTGGTGAAGACCAAACTTATACTGCTATGTCTAAAACGGTCGGCTTGCCAGTTGCTATGGCCACCTTGGCTATTTTAAATGGAAAAATAAAAACTCCTGGCGTACAAATACCAATAGCAAAAGAAGTATACGAACCTATTTTAAAAGAGTTGAAAGAGTTTGGAATTGGGTTTCAAGAAAAAGAAGTGCCTTATCATGGGTATAATCCTCTGAATATTTAAAAAATAGAACTTAACTAATGAAAGTAATTAACCAAAATGTTCAGATAGATGGTATCGATAAAAAGATACTTCGTGCCTTAATGGAAGATGCCAGAACACCTGTGTTGGAGATTGCTAGACAAGTTGGAATCTCTGGAGCTGCCATACACCAACGCTTAAGAAAACTCGAGAAATCAGGTTTATTGTCAGGTTCAAAATTTGTAATCAATCCTAAAGTTTTAGGATACACAACCATGGCATTTGTTGGTATATTTTTAGACAAAGCCATGAACAATCCTGACGCTGTAAGGCAACTTAAAAAAATTCCCGAAGTTTTAGAATGTCACTATACAACTGGTAATTGGAGTATTTTGGTAAAGATTTTATGTAAGGATAACGAACATTTAATGCACGTTTTAAATAAGGACATTCAAACCATTTCTGGAGTTTCTAGAACGGAAACCTTTATCTCTTTAGATCAGCAAATTGATAGACAAATTAAGATTTAAAAAAAGCCTCTGAAATTCAGAGGCATAATCCAATAATTTTTTCTAACTAATCACATGATGCTCCAAATTCTTCATAGGCAGCAATAATTTGTTCGAAGGTAGCTCCATTTAAATCTTCCGTTTCTTCTTCACCATTAAATGTAATAGTAAATGTACCGTTTCCATTATCACAAATTTCAGACGTTATAATCTCACCGGCAAATTCTTGATTACAAGTCTGACATTCTTTTGATGAACCATCATCATCATTACCACCACAAGCATTAAATACCAAAGTCATTATTAAAAATGGTCCTAAAATAAATTTATTCATATATAAGTTTTAAATTTATACAAGGAACACTTTAATTCATGAACAACCTAATTATTTCGGCTATTAGTTAATCTCGTCCACCAAAAACTTGAAGTGCCCAATATAATAATGATGCTAAAGCACCAATTGCAGCAACCAAATACGTTCTTGCAGCCCATTTAAGCGCATCTTCTGAACCTTTATATTCTTCAGGTGTTACCATGTTTTTTGCTTTTAACCAAGCTAATGCTCTATTACTAGCATCATACTCAACAGGTAGTGTAATGAAACTAAATAAGGTTGCGAAGCCCATAAACGCGACTCCTGCAACTGCAACCCACCATCCAAGACCTAAACCTGCTGCTCCTCCTAAGACCAAGCCTCCAATAATTAACCATTGAGACATGCCAGAAGTCACACTAACCACTGGGACAAGTTGTGAACGCATTTGCAACCAGCTATAAGCAGTAGCATGTTGCACAGCGTGTCCACATTCGTGAGCTGCAACAGCTGCTGCTGCTGCATTACGCTGATTGTAAACCGCTTCACTCAAGTTAACCGTTTTGTTCTTTGGGTTATAATGGTCTGTTAATTGTCCTGGCGTTGAGATCACCTCAACATCATAAATACCATTATCAGCCAACATTTTTTCCGCAATTTCTCTACCACTCATACCATTCCGTAATTGTACTTTAGAGTAGTGTGCAAATTTTCTTTTTAATTGATTACTTACTAACCAACTTACCAGAGCAATCGCTCCAATTAATATATAATATCCAAACATTTGTTTTTAATTTTAATAATGTAAATGTAATATATATCAATCAAATAATGAGCCAAATTTTAGTTAAGAAATTTTGTCAGTTTTTTGATATTTCAACTTAAAATAAACAAGTAGAAACGCTGAAACTATAGTAATAGCATTGGCAAGAATCATTGATAAACTTTCAATATAAATACCATAAACAAACCAAAGTACGATTCCAATAAAAAACAATAATAACATTGGCAGTGATAACCCTGACACATCTTTTGTTTTCCATGTTCTATAAACTTGAGGAAGAAACGCCGCTGTGGTTAAGACTGCAGCTATTAAGCCAATGACCTCTATATTATCGATGCTATCCAACAATGTTTACAATTTTACCAGGAACAATAATGACTTTTTTAGGCTCACGACCTTGCAACTGCTCTTTGGTTTTTTCATGAGCCATAACAGCAGCTTCAATGTCATCTTTACTTAAATCTAAAGGCAGTTCCATAGTGAAACGCATTTTACCATTAAATGAAATTGGGTAGTTTTTTGTGCTTTCTACTAAATGGCTATTATCAAATTTTGGAAAATCAGCTGTTGCGATAGACTGACTATGACCTAATTGACTCCATAATTCCTCAGCAATATGTGGCGCATAAGGTGAAATTAACACCAATAAAGGCTCTAAAATGTTTCTGCTTGTACACTTTTGAGCAGTGAGTTCATTACATGCTATCATAAAGGTAGAGACTGATGTATTGAACGAAAAATTGTCGATATCTTCTTCTACTTTTTTAATGGTCTTATGAAGCGTCTTTAAGCTGTCTTTGGTTGGTGCAGCATCAGTGACTTTAAACCCATTGTCGTCAAAATACAACTTCCATAATTTTTTAAGAAAACCATGCACTCCTGTAATTCCAGCAGTATTCCAAGGTTTGTATTGCTCTAAAGGTCCAAGAAACATTTCGTACAAGCGTAAACTGTCTGCGCCATAATCAATACAAATTTGGTCAGGATTAACCACGTTGTATTTGGATTTAGACATTTTTTCGACGTCTCTTTTTACTTTGAAAGTACCATCGTCTTCTGTGATAAACTCAGCATCTTTAAATTCTTCACGCCAATTTTTAAAAGCTTCCATATCTAACTCATCTGAAGCATTAACAAATGATACATCTGCATGAATAGGTTGAATTTCATTTCCTTCAATTAATCCTTTAGATAAAAACTTATTTTCACCTTGAATCCTATATATAAAAGCACTTGTTCCCAAAATCATCCCTTGATTAATCAGTTTTTTAGCAAACTCATCATGAGGTACTAATCCTAAATCGAACATGAACTTTTGCCAAAAACGTGAGTACAGTAAATGTCCTGTCGCATGTTCGCTTCCACCTATATATAAATCTACTTGTTGCCAATAGTTAACCGCGTCTTGAGAAAAAATCTCATCCTCATTATGAGGATCCATATAACGATTAAAATACTGTGAGCTTCCAGCCCAACCAGGCATGGTATTGAGTTCAAGAGGGAAAATGGTTTTGTTATCAATGAGGTCATTAGAAACAACTTCATTTTTTGTAGTATCCCAAGCCCAAACCGTTGCGTTTCCTAAAGGTGGTTCGCCAGTTTCAGTGGGTAAATATTTTTCTACTTCAGGCAAAGTTATAGGTAAATGTATAGCGTCAATCATTTGTGGCATTCCATTGACGTAATACACTGGAAATGGTTCGCCCCAATAACGCTGACGAGAAAACACAGCATCACGTAATCTGTAGTTGGTTTTCCCTTTACCTTGACCTAGTTTTTCTAATTCATAAATGGCTGTTTTAACCGCTTTTTTATACGTCAACCCATTTAAAAAATCACTATTAGCAATAATGGTGTTGTCTTTATCTGCAAAGGCTTCTTCAGAAATATCGACACCTTCAAAAATATTAGGAATAGGAATATTAAAGTGTTTTGCAAAATCATAATCACGTTGGTCACCACAAGGCACAGACATGACTGCTCCTGTTCCGTAACCAGCTAAGACGTAATCGCCAATCCAGATTGGAATTGGTTGTTTGCTAAAAGGATGTTCAGCATAAGCTCCTGTAAACGCGCCAGAAATGGTTTTTACATCTGCCATTCTATCGCGTTCACTGCGTTTCGCAGTCGCCTCGATATAAGCCTCAACCTCAGCTTTTTGTTCTGGTGTTGTGATTTTAGCAACCAACTCGTGTTCTGGAGCTAAGGTCATGAAGGACACTCCAAAAATAGTATCAGGACGTGTTGTGAACACGTCTATCTTTGCATCTTGGTCTTTTACATTGAAAGTCACAGAAGCACCAACCGATTTTCCAATCCAGTTGCGCTGAATTTCTTTTAGAGGTTCTGGCCAATTGATGGTATCTAAGCCTTGAAGTAAGCGTTCTGCGTAAGCCGAAATTCGCATGCTCCATTGTGTCATTTTTTTACGAACAACGGGATGTCCACCACGTTCAGACACGCCATTGACAATTTCATCATTGGCTAAGACTGTTCCTAAAGCAGGACACCAATTCACTTCGGTTTCGGCTAAATAGGTGAGTCTGTATTTTAATAAAATTTCTTGTTGTTGTTCTGATGAAAAGTTGCTCCATTCATCTGCTGTAAATACTTCAATATCTTCATCACATTCAGCATTGACATGTGCGTTTCCTTCAGCTTCAAAAATTTTAATCAGTTCTGAAATATTTTCAGCTTTATCAACATCATTATTGTACCACGAATTAAACAGTTGAATGAAAATCCATTGGGTCCATTTGTAATAACTAGGATCAGAGGTTATGACCTCTCGTGACCAATCAAACGAAAAACCGATTTGGTCCAATTGACGACGATAGGTTTTTATATTATCTTCAGTAGTAATTGCAGGATGTTGACCAGTTTGAATGGCATACTGTTCTGCAGGCAACCCAAAGCTGTCATAACCTTGAGGATGCAACACATTAAACCCCTTATGACGTTTGTAACGTGCATAAATATCACTAGCAATATAGCCTAATGGATGCCCAACATGCAAACCTGCACCTGAAGGATAAGGAAACATGTCTAACACATAATATTTTGGTTTTTCAGACTTGTTTTCCGCTTTAAAGGTTTGGTTGTCTGCCCAATATTTTTGCCATTTGGCTTCTATCTCGTTGAAATGGTATTTCATCGTATTGCTTTCGGTAATTAAAAGCGCAAATTTACGGTTAATAAAGAAAACAGTAAAGTGTTTGCATCTAATAAATTAATAGACTCAAACTATTAAACGATTTTCAACTATTTTTTAAAAGGCAATTTGTATTTTCACAGCAAAATAAACCAACTTACATATTGCTAACCAATACTCATAAAGCACATTTAGCACTTCTTGGAGCCAATGTTATTTACGGTGCTAATTATCTTATCGCAAAAGGTATCATGCCAGATAAAATTGGGCCTTCGGCTTTTGTATTTTTAAGGATTGTTGGTGCTGGCATTTTGTTTTGGATTATCAAATCTTTTATTAAAGAAAAAATCGAGAAGAAAGATTTTTTAAGATTGGTGCTTTGTGGAATTTTAGGAGTAACAACGAATCAATTACTATTTTTTCATGGGTTGAATTTAACGTCGCCAATTGACGCTTCCATAATAATAACTTCAATTCCTGTGATGGTTTTGATATTTAGTGCTTTCCTTCTAAAAGAAAAAATAACCACAAATAAACTTGTGGGAATAACCATTGGTGGAATTGGAGCTGTCTTGTTGATTTGGTATGGCAAAAACGCTGCGGGAACCAGCTCTACCTTAGGAAATTTATTGGTATTTTTCAATGCATGTTCGTACTCTTTATATTTGGTCATTGTAAAACCAATGATGAATAAATACAACGCCTTGAACGTGATTAGTTGGGTGTTTTTATTTGGCTTCATATTTATGTTTCCATTTGGAATAGGGGATTTTTTAGCAACTGATTTTTCTGATTTTGATTTAAACACCTATTTAGCCGTTGGGTTTGTGGTATTGTTCACAACATTTTTTGCCTATTTATTCAACATTTACGCGCTCAATTATGTTGCGCCATCTGTTAACGGCAGTTATGTGTATTTGCAACCAGCTGTAAGTTTTATTATGGTAAGTATTTATGCCTATGTATTGATGCATGAAGAATATGCTCAAGACATTAATCTCATTAAAATATTGAGTTGTTTGCTTGTGATTTCTGGAGTGTATTTAATTAGTAAAAAACCTAAAAGTAAACTAGCTTAGTCCTCTAGCTTTCTTTTCTTGAGGCCATAAACAATGATAGGTAAAACTATTGGCAGGTGTTGTAATGTGCAATTCTTTGCCTTGTCTTACAATATAGCCATTAAAATTATCCAACTCACTAGGTCGACCGTCCATAATATCACGTTGCATGGAGGCTGTAGTTTTGGCATTTAAATTGTCAACAATTTTAAGAATCATTTCAATGTCATCATTGGTTAATGCAATTCCTTTTGCATTGGCTACAGCAACAATCTCGTTAGCTGTTTGGTACATAATTTGCCTGATGTGCTCGTCATCTCTCATAGCTCCAAACTCTACTCTTGTTAAGGCTCCAATGCCACTAACAGTTGCTATGAATAGAAATTTTTTCCAGATATCTAAATGAATATCTTCCGAAACTTTATTTTTTATTCCTGCATTATCAAATAGCATTGACAAATTTTGTACACGTTTTGAATTTTCATTATCGTATTCACCAAAAACAATCTCAGGATCAAAGGCAAAATGATCAATAATACCTGGAGATTCTACGCGACTGACTATTTTACATAAACCTGCCAAAACATTTTCATGAGGTAGTACAGCCTTTAATTTATCTGCATTATCAGCGCCATTTTGTAATGGTAAAACCATTGTATGTTCTCTAATAATTGGTTTCAACTGCACAGCAACATCTTCAACTTGCCAAGATTTTACTCCTAAAATGACTAAATCTGGGTTTTTAATATTAGTAACATCATCTGTCACCTTTGGATGAACTTTAAAATCACCTTGAATACTTTTTATAAGTAATCCGTTACTTTTTATCGCCTGCAAGTGTTTGCCTCGCGCAATAAAAGTTACATCATTACCCGCTTGAGCCAGCTTTCCACCAAAATATCCACCAACTCCACCAGCGCCAAATACAACAATGTTCATATGTTTGAGTTATTAATTACAGTTTCAACCAAATTTAATCGAATTAAATGAATAAAACGAATTTCAATTTGACAGATACCCATATTCATGGGAATGACAATTATTAATGATATCAAAAGACTTTTATCTTTTAAAGTTTCTTTTGAGATACTTTATTATTTTTACACCATCAACTAAAACAAGCTATGAGCTCATCTTTTGAAAAGCATCAAAAACGCAGACTAATATCTTCTTATTTTTCAGTGGTTTTAAGTATTGCATTGGTCTTATTTTTAATAGGATTGTTAGGAATGCTCGTATTGAATGCCAAAACCATTTCAGATAATTTCAAAGAACGTGTTGTCATGACCATTTACCTAAATGACAATGCAAAAGAAGTTGAAATAAACCAATTACAAAAAAGCTTGATGCTTGCTAAATATGTAAAAGAAACAAAATATGTCTCTAAAGAAGACGCTGCTGCTTTTATGCAAAACGAATATGGTGAAGACTTTTTGGATGATGTAGGTTACAATCCTTTACAGAACTCCATTGATGTAAATTTAAAAGCAGACTATGTGACTGAGCAACGCTTGGATAGTATCTCTGAAGCCACAATGACCAAAAAATTTGTTGCCGAAGTTCGTTATGATAAAGATTTGGTATCTATGATGAATAACAACGTAAAGCGTATTAGTCTTTGGGTATTAATCATTAGCGGCATCTTTACAATCATTGCTGTTTTACTTATTAATAGTTCTATCAGACTGTCTGTTTACTCTAAGCGTTTTACTATAAAAACGATGCAAATGGTTGGTGCTACAAAACAATTTATTAGACGACCTTTCATCTGGAAAAGCATTAAACTTGGAATTATAGGAGCCATTTTAGCACTCATTGGCATGGCAGTCGTTTTGTATTATGTAGATAAAACTTTTGCTGAACTACAATTGTTAAGCAAACCAATAATGATAGGTGGATTGTTTTTAGGTGTCTTTGTGCTTGGTGTTGTCATAACTTGGATAAGTACTTATATAGCGACACAACGTTTCTTGAATTTAAAAACAGATCAGTTGTATTATTAATTGTAAAAAAATCTGAATTGAAACGCATCTTACTTATTCTTATCATAGCTCTTCTTTTTTCAGGTTTTGTGGTGTTTAAATCCTGTGTGATTACCAATCCACAACCTGAAAATTGTGAAATAGTAGGTGTCACAATTAAGAAAATTACTGAAGGACCTTCCTATGATATTGTATTTCATGATGATGGTACCGATTATTATTATATTAATCGTGGTCTACAACAAGGGTTAAATTTAGATTCCCTTAACGCTAAAGTTTTAAATAAAACCGTTACTTTGCACTTACCAAAACTGTTGTTTGGCACAGCTGAGCATATATCGCAAATGACACTTGGTGCTGAGATTATATTTACTGAATTCAATTAACATGGGAGAACAAAAACGTAAAGTAAACGCAAATGGCAATTTTATCTTTGGTAAAAAGAACTACAAATGGATGTTTATTGGTTTAGGTTTTATCGCTCTTGGCTTTATTTTAATGTCTGGAGGAGGAAGTGACGATCCAAATGTTTTTAATCCTGAGATTTTTAATTGGAGACGTATTCGATTAGCACCAACCTTAGTACTTATTGGTTTTGGAATTCAGATTTATGCTATTTTATTAAATCCTGATAAGGAAAATTCTGAAAAATAAAATTCTCAATTGCTTTTTTGATACATTTGCCACATGGAAATAATTGACGCCATTATTCTGGGCATTGTACAAGGTCTTACAGAGTTTCTTCCTGTATCTTCAAGTGGTCATTTAGAACTTGGAAAAGCCATTCTTGGTGATAATTCAATACCTGAAGAAAGTTTACTATTTACAGTTGTACTGCACTTTGCTACAGCAATCAGTACAATGGTTGTTTTTAGAAAAGATATTTGGGACATCATCAAAGGTGTTCTAAAATTTCAATGGAATGAAGACATGCAATTTTTATTAAAAATTGTTATCTCCATGTTTCCAGCTATCATTGTTGGCTTGTTTTTTGAAAAACAATTAGAGCAACTTTTTAACGGTAATATTATGCTGGTTGGCTTCATGCTAATTATAACTGCACTATTACTCTACTTGGCAGATAAAGCAAAAAACACAAGTAAAAAAGTATCATTTTCTAATGCCTTGGTTATTGGGTTATCTCAAGCCATTGCCATGTTGCCAGGAATTTCACGTTCTGGCGCAACAATCTCAACATCTGTACTTTTAGGAAATGACAAAACCAAAGCAGCTCGATTTTCATTTTTAATGGTTGTTCCCTTAATATTTGGCAAAATTGCTAAAGATGTTTTAAGTGGAGATCTTAGCTATGAAATTACAAACTTCTCACTACTTTCAGTTGGATTTTTAGCTGCATTTATTTCAGGTTTATTTGCTTGCACATGGATGATAAAATTAGTTAAAAGTAGCAAGCTTAGTTACTTTGCGATTTATTGCATAGTTGTAGGTTTTATTGCCATTACTTATGCTTTAATAAACTAATGAAAACTGCTGAAGACTACCAATCAGGACAAGTAATACTTATAGATAAGCCATTAGAATGGACATCTTTTCAGGTGGTAAACAAACTGCGTTGGGAAATACGTCAAGCCTTCAAAATAAAAAAAATAAAAGTTGGTCATGCAGGAACTTTAGATCCTTTAGCAACAGGGTTACTTGTTATTTGTACAGGTAAAATGACCAAGCAGATCGATACTTTTCAGGGTCAAATAAAAGAATACACAGGAACCTTTGTTTTAGGAAGCACAACACCTTCATATGATTTAGAAACAGAAATTGACGAAACATTTTCAACAAAACATATTACAAAGGAGCTAGTTTCTAAAACCACCAAACAATTTTTAGGTGATATTGAACAGTTTCCGCCAATTTTTTCAGCTATTAAAAAAGGTGGCAAACGCCTGTATGAATTTGCTAGAGCTGGGGAAAGTGTTGAAATAAAACCACGTAAAATTAGTATTAGAGAATTTGAAATAACCAGATTCGAAAATAATAAAGTCGATTTTAGAGTAGTTTGCAGCAAGGGTACTTATATACGATCGTTGGCTAACGATTTTGGGAAAGCCCTAAACTCAGGAGCTCATTTATCTGAATTACGACGCACAAAAATTGGCAATTTTATAGTTGAAAATGCACAAACAGTAGAAGAATTCATAGCCAAATTAACTTCATCATAATTTTAATTTAATGACTTGATATTAAATGAAAAAAATTCTTTGCCTAATAAGTATTTTAATCCCGTATCTTGCCTTTACTCAAGACAGTATAAAAAGTAATGGTCTATTTTATAAAGCTTCGTTGGGTATAACTTTTACTGTAAATGAAAATTATACAATAACCGAGGAAGATGATGAATCCTTTTTAAATCCAAGTGCTTTTTTAGTTAACAACACCATTGGATATCAGTTTGATAATAGGTCCTTAATTGGTTTAAACTTAGAGTATAATTATCATTCTAGACAAGACCTACATTTTATGCCATTGCACCTGAGTTTTCAATACAATTTATTTGATTTTGATGATGAATTATTCATTAGAGGTGGTTATGGAACACTTTTAGGTATTGGAAAATCCTTTGAAAAAGGAACGCTTTACAAACTTGGAACAGGTGTAAGAATATATGATGATAATTTTAAAAATTCATGGCTTATTGGCTTTGATTTTAGTAGGAAGCGCTTTGGATACAAACAAACTGAAAAGCTTTCAAGTGTATCTCTTTTTCTTGAGTATATGGTATTTTAAACTTTTTTCAATACTTTAACGTATATATAACGCACCAAACTAAATAATTACGTTATTAAATTAATGCCTACTGCAAACACATACAAAGCTATGATAGCTACAACTTTAGTGTCAACTGTTGTAGTGTTTTTAGCGTTTACACTTCATTTAAAAAAGCAATCGAAATTAATTTCAGAAACCTATTATGAAATGGAACCTGAGACCATTGAAGAAGAAGAAAAAGAAGAGTTACAGGAAATACTAGAGAGCTTAGATAATTTATTAAATACACCAAGTACTAACCAAGCATATAATGAAAATAATAATGAGTTGGACAAGGCTTTTGAAGAGCAGTTAGAAGACATACGAAACCGAAACAATAATGAAACTGTCTCTCAGGAAACTGAATCAAATGATGAATCTTCTTCATCAGGCGCTAGCACAAATGAAGAAGAAGTTGAAACTTTTGACAATATAAATGATATTATAGCAAAAACTTCTGAAAAGAAACGAGCACCTTCATCAAATACCACAAACAAAAATAGTTCAATAAGCTACTCGTTAGTTAATAGAACCAAAATAGATATTCCTCCTCCAATTTATTTATGTGAAATGGGCGGGAAAGTGGTTATTAATATTACCGTTGATAATGAAGGTAATGTAACAGATGCTAACTACAATTATGCTTCCACAACAGATAATGGCTGTTTGGTTGACACTGCCTTAGAATATGCAAAAGCTTCGTTGTTTAACTCTGATACGTCTAAGCCTTCACAAATAGGAACAATTACTTTTATATTTAAAGGAAAAAACTAGGCGTGTATTTTGCTAATAGCTCGGTTAAATCTTTAATCGTAGTTTTACCTTTATCTTTGTTATACCAGCGTTGTAAATCTTCTTTAAATTCTGGTGTTAATACTCCATGTTCATTTTTATAATCGTCAACCAATTTAGTTGCTATACTCGGTCTTGGACCATATACATCCAACACTTCAAAATTTTCAGTATCTATCATTATAAGTTTTGGAATGGATTTACTTCCATTTGTTAAGAACAACTTCATTAAGTCATCATTATCATCTCGTAATACAATGCGAAGATTGATATTTGGGTTTAATTCTGAAACTTTATTCATTACAGGTAATACATGCGCAGCATCACCACACCAACTTTCTGAAATGACAAGCCAAATAACCTCGGTATTAAACTCCTTTATTTTATTTATTTCAGGTTCAGAAATTATAATTTTTTTGTCCCATCTGCTCATTCGCCTTTCATTCAACAAAGTATAATTTATGTTAGCTTCTGAAATTTCATTTCCAGTAGTAAATTTATCCAATACCATTTTTTGCATTAACCTTTTATAATCAGCATAGTTAATGCTATTGTCTAGACTTTTTTTTATAATTTGTTCCATAATCGTAACTTTAAAACTGTAAAACTAATATCTTGAAGCTCTTTATTTCATGACTTTTGTCATACTGAGTCACATTTTACAATAAAACCTTACTCATATTATGGATAATAAACACAGATGCGGTTGGTGTGTTGGTGATGTGCTATATGAAACCTATCATGACGAAGAATGGGGAGTTCCCGTTTATGACGATGCAACACTTTTTGAATTTTTAATTCTAGAAACCTTTCAAGCTGGATTGAGTTGGATTACTATTTTGCGAAAACGAGAAAACTTTAGAACTGCTTTTGACAATTTTAACTATAAAAAAATTGCCAATTACCATCAGGATAAAATTGATGCTTTACTTCAAGATGCGGGAATCATCAGAAATAAATTAAAAATTAGAGCAACGATTTCTAATGCACAAGCCTTTATGAAAATTCAGGATGAGTTTGGTAGTTTCAGTAATTATATCTGGAATTTTATTGATGGCAAACCTATAAAAAATAGAATTAAAAACTACAAAAAAGCTCCTGCAAACACAGCGTTAAGTGATGCAATAAGTAAAGATTTAAAGAAAAGAGGGCTTAAGTTTGTTGGTACAACAGTAATTTACGCTCATATGCAAGCAACAGGTATGGTTAATGACCATGAAGTCAGTTGTTTTAGATATAACGAAGTTTAAAAATTGAACGGCTTTATTACTTCTAGATCTTTAGCATCGTAAGGAATTAATTCTAGTATCTTTTGAATGGCTTCAATTCTTGCTTTACTTTTTCGGTTGGCTTGAATAATTATCCAAGGGGCCAATTTGGTATTTGTTTTCTCAAACATTTTAGTTTTATACTCTGTATAATCATCCCAAAGTTCTAGAGCTTTGGAATCTACTTCGCTAAATTTCCATTTTTTAATTGGACTTCTTTTTATGTCTTCAAAACGTTCAGCCTGTTCATCTTTTGAGATTGAAAAATAAAATTTTATAAGTCTTATTCCTGATTCAATAATCATGCGTTCAAATTCATTTACTTGATTCATAAATCTATGATATTCTTCTTGCGTACAAAACCCATTAACTGGTTCAACAACAGCACGATTATACCAGCTTCTATCAAAAAAAACAATTTTTCCTTTTTTTGGTAAATGGTTGATATAACGTTGAAAATACCATTGACTTTTTTCGTCTTCAGTTGGTTTTGGCAATGCCACGACTTTAAATTCCCTTGGGTTTAAATGTTCCGTTGCACGTCTTATAGCACCACCTTTACCTGCAGCGTCTCGTCCCTCGAAAACAATGACTACTTTTTCATCATTCTCACCAACCCATTTTTGAAGCTTTATGAGCTCCTCTTGTAATTCCTTCAGTTTATTTTCATACTTCACAAAACGAAGTATTTTAGGGATTGGGTAGTTTTCGTCTAGTAAAAATTGCTTAATCCCTTTTTTAGAGTTTAAGAGCTTTAAATCTTTTGCTGTTAATTCTGTCATACTGTTTGCTTATTTTATGGCTCTATGATAACGTTGTACCACATTTGGATCTCTTAACATTGTTAAACCTGATTTTCTCTTTCCTTCATAGTCAAATTTAGAGAGCAAATAGCGCATACTTTCCAATCGAGCTTGTCTTTTATTGTTTGTGATAACGAGAATCCAAGGACTAAACGTAGTATGGGTTTTAGTGAACATTTGTTCTTTATAAAAAGTATAATCGTCCCAACGTTTTTGACCCTCTTGATCCACAGGGCTTAGCTTCCATCGCTTCAAAGGGTTTTTTAATCTTGACTCAAATCGTCTCGCTTGTTCATCTTTGGTAATTGAAAACCAAAATTTTACAATATCAACGCCATCTTCGTAAAGCATGTGTTCAAATTCTGTAACTTGAACCATAAATTTTTCATATTGACTGTCTGTACAAAAGCCCATTACTGGTTCAACTACAGCACGATTGTACCAGCTTCTATCAAAAAAAACAATTTCACCTGGTTCTGGTAACTCTTTAATATAACGTCTGAAATACCACTGTCCTCTTTCAACTTCAGTAGGTTTTGTCAAGGCAACGACTCGCATAGAACGAGGGTTCAAATGCTCTGTAAACCTTCTAATAGCTCCACCTTTACCTGCCGCATCACGTCCTTCAAAAATTACACAAACGCGTCGTTTATGTTTTGCAACCCATCGTTGTAAATTCACTAATTCCGCCTGAAGTTGTAATAGTTCCTTTTCGTATACTACCTTTTCAGTAACTTCAGCTAGAATCTCCTTATCTACTTTTTTTTGAAGAATCTCTGAGAAACTTAGTTTATTTTCAAATTGATTAAAATCTTCCTTTGTAAGCATTACCTTTTACTATTATGTTTTGCTAATATCTGTAATTTTTTATTTTCAATCTATGATTAAAGTCAATTTCATAATTCTAGAAAACTATCTCGAGAAATATGTTTCGCTCCAAAACTTTCTAAATGTTTAGTATATATCTGACAATCAATAATTTTATAGTTTGAATTTTTTACTAAATATACAAAAGCCACTTTACTTGCATCACTAACTAAACTAAACATACTTTCACCACAAAAAACACCATTGTTCAAATCTATACCATAAAGTCCTCCTACCAGTTTTTTGTTTAGCCAAACCTCAACAGATATTGCAAGACCTAATTCGTGCATTTGACAATAAGACTCCATCATTTCAGAAGTTATCCAAGTACCTGGCTGCCCTTTTCTTTTTGCGTGAGCACAAGACATTATTACATCTTTAAAAGCTTTGTTTTTGGTTATTTGAAACTCATTTTTTAGAATTGTTTTTTGTAAACTTTTTGACACTTTTAATTCATTAGGATAAAGCACAAATCTTGGATCTGGCGACCACCATAAAATGGGTTCTCCTTGCTCATACCAAGGGAAAATACCTGAAGAATAAGCTAATATTAATCGATCAACAGACAGGTCTCCACCATAAGCCAATAAGCCATCAGAAGAAGCAAGATTCACCTCTGGAAACTCAATCTTATCAGTTAATAAATACATTTAAAATAGTAATAAACCCAACACATAAACAGCTATGCCAACAACCATTAAAATTAATGTATATGGTAAAATTTCTCTTGCTTTAAGTTTAGTAATTCCTAACAAAGGTAATGCCCAAAAGGGTTGAAGCATGTTGGTGATTTGATCTCCATAAGCCAATGCCATTATGGCTTTTGGTAAAGGTACACCAAGTTTTAAAGCTGACTCGATTACTATTGGTCCTTGAATAGCCCATTGACCTCCACCACTAGGTACAAAAATATTGACTAGACCTGCACTAAAAAAAGTAAAAATTGGAAGTGTGGTTTCTGTGGCTATAGCCACAAAGAAATCTGATATCATGACAACTATTCCAGTGCTTTTCATGATTCCCATAATACCAAAATACAAAGGAAATTGAATTAAAATACCAGAGGTTCCTTTAATGGCTTCTTCTAGAGCATTTAAGAAATTACTAAAGTTTTTATGCAATATGATAGCCAAACTCAACATGAAAAAATTAAGCATGTTAGGTGTAATATTTAAACTTAATATATTATACCAATATTGATAGAAAAAAGCAAGTAGCAGAACAGCTCCAAATCCGACCCCAAGAAATTTAGAAAAATCCAACTTCTCAGCACCTTCAATATCTTCTAATGAATGCGTTTCAAAATCATATGTTTGTAAATTAAAATTAGTTGGCTGTGTTGATTTTGCAATTTGTTTCAACACAAAAGGAATAACTACAAGTAAGATTCCAAACAAAACTAAATTCCACCAACTAAAAATTGTCTGATCAAAACTTAAACTTTCTGGTATTTGGCTTAACATGTTTGAAGTTGAAACGCCTTCCATAAAATTTAAAATGTGATTACTTTCAGCTACTTTAATTGGTGCAGATCCACTTATACCTCCATGCCAAACCATCAATCCAACATAACCAGCAGCACCAACTAAAGGATAGTTAAGCGGAATATTATTTTGCTGAGCATATTCGCCCACTTTACGTGCTAAAATTGCACCAAAAATGAGTCCTAGTCCCCAATTTAAGAAGGCAGCCAACATTGTTGTGATACTCACTAAAACAACAGCACTTGTCGTGCTAGTCACATTTTTAGAAAGTTTTACAATAAGTTTGTTTGCCGGTTTACTAAGTACAAGCACATGACCTAACACTAAAATCAGCATCATTTGGTAGGCAAACACTAATAAGTCATTGTTCCAAATGCCAGCTTCCCAAAACGATAAAATGCTTAGCAAATGATTTTCACCGCCAACAGGTTCTGTGAAAAATAATGCCAAAAGTATAGTTAGCAAGGTTAGCAGAATAGCAATGGTAAATGGTGACGGCAAATACCTTCTAAAAATAGTTTCTACTGTTCTGGTCACATTCATGGTTTGAAAATTACCAATTTTTAAAGCAATAAAAAAACCTCAACACGATTTATGTTGAGGCTATAAATTAGGATATAACAAATGATTAAAACGGTAAATCGTCGTGATCATCTTCATTTAAATCTCCAGCAGGTTCAAAAGCATCCATTGGTGGTACTGGAGGAATGTCTCCATTTGAAGCATCTTGTTGTAAAGCTTCAATACGCCACCCTTGAATAGAGTTAAAATATTTTACTTCTCCTTGAGGGTTTGTCCATTCTCTTCCTCTAAGGTTGATGCTTATTTTTACTTGTTGTCCAACTTGATAATTGTTAAGCAAATCAGTTTTATCTTGAACAAATTCAACCATAATATGTTGTGGATATTGCTCTTCGGTTGTTACAACAATTTCTCTTTTGCGAAAACCGTTGGTTCCAAATGTTTGTGTTTCTCCAATTAACTTAATTCTTCCTTGTAATTCCATTCTAGTCTATTTAATCTTATTTCTGTTTAATCTTTTTAAGTGCTTAAAGTTAACTTAATAATAGTTTTAACGCACTATCAACATCGCCAAAACTGAGATAATTTTTAGCAATTTTATGTTTTTCTCGATGTGACATTTTTCTGATATTCGGATAATGTTCACTCACTTCATTCACAAATTGTTCCACACTTTTCTTGTTTGGCAAGGACTCTACATTACCTAGCATTCCTAAATCATTTCCAGTTAAAATCATACTGTTTCTAACACTTTCTGGCAAAGCATCAACACCAATACCAAGAGTTCTCAGAGGTTTAGGTATTTCAAAAAAACCTTTGTTTGCTCTCGTATAATAACTTCCACCAGCTCTAGCCACTAAATCTAAAACGTCTTGGTTTATAGTTTTATCTGCATTTAGAACTTCTTCTGTAATATGAACTTTCACAACTTCACAAATGACCAAATTCCCTGCTCCACCGTTTTCTCCTAATCCAATAACTTCATTTACCTTGCATTCAAAATGAACAGGTGATTCACCAACTCTAAACGGTTTAACAAGATCAGATTTAACCATGGTCAATCCTGCCTTTTCAAACTCATTAACACCTTCTGGATATTCTGTGCTGCTTAATGATGCTTGCTGAACAAGATCATAATTAACCACATTGATAACACACTCTTTAATTTGTTTTACATTTTCTAAAGTGTGCTTTGTAGTATTGTTGCTTACACGACGTGCAGGTGAAAACACTAAAATTGGTGGATTTGCACTAAAAACATTAAAAAAACTAAATGGCGATAAATTAGGTTTTCCATCTGCATCTATGGTACTTGCAAAGGCAATTGGACGTGGTGCCACAGCACTTAACAATATGCCGTGCAATTTTTGCACAGAAAGCTCTTTAGGTTCAAATGATGTCATTAATAACAAATTTGGACAAAGTTAACCATTATGGCTTGCAACTAAAAACAGTTTTACTAACAAGTTGCGCAATAATATTAACATAATTACATTATATTTAAAATTGAAATTTTAATTTTTAAATGCTGACCAAAAATCAAAATATTTTACGATGGATTATTGTGCTTTCATCGTTTATCATTATTTCTTTAATTCTTTGGAACACTTACGATTTCTTTCAAAAATTTAAACACGAAGAGCGTACAAAAATGCAAACGTGGTCATTCGCTCAATCTGATTTCTTAGAAGGTATGGATGACTTAGAAGCAGATGTAAGTGGTTTGACAACTCAAGTTATGGAGACCAACACGACGACTCCAATGATTTTAGTTGATGATGAGGGCAAAATATTTAACATTAGAAATATTGACACAACCAATATTAGAAACCCAAAAGCGTATTTAGAAAAACTTAAAATCAGGTTTGAGAAAGAAAACAAACCAATTGAAGTTCGATATAAAGACACTATTTTTGGAACCATTGTTTATGGTAATTCAGAGTTACTTAACAAATTAAAATACTATCCTTTAGCCCTCGTCCTAATCATTATTTTATTTGCAGCCGTAGCTTACTTTTTTTATCGCAGTACTAAAGTAGCGGCCCAAAATAAATTATGGACCGGAATGGCCAAGGAAACAGCTCATCAAATTGGCACACCATTATCATCTCTTGTAGGTTGGACTGAAATATTGCGTTCTGAACATGTAAATCCAGACTATTTAAAGGAAATTGAAAAAGACATTAAAAGATTGCAAACTATTACTGATAGATTTAGCAAAATAGGATCAGTGCCGACACTTGATAAAGTTGATATTATTTCTGCAACTCAAGATACTTATGATTATTTAAAAGCACGATCCTCAAAACTTGTTGACTTTGAATTAGAAGCTCCTGAAAATCCTTTATTTGTTAATTTAAATACTCAATTGTATAGTTGGACCATAGAAAATTTAGTCAAAAATGCTATTGATGCCATGAAAGGTAAAGGACAACTAAAAATTATCGTGACAAATTCTGATAAAAATGTTTATGTGAAGGTCACAGACACTGGAAAAGGAATACCTAAAGCGCGTTTTAAAAAAATATTTGAACCAGGTTTTACAAGTAAAAAAAGAGGTTGGGGATTAGGACTATCACTTTCTAGACGTATTATTGAAGATTACCATCAAGGTAAAATAAAAGTTTTAAATTCTGATTTAAAAAAAGGAACAACCATTCAAATTACAATGAAGTTAATAGCTAAAATTTAAACGTGTGAAAAAGCAATATATCACATTAAAAACAGTAAAATTAAATAACAATTGCCCAGAATGCTTCTCTAATGAAGGATTAAAATTATCTTTCAAACAAGAATTTATTGAAACTAATCTTTATAAATCAATTACCAATAATACCAAACATCATTTAGACTGTTCAACTTGTAACTCTCCTATTTATCCTGCAAGATGGTCTGATGATATTGATCGCATTATAGATTATCACAAAAAGACATTTAAACCCAAGCCTAAATCATTAAAACTTAAAAAAAGAGCTTGGATAATAATTATAGCTATAGACATCATTATTTTACTAATAATCCTCTATGCCTTCGGAGTGTTTGATTAAAAGTTTATGTAGTTTCTTATGGCTTTTGCAGTGGCCTCAAACTCTTCAGGACTAAGCTTTTCTTTTGAAATAAAACGAACGTCATCCATTGAATTTAATGGAATTAAATGCACGTGAGCATGTGGTACTTCTAGACCTATCACTGTCATACCTATTCGTTTACAAGGAATTGTTTTTTTAATCGCAATGGCAACGGTTCTGGAAAATTCCATTAATTGATTGTAGGTCTCTTTATCCAAATCAAAAATTTTATCAACCTCAACTTTAGGTATACACAACGTATGACCTTTAGCATTTGGATTAATATCTAGAAAGGCCAAAAAATCATCAGTTTCTGCTACTTTATAGCATGGGATTTCTTTGTTGATTATTTTGGTGAAGATAGTGGCCATTACGCTCTGCTTATTTCTAAAATATCGAATTTCATTACGCCATTAGGCACTTGTATTTCGGCAACTTCACCAACAGACTTACCTAGCAAGCCTTTACCAATTGGAGAATTTACAGAAATTTTACCAGAAGCCAAGTCTGCTTCTCCATCAGCCACCAAAGTATAAACCATTTCCATGCCGTTGGTTTGATTTTTTATCTTCACTTTTGACAAGACTAACACTTTTGAGGTATCTAATTGTGATTCGTCAATAAGTCTCGCTCCAGCTAAAACTTCTTCTAATTTAGCAATTTTCATCTCTAACATGCCTTGAGCTTCTTTTGCAGCATCGTATTCTGCATTTTCACTCAAATCACCTTTATCTCTAGCGTCTGCAATGGCTTGTGACGCTTTAGGACGCTCTATATCTTTGAGTTGCCTTAACTCATCTCGTAATTTTTTTAACCCTTCAGCAGTGTAATAAGATACGTTACTCATAACTTCATCGTTTAATTAGTATGTGCTTGGTCTATAAACACAAAAAATCCCGTTTTCACGAGATTGTATGACAAATATACAAAATTATTAGTTTCAAGTGCGTAATATTGTAAATTGAAAATAAAATTCTATGATGAAAAAGATCGTTTTTTGTTCTTTGATAACTTTGCTCTTTTTGGGTTGTAGCAGGAACGATGATAACAATAATAATTGCAATTTTTTATTTAATGTTGGTGTAAATAGAGGTTTGAATTTAAACTTTGTAGAATATAGTGATTTGAACTTCATTAGCAACCCTGTTTATGTGCCTGGCGAAGGCAATGGTGGACTTATAGTAACCAACACTGGAACAGGTTTTGTAGCTTTTGATGCTGCAGATCCAAATCACCAGCCAAATAGTTGCTCTATACTAACCATTTCAGGTTTAGAGGGTATTTGTGGTTGTACTGATGCTAATAAGTACAGCTTATTTACAGGCCAACCACTTGAAAACTCTGAATTGCGTTGTGGCTTAAAAGCATATCGAGCAGAGCTTAATGGTGATATCCTTTTTATTTCAAATTAAAAAAGCGACCCTTATAAAAGTCGCTTTCTTAACTAAAATCAAATTATATAATTAAAATTTAAGTGTAGCACCAATTAAAAAATTAGTTGTTGCCTGCGGATAAAAACCAGCGCCTTCAATTGTTGTAGTTTCTCCGGGATTAGACCATGTATCATCATAGGTGTAGTAATACCCATTTGAGATATATTTTTCACCAAAAATATTATTTACTAAGGCGCTTAATACGATTGAATTAAATATAGATTTTGGTTTCAATTCATAAGTAACATTAAAGTCATTTACAAAATAGCTCTCTAATTTTGATGCTTCAGAATCTGTGTTCCCCATAAATTGCTCTCCAACATATTTGCTCAAAAATGATAATTGAATATTTGACTTTGGTTGAAATACTAAAGCATTAGCTGCAATAAATTCAGGCGAAAAAGAAATGTTGGTTTTCCCTAAATTCGCTAAAACGCCATCTCTCTGGAAAAATGTTTCTTTGTTTTTATTAGAGCTCACCGTAAAGTTTGGCTGTATCGCAAACTTATTAGAAATTTGAATAGCTGCTTCAACTTCAAGTCCTAATCGGTAACTATCTCCACTATTATCTCGCAAAGGGCTTCCGACATCATCTAAAGCACCTGTTAATACCAACTGCTCATTATACAACATATAGTACAAATTAGTGTTAAATCTAAATGTATTTGAGCTATGTCTCCAACCCAATTCAAAATCGTTTAACTGCTCTGGTTTTATATTGGCATTGTTTTCAAAATCATCTCTGTTAGGCTCTCTGTTGGCTCTTGCATATGAAAAATACAAGCTGTTATTGCTATTTAACTTATAGGTTATTCCAGCTTTAGGATTGAAAAAATTAAAGTTTTTATCCACTAAAAATTCAATCACATCAGAGTTTGTTCCTGTGGTTTTGTAGCTAACGTGTCTGGTTTGCAAGTCGGCAAACAAACTAATTTTATCACTAACCCGATAGGTTCCTTTTACAAAAAAACTCAGGTCTGTTTTTGTACCATTTCCGTTGTAATAACGATCTCTTATTTGGCTATCACTTGCATATTGAGCCCAAATGATTTCGCCAAAATGATCTCCAGAGTAAGTGCTATACGAACCTCCAAATGTTGAATTAAATATATTATCCTTATAATTTGCACTTGCATTAATAACGTAAAAATCATTGTCCAACCAACGACGTCTGATTAAGTCTGTTGTATTTATAGTTTCGCCTCCAATGGTAATCTCTTCTAAGTTATAATCTGCAAAATCTTCATCTTCTTTGTACTGTTCAAAATAGCCTTCGCCATGGGTGAAATTCAATGCTAAATTTGTAGACCAATTATTATTGAAACGCTCATTCCAATGCAATTGGTAATGGTTTTGTTTGTAATTATCAACCTCGTTATCATAAAATAGAACATCTCCATTGTCATCAGTGTACATTCCAGCAGTGTTATAGGTTCTATCATTTTCTAGTAAATCCAAATCCTCCAAACCGTTCCAAGATTGATAGGTAATTTCATGACCACTGAATGTAATGGCTTTAATCAAAGTGTTATCATCAACATAACTTCCTTGAAGAAAATAGGATTTTAAGTTTGAAGAAGCTCTGTCTATATAGCCATCTGATTGTATTTGTGATAATCGTCCAGCAAATTCAAAGTGATTATTAAGTCGTCCAGTGCTAAATTTTACATTATGTTTTCTCGTATTATAGCTTCCAAAAGAGTTAGAAATTTCAGCATTGGCTGTTTCTGAAATGGCATCAGTAAGTATATTGATACTTGCTCCAAAAGCACCTGAACCATTTGTTGATGTCCCAACACCTCTTTGCAATTGCAAACTTTCAACTGAAGATGAAAAATCACCTAAGTTTACCCAAAATGTCCCTAAGGATTCGGCATCATTATACGGAATTCCATTAATAGTGATATTAGTAGATTGTGAGCTGACTCCACGAACACGAATACCTGTATAACCAACTCCAGCTCCAGCATCTGAAGTAGTCACAACGGATGGTAGGTAATTTAAAAGAATTGGTAAATCTTGACCAAGGTTGCGTTTGTCAAGTTGTTCTTTGGTTACGTTTGTATGTGTTATTGGTGATGTTGCATTAACACGAATTGCTTTAACTAAGACTTCGTCTAATGTTTCGGTTTTAGTTGAATCTTGCTGTGCTTCTTGTGAATAAGTGCTGACAGTTAATGTCAATAATGCTAGAAATGCGAATAAATTTTTAATTCTGATAAAATTATTTAGAAAGCCAGAATTGAATCTCCAATTGGAATAATTGATCTTTGAAACATTAATTCTTTTTAAAGTCGATTTCATTACGATTAAATCTATAATCGAATAAAAAGAGGTAATTATTCTTTAATTGTTATTAATTTGATTTGATAAATATTCGTAAAAATATAATATCTAAATAGCGATTATCGCCTTCCTTAGCAGCATTACCTGCTCAGGTTCAATGGGTATGATCTCAGCCGTTTTTTGGCACCCCTTTTTTGAGAACGAAGCAAAGATAGAAATGAAATATGAATTACAAATTATATATCACAATTATTTTATTCAATTTCTGGTGGTTTTCTATTGGCTTTCTTTTGAGAGGCTTGTTTTTTGTTTTTTAATCGTTTCCGTTTTACGGCCTTCGGTGTTTTAGTTGGAATGCGTTCTTTCTGAATAATTAAGGCTTCTTGGATAATCTCTAAAAACCGTTGTTTCACAATTTGCTTATTTTTGAGCTGGCTTCGTGATTCGTCACATTGCAGAACTAAGACATTGTTCTTTGTTAATCTGGTATTTAAGTTCTCTATTAACAAGGCTTTTTCTTCATCATCCAATCCATTTGATGTATTGACATCAAATTGAAGTTCGATTTTTGTGGATACTTTGTTAACGTTTTGACCTCCACTTCCTGAACTTCTAATGGCTTTTAAAGTGACTTCTGATATGAGTAGTTCTGCATCCAAATTAAGTGAGTTGATGTGCAGGTTTTAATAAATCATTGACTGTTTTTACTGGGTTGAAAGTTAGCAATGGCACCTCAACAAAAATAGAGTTCCAGTTTGCCATAGCACCATTCCAAAGCCCTGGCAATTCTAATGCTTTTAAGTGCTTGCCTGACTTTGTTTTTTCAGATATGAAAGCAGTTTTAAAGTCTATAAATTTTGTTAAGTCAAAAGATTCTCCCAAATAATTTTTTGTCCCACAAACTAAATCTACTGGATTGAAGTGAGTTGCATTTTTCATGATTTCTTTTTGGCGCTTACTACCTTTGTCTACTTGTGCAGACTCCACTATTTGAAGAGACATGGTGCCACTTTCGTCTTTTATCCAAAATGGTCCCCCACCTGGTTCTCCTTCATTTTTAACCATACCACAGACTCTAATTGGCCTATTTAATTTATCCTTTAAGTACTTTATTTGATGCTTAGGTGAGTATTTTTCAAATTCGTTGCTAACAGACACATTAAGTCGATTCGATAAAAAATTGGCAATTTCAACAAGTTCAGATTCTGAAATTTGATTTTCATCTAATTGTTTCAGGTAATAAAATGCTTTCTCTTGTACTTCAAGTAAAATACCAGCTAGCATCATTTTATAATCAGCAACTTCATTTTTATACTTTTTCACCACAACATTATCAATATTTTTTATAAAAATGATATCGGCATCCAGGTCGTTTAAGTTCTGAATCAAAGCTCCATGCCCAGAGGGTCTAAATACCAATTGTTCATTTTCATCCCTAAAAGGCTCATTTTTATGTGTTACAGCAATGGTGTCTGTAGATTCTTTTTGGTATGAAAATGTAATATTGAACTTGGTATTAGTGCGTTCTTCAACGTCTTCTTCTATAAATTTAAATTCTTCATCAAAATGATGCTTATGTTTCTCAGATATGGTGAAATGAATATTAGCCCTATTGTTTGACGATGCATAAAGCGCAGCTTCAAATAAATGTTCTTCAAAAGCAGTAGATACATTGTTTTTATATCTATGAAAAGGCAACAATCCTTTTGGGTAGAAAGCCAAATTGAGCTGAGTCTCCTCAAGCATCGTTTTTATAAATTCAACACGTTGTAAATCATAACTTAAATCATTAAAATTTGACACATTTTCGTGTACTTTATGAATCACTTGTTCAAAAAATGGTAGCTTTTCAAGCCCAATCAAAAACACAGATAAATCTTTATCTTTATTTTTGTTGATGTATGCATTTATACTTTCTATTTCAGGCTTATAATCAGCTAAAAACTGAAACAAAAACTTGAACATTCTTGTCGCAGCACCAGATGCAGGAACAAACTTTAAGAGAGAAATACTATCTCGTTTATCCTGAAATATTTTTATATATGCTTCTTTTTCAGTTGTATTAAGTTTAACAACACCTGAATCAATTGTTGCTGCAGCTTTTAAATTCAAAAACGGTAAACCAGCCTTAAATAAATCAATTTGTGCCTGAACTTGATTAACAGTAAGTCCTTTAGCTTCTATTTGTTGTATGTCTTTTTTTGTGAAGTTCAATTTTGATTTTTTATTAATATGTCAATATGATTTATAGCTATTTCCAATCGTTCTTTTTTAGTTCCTTTTAATACTACATAAGGTCTGTTGTATTTAATTAATGTTTCTTCAAAAGCCATAAACATGCGTCGACGCTCATTGGGTTTATCTCTCAAATCATCTTCTTCCCAAGGTACATCAATATAAGTTAAAAAATATAAATCATATACATTTTGTAAAGCGTATTTTTCAATAATCGGATTGCAAGTCCCAAGATAATAAGCTTCAGAATATACTTTAGTTTCTAGTAAATCGGTATCACAAATAAGCACCGAATTTGTTTTTTGAGCCAATTCATTTTCAAGTTTCATTTGACCTATAGCTATTGGCAACAAATCTTTTGGCTCGCATGTTCTACGCTCATTGTTCCAAACATCTTGAAGATACTCTCTTGCATATTCAGGCACCCAAACTGAATTGTAATGTCTTGCCAACTGAATAGACAATGTTGTCTTTCCAGTTGATTCTGGTCCAAATAAAACTACTTTTATGCAGTTTGAAGGTTGTTGTCTAAGCTTTTCTTCCATTGTTTATATGCTTGTATGGCAAGAACTAAAAATATTAAATATTGGATACCTGTGAAGCCATAGCCTTTCGCAAAATATAGTGGTATAGATACAATGTTTCCAATAATCCAAAGTGCCCAGTTTTCAATCTTTTTTAATGCCATTAGCCACATGGCTGCAAAAAATATTCCCGTTGTAAATGTATCTAGAAAAGGTGTAGCCATTCTAAAATCATCTATATTACCTGATGTTAAATTTGTATAGGCAAAGTCTAAACTTTCTGAAAAGCCTAAATGGTTTGGCATCACATTGTAATAACGATATACAAAAATGACAAAAATAGAGGTAAACGCAAAAATACCAAACGCTTTTGCTTTGTCTGTTAAAGTAGTTTTAGATATTGGGATATGATTCTGTTTGTCATCAATTATTTTACTCCACATATACCAGCCAAAAATGCTCATTAAGGTATAATAAATGTTGATTATTAAATCTCCATACAAATTCCATTGAGATAGCAAATACACATATATTCCTGTGCTAATTATTCCTGTTGGATAAACTAATATATTTTCTCGTTTTGCAAATACCACGCTTACAACGCCGAAGGTTGCTGCTATAAACTCAAGAATAATATTGAGCGATGTCGCTGTTTTATAAGGTTCAACAAAAAAGTCTATTATCTCGTTCATAGCTTATTAAAAAAAGTTTCGTCTTCTTCAAATGCAGTGCCAATTACTACCATGTCTGCTCCTGCATTGTAAGCTTTATCTAACTGCTCTTTACTTTTAATTCCTCCTCCAACAATTAACGGAATTCCTAAATCTTGTTTTACAACTGAAATTATCTCAGAATTAACTGAATGTGTTGCTCCACTTCCAGCTTCTAGATAAATAAGCCTCAATCCCAATAACTCTCCAGCTTTAGCTGTATCTGAAATCGCTTGAATATGATGTCTCGACATAGGAAGTGTCTTGGTAACTTTTTGAACAGAAGTTTCTTTGCCATTTTCAATCAATATATAACCGGTTGGAATAATCTCAAGATTGCTTTTACGTAATATAGAAACGGACTCCACATGCTTCCCAATTAAATAGTCTGGATGTCGTCCTGAAATCAGTGATAAGTAAAGTAAAGCATCTGCTTCATTAGTAATTTGATTGACATCCCCAGGGAATAATATAACAGGTAAATGTGTAAAACGCTTTATTTCTGCAACAAGTTTTTCCGTAGCATTCTCAGCTACCGAACTACCACCAATAAAGATATGTGTGACTATAGATTTGTTTACATTTTCTATAAAACCAAACGCCATTTCTATGGTCATTTTATCAGGATCTATTAAAACTGCCAACAATTTTTTCTTTTGAGAAACACATTCAAGTATGTCTTGGTAGAGCTTTTTCATTTAGGCAATAACATAAGCACAAGTAAAATCTTCAAACTC
>Ga0098073_1000081_pt1 | contig 37694 bp, 55 predicted proteins | sample 31_taG_FD_75060 | JGI IMG/M metagenome (GOLD analysis project Ga0098073, IMG submission 75060) | Marine viral communities from the Gulf of Mexico - 31_GoM_OMZ_CsCl metaG | ecosystem: Environmental > Aquatic > Marine > Oceanic | place: Gulf of Mexico | collected 2015-07-12
ATCACATTTCCGGTGGTTTTCCTTCCCTTATCCACCGGATTGGCGCGCGGGGCTTCTGTGTCCCCCCCCTTGGTCTCGCGCGCCCTCAATTCATTCAGCATTGCTTCTGTGACCTCTGCCAAGGTCTGGAAGTGTGTTTCAAAGTCGTCTGTGTGGTCTGTTGTTTCCAAGGCTTTTGTTCCTCCATCGCCTGCAAATCAATGTGATGCAGGAGATTTCGTAGATGTCAGAAAATCCTTCGGAGAACTCAGAAAATGGGGCCAAGCCAATGGCTGATGTTTCCAACCAGATGCAGGCATACGTTCGGCAGGCCGCGGCCCCTGTCATGCCAGGGGAACTTATTGCGCACCAGATTGCCCGCGCGGCGCGGCGTCTTGGTGTGACCCAATCAAGGGCAAAGGCTCTTTGGTATGGGGAAGCGCGCCGGATTGATGCTCAAGAATACATGATCGCGCGCGATCTTTATGAGGCCAAGATTTTGAAAGGGGCGCGAGATGCCTATGAGGTCAACGAAAAAGCACGAAAGGCAGCGGCCAATTTTTTGGCGCGTGAGAACCCATTTGGCCAAGTGGCTGATGACGACCTCAAATTCACTGGCAAGAAAAATCGCACCTTGGATTTTTGATCAGAGGGGAACCAGATGAACAACTCTCAACTGAAAGCCTATATCGACCGGATTGAACGCCTTGAGGAAGATAAGAAGGCGATCTTGGAGGACATTAAGGACGTTTACGCCGAAGCGAAAGCCTTTGGCTATGACCCGAAGATCATGCGCAAGGTGATTTCCATGCGCAAGCAGGACGCCAATGAGCGGGCAGAGCAAGAGGCCATTCTTGATCTTTACCTAGCAGAGCTTGGCATGACCCCTCTGGAAAGAGCGATAGAAGGGGCTGAGTGATGCAAATTATGGTTGGACGATCTTATATAGACGGTTTTGGCAATATTGTTGAGATTGTTTCAGATAACAGTGGCTTAGCTGACAAGCCATATTTAGGCAGCAATGGAGACGCATATTCTAAAAATGGCCGCTTTTCGTATGAAAAACATAGCCAATATGATCTTGTTGAGCAAGTCGCTAACAAGGGCTCGTTTGATTACAACCAAGGCTGGCGCGACGGCATAATTGCCGGAATTAAAGCGTCTTTGGGGGTTGAGTGATGACCCTGACCTTTACCCTCACTTGCCCTGTCCCCTCTGTGAACGAGCTTTACGCCAACAATCGCAAGGGCGGTGGCCGCGTTAAAACGGAACGCTACAGAGCTTTCAAAAACGCCGCTGGGTGGGAAGTGAAAGCCCAAAAGGTGAAGTCACTAAAGGGTTGTTTCACCCTGCACATCATGGCCGCACACCCCAAAAAAGCGCGCGACATTGACAACATGATTAAGCCCATTCTCGACCTGTGTGTGGATATGGGGCTTGTGGAAGATGACCGCTGGCCTCTGTGTCAGGGCGTTTCTGCCCAATGGTCTGAGGCATTGAAAGAAGGCGTCATGGTCTCTATCCGGCCGGCTGCCCACCAGATCAAAGCAGAGGTGGCGTAATGACCCCTCAAGAGCGCCATATCGACAGGCTTTACAGAAGCTACGTTCTCACTCGGGAAGCGTGGCACATGTCAGGAAAGCCGAAGAACGGCCTTTATTACGAATACCTGAAAGCAAGAAGAATGTGGAGGCAGGCATGGGGTGTTTAGGCATTCAAGGCTACGCAATCAAGAAAGTTGACCCTGAGACCAGAGGCTTGATTGATGCAGCCATTAAGGCAGGCAAGGCGCAGAAATGCCCGCCTCGGACTTATTCGGTTCAAATTGGCGAGGCTGACATTGGCACCAATAAATTCAACCGGCAAAAGGTCAATCGTGAGCTGACGCCAGAGCAAAGGGCTTTGGCTGAGAAGATATGCAAAAAGCACGGGATGCTCTTTAGCGATCTGATGCCGACAAAAAGCCCGCGTAAAGGCTCTGTGAAGCTGATCAGGGAGACTTTGGCGTCATTGCATGACCTTGGCATGACATATGCCCAGATAGGCCATTGCTTTGACCGCACACGCGGCTCTGTCGCCTCTATCATCTCAAAGCATCGGGAAGATGAAAAGAAGAAAAGGGGGGCAGGGAAATGAACGGGCTTCCCTACTACAAAGCATACCCCAGAGACTTCATTGAAGGCACTATCGGAATGCCATTTGAGCTTAAGGCAGCTTATCGGCTTGTGCTGGACATGATCTACATGCAGGGAGGCAAATTGCCGGACGATGACAGATACATTTCCGGCCTGCTTGGGTGCAGTGTTCGGGCTTGGAAAAAGCACCGTGAAGCCCTGATTTCGATGGGGAAAATTTACACTGAAAACGGAATTATCTCCAACTTTCGCGCTGATAAAGAGCTTGAAAGTTCGAGAAAACTTCAAGAAAAAAACGCCGAAAACGGAGCCAAAACTAATAAAAACAATAACTTAGCAAAGTCGAACGCTAAACTAACGCGCGGGATAGATACAGAACCAGATACAGAAACAAAAGATAAAGCTAAAGCTTCATCTAGCGGAGAAGGGTTTGAGTGGAAGGATTTTGACAGGTCAAATACTGACCATTTGAACCGCTTGGAAAAGGCATTGCTGGAAGCTGGCGGGGAAAGCCTCAACCAAGCCACTGGCGGTTTTCTGATGATGACCGAGCCTCTCCGTTGGCTGGAAGCGGGGGCGAATGTTGAAATCCACATTCTGCCCACGATCAGGGCCATTTGCGCCAGAAACAAATCCGTCAAGAGCTGGAATTATTTCACCAACGCCATTTTGGAGGCCGCGGCAAAGCCTGCGCTCAAGGTCACTGGAAGCCTTGCTGAGCAAGCTGCCGTAGATCCCGAGATCAGAGATTTTGTTGAAAAGTTTGGGGGGCTGCAATGAGCGACAAGATTTTCACCTCTGTCACAAAACCGCTACTTGAAACGCTTGGAAAGCCGAAGAACGGAACAATCGAAGCCATTCACGCCAGCTATGCCAGAAAGCTCCTTGGGTTTGAGCAAAAGGATTTGGAAGCGGCTGTTTTTGAATATCTAGACAACCGGCGCTTTGAAACATGGCCAAAGCCTTTGGAGCTTGAGCAACTGGCTTTGAGCAAGTCCTACGAGCGGCAAGACTTGGTTTTTGTGCCACGGGGCGAACATCCAGATTACACGCCGGAGTGGGTGGCTATGGCAGCGGCAAAGGGAAAAAATCCTCAAACCATGACCTGCACACAAAGCGAAAACAACGGCAACCAGTTTGGCTGGTATTTTCCCAAGCAAGAGCTGAAAACGGCCATGAGCGCAAGAAGAGGGGTGGCGGCATGATTAACAACCCCACCACTATCGACAACAAGATTTACATTGCAGCTCAGCTTTATGATGGTTGGGCCGTGCAGGTCAAAATGCCAGGTCAGCGCCCGATCTATGCCAAATACACCCCAGACGGCCACAGGACGCTTGAGGCGCGATACATGACCCACAAGCAGGCCCAACACTTCATGAACATCTTGGCAGGCGTGGCAAAGCCAAAGAGCCAGAAATTTCAGGTGATGACATGATGAACTATCTGTCCGTTTGCTCTGGGATTGAGGCGGCAACACAGGCTTGGCACCCGCTTGGATGGAAGCCCGTGGCCTTTTCAGAAATCGAGAAATTCCCGAGCGCGGTTTTGGCGCACCATTACCCAAATGTGCCTAATTGGGGCGATATGACAAAGTTTAAGGATTGGCCAGATGCAAATGTCGATGTTCTCGTTGGAGGAACACCATGCCAAGATTACTCAATCGCAGGAAAGCGGCTTGGGATGGCTGGAGATAGGGGCCAGCTCACCCTTGCCTATATTGAAATCGCTGCACGATATCGCCCCAACTGGATCGTTTTCGAGAATGTGCCCGGACTTCTGTCAAGTAACAGAGGACGAGACTTTGCGCGATTTCTGGGAGACCTCAGCGGCAAGCGCATTGCCCCCCCAAAAGGCGGATGGGGGAACTCCGGAATTATCAGCGGCATTGGCGCGGCCTATGGCCTTGCCTACCGTGTTCTTGACGCTCAATACGTGCGAACACGCCGATACCCTTGGGCCGTGCCACAACGGCGACGCCGTGTGTTCGTTATCGGATGTCTTGGAGACTGGAGACGTTCCGCAGCGGTATTATTTGACCACGAAAGCCTGTCTGGGAATACTCCGCCGCGCCGACAAGCGGGGCAAGGATTTGCCGCGTTTTCTGAAGGCAGCATTGGAAGCTACCGTCAAGACGTTGTAGCGGCAACTGCAAGGGCAAGTGGGGGCTCGCTTGGTGGGAGTGGTGGAAGTGAGACGCTTGTCTCTGCATCGCGCATGGTTGCTTTTGGTGAATATGTTGATGACGGAACCGGATCGGCTTTGAAGGCCCGCGACTATAAGGACGCTACCGATCTGGTGGCCGCATTCAAAGGGGGGCAAGGATCAAAAGCAAGAGGTATTGCTTATCACGAAAAAGTTGCGCCAACGCTTGGTGCCACTCAATCTGGAAGCAATCTCGCCCCCTCATTGCTGCAAGGCAGCACAGTCCGCCGGCTAACCCCGCGCGAGTGTGAGCGATTGCAAGGGTTTCCCGATGACTTCACGGCAATTCCGTGGCGCGGCAAGCCAGCCGAAAACTGCCCCGATGGGCCGCGTTACAAGGCGCTTGGCAATTCTATGGCCGTGAACGTCATGGACTGGATCGGGCAGCGCATTCAAAAGGTGGAGGTGAGGGTATGACCGACAACACTGACAACATAGTTGAACTCTTTCCAGGCACAGACAAGCCGGAGCCAGTGGGGCGCGTGTTTGAGCACGTTATCCGGCGCTCTGACAAGGAGGCTCTGGACGCAATGGAACTGACCATCAAAAACCAATTTAAGCACTTCGCCAGATACGCCGGAGAAGCCCGCGCTAAGGCGCTGTTGAAGGAAATGGAGCAAATCAATGACGCAACCTAAATTCCAAGCAGGTGACTTCGTTCACAAGCACAACCACCATTGTTTTCAGGGCTATGTGATTTCCTCTGGCATTATTGATGGTCAAGAAATCGTCTCTGTGCAGCATTGGCCGGAAAACTGGCGGTTTCAATTTCGCGCAGAGCAACTCGTCAAAGCCATGCCTGAGACTTTTGACCCTCGCGGGGCTTGTGCGGAGATGCAAATTGAGCTTTGCAAAACCAAAAAATCGCTTGCTCACTACAAAGGGAACTGCGCCAACCAAATTGCTTGCACCCACATGCCAACAGGTGAGCGCATAACAATTTTTGCAAGAGAACGGCGCAGCATTGATCTGCTTTTTGGCGAAGAAAATGTGGCTAAAGCTCTGCATGAAATACGGATGGCACCAAAGACGCCACTTTTCTCAATAGATGGCGAGGGTGGTAAATGATGTTTGGGTTATTCGGCAAAAAGCAAGTGATTGAAAAGCATTGTGTAGGCTGCAAATGGCACGAGCAAAGAGGGCCATTCATGCGCTGTAACAATCCGAACCTTGTGAATATATCCCCAGTTTGTGGCCCCGTGCCTCAGAATTGCTGGGACATGAGGCGATCAAAGAAAAAATGCGGTCTGGAAGCTCGATATTTTGAGCCAGCCACAAGACAAGGCAGCGAGGAGGGCGGGGAATGATTGACCTAAACACAATTCAAGTGGGTGAAACTTATACAGATGTCTTCTGCCGAACCTTGACAGTGATCTACATCGAAGGCGGCTCTATTGTCTGCAAATATTACGAAACCACCATAAACACCACCATAAACCCTTGGTCATTTTGGGTAAAAAAGCTCACCGTCTCAATTTGGGATCAAGAGCGAATTACTCGTGATAAATGGAAGCCTCTACGGGTAAAAAGAAAAGCAGGCTCAAGGCGCCTGCCAAAGCCAACACCCATTCCAACTGGATACGAACTACAGTGGCCAGTTCTGGCAAAGGCGGGTGTGTGATGGCGGCTAGGCAGCAATCCCGCAAGATCGGTAAAAAGGACATTGGCTTGCCCCAGATCGATGGCCTAGAGCCAACCAAGCACTATGCCGAAAAGATCAAAGGATCTCTCGACACCATAACCGAGACCACCACAAGCGGGCGGGGCAGGGCTGTGGCACGCATTCGGCTTTCGCTGGTTGAGCGGCTCTACCGGCGCGGCAAGCTGGACAAGGCGCAAGTATCCGCTGCGGAGGCGTATCACCGCGATTGGGTTTTGGCTGGCTTCACGGGGGCTGAAACATGCCAGCAATGGAAGGAATATATTCAGCGATTCGGCGCGGGGCAAAATGTGCAGGACGTGCGCCAGATGGCAAAGGAGAGGTATTTCCACGCGGCAAAGATGTTTCCGCGAGGGCAGAGAGACCGGCTTTTCAAAACGGCGGAATATGGCATTTGCCTTGAGCTTGTGGATGCAGAAGCCATGATCGGCGGGCTTTATGGGTATAGCGGGAGAAATGAGGTTGCGGGCGTTGTTGCCACCGCAATGGCCACCACCTGCGACGTGCTTGTAAAGGCGTATGGGCTGTGATGTTACCGAGCCTGTGGAAAACCCACCCAAGCCAGCCTAGGTGTTGACTTGCATGCAGTTTAAGCCATAATAACACCAAGGTGGGAAGTGCGCTTAAAAAATGGCGGCCTCCCTTTTTGATTCAGGTCTTTCCTGCTTTGGGAGGCTGTTATGAAATCCGCAGGGTAAAGCCTGCAACGAATTTGGGCTTGTGCGTCCCACCGCCCATCTTACGAGGTGGGGGTTGGTAAACCGGAAGGAGCCAGCGCGAGCCCAACATAATTAACGCGGGAAGCGGTGTTCATTCCTTTCCACCTGCTTTTTAGTGTGTGTTACAGGCACCCCGCGTTAAACTAATTTGGCCTTGCTGTTGAGATCGTAAGCTCAACGCATTCTCTTAATTCACGCACAAAGACCTGGTTAGGCGTGAGCCTTGTGGCGGGAACGGGCGGCCAAAACACTTTAGGCGGCGGTGGTCACTATGTGGCGATGCCGAAAGGCGCTGCGAGCAATGCTGAGCGGTTCCGTCTAAACAGCTTGGTCTATTACCCTCGAAGCCCCTAGTGCCACTAGGGTTATCATTAGGGGATAGTGGGCCGCTCTCGTAACCTGAAACTAGGCTCAACCTAGTCAGTAGGGTTGCACCGACCAGCCAGAGGCCCAAGTCTGGCGCTTATTTAATGCCCTGCCCCTTTCGAGCGGCGGGGTTTTTTTATGCCCATCGCGCTCAAACCGCATGGAGACCGTTAAATGCCAAAGCAAAGCAAGCCAACGGCAGATGTCAAAACAGGGAGACCCTCTAAATACTCTCAAAGCCTTGCAAGTGCCATTTGTGAAGACATTATGCAGGGCAAGAGCTTGCGCTCCATCTGCGTTAGAGAAGATATGCCAGACCAAAGAACGGTTTATCGTTGGCTTGAGCAGAATAAAGAGTTTCGCCAGCAATACACACGCGCGCGAGAAATCCAAGCAGACACGCTGTTTGATGAGATTGTCGATATTGCCGACGATGCCTCGAATGATTGGATGGCCTCTAACAAGCCGGACAGTGATGGCTATGACTTGAATGGCGAGCATATCCAACGCTCTCGCCTGCGCATTGAGTCTCGTAAATGGATGGCCGGTAAGCTGCGCCCCAAGAAATACGGTGACAAGCTGGATATTGACCAGCGCAACACGCATGAGGTTGGTGATAGCTTGGCCGCATTGATGGCAAAGATTGATGGCCGCAGTCGAACTAAGTGACGATGTTGTTGACCAGTGGGCAGATCGCCGCTGGCGCTTAAGCAACCTATATTACATTCAGGACAAGCACGGCAACACTGTGCTGTTCAAACCCAAGCCCTCGCAGCTCAAATTATTGGATGATTTGCATTATCTGAACCTCGTTCTCAAAGCGCGGCAAATGGGCTTTTCAACGCTCATTGTCTTGATGGCTTTGGATGCGGCGGTGTTCAATAGCAACTTCTCGGCTGGCCTTGTGGCTGACACGATAGGGAACGCAACCAACCTTTTGGCCCGTGCCAAGTTTAGCTACGACAGATTACCGGAAGAAATCAGGCAGCTTGTGAGGGTTGAGACGGACAACGCCACCACGCTTGAGCTTTCTAATGGCTCATCCATTGAGGTTGGTGTTTCGTTGCGTTCGAGCACCAAGAACTTTTTGCACATCTCGGAATATGGAAAGATTTGCGCCAAAGCCCCTGAGAAGGCCAAGGAAATCAAATCAGGCTCGTTGAACACTCTGGCGCAAAAGCAGCTCTGTTTCATTGAGAGCACCGCAGAAGGACGCGGCGGGGATTTTTACGACAAGGTGGAGGCAGCAAAGAAGATTGCCGATTCCGGACGCGAGCATGGCGTTCTTGATTATCGGTTGCATTTCTTCCCTTGGTTCGAAGATGACAGCTATGAGCTTGAAGAGCCTGTGGTTTTGACCGCAGAGGATGAGAAATACTTTTCAGAGCTGCAAGAGAAGACAGGCATTGTTTTGCCGGAGCCTAAAAAGTGGTGGTATGCCGCCAAAAAGCGGGAACAGGGCGATGACATGTTCAAGGAATACCCTTCCACACCAGAAGAGGCATTCCAGGCGGCTAAAGACGGGGCATATTTTGCCAAGCAAATGCATGCGCTCAGGCAGCGGGGCAAGATTGCTCCTCTTGCGTTTGATGCGCGCTTCCCCGTCAACACCTTTTGGGATTGGGGGATTAACGATAGCGCCGTGATTTGGCTGCACCAAGAGATGGCCGGACAACATCATTTTGTTGGCTATTACGAAAACAGCGGAGAAGGCCCAGCCCATTATGCTGACTGGCTGGACAAATGGCGGGCAAAGATGGGCGCGCGCTTTGGCGTTCATTATGCACCGCACGATTTTGACACCCGTCGCCCTGGCAGCAATGGCGAGATAACCACGTTGAAAAGCATTTTTGCCAAACTTGGGTATGCGATGGAAGTCGTGCCCAGATCAAACGACAAGCTCACCTCAATTCAGAATGTTCGCTCAAAACTGCCCTCGTGCTCCTTTGATGAGGTTGAGTGTTCGATGGGCATTGAGCGCCTCGAAAACTATGCCCGCGAATGGGATGACAATTACGGCGTTTGGAAAAGCCAGCCCCGCCATGACGCGGCAAGCCACGGCTCCGACGCCTTTATGACCTTTGCGGATGGATACAAGCCCGCACCAAGCAATGTGCCGAAATTTGAGCGCAGAAAGGGGATTTTGTGAAAAAAGCAAAGCCCATGGATCAAGCGACACTCTCAGGCGTGATTTCAAATCTGGTGAAAGAAGCCGAACTTTATCGGGATGAGAGAGCGGAAGACCGCATCAAGGCGCGGGAATATTTCGACGGGGAAATGAGAGACCTTCCCTCTGAGGTTGGCCGATCTTCTCAGGTCAGCCGCGACGTTCGCGCAGCCGTTAAAAAGGTGAAGCCTTCCCTTGCCCGCACCCTATTGGGCAAAGACATGCTTGCGGAATTTATTCCTGTTGGGCGGGGGGATGAAGAACAGGCAGATCAGGCGACAGATTACATCAACTATGTTGTTGTGCCGGAGGCCAAGGTGCGCCAAGCCATTGAAGACGCCATTGATGATGCGCTGTTGTTGAAGAACGGAATCCTCAAATATTATTACGAAACCAAGCGGGAAGTGACTGTCTCCTCTCACACCGGTGTTGACGAAATGGGCCTTGCTCAGCTGGTTCAGGACGATGAAGTTGAGATCATCGAAACCACTGAATATGAAGATCAAGTGGAGGTTGAGGGGCGGGCTTTGCCGATCAAGCTCTATGATCTAAAATTGCGCCGCGTCAAACAATACGGCTGCTGCAAGGTTGTTGCGGTGAAGCCGGAAGAGTTCCTTATTCACCCCGACGCAATCGAGTTTGACGATAGCCCCATCATTGGCCAGAAAACGCGCCTTAGACGCTCTGATCTGGTCAGCATGGGGTATGACAAGGCGGCAATATTCGACCTCCCAACAGCTGGTGGCGAGGATATTGCCACAGAAGCCGAGGAAATGTCTCGAAGGGATGTTGCTCTAAAAAATCCAAATGCGACAGACCCTTCCATGCAAGAGATTGACTATTACGAGCTTTATGTTCGTGTGGATGCTGACAATGATGGCGTTGCAGAGCTTCGCCGGATTATCTGCGCAGGTGGCTTGACTGCCAGTCATATTTTGGAAAACGAAGAATGGGACGAAATTCCTTTTGCGGATTTCACCATTGAGCGCCGCCCGCACCAATGGGAAGGCAGCTCAATCTATGACGACTTGGCCGACATTCAGCGCGTTAAAACCGTGCTGTTACGCCAGACCTTGGACAACCTCTATTGGCAGAACAACCCGCAGCCGACAGTGAACCAGTCGGCACTTATTGAGTGGGATGGGCTTATGAAGCCTGAGTTCGGCAAGCCAATTTTGGTCAAGGGCAATGTTCGTGACGCCGTGTCTTATAATCTGGTGCCTTTTGTCGCGCAGCAATCCTACTCGATGCTCTCTTACATGGATGAGGAGATCGTCGACAGGACGGGCATTTCAGAGGCATCTAGCGGCTTGGCCCCAGATGCTTTGCAGAATGTGACCGCCAAAGCCACGGCCATGATTGAACAGGCTGGCATTGGCCGAACTGAGCTGATGGTTCGCACCCTGTCAGAAGGGATGGAAAAGCTCTTCAAGGGGCTATTAAAACTCACGATCAAGCACCAAGACAAGCCGCGCACCGTTCGCCTTCGGGGAAATTGGGTAACATACGACCCACGCCACTGGAATGCTGGAATGGATGTGAGCGTGAATACTGGGCTTGGGGCCGGCACAAGAGAGCGCGACATGATGATGATGCAGCAGGTTATAGGGCTGCAAGAGAAGCTGCTTTCATCTCTTGGCCCTGTCAACCCGTTCGTGAAGCCTGATAATCTTTATAATGCAATCTCAAAGCTGGTGGAGGCTGCGGGCCTGAGATCGACAGACCAGTATTTCACCAAGCCAGACCCAGAAGAAATTCAAAAGCTCTTGCAATCTCAGCAGAACCAGCCGAAGCCGGAAGAGCTTAAAACCAAGGCCCAAATGGCGATTGAGCAAGCCAAGCTCCAAAGCTCAATGCAGATTGAACAGGCGAGGATGCAGGCCAATCGAGACAAGGAAATGGCCCAGATGGAGGCCGATCTTAACGTCAAGATGGCTGAAATGGAAAAGCAAGCCCAAGCGCAAGCCAAGGAATTGGAGCTTCGCAGGGAGCAAATCGCCTCAGATGAGCGCATTGCCCGGGAAAAAATGGCGCATGAGACAGCGCTGTTTGAGCGCAAGATGGCCGCAGACATTCAAAAGGCCCAAGCCCAAAGCATTAAGCCTCTTTTGCAGAGCTCGCCAGAGCTTCAAGAGTCGAACATGTTTGAGGTGGCGCAATGACACAGGAAGAAAAAGCATACGCCGCAGGGGTTTTGCTCGACACGCCCTTGGTGGTGAAGTTGCTTGACCAGATCGAAGCAAACGCCGTGGACTCTTGTGTCTTGGCCGACCCTAAAGATCACGAGGCACGGGCCGCATATGCCGCAGAGGTGCGGGCCATACGAGATTTGCGCAGCCGGTTGGAGATGATGAGAGCTTCAACGGCCAAGCGCAATATAGCGCAGTAACGCTGCAACCCCAACCAAAGGAAAACCCATGAGCGAGAGCACCAACCTGCCGGACGGCGGGAGTGATACCGTTGTATCCGCACAATCAATCGACAATTTTGAGGATTTGGACTTTGAGGAGCTTGAAGATCAAGCCAACCCAGATGATGAATCCGAAGAAATCGACAATGAGAGCGAAGAGGCTGCATCCGACGAGGATCAGCAACAGGAAGAAAGCGAAGAGGACGAGGGAGCCGAAGACGAGGCCAACCCTAGCGCCGAAGAGCTGATTGAGCTTTCTGGTGGCGAAAAAGTAACTCTTGAAGAGCTGAAATCCGGCTACATGAAAGAGCAGGACTATCGCCGCAAAACTCAGGAATTGAGCAACTTGCGCAAAACTGCTCAGGCAGAGGCGCGGCAAGAGCTTCAATCCCTTTCATCTGGCGTTGTTCAAACAATCGACGCCTTGGCCGATTTTCTATCGCAACAAGTTCCCCCTGCGCCGGACGTGTCTTTGGCGCAAACAGATCCAGCAGCTTACACCCGCCAAAAGGCGCTTCACGAAAGCGCGATGGCACAGGTGCAAGCCCTCATTCAGATGGGTGAAAACCCCAAGCAAGTGGCGAACAAGCTCGGACAGCAGCAAACCGAAGAGCAACGGCGAGAGACCGCCAATGCAGAGTTTGCCAAGCTGGCAGAAGCATTCCCCGAAGTGCGCACCCAAGAGGGCATGAACAAGTTCACCGAACGCTATTACAGCGTAGGGGAGGCCATTGGCTTTACCCGTGATGAATTGAACAGCGTGATGGATCACCGCTACCACAAGCTGGCCTATTATGCCCAGATCGGTCTTCAAGCCGAAGAGGCCAAGAAAAAGGTGCAGCAAAAGGTGGCTGAGGCTCCAAAGGTTCCCCCAAACAAACGGGGCAAGCCTCTGGCAGCACAAGGGAACAAAAAAGCAATGGATCGGCTCTCTCAAACCGGTTCCCTGCGAGACGCAATGCAGGTGGACTTCGAGTGATTTGCCAATAAAGGAGGGTTTATCCCATGGCAGCCGTAACCAACACCTTTGTGTCTACATCAAGTAACACGAACAAAGAACAGCTTTCCGACGTTGTATCTCGCATCACGCCGGAAGATACCCCAATCTACTCCATGGTGCCGAAAGGCAAGTTGACAGGCACTCACCCAGAGTGGTCTATCGACGAGCTGGACACGCCAGGAGACAACGCACAAGGCGAGGGTGATGATTACACCTTCAGCGAAACTGATGCGCCTGAAAAAGTGGGCAACCATACCCAGATTTTCCGCAAATCTTGGGTTTTGTCAGCCACTCAAGAAGCCTCTGATGATGCAGGCAAGGTCTTGAAGCGCAAAGAGCAAAAGCTGAAAAAAGCGATTGCCCTGCGCAAAGACGTTGAATTTTCCATTGTCAGCAACACCGCAAGTGTTGACGGTCAAACTCGCCGCTCTGGTGGTTTGCCAAGCTGGATTGAGACTAACGTTTCTCGCGGCTCTGGCGGCTCAAACGGCGGCTATAACACCAGCACTGGCAAAACTGTTGCCGCGACAAACGGCACACAGCGCGCCTTCACAAAGACCTTGCTAGACACCACAATGCAAGCTGTTTACACCTCTGGTGGCAACGCCTCGCATCTGTTTGTGTCTCCTTACGTGAAGTCTGTGTTTGTGACCTTCATGTCTGACAGCAACGTGGCTTCTTTCCGCTACGCTGTCTCCAAAGAAGGCAAGCAGAATACCATTGTTGCGACAGCTGACATCTACGAAGGCCCATTCGGCAAGGTGATGATCCACCCGAACCGCGTTATGACCACTTCGGCGACTGCGCGCAATGCGTTCCTGATCGACCCTGATCTTGTGAGCTTTGATTGGCTCCGCAAGATGCAAGAGGACAAGAATGTGGCTAAAACCGGTGACGCTGACAAAGGCGTTATCATCGGTGAGGGCGCTCTTCGCGTTAAAAACGAGGCGGGCCTTGGCATCATTGCAGACCTCTACGGTTTGACCGCTTCAACCTAAGCCATGAGGGCGGGGGCAACCCCGCCTTTTTTCTTTCACGCTCTATAGAGGAGAAGAACTCATGAGCACTATTTTTTCTCTCGGCTCTGGCACTGCCACGGCCACAAGCGGGGCTGCAACGCTCAACAATCGTTTTGGCGTCATCACCTCAGAAGCCCTGACCACAGCACAAAATGCCATCTACACGCTGACCATTACAAACAGCGCAATCAAGGCAGGCGACATTGTTCTGGCGTCCGTGCAAAACGGCACCAATGACCAAGGCACTCCCATGATTGGCAGCATTACGCCTGCGGACGGCTCTGTGGTTATTCAGGTTATCAACAAACACGCTTCCGCAGAGGCGCTTAACGGCACCTTGAAGATCGCGTTTGCGGCGCTTGGCGCGTAAGTCGAAGCACATTTTTGACAGTGAGGCGGCTCTACAGGGGCCGCCTTTTTCATATCAAATGGAGGTTCTTATGACAGAACAAAAAACCAAGGCAAAAGGTGTGCCTGTGAAATTGCTCTATGATTTTTGGACAAGTGAAGACCGCATCAAGGCCGGAACTGTTCTTGAATTGCCAGTCGACCAGGCAAAAGAGCTGATTAAGATCGGCAAGGCCGAACGCGCAGACCCACTGCCAGGGGAATAATCAATGGTCATTCGCGATGGTGATTGGCGGCTGTTTGATTATGACTTTCAGACGGGACGCTCTGTGTGGGTGATGCACGATGGGAACCAAACTCATTTCCGCACAGATTACCCAGTGGACAAGCTGGTTGAAGTGAATAACGCCACGCGAAACATGGCTCAAAGCGGCTTCAAGGGTGACTATCACCTTGTGGCCTCTGTCCCCCTGAATATTGCCCATCAATCTGGCCTGATCGAAGCCCAGTCGCAGCAGGACGGCAAGTTCATGTCCAAGTGGCTGAATGACAGCGACAACCGCGCTTGGCGCACGAAAGAGGGAACAGTATGAGTGCTTTTGCTGATTACCTAGACCTCAGAATTGCAGTGGCCGAGGCCGTTGAGGATGACGGTTTAACAGATGTTATGCCCCGCCTTGTTCAACTTGCGGAGGCCATGTTCAACCGCAGCCTGAGAACGCGCCACCAGTTAACCAGAGCAACCCTCACCTTGTCATCTGGGGAGGCCAGCCTTCCGGCTGATTATCTTCAAATGCTTCATGTGTTTGACAGCTCAGGCAACAAAATGAAGCAATCCAGCTTGGCAGAGGTTGAGCAGAGCTATTCCAGTTTTAACCGGTATGCGACCGATAAGTCAAAGCTTTACATAAACGGCTTTAGCGGCGATCGGGTTATTTTGTATTACGCAAAAGTTCCCACCCTCACAAGCTCTTTGACCAATTCAAATTGGCTGTTGGAAAACTACCCAGACGCCTATTTATACGCAACAGCCGTTGAAGCCGCAAAATATCGCAAAAACGTCCCTCTAGCCCAAAGCTATGGCGCTCTTCTGGCTGACACCATGAGCCAAATTCAAGCAGAAAATGCAGGGGCGCTTTGGGGTGATGCGGTCATCCGTGTAGCAGGGGCAACGCCATGACAGCTTTATCTATTGCCCGAAAAGTTTGCATTGAAGTTCGCCTTCCATCCCCGAGCACATTGGTTTCAAACACAGAGGTTGCTTATGTGGAAGTTCGCAACGCCATGGAAGACGCCGCCAACGAGATTGCGCGGCGCTTTGATTGGCGGGGATTGCAGGCCACAACAACAATTACCGGCACAGGTTCAAACGATGATTTCGCCCTGCCAAGCGGTTTTTCTCGCCTCACTCGGGGCAATGCTGTTTCTGTGGCCGGTGCGCCAGTTCGGGGCGGGTTAAGTGATGATGAATGGTTTTCACTCACCGCAGCGGAAGGAACGCCGCGCTTCTACCGCCTGAAAGCGGATACAATCAGCTTCTTCCCATACCCCGCAAGTGGTGCAAGCGTTCTGGTTTCCTATCTGACTGAAAACTGGTGCTCGGCAGGTGGAAGCGTTTGGGCAAATGATACAGACACAGCCTTAATCCCAGAGGACTTGATCGTTAAGGGCGCTGTGTGGAGATACAAGAGACAAAAAGGCTTGGATTACTCAGACCAGCTGGCAGAATTTGAGGCGGCTTTGTCTGATTTCACAGCCTTTGACAAGCAGGGCCACGGCAAATGATTAGACCCGCCCGACTGGCCCCGCGGCAAACCGCGCAAAAGCCAGCAACAATGCAGCACAAGACATTTCCCGCGCCGGTGCGTGGGCTTGTGCTCGATGAGAACCTTGCAGCCCAAGGTGGAGCGTCTGCTTTGGTGTTGGATAATTATTTTCCGACCAGATCAGGCATTGAGGTTATGGGCGGCTCGCAGAAATACGCGACCATTTCCACCGGTGCGGTCGTTTCCATGTGGACTTATGCCAGCGGCAGCGTTGAGAAGTTCTTTGCCGCAGATGAAGAGAATATTTTTGAAATCACCACTGTTGCGGATGAAGATGCTATCCCAACCGCCGTGGTGACAGGCCAGACAAGTGGTTATTATTCGCAGGTTCAGATTTCCACCGGCGGCGGGAATTATCAGGTCATCGTCAATGGGGATGATGACGCGCAACTCTATGATGGAAGCTCTTTTCAAGCCTTAAACGCGGCTTCATCGCCAGCGATTACGGGCGTTGCAACGGCCGATCTATCTTTTGTTTGGAAGTTTGCCAACCGCATTTGGTTTGTCGAAAAAGACACCATGAAGGCATGGTATTTGCCGGTCAATTCCATTGGAGGGGCGGCAACAGAGTTTAACCTTTCTGCGGTGTTTCAGAAGGGCGGGAATTTGCTGTTTGGCGGCTCTTGGTCTCTCGATTCCGGCGATGGCCTAGACGACAAGTGTGTATTTGTCTCCGATCGGGGCGAAGTGGCCATTTATCAGGGAACAGACCCTTCCAGCGCCACAACGTGGGGCAAGGTGGGCGTTTACGATGTGACCCCGCCTTTGGGGCAAGACGCCACCATGAGAGCGGGCGGTGATTTTCTTATCGCAGCGCAGGCGGGCATTGTTCCTCTTTCCCAAGCGGTTCAGAAAACACCCGAACAACTCAACCTTGCGGCCATCACAAGGGCTATCCAGCCTCTTTGGAAAGATGAAGTTAACTCAAGGCAGGGTGTGCCGTGGCAGATCATGGAGTGGCCGCAGGCGGCGAGGGCGATTGTTTCCCTTCCTGTGGTTGATAGTGGCGACGAGGCCGTTTGTTTGGTGGTGAACACTGAAACCGGCGCTTGGTGTCGCCGCACCGGCTGGAATACCCGTTGCCTAGCCCTTTTTGACAACATTGGATATTTCGGAACCAACGATGGCAAGGTCTATCGGATGGAAATCGGCGGCTCAGACGATGGCAACCCTTACACGGCGCTTTGGGTTGGGGCTTTTGACCATTTGGGCGCGCCTGGCAACTTCAAGACAGTTCATTCGTCTCGCGTGATTTACCGTTCTTCTGTGAAGATGAACCCGAAGGTTTCAATCGGCAAGGATTATCAAATCCCATCCCCGAGCGCGCCCAACTCGATTGCTGACTATCCCTCTTCGGAATGGGATGTGGCTTTGTGGGATGTTGCGGTCTGGGATGCCGGACTTGCAAAGACCACCTATTTTAAGTGGGCAAGCGTTGGCAACAGCGGCTTTTCCATTGCCCCCGTATTGCAAATGACATCTGGGGTTACACCTCTCCCGCGTTGTGACGTGGTGGCGGTGGATTTGACCTATGAAATTGGCGGGGTGCAGGTTTGACGCCTTACTGGCCCGAGAAGGGCAGCTCAGACCATAGAGCCGTAGGAATTTGGACGACACGGGAGATATGGGGCTATCCGCGCAATATGGGCGACTATGTGGCTCTTGCGGTAATCGACGAGAAGAAAGAGCAGCTTGTCGCAGGGATGCTTTACCACAATCACTTCTCAGAAGAAGGCGTGATCGAAATCACCGGCGCGGCGTCAACTGCCCGCTGGCTGACCCGTGAAGTGCTTTGGGAAATGTTCGATTATCCCTTTAACCAGCTCAAATGCCAGTCCGTTGTCATGCGCGTTGATCCAGACAACACAAGACTTGGCCGGATATTACCAAGCTACGGATTTTCAAAGCACATTCTGCCGCGACTGAGAGGCAGAGACAAAGACGAATGCGTTTACATCCTACATGACGATGTTTGGCGCAATAACGGATTTCACAAGCAACATAAGGATGCTGCCTGATGGGAAAGCCAAAAGCCCCCGCGCCAACCCCGCCACGGGAAACCAGCGCGGCGCAAACTGGAACAAACGTTTCAACTGCCATTGCAAACAGCGTGATGGGAAATATCAGCGAATACACGCCCGAAGGCTCGACTACTGTTAACCAGACGGGCAGCTATTCTTGGACAGACCCTTACACCAATGAAACCTATGATGTGCCAACCTTCACGCGCACGACAGAACTTTCCGAAGGCCAGCAGGCAATCTATGACCAGAACCAAGCGGCGCAACTGAACCTTGCCACTCTGGCGAATGACCAGTCTGGCCGCATTGGCGAGATTCTCAGCAATCCGTTTAATTTGAACACACTTCCAGAGGCGGGGCAGCTCAACCTTAATCAGGTGCAGGGCACGACCGGCAAAATGCAGTCTCAGATTGCGGACGCTGGCGACATCACCCGCACTTATGGAACGGATTTCAGCCAAGACCGGCAGCGTGTGGAAGATGCTTTATTCGCACGGCTTGAAAACCGCCTCGGGCGGGATCAATCAGCCCTTGAAACTAGGCTTGCGAACCAAGGCATCAACATTGGCACCGAAGCCTATACTCGTGCCATGGGTGATTTTGGCCAGAACCGCAATGATGCGCGGCTGAGTGCTATCCTTGGGGCGGGGCAGGAGCAAAGCCGCCTTGCGGGCCTTGAAGCGCAGCGGGCAGGGTTTGAGAACGCAGCGCAGCAACAAGCCTTTGGCCAGAACGCAATGCAAGCTGATTTCGGCAACAGCGTTCAGCAGCAAATGAACGACAACCTCTATCGCGAGCAAATGGCCAACAACCAGCTTGCCCAGACAGAGTTCAACGCTCAAAACGCCTTGAGAAACCAATCCCTACAGGAGCAGCTGACACAGCAAAACCAGCCGATCAACCAGATTACGGCGCTTATGTCTGGCTCTCAGGTGTCTATGCCCCAGTTCATGGGCGCGAATATCGCCACAATCCCAACCACGGACAATGCGGGCATTATCAACAACTATGACCAGTTGAGAAACCAGCAATGGCAACAGCAAATGGCCGCGCGGCAAAGCCTGTTTGGTGGCCTTTTGGGCATGGGGGCGAACATTATCGCCTCTGACCGCGATTTGAAAAAGAATATCAAACCCGTGGGCAAGGTTTACGAATATAATTACAAGGACGACCCGAAAGGCGCGCCCAAGCGTGTTGGTGTGATGGCGCAAGAGGTGGAACGGTATAAGCCGGAAGCCGTTGTGAAGCGCCAAGATGGCAAGCGCATGGTTGATTATGGCTCACTCTTTGGAATGGGGGCTTAAACATGGCACTTTCTTTTGCATTTGATGGCAACACGCCTCAATCCTATGAGCAGATGCAGCGCAAGCGCAAAATCGCAGAGGCGCTTTATGCACAGGCCAGCCGAACCCCTAGCAACGTAGGTGAGGGGCTTTCAGCCCTTGGTGCGGCCCTTGGTGGGCGCATGGCCGAAGGGCGGGCGAACAAGATCGAAAGCGCGGGCCGTGAGGCTGCAAACGCTTCTTTTGGCCAGCTTTTTGGCGGGAATGCACCTTCTTCGCCAGATGCACCGCAGTCAAGCCAGCCTCAAGGAACTGTTTCCGTCCCCTCAGACATTGACAGCATTATCGTTGAAGCTGCAGCTCGACAAGGCGTTGACCCGAACGCCATGAGAGCCATTGCTAAACTTGAAAGCAGTTTTGACCCCGCAGCAAAGAACCCGCGTTCAAGCGCAGGCGGCTTGTTTCAGTTTATTGACAGCACGGCCAAGGATTACGGGCTTGAAAACCGCTTTGACCCCGCGCAAGCCTCAGATGCGGCTGCACGACTGGCAAGAGATAACAGCGCCGCCTTTGAAAAACGCTTGGGCCGCGCGCCAACGCCAGGTGAGCTTTACCTCATGCACCAGCAAGGAGCGGGCGGGGCTTTGAAGCTATTGTCAAACCCAAACGCAAGGGCTGTTGACATTGTCGGACGTGATGCGGTTCGCTTGAATGGCGGCAACGCCAACATGACCGCCGGAGAGTTCGCAAACCTTTGGGTTTCCAAGGCCGATAACGCTCTATCCCGCTTGGGGGGGCAGCAAATGGCGAGCGCAGACATCACCGGCATGGCACCAGCCCCAAGAAGCATGGATGACATGGTGAGTAATCCTCAGAGCTTTGTCCCATCTCAAGAGCAAATGGCCACGCAAGAGAATATCCGGCGCAACGCCCAAATGGTTCCGCCTGCCATGTTTGAGCAATCGCAGGGGCCAGACACCCAACAGGCAATGGCGGCAATGACGCAAGGCATGGAGCGGGCAAGAGCGCCTCAAGCCGCACCACAGGCAAACCCTGTTTCCCAAGCCCTGCAACAGCGCGTGGCACAACGTGCAGCCCCACGGCCAGCCCCACAAGGCCAACCTTGGGAACGCGGCGAAATGATCGACCCTGTGACCGGCGAATACATGCAAGGCACTTGGAACGGGCAGCGCAACAATGGTGGGCTGGCGCAAGCCCTCATGAGCCGCATTCAGGGCAGGCAATCGCCTCAGATGGCCCCGCAAATGGCCCCACAGCAGCCCGCACAGGCGTTTTCTGCCCCACAAGGCGCAATGACACCTCAGCAGCCTCAAACGACCCCCAGCCAAGCCCCCGCACAGCCACAGGCCATGCAGCGCGGCCAGCCAAGCCAGCAACAGCTTATTGCGGCGATGGGCAACCCATTCTTGACGGACGCACAGCGGGCCATGGCCAAGATGATGTTCGAGCGGCAATACATGCAAGATCCATTGCAGCAGCAAATGAGCCAACTTGAGCTGCAAAAACGGCAGCTTGAAATTGAACAAATGCAAAACCCGCAGATCAAGCCAACGGACGACATTCGGGAATATGAATTTGCCCGTCAACAAGGCTTTCAGGGCACGTTTCAGGATTATCAAACAGCCATGCGTCAAGCAGGGGCGCAAAGAAACGTTGCCGCGCCGCCGCCTGGCTATCGCATGGTATACGATCAAAACGGCAATCCGGTTCAAATGGAGCCAATTCCAGGTTCTCCGGCGGCACTTGAAGCCGAACAGGCGCTTAAGCAGGCTGATCTGCAAAAACAAGCCTCTGAACGCACTGTCAACGTGGTGACAGATAGCATTGATCGCGCATTGGGCATGATTGAACAATCCCCAATGACAACTACAGGGGCGGGCGGTGCGCTTTTGGGTAATTTGCCAGGCACTTCCGCAAGAGATGTGAGCGCGCTTCTGGATACGGTGAAAGCCAACGCGGCCTTTGACACTTTGCAGAAGATGCGGGAAGCCAGCCCGACAGGCGGCGCGCTTGGGGCCGTGTCTGAACGTGAATTGACGCTTTTGCAATCAGCTATAGGCAATCTTGAGCAATCACAAAGCCGCGAGCAACTTGTTCAGAACTTGAACAACGTGAAGATGGAATACCTCAAAATCATCCACGGCCCAGAGGCGGCGGCGCAGATGATGCAGCCAGCGCAACAGCAAATGCAACCGCAACAGCAAGGCGGGGCACCACAAGGCATTGACCCTGCGGTCTGGGAAGTCATGACACCAGAGGAGCGCGCACTATGGCAGAACTAACCCTAGACCAAAAGCGCGCGCTTGCTATGGCGAATGCCCGTTTGAGGCTGCAACAGCAGAACGCCCCCATGACCCGCACACAAGCGGCGGGTGAAGGGTTTCAGCAAGGTTTGAGCTTTGGCCTGTCTGATGAAATGGCGGCAAATGCAGCCGCTTCACAGGTTCGTGATCAGCAGCTTGGCGAACGCTTGCGCGCCTCACAATCTGCCCAGCCCATCACAAGCGATGAACAGGCGCGGCAACAGTTTATGCAGCAATACGAGGCCAAACAGGCTCGTGAGCAGCAAAAAGCAAACGCCTATAATCAGGAATTGACCAGCCAGCGCCGCGACTTGAGTAATGCTCGGGAACAATACCCTGTCACAGCCTTTGGCGCTGAAATCGCAGGGGCTATTCCTACGGCCATTGGAGCAACGCCAAAACTGGTTCAGGCTGGGGCACCTCTTATGAAGCGTGTTGGCCAGTCTGCCCTTGAGGCGGGCATTGGCGGCGCAGTTTATGGGTTCAATACAGGTGAGGGCGGTTTGCAGGACAGGGCACAAAACGCCGCTGTTTCCGCTGCAATCTCAGCTCCTATTGGTGCGGCAGCTCCGGTTATTGGCCAAGGCATAAACCGCGCATTTCGCCCCAATCCCGCAAAGCAACTTGGGGTAGATAGAAGCACTGCAAGAATGGTTGCGGAAACTATTGCCTCTGGCGACGATCTGGCGACGGCACGAGCGCGGGCCATGTCTCTGGGTGATGATGCTATGCTTGCGGACTCTTCCCCTGCGGCTATGTCCATGCTTGATACGGCGGCGCAATCAAGCCCACGGGCGGCGACCTTAACCCAAAGAGCTTTAGACCAACGCCTTACAGGCGCGAACCAGCGCATTGGCAGCGCGATGGACACTTATCTTGGCCCCGCACAGGGTGTTCGCCAAACTGCACGAGGGATTGCACAAGAAAGCGCGCCAGCGCGCCAAGCCGCCTATGATGCAGCTTTTAATGCACCCATTGATTACGCCAGTGAGGCAGGGCGCAAAATTGAAGGCGTTTTTGGGCGCATCCCGAAAAGCACTTTGCAAAAAGCCATTCAAGAAGCAAATGACGACATGGTGGCAGAGGGTGTGCGCAATATGCAGATCCTTGCCAATATTGCTGATGATGGCACAGTGCAGTTTATTGAAATGCCCAATGTGCGCCAACTGGACGCAATCAAGAGGGCTTTGAACTCTATTGCCTCTGAGAATGTTGACCAGTTTGGCAGGCCAACAGCGCAAGCGCGGCGGGCCTCTATGCTGGCGCAACAGCTGCGAGACAGCGTTCAAGAGGCCGTGCCAGAATATTCCGAGGCGCTGCGCTTGGGTGGTGATAAGATTGCAGAAGATCGCGCCCTTGACCTTGGCCGCAAATTGCTCAACCGAGCAACCACGCGCGAAATTGTTCAAGAAAGCGTGGATGGGATGACAGCAGCCGAAAAAGCCCGAGTGGCACAGGGCGCGCGCTATCAAATCGACGAGGCTCTGGCAAATGTGCGCCGCGCAATGAGTGACAGCAACATGGACGCCAGACAGGCCATGCAGGCGGTGAAAGATCTTTCCTCAGATGCGGCCCGTCAAAAAATGGCGCTGGTTCTCGGGGATGATGCCGCAAAGAGCCTTTTCAAAGAGCTTGACCAAGCAAGCGCAGCTCTTGAAATGCGAGCTGGCCTTGCCATGAACAGCCGAACCTTTGCCCGACAAAATATGAATGAGCAAATGGCGCAAATGACAGACGAGGGAGCTCTCAATCGCTTCCGGTCTGGCCAGCCCGTGGGCTCTGCCAAAGAATTAGCGGCCCGTATTATGGGCCGCTCACCCGAGGCAAAAAGAGCGGTGCAGGACAAGGCAAAAGAAAAGATTGCGCAACTTCTATTGCAGAAGGCCACGCCGCAAACTTTTGACGCTTTGGAACAGGTTATGAACCCTACTGCAAGGATGTCACCAGCCAGGCAAGCCATCATTGAAGCGTTGATGCGGCGGCAAGCTCCGGCCTCTGGAAGCTACATAAACCAGTCTTTTGCCAAATAGGCAGAATAAGAAAGAACGCCCATCACTATCACAAAGGGAACAATGTGCAGCCACTCAAGCGGCTTGCCTTCCCTGTCGGCTATATCAAGTTTACGGGCACAATAAATAAAGCCAACGGTGAGCATGTTTGCCCACAGGATTGCGCCTACAAGTTCAAAGAAAGAAACGGTCACTGGCCAATCCTTTTGAGTGTGGCGGCAGCGTCAATAGAACCTGCCCCGCCATTGGAAAGAATGACCAGAACGTCTGTATTCGTGGTTCTTGCTATGATGGGTTGCCCGCCTGAAAAAGACGTATATGCGGTGCTTCCAATAAACTGAGTGTTGGCCATGACAGGGGTGTAACCAACCATTTGAGAGGAAGAGTTCGTCCTTGGCTGCGCTAGGGTGAAGTGGGTGTAACCTTGGCGAATGGTTATTTCTGCTGCCTTTTTCATCAAAGCCTCATTCAAAGAGGCTTTGCCTATGAGCCCGCGCCCTTCACCCTGAATAAGAAAAACATCCTGCCTCAACTGCAATTCATTTGTGCTTGTGACACAACCAGCAAGCATTAAAGCAGCAAAAAAAAGAATAAATTTTCTCATGGTTCCTCCCAGAAAAGCTGGCAGGAATTAACTCACAAGACCTTTCTAAATGCAAGCCCTGCCTAGCGCGGGGCTTTTTTTATGGAGAAAAGCCAATGCCAAGAAACGGCTCTGGAAACTATAGCCCGCCTGTTGGGTATGAGGCTGTTGCAAACGAAACGATTGAGAGCGCCAAATACAATGCTCTCGTTGAGGATGTGACAAACGCTCTAAATGACACTGTATTGCAGTCCGGCCTGAAACCCATGACTGGTAACCTTGCCATGGGTGATAACAAGATTACCGGTCTAGCAGATGGCACAGCCGACACGGACGCGGCGACAAAAGGGCAGGTGGACACAGAGTTAGCCACAAAACAGCCTCTTGACGCTGGTCTTACGTCTATTTCTGGCTTGACTACAAGCGCCAATCAAATGATTTACACCACAGGGAGCGATGCTTACGCCACAACGGCGCTCAGTGCCTTTGGGCGAAATTTGCTTGATGACGCGGACGCCAGCGCCGCTTTAACCACTCTTGGGGTTAGTGCCTTTGCTGCAACCATTCTGGACGATGCAGACGCGGCAACGGCAAGAGCCACGCTCGGGCTAGGCAGCATCGCGACAGAAGACAGCGAAGATTTTATTTCTTCCGCCAACAACCTTTCTGACTTGGCAAGCGCAGCAACTGCACGATCAAACCTTGGTCTTGGCACTGCTGCGGTGTTGGACGACGGAGAGGGTGACGCGGCGACATTAGGCGGCATTGCTGCCTCTAATTATGCAAGAACAGATGAGGCAGAGACTTTTGTCGGGACTGTGACCATTGAAAGTGAAGCGCCTATTCTTCAGTTCAAAGAAACGACCGACACTAACGGTGCTTGGGTTTTTGTTGCGGACGGTAATACCTTCAGCTTAAGATACCCCGGCGTCGGGGGCTCTTACCCCTTTAATGCTTTGACCGATGGTAGTGGCAATATAACTGACGTTCAAACAATGGGCCACACCACATGGCACGCAGGCAACTTCGCAAAACCAGTGTTTAGTGGGCAAATTTCTGTTCCTGCTAGCGGTTCTTCTGCTTCTTGGGCGCATGGTCTTGGTGCGGTTCCTGACCTTTTTGGCGCTCATATTGTGTGCGTTACAACAGAGCATGGTTTTGCTGTCGGTGACAAAATATCTCTAGCTAAAGATGATGGGGATGGTGGGCGACATTCTACCGTTTATGCGACCTCAACAACAGTAGAAATTTCAAAACTATCCTCATTCGGCGTTATGTCACCTGCGGGCAGCTTTGTAACGCTGACCGATGCTAATTGGCGTGTTGTTTTCTGGGCACAGGATATTTAAGAGGATAAAATGGCAGTAATTTATGAACATTCAAACGGATTATCCACCATCGCGCTTCCGCCCCTAAAAGAGGTTGCTGATACGCCAGCAGTCGCACCTGTTGAGCCTGTTCTTGATGATGAAGGTAATGTCATTCAAGAGGGCGTTGCGGGAACGCCGGCAACCTATCGGCTGGAAACAGCGGAAGAGCAAATCCAGCGCATGATCGCGGGTAACATGATGCCAAATCTGCCTTGGTCAAACTGGTTGCTCGTGCCTGACGATCACCCTGCGATGGCTGGTGGCATTATAACTGTTGCTGATTGGGATGATGCAGACACCGTTACTGTGACGCCACACCCGAAGCCAAAGCGGCGGGCGGGCGAGTTTCGGGAATTTATGGAGCTTTTTACAGAGCAAGAGCAGGTTGCTATCGCCACAGCCGCCATGCAGGTGCCCCAGATCAAATTGTGGTATGACAAGGCTATGGGTGGCCCGTCATTTTCGCTCGACAACCCACAAACGCCATATGGCTTGGGCGCATTGGTGCAGGCTGGATTGTTAACCCAAGAGCGCATGGACGAAATCTTGGACGCTGATTTTGATGAGCTATACACCTGATTACCAATGCACATGGTGGCCGGACGTTTGGTTTGGCATATCAATTACAGACTGTTGCATTGCCCACGATTTAGGCGGCTCCGATACGGGGCTTTTTTTATGCGTAGCAGGCAAGGGGGGATGGGAATTTACCGTCCTTGCCTTTGTGATGATTGCAGGGCTTGCCCTGTTTCGACCTTTTTACCGCTTTTGCAAGTCACACGCCCCTAACGGGGCTTTTTTTACGCCGAAAGGAAAGATGATGGAAGTTTCTTTTGCTGGCCGCAAGTTCATTGCTGCCCATGAGGGCAATCCCTTGACTGCTTATCTTGATCCAGTGGGAGTGCCGACAATCGGAATTGGCTTCACCATGCGTTCAGCCGCCGTTCGCAGGGAGCTTGCAAAAATTGGCATTACAAAGCTCGTGCCTGGAAAAACAAAGATCACGCCAGAACAATCAGACCGGATTTTTGAAGCGGCTTTGAACGAAGAGTTTGGGCCAAGCGTTGCGGCAAAGCTCCCCAAGCGCAAGGTTCAGCAGCACCAATTCGACGCCTGCGTTTCTGCTTCTTATAACCTTGGTTTGAAGTTTATGGGCTGGCGCTGGATGAAAGCATGGAAGGCTGGCGATATTGTTATGGCCGCGTCTATTTGGGCGAACAACTACAACACCGCAGGCGGGCGCAAATTGCGCGGGCTTGTGCGTCGCCGGAAAGAAGAGGCCAAGCTTTTTGAGCATGGCTTCTATGAATTTGAGGGCGAGGGCACGCAGCGCAAGGAAAGCGCACAAAAGCCATTCACCCCCGACCCTGTGGTGGAAGAGGCGCAAGAACATTTAACGCGCCTTGGTATTGACCCGGGCAAGATTGATGGCTGGATGGGGCGAAAGACAAAAGAAGCTGTTATCGCCTATCAGAAAAACCACCCGCACCTTGTCAATGATGGGATTATCGGCCCCGCCACAATGGCGCAGCTCCGGCGCGATGTTATTGCCCTGAGAGATGGCGCGGAGAAGACTGGCGCTTTGTCTGTTTTGGGCGGGCTTGCCTCATTCTTTTATGGCTTGCCTTGGGGGCTTATTGTGGCCGGACTGATTGCCGCAGGCGTGATTTATTTTGCCTATCGGTATCGTGACGTTATTCAGCGCCGTTGGAACAAGCTGGCCGGAAAGGTGGTTTCCGTATGATCTGGAAAACACTTCTCCAATGGCTCACGGGCGATGTTGTTGGCCGCATCCTCACCACGGTTGATAAATCAATCGACAATGAGACCAAGAGGCAGGAATTGCGCGCAAAGGCCATAGAGGCGGCTTTGGAAGCGCACACACAAGAAAAGCTTGCCGCCATGCAATCCAAAATGTTTTGGCGCGTGTGGGCCTTATTTGCGGTTCCGCTCGGGCTTTGGTGGGCGCTTGTGATGGCAGACACCATGCTGCCCTTTGTTAGCCTGTCTGTGCCTGATCTGCCTTTGTCTGTGAAGCCGTGGGCCGATTTGATTTTCGGCTCTCTTTTTGGATCTGGCGCGGCGGTTGGCGGGGCGCAAGCAATCGCCTCCGCAATCCGTGGCCGCAAATAATGACCTGTGAGGGCGTCAAAGTGAGGAACAAGAGAATGAAAGACCAGTTAGGCGGGCCAGAGGTGCAATATTGGCTTGTTGTGGCCCTTGCCGCAATTATCAAAGTGCTGACCAGCGCAACTTTGACATGGTGGAAGGCGATTACCACAGTCTTGTTTGCAGTGTTTTCGGCGTGGGTTTTCACAGATCCAGCCCTTCATTTTCTCGCCCTTGAGCCTGAAATATATCGCAACCCAATGGCGGCAATAATGGCGCTCGCCGGTGAAGGTTTCATGCGGTGGGTGGTGCAGACGACGCCAGACAAGATCATCTCTCTTTGGCGGGGCAAAAAATGACCTTTGCAGACGTTTTGCGCGCGTTCTGGGTGGAGCTCACCACGCCGGATAATTTCCGCAATGAACCATATGTGGCTCTCACAAACCAGATTGGGCATATGGGCCTTGGTCTGGTGGCGGCGTGTCTGTGCGCCTGTCTGTGGTTTATGGCCTTTGGCGAAATGCCGGTGCGCCTTTATATGGGGATAGCCCTTTCATTGGTCTATCTTGGCTTTGAGCTTGGCGTTCAGGGATATAAGGGCAACGACACCTTTTATGACTGGGCCTTTGTCACCATTGGCATTGCGCTGCCCTACCTCTCTCTCACAGAAATCGCCTTTTCCGGCGGCTATTCAACGCTTCGGCTCAACATAGAGCAAATGACCTACGGCTTGATAGCGGCCCTCTCCCTTCTTGTTGTGTATGTAACCCCCCGAGTTATTAGGAAATATTCCAGACAATGATAGGATAGCCCATGAAATTGATCTATGCAGCTTTGCTTTTCGCCCTTATCGGTTGCCAACCGGCCCTTGCGAACGATGTCTGCACAGATCGAACGAGGTTGGTGGACTTCCTGTCCGACAAATACAAGGAAGGGCCTCGCGCGATGGGCCTTATATCAAGATCCGGAGTGATGGAGATTTACGTTTCCGCCAAAGGCTCATGGACGATTGTTGCCACCTCTTCAAAGGGAATGACCTGCGTGATTGCCGCTGGCGATAACTGGGAAGAGATTGAACCCCATTTCATGGCTGGCGACCCGTCATAAAGTGGGGCACTCCACATTCTAAGCCATTGATTTTATTGGCGATGAAGTGGGGCACTTTTTCCGGTAAGTGTTTGATATTACTCATTTCCATCAATTTTCTCGGCCGCACCATTTCAGAAAAAGGTCTTTTATTTTCAAGGGCTTATAATCCAAAATTGCCCCACTTTTCGCAGGTGGGGCATTTTTATTTGCGCTTTGTTCTCTCGACAAGGCGCTTTCCCGCCTCTCTTGCCATGCTGCTCCGCTCCGCTTTGGCGGTATAGTGTTGAGCTTGCTGCATGGTTTTCCAGCCAAACATTGCCATGAGCTGAGAAGGCGTTGCGCCTGCTTCGGCCGCAAAGGTGGCCCCTGCTTTTCTCAAGCCGTGAAGGCTGCAATGGGGAAGGCCCGCTTCCTTTGCCCACGCTCTGAATCTGTTACCAAGGCTTTCGGCCGTGTAGGGCGTTCCCTTCCCTGAGACGATAAAGCACAAATCCCCTGTTTTGCAGCTTTCCAATGCGTCCTGCAGCGGGGCGAGAAGGGGAATTTGCACAGTCACACCGTCCCCGCCTGAATTTGTCTTTCCAGGGGTAAAGCACAAATCCCCGCCGCGTATCATCTGCTTCCCGAGCTTGACCAGATCAGAGCGCCGCGCGCCGGTGTATAAGGCCAGCATCATCACAAGGTAGGCTTGTGTTCCCTTTGGGTGCTTTTCGATAAACTGCAAGACCTCTTGTTCTGTCCATGTGTGAAACGGCTTCTTTTTATAGGCCAGCTTTTTGACGCCTTTGGCTGGGTTTATCTGGGCATATTCCCGATCTAGGGCAAAGTCATATAGGCGCGATACGGTTTCAAGCACATTGCGAAAAGCGCCCGGGCGATCTGCCATAGCATCACGGGTGGCCCTCAAATCGGACGCCTTCAAACTTGTGAGAGGCTTCTGCCCGTGTTTGGCGCATATTCTTTCGAGAATGTTCTTTCGCACTCTTTGGGTGTTTTGAGTGAGGCTCTTGAACTCTGGCGATCTGATATATTGCTCACATAGCCACGCAATCGTTCCTTTGGCCGTTGTGGCGGCCCGTGGGGCGCTTTTCTGCATCTTGGCCAGTGCGGCGCGGTATTCATCTAAAAACGCCTGTGTGCCCGCCTCTGAGCGCAGCCTGACCTTCTGAAAGCCTTTCCGGCGCACATAAAAGCGCGTGTTCCCATGCCGATCTTTGTCGGTCATGATGTATTTCAGATTGATTTGCATATTCCCCCAGTCAGACAAGGCTACCTAGTCCTTCATCTGCAGGGGCATTTTTGAGGCTTTCTATTGCTTGGTCAAGGTCATGAATATCCCATGCCAGCCGCCGCTCTGAAAGCTGGATAGGCTGGGGCCATTTGCCAGCCTTCACACCCTTGTCAAAATGGGCAGGGCTTTCTGACACGTAGAAAGCTGCATCTGCCCTGTTTAACAGGCGTTTGGGGCGGTATTCATGGGCGAGGCTCATGCTATTTCCCCGCGTCCTTTGGTGGTTGTGGTAGTGGCATCCAGCGAGTTGGGCGAGCAACCTCTCCATCTGCCCATCGCCAAAGGTCATCGCCTTCGTATTCTGATGGCGCAAAATATCCCTCACCAACATCATCATTCCGACCGGAATCTGGCTCGTATAACAATATGTGCTCCCAACACATTGGCGCTGTTTCTATAGGTTGCCATTCCATCACAAAACCTTTCCCTGATTTGTGGCATATAGAACAATAAGCTCAGCTGCCCTGTTATCATCGTCTGCCCATGCCCCATAAAGGGCTAGAGCCGTTGCGTGGGGGTCTATGCCGTGGCCGCGCCACCAGTTCATTTCCCCGATATTGTGTTGCGCGTCCTGCCCTGTAACGTGGTGGGCTTCGCACAAAGGCACTGTCCACCGGTCAGAGGGCTTTTGCCCCATGCCTGTTTCCCCCTTGCCATAGCGCAGGTTTTTCGCCCTTATATGGGCGGCGTGAATGTTTTGCGTGGTGTGGCAGATCAAGCATGGTTGTTGCCTTATCCAAGCCAGATAGTTTGGCTTCTGGACGCGCTTTTGCTTATGGTTCCCAAAGGCTGTTTTGGGTATCGCAACTCTAGCCATCTTGCCCTCCAAGCCAATGGCCGCGAAACCAGTGAAACGGAAGAGTTTTTGGTGTAAAATCAAAACCCATCACTCACCCCCTTTGAGGGCCTGCACCCTATGCAATAATTGGTTGCGATAGTTTTCCACTTGCACCAAGTCAGTGAACCTTGCAGTTGGAGAATGTCGCAACCCTACTGTCGAAAAAGTATATTCCTCGCGCAGGATAGTTGCCGCCTCTTCCAACGCCTCATTACGGGCGCGCTGGCGCTCTTCTGAGATCACTCGGGCAAGAGCAAATATCATTTGGTCGCTTTCCACTAATCCGATATGGGCGTTCCTTGCTATTGCTTCACGCGCGGCTTTCATAATGTCATCTGGATAGGTCATGCGAGGGCCTCCAATACATGCCTCTTGAAATCTGCATTAGCGAAATCAACTGCTTGTTGCTCGGTCTTAAAATCACCCAGCTCTACTCCATTTTGTTCGCCCCAATAGAGTGCAAACAAATCTTCGCGTTCTTTCGTAATGAAATATTCGGCTAACCAGCCCTTAGATCGTATGGTGCTACCCAAGTGAGTGATGTCTCGACCATCCCACTCCAAAGGCTTAACCTTGGGTGGGGTTCGGGTGTTCCACTCATAGATGGCAGAACGTTCCGATGATCTATCGCAAGTTGTTGCATGGCAGGTGTTGCAACGCACCAAGAAATTTTCACCATCTTCAATAACTGCTGCACCCCCACAAAACGGGCATGGTTTAAGATCACTCATGACTGCATCTCCGTTTTTACAAGTTGTTCTCTCAGAAACGGCGCTAAATGTTTGGCAAGTTCTTCAAGTGGCAGCTCTACTATGTTATCAAACGAAAAGTCATCTTCCCACGTTTTGATATTGAGAATTAGCCTGTCATGCTCGATAGAAATACTTGGTGAAATGCTTTCTATGTTACTCATGACTGCACCACCCCCGCTTTGGTTAATGCAGCTCTGGCAATATCAGCGGCAGCGTCATCGCCTTTTGAGACTTTCCTTAGAGCTTCAATGCAATCAAAAAAGGCATCAGCAAGAGGTTCGTATTCCTCTCTAGCATCGCCAAGGTGATCCCAAGTGTCGGAATATTTCCAGCCATCAGAAATCCACTCCGCCAGCTCTTCGTCGTCCATACCTTGCGTATCTTCTGGCATGTCGTCCCGAAGCTGAGCCAAGTATTCTGGATCAGCGGCAAGCTGCGGCCACCAATAAGGCCTTTCAAACTTACTCATCACCCACCCCCGCTTTGGGTTTGGGAGCGCCAAAAGACTCCGCTTTAGCTAGAGTGCATGTTTTATCGACCAGCTCATTGATAGCCTCATGAATACCCTCAGTTAGAGGCATATCAATGTAAACCAAATCTGCTTCCCCCGCTTTGGCTAGGGCGGCGCTCTGCGTCACAGAAATATTCCGCAAGAGTTGTGCATATTCGGCATCGCCCAAAACATCCAATAGATTAGCGACCACAAGCAACAAGCCCGGCTCCAAAGCCTCCACAAGCTCACCCTGCACTGAGAGGGCTTTGTCGCGCTCATTAACCAGCTTTTGAATGTCGTCCACAATGTCACACAGTGCGGCCTGTTTTGCCGCCTTTTCGCCGTTGATAATCACATCAATCCGGCGCACAAGTTGACGCTTGTTTTCCTGAGACGCCTCATAGCTATTTTCAAGCTCAAGAGCTTTGATTGCCGCGTCTATGGCTTTTGGCATATCTTCTGGTGGGTGAGCAGACCTTAAAACCTCAATAACCTCTTCATTTGTCATTGGCGTGTGCTCTGTCATATCAGCCTCCTATTCCTTGCCTGCTAGGCCGCAATAGCCCATTCGAGGAACTTGGCGCTCCCACAGAGTACTATAAGGGCTGTCTTGACATTGGACCCAGCCTTCTTGCAGCATATTTTGTTTATTTACTTCAACATCTTCGGGTGACTTGTTATGCTTGATAAATCTGTCCCACTCTTTACCAGAGGATGCCCACCGCCACGCCGCACATTCAGAGCCAAGGCAGCGATTGTCTATGGGTAATTCAGAACGGTTCCCGCTGGCAGGGTTGTTACGCGGATCACTAAGGGCAGTGCGCGCCATAGGGCACCATTTTTGCTTTGCCTCTTCTTCTGTGTGCATGTAGCCTCCTAAGCTGCTATCTTTTTAGCGATGCGATAGACTTCCCTTGCTTCATCAAGAGAGCGAATGTTCGCCGTGTGGTAATTCCAGCCGATCTGGTCTGAGATCGCCTTATAAAGAACGTTCCTATCCATGCGCCCGCTTTTCCAAATTGGATCAATGAGCTTGTGGATTTCCTGCCTTGCCCGCTTAATCTCGGGCGTGGGGATAACCCCCAGCGGCTTTGTTCTTCTGTTGGTTTTGTGGTGACAGCCAACATAGTTTTTGCAGGTGTCGCACTTCCAAAATGGCAGGCAATGCAAATCCCTGCGGTGCGGGTATATTTCTTTCCCGTCCGTCAGCCTTGCGTTGACCTTGTCGTTGCAGCCGGTGCAAAATATCTGTCTGGTGTTCATGCTGCTTTTCTCAGTTCGGTTGGATCCAGTCCGGTGGCCTCGGCCAGATAGGCCATTGCCTTTTCAAAGAATTGCAGAAACTCGGCCTGATCCATTTCATCAAATGCCGTGCTGTCTGTCACAGTCCACACATCGCCGTTTCTCAGGGTGATTTGGCGCACCATGCCCAACTTTTGCTTTATCAGCTCGTGCAAATCCTCTGGCCGGTATTCCAGTCCGCAAGCCTCAATGACGCGGGCAAGAATAGCCCAGTAGCGCCGGTGGAAGGGCACAGAGCGGGGTTGCGTTGCAGTCACCCGCAGGCGCACCCCCTCGGGCTTTTGGCGCAGAAATTCCGCGTCAATGCCCATCTCTGGCAAAAGAACGTCGCCTTTTCGCACCATGTATATTGCAGGCTTTTCCTTTGACATGGTCACACCATCGGCATCATTTTATTTGCTGCCTTGGTGCGGCCGCGATCTCTGGCATCCTCAAGCGCGTCCTGCATTTGCTCAGGCAGGAAATCGAAATACTTCTGCGCTTCGCTATCCCAAATCTCATTGATTTCGTTGATTTCGTCTGCATCTGCGAGACGCTCGCAAATGTCGTTGATGACGTGCTCAATATCTTCTGGGATATACTCGGGAACATCCTCAACATCATCAATGGCAGGTGGTGGCGGCGGTGACGAAACGGCGCTAGAATTGGCCGCAAGACCTTGTGCACTTGGCATGTCAGGTGGTGGCGGGGGTGTAATGTCGCGCATTTCTTGCTGCGGCTCATGTTCAACCTCTTCCCTCAAATACATGCCACCAAGAACGTCCGGAAAGCCATCGCGCAAGCAGAACCCACGCGCGCGCATTTGAAGCATGCGCTCTGGAAAGCGGAACCATGGACTATCGTTGTCTTTTTCATAAGAACCGTCGCGGCCTCTGCGCGTCACCCTTGATCTAGTGTCCCAAAGGCCAGCTTTGATGGCGTCTTTAACCGAAAAGCGGCCAACAATCGGGGTTTTCTGCCCCTTGCGCTTGGCAATGCAGACGGCGACACGATTATCGCCCTCGCCCTCAATGCGCTCTTCAAAATCCTCTGACAAGCCGGACGCAAGCACAAGAGCCTTTGCAGCATCGCCCCAAATCGTTGGCCTGCCATTGATAACGGCAATTCGCTGCATTGCCTGCATCGGAGCAAGACCAACTTCCATGCCCTGCATAATTGCCACCATACACTTCTCAGGTGTATCCATATCTTTGGGTGCCATGCCCGCTTTTACGACTACGTTTGCAATTCGCCAAGCGCCTTCAAAATCCTCTGGCACAATGGCTTGCAGCTTCCCGCCTGACTTCATAACAGGCATTTTGGGTGGGGTTTCATTGCCTGGGTGGTTTATAACGTTGCTCATGCGGCCCTCTTTTCTTCCTTGATTTTCATACCTAGCAGCTGAACGTTTGCCTTGGCGGCGCGGTTTGCCAGAACTTGAACAAGCTCCTTGATTTCTTCACGGTCTTTCAGCGCCATCAAAAGGGCGTCAAAGTCTGTGATTTCAGCGGAAACAAATGTTCTCATAGAGACTTTTGCGCCCGTCCGGCCTGCACTGGCGTTTTCTGCCTTGGCAGCTTTTTCGGCCTGCTCGGCTTTTGCCATCAACTCAGCGGCGGCAGCTGCATCTTTTTGGGCAAGCTCTTCTGCCTCACGGCGGGCCTTTTCTGCCTCTTCACGGGCCTTGCGCTCTTGCTCAAGACGCTCGCGCTCCAACTTCTGCAAATAACCATCCATAGCCCGCTTGATCTTGGTTGAAAGAGCTTTTGGCTCTTCTTTCAGATCGCGCCACTTGTCATCAACCGCGCGGCCAGCGTCCAAATGCGGTTGCTTTTCGACCTTGTGCAAGTCTGTTGCTTTCTTGGAAATTTCAGCAAGGCGCTTTGCCCATGATGCAGCCATATCGGCTTGTTCTTGGGTTTCAATGGGCTTGGCCAAAAGAGCCTTTGCCTGCTCCTGATCGTCCTGCCATTGAAGGGCAAGGTCATCAAACGGATTGCCTGTTTCTTGGCTGTTATGGCCAATAGGCGCGGGCTTATGCTCACCAGAAACCATGCGTTTATATTCGTCATGGGTGATAGGGTATTCGCAAACCCACGTCCAAATATCGGACGCTTCTTTGAACCCGCCGGCCTTGTCGCCGATAAGGCAAAAAACCTCGCCATCTTTTTCCCATATGGCCACGGGAATTTCAGAGCCACCTTTATTGCGCTTCACAAAAAAGCCAAGTTGCGGCTCCCCGTCATGAACAGGGCCAAATTTGAAGTTTAAGGCATTTTGCCAATAGGTGTAGTCTGGTTTGTATGCGGTGTTCATATCACCCTCCGTTCTTCACAAATTCAATCAATGCAGGATCGGCCAAGCTATCAGCCTCAACTGGGGGCGTGTTAAGGCCCCACAACAGCACACCCAATGCAAGGGCGGTCACAAGCAGGCCCATGCCTGCATCAATGAGGCGCTCGGGTGTCATTGTGCGCACCCATTTCTCGCGGCCACGTCTGCCTTGATCTTGGCGGCGCTTTCGCGGTGCTGTTGCGCATAAGGGGAGCGGGCAAGGTTGGTGCTCATATCAGCGCCATAAGCTGCCTGTTCAAAGCGGGCGATTTGTTTGACTTCCTCAGCCGTTGCGCCTTGGTTTTCCTGCGCAGCCTTCAAAATGTGCCACAGGTCATCAACCATGAGAGATAGGCTATGATATGCCCTTGAGTGCTTCACGTAAGCCCGCTGTGCGTTTTCGATTGCTGCATCGCGCTCTTCTTGAGATTTTGCGCGGTTGGCATAGGAGAAATCAGAATTTGCATTGTAAAGCGCAATATCAGCCTCACTTGCTGCAGCGGTCATTTTGCGCATCTTGCCAAGAAGATCAGCCAAAAACTCAGGCTCGAGCAAAACGTATTCCTTTACCTCGGAAGCCTTTTGGAGCTGGTCTAGGCTGGCCTGTAATTGCTGCTTAATCATAATATCCCCACACCGTTTGTGTTTGCTTGGTATGGGTATAAATTACGCAAAACACGTATTATAGTCAAGACAAAAATACGTAAAATGCGTAATTATTTTTAAGGCACAAAAAAACCCGCCGTGGTGGCGGGTGTGGAAAGCTATTAAAGATTTGCAGAAGGGCAGGCTAAACTGGCCTCACAAATATGATCTTGGCCACTTGCCTAACCGGAACATCAATCATGGTTTGAATGGCAGGGTTCACACTCTGCAAATGGTATAGCCCCGTTTGGGTTCCGGCCAAGAGCCGCTTAACCAAGATGCGCCCATCTTCACACCAGACAATATAGTCAGTAGTCGGATTTGGCCGCGCCGGTGGCGGCTCGGGCTGGGCATAATAGAGAATTTCCCCGTCATTATAGCGGGGGAACATGGAATCGCCGCGCACCTTCACCGCAACGGTTTGTTTCTTGCAATCCGGTGGGGCAGGCACCTCGTCAAGCCCTGCGCCCATTGCATGGTCATCGACAGGGAACCATTCTTGAGCGGCCCCAACGTATCCCACCAGGGGAACAGTTTCCGGCGCGCGACCTTTTGGCTGCCCTCTTCCTGTAAGAAGCCACTCAAGGTTTACCCTAAAGAAATCCGCATATCTTTTTGCCGTAGCGGGCGGAATTTCAGAGCGGCTCCCTCCCTCATGCGTATAATAGGTTGTTGGCGGCAAGCCTAAAGCATCTGCCGCCTCTCTTTTGGTTTTGTAACCAGCCATAAGGCGGGCTTTTTTTAATCGCTCGTGAATCATTTACGCAATTTACGCAAAAAAATTACGAATGTTGCGTTGACATATCTACGCAAAACACGTAGTTTGTTTTCATGATTACATCTCAAGACCTTAGAAACGCACGAAAACGCCTCGGAATGACGCAGGCACAATTTGCTGAACTCGCAGGGGTTCACATGCAAACGGCTGCGCGCTGGGAAAATAAAGAACTCCCAAGGCACGGAGTTTCTCGCAGGTTTGTTGCTGATTTCATCAAGAAGGCTGAGAGCCAACCACAACCCGCCGAATAGGCGCCAACACTGGGGGAAGATCATGCTTGTTGACATAATTGCATCGCTTTTGATTGTTTGTGGTGTCCTGTTTCTTGCCCTTGGGCTGGCGGCTGGATTGCAAGGCAGGACATGCCTCGATGACTCTGGCGACGCACTGTGTTTTATAGCCAGCCTTCTCATGCCTATTGGCGGGCTTCTTGCCATTGTTGGCGGTATCATTTTTTCGGCGGGGGCGTGAATGGCCCTCGCAGCACAAATTGCCCCAATAGGGGCTAAATGGGCACCTCTGGTGCAGTGTGGAGCATGGTTGGCCTTATGCCTTGTTCCGCGCTCCTTCCCAAGGCTGAACTTGGCGCGGGGCTATAAAATGCCTCGCGCTCTTTTCCAAGCCCATAAGTCTATCACATTTCCGGTGGTTTTTCTCTTG
>Ga0098073_1000086_pt1 | contig 37015 bp, 40 predicted proteins | sample 31_taG_FD_75060 | JGI IMG/M metagenome (GOLD analysis project Ga0098073, IMG submission 75060) | Marine viral communities from the Gulf of Mexico - 31_GoM_OMZ_CsCl metaG | ecosystem: Environmental > Aquatic > Marine > Oceanic | place: Gulf of Mexico | collected 2015-07-12
AGAACACCAAGCCTTACCAGAATTTTCAGAATTTATAAGACGAAAAACCTATATGCTTGCTAATGCCTTTGACCAAAAAGGTAAACTTTTAGATAATATACAATCAACTTTAAAAGCACCAAAACCAGCGAAGCGAATTGTCACTCCAGTAAAAACGGAGTTGATGATAAAGGAAATTGAAACCCTAAAAGAAGGTGATTACAGGCTTTTGCAAAGTAAAAATTATGAAGTTTTTTTGGCTCCAGCAAGTAAACTACCAAATATACTCAGGGAAATTGGTCGTTTGCGTGAAATCACCTTTCGCGAAGTAGGAGAAGGCACCAACGAAGCGATTGATCTTGATACGTTTGACACTTATTATCACCACATGTTTCTTTGGGACAATGAAGAAAATTTAATTGCAGGTGCCTACAGAATGGGATTAGGTTCAAGAATATTTGAAAAATATGGTATTGATGGTTTTTACCTTCAAGATCTATTTAGGTTTGAACCCGAACTTTATAAAATGATGAGTGAATCCATTGAAATGGGAAGAGCCTTTATCATTAAAAGTTATCAGCAAAAACCAATGCCTCTCTTTTTGTTATGGAAAGGTATTGTTCACACGACACTTCGTTTTCCAGAGCATAAGTATTTAATTGGAGGTGTGAGCATTAGCAATCAGTTTTCGAACTTCTCAAAAAGTTTGATGATTGAGTTCATGAAATCACACTATTATGATCCATATTTAGCGCAATATGTACATCCTAAAAAAGAATTTAAGGTCAAGTTAAAAGATGCTGACAAAGACTTTGTTTTTGATGAAACTGAAGCGGATCTGAACAAGTTTGATAAAATAATTGATGAAATCGAGCCAGGAGCTTTACGTCTGCCTGTTTTACTTAAGAAATACATCAAACAAAATGCTCGCTTAATGGCTTTTAATGTCGATCCTTTATTTAATAACTCAGTAGATGGTTTGATGTATATTAAAATTGCCGATTTACCAGACAGCACTGTACGTCCTGTGATGGAAGAGTTTCAAGCAGAATTAGAACGGAAATTTTCAAACGGTACTATTGACGAATCAGAGTAAATTTGCATTTACAAACTCTTTGCAATAGCTCTTTATCTCATTCCTTGCTTTTAAAAAGGCTGCGTGTTTTTCGATTTCTGTTCCCTTAACTTTTGAAGGATCAAAAAAGTTATGATGCAATCTTATTGCATTTTTACTTGGGATATATGGGCAATTTTCATTTGCATGGTCACATACAGTTAAAATGTAATCAAAGTTAATTGCCGCGTATTCATCAACATGGTTTGATGTATGCTTCGAAATATCAATTCCATCTTCTTTCATAATTGATACTGCACCAGGATTTAAGCCATGTGTTTCAATACCTGCACTATAAACCTTTACTTTACATTTATCTAAAAAATAGTTTAAATAGCCATGAGCCATTTGGCTTCTACAGGAATTTCCTGTGCATAATACTAGAATGTTTTTCATCAAATTTTTTTTTCTTATTAGATTCCACATCAAGCGCGGAATGACAATTATTAAAACTTTTTACTTCGTCTTTCCATGAGCACGTTATCATGCCAAACACCATTGCGCTTTCCTATTTTTTCTCTTTGACCAACTATTCTAAAACCACATTTTTTGTGTAATTCTATACTTGCATGATTCAACGAGAAAATTCCAGCTTGCAAAGTCCAAAACCCTTCTTTTTCACTTTCAATTACTAATGCATCGAGTAACTGCCTGCCTATCCCTTTTCCTCTTTGACTTTCTGAAATATAAATAGTTACTTCAGCCACACCTTTGTAAACCTCACGCTTTGACACTTGAGACAACACAGCAAAACCAACAACTTGATTACCATCTACCGCAACCAAACGACATGTCTTAATAAATTTTTCATTCCAAACATCATACGATGGCACTTTGGTTTCAAATGTTGCAATTCCAGTAGCAATACCTTGAGCATAAATGTCTGATACCGAAGTCCAATCTTTCTCTTCAAATATTCGGATTGAAGCATTCATTCTTAACAACAATTTCCGTCAGGCGAACAACATGGCTCATCAGAAACCAAAGCTGCTTTTACTTCTTCCACAACTCCGCAAACTGTTTTTGCTTTACAGTCGGTTTTTTCAACGCCTAATTTAATAATTAAGCTGTTATCTTGTATTTCAAAATCGTTAACAAACATCTGCGCTGTATGAAATGTTTTGTTACTATACTCAAATTTAAGTTCAGCTTCCATATCATAAGACTTCATTTTACCAACCTTATTAAGAATACTCAAGGCTTTGTAAACAGTCATATAATCTCGTTTTCCAATTTCCATTGGACTTTCCCACAGCTGAATAATGGTTTCGTTCCAAGCATCAGTTCCGGAACCACAATTAACAGAATCAATTTTTAAATGTTTGACTTCAGTAATGTGGTAATTTGCTTTTACAAATTCTTGTGGTTTATACTCAAATAGTAACGCCTTTTCTTTGTGTGCATTAAATATTTTAAATAGTTCTTTAGTTTTCATGTTTATATATATTAATGATGCTATTTCAGCAACAGTTTGATTTTGTTTTATTAAAAAATGAATTAAATAAAGATTGTAGTTCTTGAAACCTATCAACATTTAAACAATAGCAAAGGCTTTTTCCTTCAAAAGTTCCTTTAAGTAATCCAGCATCATTAATAACTTTCAAGTGTTGAGAAATGGTTGCTTGAGCCAAACCGATTTCATCAACAATATCATTACAAATGCAAGCCTCTTGTGTACTTATATATTGTAGAATAGCAACTCTAGCAGGATGAGAAAATACCTTTGCTATAGTTGCAATTTCATTAATTTCGTTTGAATAAATATCAACCTTAGATGCACCCATTTGTTTGTTTTTAGAATACAAATATACAAATTAAATGTATTATTGCAATATTACGATAATATATATTTAAAAAAAGATCGAACAACCATTCGACCTTTAAATATTTATATAGACTTAAACCATTCTTGAAACTGATCTCCCAATAAAAATACTGTTTTCATTTCACCTCCAATGGCAGACACTAGACTCATAATCCATAATACAAAGCAAAGAATACCTGCAAACCATCCAATTATTGGAATCCATGATACTATAATGGCTACAAGCATTATACCTAAAACTTGCCGTATATAAAATGAAGCAAACTCATTTTTATTATTGTTATTCATTATTAAAGCAATAATCCATCCTATTAATGTAAGATGGGCAATAATTGCAACATTTTTTCCATCACCTAAAACTTCCTTAGCATCTTCTGTAAATTCTTTGGATTTTTCCTTTGCTTCTTCAGCAAATTCCCTTGCTTTCTCCTTGGCTTCCTGTCCAAATTCTTCCGCTTTCTGGGCAGCTTTTCTCACACCTTCTTTGGCGTCGCCTAACATATCGTTAAGGTCATCGCCTAAACTTTTTTCGTCTGACATTTTAAATAATTTTGGTTAGATTAATAAATATACTAAAAATAAAGGTTGGTTAGTTTATTATTTTTCAATGAGTTAATCTACTTAAAAGCACTATCTACAGGTTCCCAAAGTTCAATTTTATTGCCATCATTATCCATAATATAACCAAACTTTCCATATTCATATTCTTGAATATCACCAATTACTTTTACGCCTTCTTCTTTTAAAATTTTTATCAATTCATGTAAATTCTCCACGCGATAATTAAACATGAAATCCTTTTTTGAAGGCTTATAATATTTGGTATTTTCTGGAAATGGACTCCATTGTGTAGAGCAATCCTTTCCTTCTTTGTCCTTCCACCAGAATGTACAGCCATAATCGTCTGTATTAAATCCTAAGTGTTTTTTGTACCACTCTTTGGTGGCTTTTGGATCTTTGGTTTTAAAAAACAATCCTCCAATTCCTGTGACTCTTTTTTTCATGATCTTAATATATTAGTCTTTAGGTTTAAAATTTTGTTACATTTTCGGAATTTATTTCTTAAAAGCATTTTCGTAGACTTGAATCCATTCATCAACTGACATCTTAGCTGTTAACTGGCCTATTAATTCATATGGAATATCTTCAATTTTTTTAAACCTGACGCAGCTTTTTCCCATATCTAATTTGTACTTACAATGCTTAGGATATTCTAAAGTAAACCAATCTAATATTTCTTTTTTGGCATACATTCCCATATGATACAATGCCATAAAATTTTTCTGCGATGCAATATTCATAAATGGCAAGGGTAATTTTGTATCACAATGATAACCGTTTGGATAAATGGAATGAGGAACATAGTAACCGATCATGTTATAATTCATTCCTTCTTCAAATCCTTTTGGTAAATTATCTTTAATTACTTTCCGAAGCTTTTTCATGGCTTCCTGTCTTTCTTTAGGAATTTGACTTATATAGTCTTCTGGAGAAATTGCTTTATACTGCATAATATTTAGTTTTTACGTTGAAGGATTAACCCTGAAATTAATGAAATTATAAATCCAATGACTACCACTGTTACAAACATTAAAGCAGCCATAAAACCTGAACCTCCATAATCTTCCATTTGTTGCTTAAGCTCTGCTCCTTTGATGCTTGCCTCTTCTGCTGGAAGTGTTGCTTCCATCTTTTTTATAGAATATTCCACATAATCAGTTGAGAAATCTGGATTAATCTGTGTGGTATAAATATAATCAAATATTGCCACGCCAACTGCACTAAATAGTGCTATCAGCATACCTATTTTAATGGCCTGACCAAAGGAAACATTACCATTGTTTACTTTATCTCGATAGTGCTTCACACCAAAAAAAATAAACAACAATGACAAAACTATTGATGAATATCCTAGAAATTGATTGTATTCATTTTCAATTCCCATTCCGAAAAAAAATGGCAATCCAAAAAGAAGAAAGCCACTTAACATAGCATAAATGCCATATTTAATTACTGTATGTTTCATTTTAAATAAATTTGATTAGTAAGACAAAAATAGAAGATGAAAGCCATTTTTGGGTCATACTTTAGTACCAAAGCAGTCATACTTTAATCTAAAAGTAACCATTTTTTAAATAATCTGATGCTCTTTGGCAATTTGAATAGCTTGTGTACGTCGTTTGGCATTTAACTTCACCAAAAGATTTGAAACATGAGTTTTAATAGTACTTTCCGAAAGAAATAATTTCTCCGCTATTTCTTTATTTGACAAACCTTCTGAGATGGCTTGAAGCACTTCGTACTCACGATGACTAATTTCTAAGTCCTCAATCTTTTGATGGTCGATTTCAGTTTCTACAGCTTTCCTATTATTAAGGCTTTTTTTGTTGAGATACACACCAATAAAAAAGAAAACAACAGCAATAATTGCCAAAGTAGTTTCAAAATTTAAATTGCCAGAAATTATGGCATATTTACTAATTTGAAACAGTAGAATTATAGCCAGAATAAGTAACGTAAAAACAAGAATCGTTTTCTTCATGCTTTAAATTTGGCAAAATCTTTGCTTTATTTTATCTACAATGGTTTGGGCTAACTTTTCTTTACTTTCACTAGTCCAACCTGCCACATGAGGTGTGAGCAAAACATTTTCTGCTTGTATTAAATATTCGAAGGCTTGAGGCATTTCAGAAGAAAACAAATTCTCAAAGGATGCTTTTTCATATTCTAAAACATCTAATCCTGCTCCTAATATTTTACCCGATTTTAAGGCTTCAACTAAATCTGAAGTCACGACACTCTTACCACGAGCAGTGTTAATAAGCCAAAACGATTTTTTAAACTGACTAATAAAAGCTTCATTCACCATATTCGTGGTCAACAATGTTTGTGGTGTATGCAAACTGAGCACGTCTGCTTTTTCTTGAAGCTCTTTTAGAGATACTTGCCTAGCATTTTCATCTCCAATATTGAGTTTAATGTCATAACACAGCACCTCAACGTCAAAACCTTTTAGTTTCTTAGCGAAAGCTTTTCCCATGTTACCATAACCAATCAAACCAACAGTTTTACCATCAAATTCAATACCTCTATTATCTTCACGCAACCATTTGCCTTGCCTGACTTCTTTATCAGCTTTATTAAGTTTATTAAACAAAGAAAGTAACATGCCTAAAGCGTGTTCACCAACGGCATTTCGGTTTCCTTCAGGTGCAGAAATAAGATAAACTCCTTTTGATTCGGCATAATCGCCATCAATATTTTCAAGTCCTGCTCCTACACGTCCAATAAACTTAAGATTTGTTGCTTTGTCTAAAAATTGTTTGTCGATTGTGAATCTACTTCTAATTACAATTCCGTCATACTCATGGATTTTAGCTTCTATGTCTTCTTTTGAAGATGAATAATCTTCGCGATTTGTAAAACCTAAATCATTTAATTGATTGATTAATAATGAATGATTGGTATCGAGGTGAAGGATTTTCATCTAGATTTTAGGATAATGCGTTTGTGTTTTTTCGTCCATGACCTTTCCAGTATGCGCAGTTGACAGTTTTTCAAACAACAAGACATGTACTTCCTCATCATTTTTTGTGCAAGGGTTATGCTCTACACCTTTTGGAACAACGATAATTTCACCTTCATTAACAACTTCGGTTCTATCTCTAAATTGCATATATAAAGTCCCTTTTACCACTTGAAATAACTCATCTTCATCATCATGACTGTGCCAAACAAATTCACCTTTTAGCTTTGCCAAAATCACTTGCATATCATCAACTACAGCAATTTGATGTGGATGCCATTGTTTAGAAAATTTGGAGAATTTTTCTTTGATATTAATGCGCTTCATAAGTTGTAATTTACTTCTTGAAGTTATATTCCGAGTATCATTTTAGCTATCCAAAAATAAAGCAGGATACCCAAAATATCATTGCTTGTCGTAATGAATGGTCCTGTTGCAATTGCTGGATCAATACCTCGTTTATCTAAAAATAGAGGCACAAATGTTCCTATTAAACCTGCAATAATAATCACAGCTACTAAAGACACAGAAATGGCCAACGCTTTGTCCATCTCACCTATATAAAGCCAAACAAACAAAAACAGAAAGACTGCTAGAATGGCACCATTAAGAGCAGCTAGGAGCATTTCTTTAATCAATCTGCCATTGACACTTCCTTTTACATCGTCGTTCGCTAAACCTTGAACAATAATCGCACTGGATTGTACACCAACATTTCCTGCCATTGCAGCAATTAATGGTGTAAAAAAGAAAAGCACAGCATAGGTGTTAAATGCTTCTTGGAAACCTTCCATAATAATAAAAGCACCAATACCACCAAGCAAACCTAAAAACAGCCAAGGTAAACGCGCTTTCGTAAGATCTAAAATACTATCATCTGCTTCAACCCCTTGTGTTATACCTGCTGCCAACTGGTAATCTTTATCTGCTTCTTCTTTCATGACATCTACAATGTCATCAATGGTAATTCTACCAACTAAAATCTGATTATCATCAAGTACTGGAATTGCTTCCAAATCATACTTTTGCATCACTTTTGCAACATCTTCAACGTCGTCATGAACGTTTACAGAGTCAACATTTGCATTTGAAATTTCTGCAATTTTTTGTTCGCTTTTGGCTGTAATTAAATCTTTTAAAGATAGACGACCAATAAGCTTATCTTGTTTATCTACAACATAAATGGAATGTACACGAGTGACGTCTTTGGCTTGACCACGAATTCTGCGCATACAACCAGCAACTGTCCATGTTTCATAAACTTTAACAAGTTCTTTGGCCATGAGCCCACCAGCAGTGTCTTCATCATATGCCAAAAGTTCTTCAATTTCAGCTTTATGCTCAGCATCTTCAATGTTAGAGATAACTTCTTCCTTTCTGTCTTCAGGAAGTTCAGAAATCATATCAGCAGCATCATCTGTGTCTAGCTCCTGGATTTCATCTGCAATTTCTTTTGCTGATAAATTCTGAAGGATTTTCTCTCTGATATCTTCATCAAGCTCCATCAAAATATCAGATGTCGTCTCAGAATCTAACAGCTTAATCACATAGACTGCTTCGTCTTGATCAAGTTCATCAAGAATTTCGGCAATATCAGCATAGTGAAACTCGCTTAAAAATTGTTGCAACTCCTTGCCATTATTGGCTTCAATAAGTTGTTCAACTTTTTCAATGAGTTCATCAGTGAGTTGAAATTGTATGTTTTCTTTTTCTTCTGACATGAGATTTTTGGTCGTTACACTCTGCCGAAATGACAAATTGTTTTATTCCTGTTCGTCGTTTTCAATTAATTGTGTGAGTTCAATAAATGAATCGACACTCAATTGCTCTGGACGTTTGTCAAAGATAGCATTTGCTTTTAAATTATCTGAAAGATTGAATCTTTTTAAACTATTACGCAATGTTTTTCTTCGTTGCTGAAAGGCTGTTTTAACCACTCTGAAAAATAATGCCTCATCGCAAGGTAAATCAAGATGCTCTTTTCTGGTTAAACGTAACACACCAGAATCGACTTTTGGTGGTGGATTAAAAACTGAAGGTGGTACAGTAAATAGGTAATCTGCATTATAAAACGCTTGAGTTAACACTGATAAAATGCCATAAGCTTTGCTGCCTTCTTTTTCACAGATTCGTTGTGCAACTTCCTTTTGAAACATCCCTGAAAACTCTGGGATTTGAGCACGCATTTCCAATACTTTAAAGACAATTTGAGTTGAAATATTGTAAGGAAAATTTCCTATGATAGCAAATTGAGAATCTTTAAAAACTTCTTTTAAATCGTACTTTAAAAAGTCTTTTTCAATTATTCTTGGCGCAAGGTTGAGATAATTGGCTTGAAGATACTCAACTGATTCTGAATCAATTTCAATAACATAGGTTGTCGTTTCTTTTTCAAGCAAATATTTGGTAAGAACTCCCATTCCAGGACCAATTTCCAAAACCGAATTATAATCTTTTAACGATAAGGTATCTGCAATTTTTTTTGCAATATTTTCGTCTTTCAGAAAATGTTGTCCTAGATGTTTTTTTGCTTTTACTGACAATGCAATGTTTTTAGTTATGAGTTGAAATTTACTGAGTATTCATCAACAATTTCGAGTTCTGTGCGAAAGGCTAGCATTTTATCTGCAAATTTAGAAAGTCCGTCCCTTCTGAGTCGTTCGGCATCTTCTTTATAATAAGCATCAAGTGCTTCTCGTGATGTTGCTCTGTATTGCACAGAGTAGGTCACACCTCCAAGATCTTCTTCAACCAATACCTTGGTGAGTTTAGCTTCAGTAAATTTTCCTGTTGCCAAAACTTGAGGGATATGTTCTTTTATCCAAGTCAACCATTCTGTGTGAATGCTTTCGTCTATGTTTATGGTTACGTTGTAAATTATCATTTTTATAATTATTCTGGATTCCTGATTTCTCTTCAATAATGTTTCGACAAGCTCAGCAGGACATTAATTAATGTGAAATTCTAGAATGACTATTAAAGTAAATCTTTTGCAAATAACAGAAGTTCCTCGTTATCAGCAAAAGGTTTAATACGTTTTTGGAAAGATAAGCCTAATTTTTCTAATAGATGAATGGAACTTTTATTGTCTGGATTGGTTATTGCCAAGACTTTGTTTAACTTAAACTTGTTTTTTGCCATATTCATGATGGCAACTGAAGATTCATAACCATAACCCTTACCTTCATAATTTGGTAAAAAACCAAACCCAATATCAGTATGTTCTAACTCCTTGCGCTTTACCAAGCCAACAATACCAATTGCCTTTTCTGGCTCAGATTTTTGAGTGACTTTGTAAAAACCATAACCACATTCTTTATAAGCTTTTAAGATGCCATTTTTAAGATGATTTTTGGCATCTTCAACGGATTTGATGTTTCTATCTCCAATGTATTTTAACCAACTTGGGGTATTCATTAACTCTATAAAAAATGGAGCGTCTTTAAGAGTGACTTTTGAAATGATGAGACGGTTGGTTGTAGTTAATGGCATCTATAAAAACTAATATTACGAGACTTCTAATGATTACAACTAATTTATAGCATCACCACGTAAAGCCCTGAACTTTTTTCTAGCTTCAACGAAATAAATACTATCTGCATGGTTGAAAATTATTTTCTCATATAATGCTTGAGCTTCTTCTGGTTTGTTAAGTATATTCACGTACAATTCGGCTAAGGCGTAATAGGCATCATCTGCCAAAATATCTTCTCTATAATTATCAATAATGGCTTTGTAATTGGCTTCCGCTTTGAGGTAGTCTTTTTTGCCTTCATAAAGCTTGCCTTGTTTGTACAAGGCTTGATCAATAATAGATTCTGTTTTGTGGTTCTCTAAAATCTTATCAAGTAAAGTAATCGCTTCGTCTGTTTTGTTTTGATAAGCATATAAATCTGCTTTAGCATACAATTTTAAAGCTGTTTGTGTGGAATCTTCAAACTTGTTATCTGAAATTAATAATTTTAAATCTAGAGCGTCATTCGCGATTAACTGCGACGTGGATGCTTTTAATATTTTAAGCTGAGCTTCTGCCCATTTAAAATCGCCTTTATAGTAACTTGCTTTGGCTACTTTAAATCTTGCTTCTTGAGAAATGGTACTATTTTTTAAACTAGTTTGAATCTGAGAATAGTAAATAAGAGCTTCATTGAATTTTTCCTGAAACACTAAAATATCACCTAATTCTAATTTGATTTTCGCAAGTTGGAATCGGTTGAATTTTGCTTCCAAAGCAGTTTTTAAATACGTGATGGCTTCGTCAGGATTATTCAAATAAAAGGCTTTAAAATGTGCATATGACACTTTAATGTCTACTATTTCTGGATTGTTTTCAAACTCGTTGATAACGTTGTTATAGTTTTGATCTATAACTTTATATTCTTCTTTTGTGGCATGCTTGGTTTGTAATTCCAATAGGTTTTTATGGGAATCTACAATGGTTTCAATGTCAATTGCCGTTTCAATTAGGTACATCAATATATCTGCCGAAATTTCTGGCATGTCCTCTTCTAAGGTCAAATTTGCCAAATCAATTATGCCTCTCAAAGATTCTTGTTCTCGCTTATAAATCGCCTTTTCCTGAGCAAATGCTTTAGCATAATCACGTTGTTGAACATATAACCAACTCAAGAGCTGATTCCAAATGACATCAGGTTGTTCTTGTATTTTTTTTAGCAGGACTTTACGTAAAATTGCATTGTTTTCATCTTCACTACTTTCAGAAATATAATCATTAAAATAGCGTTTCACTTGGTTGGCAAAAGAGTTGTTTTTTTCAACAAAATTGACATAACTCGTGAACATTTTTTCGATTTCACCTTGCTCACCATAAATTCTTGCCAATTGAATGTGATAATTGGCTTCAGGGCGCAATTCCATTGATCGCTCATATGCCTTTGCGGCCAAATCAATTAATGCATGCGTTTCAAATCTATAAGCAACATAGTAACCATATATAGGATTTTCATCAATTTTCAATAAGGCCTGATTGTAGTAATCTTGAGCCTTTTCTTCGTCGTTTTTAAGGTGATAATTGTAACCTAAATCAACTAGATGTTGTGGGTTTTGACTCTTGGAAGACATATCGAGCAACAATTGTTCAGCAATATCTAATTGCTCCAATTGCTGATGAATTTCAACAATTCGCATAAAATAATTGATGTTGCCTTTCTTTTCTTCGTAAAGCTTTTGGTATGAAATCAAGGCTTTTTGAAATTGGCCTCTATCAAAATAATCTTTTGCCAATTCCTCATTTTGAGAAAAGGACGCAAAGCAGCATAAAAAACAAAAAATGTAGATTAACTTGTTCATAGTAACTGTAAATATAACTAAACTCTGCTTTTGATGTTGTGAATATTATTATAAAAAATAGCCTGAACTTAGGTTCAGGCTATGCCATCCAAAATAAATGTGCTATTAACCATATTTTTATATGATTCAGTTATTCTGATTGGTACTCTTAATAAAGTAACTATATCTTATGGTTGATTTGTTTTTATTGTCTATTTATAAAACCACTTTTACTATCAAAACCACTAAGGCAGTCAATAGTATTAATCTTTTAATATTTTTCATAACTAGTAGGTTGTTTAGTTTGGTGATACTAACTTGTGAAAAATATTGTGTAAAACAAAGAAAAAGCACAAAAATTCGTTGAACAACGTGTTTTTTGAACACTTTGTCGATTTTTTTATAATCTTTTTCCTACTTTTTTATTAACTATATGATTTTATTCAATGGTAGAAAAACCTGTATATGGTACTAAAACATCTGGAATATTGATGCCATTTTTGGTTTGATAGTTCTCTAAAATACCAGCTAAAACTCTCGGTAAAGCCAACGAGCTTCCATTTAATGTATGAGCCAATTGACTTTTTCCTTCACTATTTTTAAAACGAAGTTTTAATCGATTAGCTTGAAACGTTTCAAAATTTGAAACTGAAGATATTTCTAACCATCGTTCTTGAGCTGTTGAATAGACTTCAAAATCATATGTCAAAGCAGATGTAAAACCTAAGTCTCCTCCACAAAGTCTTAATATTCTATATGGTAATTTCAATTCTTTTAATATTGTTTTGACGTGCTCCACCATTTCATCTAATGCTTGGTACGATCTGTCAGGATGCTCAATTCGTAAAATTTCAACCTTATCAAATTGATGCAATCTATTTAATCCTCTTACATGTGCTCCATAACTTCCTGCTTCTCTTCTAAAGCAAGGTGTATAACCTGTAATGGCCTTAGGAAGTTCGTTTTCAGCTAACAAATCGCCACGAAACAAGTTGGTTGCAGGAACCTCAGCTGTAGGAATTAAATACAGATTATCTTCTGTAACATGATACATTTGTCCTTCCTTATCAGGAAGTTGTCCTGTTCCAAATCCTGAAGCTTCATTTACTAAATGTGGTACTTGTACTTCGCTATAACCAGCTGCAGTATTTTTATCTAAAAAATAATTAATCAGTGCACGTTGTAATTTTGCTCCTTTTCCTTTATATACAGGAAATCCAGCTCCAGTAATTTTGTTACCTAGTTCAAAATCAATAATATCATATTTACTGGCTAGTTCCCAATGTGGCAAGGCATTTTTTGGTAGTTCTGGAATATCACCTTCACGATATACTTCTTCATTATCATCTTCAGAATTTCCAGCAGGCACTAAGTGGTTAGGTACATTTGGAATTTTGTACAATAACTCATCTAACTTTTCTGAAACCGTATTTAATTTTTCAGTTAAAGCCTTACTATCGTCCTTCAGTTGTGTCGTTCTTTTTTTAAGTGCATTCGCTTGATCTGTATTACCAGATTTATAAAGCATACCTATTTCTTTAGAAAGCGAATTAGATTCGGCCAAAGTGTTATCCAATTCAGATTGCGTTTGCCTGCGCTCTTCGTCAAGTTTAATCACTTCGTCAATCATTTCAGTAGCATCCAAATTACGTTTTGACAAACGATTGATGACTAATTCTTGATGCTCTCTAATAAAAGGTACTTGTAACATTGGGTGAAAATTTAAGCGACAAATTTACGGAATTACTTAGTAAATTAATCTTCATTTGAAGGTAAAATCCACTCATTATGTTTAAAAGCTTTCCACTTTACTGAAGCAAGATCAACTTTAGGATCAATAAGTTGTTTTAAAGGTTTATCGTTAACGCTTATTCTACAATCAACATAAACAGCAACATCACGACCTTCAGCTTGGAATTGTTGTTTTAAGCGTTGTGCAAATTGCCAAATAACATCTGGTTTGGTACTGGCAATTCCAATTTGCTTTTTGGATAAATAATCGTCCAACTTGATAATCGTTTTCTCATTGGTCTCTTTATCAATAACGGTAAAATGAGCAATTCCATATTTTGCACGTAGCATCATTCTCCATGATAAACGATGGGCTTCTTCTGTCCACAAAACATCATCTTTTATAAACCAATGACGCAATGGTAATGCCAATTGGATTAAAAAATACAATCCAAAAACCATTAGCAAAATTGGCTTATAGTTTGAAACAACAATTTCTCCTTGATTATAAAACGGTTTGCCTTTAAAAAACAACTTCTGAATACTTTTAACAGGAAAAAAGAACACACAAAGTGCTATTGACATATAAGGGAAAATGCCAATTTGAAATACTACGGAATTGAATAAATGAAAGAAAATAGCAATACTAAAAGCCCATGCTCTGGTTCTTCTACATAGTAACAGTGGTATAATGAGTAAATCGAATAAAATACCTCCATAAGCTAATACAAAATGCAACCATTTTTGTTGAAGAAAATCACCAATAATATAATAGCCTTTTTTACCTCGCATTAATATTTCCATAAAAGTGGTATCCAACCAATCGGGATATATTTTGGCAATGGCTGCGTAAGTATACACAATTGTCATTTGAACAATTATTATTAAGGTACACCATTGCGGCATACTATGTTTTAGTAATGATGCATTTTGTTTTACATCGAATGAAAAATATCTGTTCGCAGGCATGATACACATAAACAGGTTGAGCAAAACCAATAAATAATAATGATTGTTATACGATGACTTTTGCATGAAATATACACCAGCCCAAAGCACAGTAAAACCAATAATACTTGCTCTATATTTATAGCCAAGCATAACACCAATACCAAACATTCCCATGACTGCAAAATAGAGGTACATCCATTGTCCTGGGAGTGGCTGTAACCATTCAAAACCAATAAAAGAAAAGGTGAAATTAGGTTCTATTAACGTTTGCTTGACCCAGCCTGTGAATATTGCGCCAAAGGATTCAAGTGTAATAAGCAAGCCAAAAAACACTCTAAAAATGATAAGAGCACTATTATCTATATGCTTAAATAGCCAACCATTAAGCATCGTTTTGATTCAAAAAGTGATTAGAATTCATAAAATCTTTTGATAACTGATTTTTTAGATCTTCGAGTGAATCGAACTTTTGTTCATCACGTAAACGTTCTAAAATTTCAACTTCTAAGATCTTCCCATAAATATCCTGATTGAAATTAAAAAAGTGCACTTCTATAGATTGTACTTTGCCATCAACGGTTGGGTTGGTACCAATATTCATCATACCAAAAACAATTGCATCTTTAATGATAGCTTTAACAACATAAACTCCATTTTTAGGAATGAGTTTATATGGCTCTTCAATCCTAATGTTTGCCGTTGGATAGTTAAGTTGTTTGCCTAATCCCTTACCTTTAACAACTTTACCTGTAAGCATAAAGTTATAACCTAAAAATGTATTGGCTGTTTTAACATCACCATCTAAAAGGGCTTTTCTGATTTTTGTTGAGCTTACTGTTACTTCATCAATTTCTTCAGCCGAAATTTCTGTGACTTTAAAATTATAAATCTCTCCGAAGGCTTTTAAATCGTTAATGTTTGCAGTTCGGTTGCGTCCAAAATGATGATCGTAACCAATGATAATATGTTTTACATGTAAGGTCTCAACCAAAACCTCTCTTACATAATCTTGCGCTGAAAGCCGTGAAAATTGTTTTGTGAACTTTTTTACCACTAAATGATCAATCCCTTCAGCTTCCATTAACTTGTTTTTTTCGTCAATGGTATTGAGCATTTTTATATCTGTATCTTTCTGAACCACCATTCTAGGATGTGGAAAAAATGTCAATACAATAGCTTGTAAATTTTCCTTTTTAGCGATTTTTACTAAGCGTTTTATAATTTTTTTATGGCCAACATGAACACCATCAAAAGTACCAATAGTAACCACTGAATTGCTAAGTAATTTATAATCTGATGCCTTTTTAATTTTCAAGAATGTTATTTATTTGCCGTTAAATGAATTCATTGTATTGTTCATGCCCGAAAGTACAAATGACTTGATAATTTCCATACTTTTTGATAATCGTTCAGGTAGTTTTTCTTGTTCTTCATCTGTCCATTCTCCCAACACATAATCAACTTGTCTGCCTTTACTAAAGCTGTCACTAATTCCAAATCTAAATCGATTATAATTGATTGTGCCTAATTTATCTTGAACATCTTTCAATCCATTATGACCTCCATCACTCCCTTTCGTTTTTATTCTTAACGTGCCAAATGATAAGTTTAAATCGTCTGTAATAACTAATAAATTTTCTAAAGGAATATTTTCTTTTTGCAACCAATACTGAACTGCTTTACCGCTTAAATTCATATAGGTATTAGGCTTAATAAAAATAAACAAACGTCCCTTTAATTTATACTCTGCTCTATCCGCTAACTTATCAGTACTAAAGGTAACCTCTTCTTTTGAACAAAAATAATCTAATATTTTGAAACCGATATTGTGTCTTGTGTTTTCGTATTTATCGCCAATATTTCCTAGGCCTACAATTAAATATTTTTTCATTATCTGATTGTCTTCAGTTGAAGTTGTTTTCTTTTTACCAAAAAACCAATTAAAAAATTTGAACATTATACCTTAATATAATGTAAAAGTAAAAAAGCATCCTGAATTAACAGAATGCTTTTTAATATTATAAATAAAATTGAATTTATTCTTGAGTAGCTTCTTCTGTTGGAGCTGCCTCTCCTCCTTCTGTTGGAGTTGCTGTTGCTTCTGCACCTTCTTCAAGCTCTTCTTCCTCTTCTTCTTCATCAACAATAGCAGTTCTAGCTGTCTTAATTTGACATACAACTGTGTTGTCTGTGTGTAAGAATCTGTATTTGTCTTGATCTAAATCACGTACGTAGAATTTACTACCAATTTTCATTGGTGTGATATCTATCTCGATAAAATCTGGTAAGTTAGTTGGAAGTGCTTTAACACGAAGTTTTCTGTTATTTCTTCTTAATACACCACCATTTTTAACACCTTTAGAGTTACCAACTAAAACTACAGGAATATCCATAGCTATTTCTTTATCTTCAAATAACTGATAGAAATCTACGTGTAAAATTCTGTCTGTAACAGGGTGAAATTGAATATCTTGAAGCACTGCGTTTAAAGTGTCTCCATTGTCTAAGGCAATCACAACTGTATGCGCATTAGGCGTATAAACCAGTTGAGAAAATGCCAATTCAGGTGCAGAGAAATGCAATGGCTGATCTCCTCCGTATAATACGCAAGGAACCTCTCCAGCATTACGTAAGGCTTTTGTTGCTTTTTTGCCTACGCTTTCTCTTTTAGATCCATTAATTGTAATTGATTTCATTTTAAAAAATTATAGTTAAATATTAATTTACATTATAAATTGAGAACTGATTGATTCGTTATGATGCACTTTTTTCATTACATGTGCAAACAAATCGGCACAACTCAATACTCTTATTTTCGAACTTTCTTGGGAAAGAGGAATAGAATCTGTAACGATTAATTCTTCTAACTTAGAATTTTCAATACGTTCATAAGCCTTACCTGATAAAATAGGATGCGTACAAATTGCTCTAACACTTAGCGCCCCTCTTTCCATCATCAAGTCAGCTGCTTTAGTTAATGTTCCAGCTGTATCTACCATATCATCCACCAGCACAACGTTTTTACCAGTTACATCTCCAATAAGTTCCATGTGTGAAATCACATTGGCTTTAGCACGTTGCTTATAACAGATTACAACATCACTTTCTAATGCTTTTGAATAAGCATAAGCACGCTTCGATCCTCCCATATCTGGTGAAGCAATAGTTAAATTATCTAATGCTAAGTTTTGTAAATACGGTAAAAAAATAGTTGATGCAAATAAATGATCTACTGGTTTTTCAAAAAATCCTTGAATTTGGTCTGCATGCAAATCCATTGTTATAATTCTGGTTGCACCAGCTACTTCAAGCATTTTAGCCACAAGTTTTGCAGCAATTGGCACTCTAGGCTTATCTTTTCTATCTTGTCTTGCCCAACCAAAGTAAGGCAATACAGCTGTGATATGTCTAGCAGAAGCACGTTTGGCAGCATCAATCATTAACAACATCTCCATTAAATTTCTTGGTCCAGGATGCGTTGAGCCAATGATGAAAATTCTGGTTCCACGAATAGACTCTTCATAAGAAGGTTGAAACTCACCATCGCTATACGTTGATGTAATAACGTTACCTAAATCTACACCAAATTTTATTGCAATTTTTTTCGCAAGCTCTTCACTTTGAGAACATGCAAATATTTTGGCTTCTGTAACTACGTTAGGCATTGCTAAAGTCTTTAATTATAACGATTTATTTCGTTTTCTCTAAACGAGGTGCAAATTTATGAATTTATTTGAACTGAAAAAGGATAAAAGCCACTATTTTTAATTGTTTGTCGTAATTATTTTTATAATTTTGCAATCTCTTTTGCTCAAGTGGCGGAATTGGTAGACGCGCTGGATTCAAAATCCAGTTTCTTCGGAAGTGTGGGTTCGATTCCCACCTTGAGTACAAAAAAGTCCAATTGCATACATTGGGCTTTTTTATTTTATTATTTTTCTAGTAAAATTTCGTAATCTTTTGATTATTTTCCGAACTAAAGAAAATGACTTAAATTTAAATACATGTCTAAAACATATTACGACCCAGCAGATCTTAGAAAATTTGGAAATATTACCGAATGGAGTGAAGAACTTGGGACCAAATTTTTTGATTATTACAATTCAGTTTTCAAAGAAGGAGCTTTAACTGCTCGTGAAAAATCACTAATTGCATTGGCTGTGTCACATACTGAAAAATGTCCATACTGCATTGATGCTTATTCAAAAGACGGTTTGCAACGTGGCATAACTAAAGAAGAAATGATGGAAGCTGTTCATGTTGGAGCTGCGATTAAAAGTGGAGCTGCTCTAGTTCATGGTGTTCAAATGATGAACAAAGTGAATAAACTAGATGGATAAAATGACCTATGACAAAACTCAAAACACAATCTTTACATAAACGCGAAAGCGAATTAGCCAACAGCAATAGGCAGCTAGAAATTCTATCAAATGGGATTTTTAAAACTGGAGAATTACCAAAATTTAAAGACAAAATTGCTGAAATTGGGCAGTTCCCATTAAGACCTAAAAAACTAGAAATTCTTCAAATTAATGTTGGCTATATGTGTAACCAAGTTTGTGAGCATTGCCATGTAGATGCTGGTCCAGATCGTAAAGAAATTATGACGCTTGAAACCATGCAACAATGCTTGGAAGTGATTAAAAATACTGGAGCACATACTTTAGATTTAACAGGTGGAGCTCCAGAAATGAATCCTAATTTTAGGTGGTTTGTTGAGGAAGCTTCAAAAGCTGGAATTAAAGATTTTATTGTTCGTTCCAACTTAACCATTATTAGGGCCAATAAAAAGTATTACGATTTACCAGAATTCTTTAAAAAACACAATGTTCATGTGGTGAGTTCGATGCCTCATTGGACGCGTGGTAAAACAGACAAACAAAGAGGTGAAGGCGTTTTTGACCAATCAATAAAAGCCTTGCAAGATTTAAATGCAATAGGTTATGGGATGCCAAATAGTGACTTGAAATTAGATTTGGTTTATAATCCTTCAGGGGCTTTTCTACCAACTGATCAAGCTTCGATGGAAAAGGATTTCAAAAAAGCTTTGTCAGAAGATTTCAATATTCAGTTTCATAATTTATTTGCCATAACCAATTTACCAATTTCAAGGTTTCTAGATTATTTAATTGCCTCTGAAAATTATGAAGATTATATGTATGCCTTAGTTGATGCTTACAATCCAGCAGCTGTTGCAAACGTGATGTGTACCAATACGATTTCTGTTAGTTGGGATGGATGGTTATACGATTGCGATTTTAATCAAATGTTAGATTTAAAGGTTGCAAGCAAGGTAAAACATATAAGTGATTATAATGAAGATTTACTAAACGACAGAAACATTGTAATCTCTCAACATTGTTATGGCTGTACTGCAGGAGCAGGAAGCAGTTGCCAAGGTTCTGTGGCATAAATAATATTTTCATGAAATATATAACTCAAATCATAATTCTATTCTTTTCGATATCTAGTTTCTCTCAAGTAACAATAGCCGATTTATTAAAAAAACACAATACCCAAAGTATCCCCTATATATCTGTTCAAGAATTAGCAATGCCTAAAACAAAAGCTGTAATTTTAGATGCAAGAGAGCTTATCGAATACGAAACAAGTCACATAAAAAATGCCATTCATGTAGGATATAAGAATTTTAATATTGAAACTGTTTCAAGCATCATAATGAGCAAAGGAGAAAAAATCGTTGTGTATTGTTCGCTTGGCATTCGATCAGAAAGCATTGCAAAAAAACTCAAAAAATCCGGTTTTAATAATGTTTATAATCTTTACGGAGGTGTTTTTGAATGGAAAAATAAAGGCTTCAATGTTTATAATTCCAACGGGAGAGAAACAGAAAACGTTCATGTTTTTTCTAAACAATGGAACCAATGGCTAACAAAAGGAATAAAAGTATATGAGTAAAAATTTACTCATCATATTCACTAGAAATCCAGAACTTGGTAAAGTAAAAACGCGTTTAGCAAAAGCTATTGGTGAAGAAAATGCATTAACCATTTACAAAACTCTTCTGGAAAGAACTGAAAAAACAACCAGAAATTTAAGTTGTGATAAAGCTGTTTATTATTCTGTGAAAATAAGAGAACATGATATTTGGGACAATTCTATTTATCAAAAATACCAGCAACATGGGGGTGATTTAGGTATTCGTATGCACAACGCTTTTAAAAAAGCATTTAGCCGTAATTATGATAAAGTTGTAATCATAGGAAGTGATCTTTTTGATTTAAACTCTAGCCATATAAATGACGCCTTTAAAGCCTTAGACAAAAATGATGTAATTATTGGTCCAGCTCATGACGGAGGCTACTATCTATTAGCAATGAAATCTTTATATTCACAAGTCTTTAAAAATAAAAAATGGGGAACCTCAACAGTTTTTAAAGACACTTTAAAAGACTTAAAAAAAGTAGATTTTCATTTACTCGAAACACTAAATGATATTGATGTATACAACGATTTAAAAAATATTCAAGCTTTTAAAAAATATTTAAAATAAATGATTAAACAAATAGAAAAAACAACCGAATACTTAATAGAAAAAGGATTTGATAAACCAGAAATAGGAATCATTCTAGGTACAGGTTTAGGACAATTAATTGATGTAGTTGACGTCTTAAAAGAAGCAAGTTATAACCATATTCCTTACTTCCCGACAGCCACTGTCGAGTTTCATAAAGGAAAATTGATTTATGGACAGTTAGCAGGAAAAAAGGTTGTCATTATGCAAGGGCGATTTCATATATATGAAGGATATTCACTTCAAGATGTAACTTATCCTGTTCGTATTATGGAAAAATTAGGTATTCATACCTTGTTGGTTTCAAACGCTTCAGGTGCAATTAATTTGAATTTCAAAAAGGGTGAATTAATGCTTATTGATGACCACATTAACTTGCAAGGGGGTTCTCCATTAGCATTTAAAGGTGTTTCTCAATTAGGTGAGCGATTTGCTGATATGAGTGCTCCCTATGATTTAGAGATTAATAAAAAGATTGAAGACATTGCGAAAAACCATAACATCAAACTTCATAAAGGAGTATATGCATCAATGGTTGGACCTCAATTGGAAACCAGAGCTGAATACAGAATGCTCAAAATCATTGGAGCAGATGCTGTTGGCATGAGTACTGTTCCTGAAATCATTGTAGCTAATCATTTAAAATTAAAAGCTGCTGCTGTGTCAGTTTTAACAGATGAATGCGACCCAGATAATCTAAAACCAGTTAATATTGAAGAAATCATTGCTATGGCTAATAAAGCCGAACCAGAAATGATTACTTTATTTAAAGAACTTATAAAGACATTATAATTATGAGCAACTACTTAGAAACCACACATAATGTATATAAAGAAGCAGCCTTAACTCCAGATGTTGGCTTATGCTGCACTACAAATCCTATTTGGGAATTACCTGGTTTAAAAATTCCTCGTTTCATGCAGGAAATGAATTATGGTTGTGGTAGTACAGTTCATGCTCGAGATTTAACCAACAATCCTAAAATGCTCTATGTTGGTGTTGGTGGAGGTATGGAATTACTGCAATTCTCCTATTTCAACAGAACTAAAGGTGGTGTGATTGGTGTTGATGTCGTTGATGAAATGTTAGAAGCTTCTCGCAAAAACTTTGTGGAAGCAGAAACCTTAAATCCTTGGTTCAAGAGTGACTTTGTAGAATTAAAAAAAGGTGATGCAATGCATCTGCCAGTTGAAGATAACAGCATCGATGTAGCAGCTCAAAATTGTTTATTTAATATTTTTAAAGCTGATGATTTAAAAAAGGCAATCGCCGAAATGTACCGTGTACTGAAACCTCATGGACGTTTAGTAATGAGTGATCCAACTTGCGAACAACCAATGAATGATGATTTACGAAATGATGACAGACTTAGAGCTTTATGCCTAAGTGGCAGTTTACCGATTGCTGAGTATGTAAAAATGCTTACTGATGCTGGTTTTGGAACCATTGAAATTCGCGCAAGAAAACCTTACCGAATTTTAGACCCAAAGCATTATGCGACTGATGAATTAATTTATATTGAATCAATTGAAGTTGCCGCCATAAAAGATCCAATACCAAGCGATGGACCTTGCGTGTTTACCGGAAAAGCAGCGATTTATTTTGGTGATGATGATTTTATTGATGATAATGCTGGACATATTTTATTAAAAAATCAACCCTTAGCTATTTGTGATAAAACGGCAGGAGCCTTGGCTTCACTAAATCGTGATGATATTTTTATTAGCGAATCAACTTACCATTATGATGGTGGAGGTTGCTGTTAAGTATCAAAAGTTATTTAATTAGAAGTCAATATTTAGTACTTTTACATTTATGAATGATTACTTAGAACTCATAAAAAACTCCTATTCTGGTTATTGGAATTATTTAAAAAACGAAATAATTACCATCAACCATTGGGATAATTATTTTTATGGCTTAATAGCCATTTCACTCCTTGTTTGGTTACTTGAAATCGCATTTCCATGGCGCAAAAATCAAGCTTTGTTTAGAAAAGATTTTTGGCTAGATACCTTTTATATGTTCTTTAATTTCTTTTTATTGAACTTAATTGTACTCATAGCGTTGTCAAATACAGCTTCAAAACTATTTGATGACATATTAGGTATTGTTGGTTTATCTGTTTCAAGTTTCCAATTGTTTGACGTTAATAATTTACCACTTTGGTTAGGCTTACTTATTTTCTTTGTGGTTAGTGACTTTGTACAATGGAATACACATAGATTATTACATCGTTCCAATTTCTTATGGAATTTTCATAAAGTGCATCACAGCGTTAAAGAAATGGGATTTGCTGCACACTTGCGTTATCATTGGATGGAACCTATAGTATATAAATCACTTCTTTATATTCCTATTGCAATTATTGGAGGTTTTGATGCGCAACAGGTTGCCATTGTACATTTCTTTGCTATAGTTGTTGGACATTTAAATCATGCGAATTTGGGTTGGGATTACGGATTTTTAAAATACATATTTAACAATCCAAAAATGCACATTTGGCATCATGCCAAAAAATTACCTGAACATGTAAGGTATGGAGCAAATTTCGGACTGACATTAAGTCTTTGGGATTACCTTTTTAAAACCGATTACATTCCGCATAACGGAAGAGATATCGAACTAGGTTTTGATGGTGATGAAAATTTCCCAAAAGATTTTCTTGGACAGGAAATGTATCCATTATCTAAAAAACAATGAAAAAGCTTTTAGTTTTATTTGTACTCTTATTCGCAGTTATAATTAGTAGTGCTCAAACTGTAAATCATTCTTTATGGCAAACTTTATTAGAAAACCATGTGAGTAGTGATGGCAATGTAAATTACAAAGCATTGAAATCTAACTCTTCACAACTCAATACTTATATCAATCAACTATCTAAAAGCACACCTTCTGAAAGATCGTCTAAAGAAGAAAAACTAGCCTATTGGATTAACGCATATAACGCCTTAACTATTGATTTAATTCTTAGAAATTATCCTGTTAAAAGCATCAAAGAAATTAATAATCCTTGGAAACAACGTTTATGGGAATTTGGTAAAAACAATTATAACTTAGATGAAATAGAACACGAAATTTTACGCAACATGAACGAACCTCGTATCCATTTTGCTATTGTGTGTGCTTCGTATTCTTGTCCTAAATTACAGAATGAAGCCTTTACTGCAGAAAAGTTAGACCAGCAATTAACTAAAGTCACAAAAGAATTTTTAGCAGATACGAATAGAAATCAAATTTCAGAAAACAGTATTAAGATATCAAAAATATTCGATTGGTTTTCTAAAGACTTTACCAAAAATGGAAGCTTGATTGATTTCTTAAACCTATATACAGAAGTCAACATTTCACCAAACGCCAAAAAGCGATACAAAGATTACAATTGGGCTTTGAATGACTAAAATTTCAATCATTATTCCAATTCTTAATGAAGCAGAAACCATTGAAAAACTGTTTAACCACCTAATTGAAAATTCTTCAAAGCAAAACATTGCAGAAATTACTGTTATTGATGGTGGAAGTACTGATGCTTCAAAAGATATAATAAGTAAATTTGATTTATATCGAGAGGCAAACACTGAAACAAGTTCAGAGTTGATGAATCAAACAAAAATCATTTTAGTTAATTCATCAAAAGGCAGAGCCAAACAAATGAATATAGGCTCTAAAGTTGCTACAGGAAGCATTCTATACTTCTTACATGCCGATTCGTTTCCTCCTAAAGATTTTGACCTACACATCGTTAACGAAGTTGAAAATGGTCATCTTGCTGGTTGTTTTAGATTACAGTTTGACCATTCACATTGGTGGCTTCGATTAGCAAGTTGGCTTACGCAATTTCATTGGAGAGCGTGCAGAGGAGGTGATCAAAGTCAGTTTATTACTAAAGCGCTTTTTGATGATATTGGTGGTTTTGATGAAAGCTATACTATTTATGAAGACAATATTTTAATTAACGAACTTTATAAACGTAAGCAGTTTAAGGTCATAAACAAAAAACTTCGAACTTCAGCAAGACGTTATGAAAAACATGGTATTTGGAAATTGCAATATCACTTTTGGGCAATTTATGTGAAAAAGTGGTTAGGTGCTTCTGCTGAAGATTTGTATAACTATTACAAAAAGTATATTGCTTAAAAATACTGTCCAATTCCAAACACCAAACCTTGTGTCCCGTTTTTAGATATTCCGAAGCCATAATCAATTCTAAAAATAGCGTTAAAGATTTTTTTATGAATAAAACGCAAGCCTAACCCAGAGTACACTTTTACATTATCGGCATTTGTAAAATCACTTAAATCTCCTCCTGGATTTCGCCAAGTTCCAGAATCCAAGAATACATTGCCTTGCATTACAAACCAGTTCTTTTCATATAAGGTATGTCTGTACTCTGTATTGAGTACTATAGATCCTGTTCCTCTGTCAATTGTGTTACCAACGCCTCTAATATTGATGTTATTATCAACCGAAAAAGGTGCAAAAGGTGTATCATTATTGCTTGATAAACCTAAGCGTAATCGGCTTGCCCAATTACCTGATTTTCCTAAACGTTTATACAAATGAAAATCATTCCAACCAATCACAAAATTTGGAAGCAAATCCGTACTTGAATTTACATACTGAATATTTAACAAGCTGCGAAACCCTGTTACATATTGGTAGTAATAGTCTAAGTTATTATAATCATAAATACCTTTAACTAAGAATTTATTGGCTTTCAAATTTAAAGGCACCTCTGGATTTGTAGCTCCAGATTTATAATCATATTGTTCTGTGAAAATATTTAGACCTAGTTCAAACTTATTTTGAAAATTATATTCATATAAGCTAATCACTTCAAAAGACTTATTTTGGTATTTATAATCTGCTGTGGTGTCGTCAAAGAAAACAGGTTCTTGAGTTGCTAAATTTTGGTGATTAACCGCTAGCCCGAACTGTCTGTTAAACAAATAAGGCGCTCTAAAATTAACAGCATAAGAGCTATAAATATCTTTCTGATAGAAACCGCCAAATATCATATTCTGGCCAAATAAATTAAACTCATACAAACCGATACGATAAGCAAATTCATCTTCGTTAGTCGTATACACATTGACCGAAGGAATAATCGTGAAGTTTTCCTCAATAGTATAAACAACTTGACTTTGATTGTTATTTAAGAGGATAACTTTATAAGTAGCGTGTGAAACTGAAGGCAATTGTTTCAAACGAATCATATCGTTTTCAATTATCAAAGAATCTAAAGTAATACCTGCTTTTAGCAATGTTACCTTATTAATAAAAGATGTCTTTAATTTTTTATTGCCTTGAATTTTAAATTCTTCAACCAATACATTTTGGCCAAAAATTAAGTATTGGCTTCCTAAAAATAACAGTAAAATAAATAACCTCATTCCTTTGAATAATACAATTTTATTATTGTTTCAACAGGTTTATTTTGAGGTGTAAATTGATTGTCGTTTTCGCCTCCGCTCTTTTCGTAATTATGAAACCACTTCCAAATGAAGCCTCCAGCAAACCAATCTTCTTGCCAAAATTCATCGAATAAAGCTTGAGTTGCATTGTTTTGAGCTTCAAGATTTGCAACGTCTTCATATCGATCACTTCTCCAAGGTTCTTTTGCGGAATAATCTACACTTCTATAACCAAATTCTGTAAACAAAATAGGTTTGTCGTATTTTTTAGAAGAACTTTCAATTTCAGATTTATGCTTTTGCCAACCTAGTCTGCATTCCTCAACTGTGGGTGTTTGCACATCGCTTACTGGAAAATAGGCATCAACACCAATATAATCTAATTCACTCCAAAATGGAGTGCGTTTAAATTCATCCCAGTTAGCAGCATACGTGAGCTTGCCTTTGTATATGGTTTTAATTTTTTTGATTAAATCATTCCAGTAATCTGGTCTATTAACAACAAACTGCTCCAACTCAGTCCCAATACATAAAATATCAACATTGGTTTCTTGGGCTAATTCAGCAAAATCAAGAATAAACTCAGAGTATGATTGTTCTAATTGTTTCCAGTGGTCTTCAGAGTCCATTTTCATGTGTCCTGTAAACTCACCTCGCATCCAAATGTGAGGTTTCATCATTACTTTTACTCGATGTTTATGCAGCTCTTCAATATATTGTTTTGCTCCTGGTCTCGATTCACCAAACCATTGTCTGCTTGTATTATAAATAATTTCAGGATTGTCTTTATTTCTAATAAAACCAAAAGGCATAATAGCTGCATAATTAGCATTTATGTTTAATACAGGTTGTATATGTTTTTCAGATATTGAATCTCTAGAAGCAACAAAACTCACTCCATTTATTTTAGGAGTTTTAACAATGGTCATACTACATGAACAAAAAAGAAATATCAAACAAAGCCGCAAAAGAATCTTCATAAGTGTTAATTAATTTCTAAATTTAAACAATATGTAATAATCTAGTTAAGGATTTAACAAAACGTTCGACAAACCTCTCAAGGAAACCACAACTATGGAGCATATAGTCATTATTGGAAACGGAATTTCTGGCGTAACTGCTGCCAGACACATTCGCAAATGTTCCGATAAAAAAATTACTATTGTTTCTGCAGAATCTGACTATTTCTTTTCGCGTACTGCACTCATGTATGTATATATGGGACACATGAAATTTGAGCATACTCAACCTTACGAAAACTGGTTTTGGAAAAAAAATCGTATCAATTTAAAAAAAGGTTATGTCGACCATATTGACGCAAAAAATAGTACGTTGCATTTTGCCGAAGGTGACTCTTTGCAATATGATAAACTCATTATTGCTACGGGAAGCAAACCCAATAAATTTGGATGGCCAGGACAAGACCTAAAAGGCGTTCAAGGATTGTATAGCAAGCAAGATTTAGAAAACCTGGAAGTCTATGCGCCAAATAACAAAACTTGCAAACAGGCTGTTATTGTTGGTGGTGGACTTATTGGTATTGAACTTGCTGAAATGTTGCATTCTCGTCATATTCCTGTAACCTTTTTAGTGCGTGAAAGTAGTTTCTGGAATGGTGTTTTACCTACTGAAGAAAGTGCTATGATTAACAAAGAGATACTCAGCAATGGTATTGATTTGAGACTGTCAAACAATTTAAAAGAAATTAAATCTGATGAAAACGGAAAAGTTAAATCAGTAATTATTGAGGAAACTGGTGAAGAAATTCTATGTGATTTTGTTGGATTAACCGCTGGAGTTTCTCCGAATATTGATGTAGTTAAAAATTCAGAAATAGAAACTGGTCGAGGTGTTAAAGTGAATCGCTTTTTAGAAACGAACGTTGAAAATATTTATGCTATTGGCGATTGTGCCGAACAACATGATGCCATAGGAAATCGCAGACCCATTGAAGCGGTTTGGTATACAGGCAGAATGATGGGAGAAACAGTTGCGCAAACCATTTGTGGTAACAAAATAGAATACAAACCTGGACATTGGTTCAATTCAGCTAAGTTTTTTGATATTGAATATCAAACTTATGGCTGGGTTTGGGCACAGCCAAAAGACAATGAAGAACGTTTTTATTGGGAACACGAAAGTGGCAAAAAATGTATTCATATGAGTTATGATAAAAATACTCGTGAATTTATAGGTATTAACAACTTCGGCATACGAATGCGTCATGAGTTTTTTGATAAAGTTCTTACTGAGAAAAAAACCATTGAATATGTATTAGAACATTTAGCTGATGCTAATTTTGATCCTGAGTTTTATAAACTCCATGAAAAAGAAATCGTGGCAAAATTCAATATTGAAAATAGCACCAATATTCAACTAAAAAAGAAAAGCTGGAAACGCATTTTCAGTGCTTAATTATATGAAACAAATACAAAACATAGGATTAAGTCTTTTTTTAATCGGTCTTGCTATATTTACTTCTCTCATCTTTTTTGGGAGCTATGAATTCACTCCTAAGGTTCTGGAGAATCTAATCAACTACAAAGACATTAAAAGCGAACTTTTTATCAATAACATGAATAGTCATGTTGTAGGTAAGGAATTTAGTAATCCGTTTTCGTTTTCAACAGAAATTACATCAGCCTTAGAAAGTGCAAACGAAACACACAAGCAAAATAGTGAATGGGATAACGTAATTTGGGACAAACCTCATAGCTTTTCCTATGAAATAGCAAAACAATCAGGCAGCGGTTTAGTTAAAAACAATCCATGGTTATTTTGGTGGCTAACCTTTGGATTAGGCATAATTGGAGCTTTAATGTATATCATTCCAAATGTGGTTGCAAAAGGACCGCCTGGAATTAAAAACAATGGCATTTGGTTTAATGCTGCCACTAATAAAGGCTGGATTGGTTGGTTTGCATTTATCTTTTTGGTTGGCTTTTATTTGTTACTCTATTTCAGACCAGATTACATTGTGAATTGGACTTACATTGTCGATCCAATAAGTGAAAGTTTAAGTGGAAATTTAGCTAGTCAGTGGTTTTTATATGGGTTTTTGTACTGCACTGTTATGACTGTGATGGCAATAAGAATGTATATAAAGTATCGCCATAACAAATACCAAATATTACGAACCACTTCAGTACTGTTCTTTCAAATTGTGTTTGCATTTTTAATTCCTGAAATTTTAGTGCGCTTTGAAAAACCTTGGTACGACTTTAAAAATGCCTTTCCTTTAGATTATGATTTCTTTTTTAGTTGGAATTTAGATCAGCTTATCGCAAGTGGTGGATTGGGATTATTTATTCTCATATGGGGAATTGTCCTCACTCTTGTCATTGTACCTGTGATGGTATATTTCTTTGGGAAACGATGGTACTGCTCTTGGGTTTGTGGTTGTGGTGGCTTAGCGGAAACACTTGGTGATCCTTACAGACAATTATCTGATAAATCTATGAAAGCCTGGAAGCTAGAACGCTGGGTTGTTCATGGTGTTTTGGTGTTTGCGTTAGTGATGACAGGATTTACGCTTTACTCCTATTTTTCTGGAGCTGATGCTGTTTTAGGAATTAAAACACAAACTATTCAAGATATTTATGGCTTTTTAATTGGAGCCATTTTCGCTGGTGTAATTGGCACAGGTTTTTATCCAATTTTTGGAAATCGTGTGTGGTGCCGCTTTGGTTGTCCATTAGCAGCTTACTTAGGCATTGTGCAACGCTTCAAATCTCGATTCAGAATTACAACTAATGGCGGACAATGTATCTCATGTGGTAATTGTTCTACCTATTGCGAACAAGGTATTGATGTAAGAGCTTATGCGCAAAAAGGAGAAAATATTGTACGAGCTAGTTGTGTTGGATGCGGCATATGTTCTGCAGTTTGCCCAAGAGGTGTTTTAAAATTAGAAAATGGACGTGAAAAAGGCCGTATCAATCCTACAGAAATCCTTCTTGGTAATGATGTGGATTTAATGGATCTAGTGAATCAAAAATAACAATAAAACTATTGTACTTTTGCAACTTCAAAGCAAACACTTAATGTCAATAATAAAAGTTATTATTCCTGCATATAACGAAGCCGATTCTATTGCGAATGTCATTAATGATATTCCAAACATTGTAGATGAAGTAATTGTTGTGAGTAACAATTCTACTGATGCTACTGAAACTAATGCCAAACAAGCAGGAGCAACTGTTTTAACCGAAAATCAAAAAGGCTATGGTTATGCTTGTTTAAAAGGGATGGATTATGTTTCAAAGCTAGAAACAAAACCAGACATTATTGTATTTCTTGATGGTGATTATAGTGATTATCCTGAAGAGCTCACCAAAATAGTGGAACCGATTGTAAAAGAAAACATTGATTTTGTAATTGGTGCTCGTGTTAAACGACTTAGAGAGCAAGGTTCTATGACCATGCCTCAAATTTTTGGCAATTGGCTTGCCACTACTTTAATGCGTTTTATGTTCAATTCAAAATTTACAGATTTAGGTCCTTTTAGAGCCATTAAATATGAGAAACTATTAGCTTTAAACATGGAAGACAAAACCTATGGCTGGACAGTAGAAATGCAATTAAAAGCCTTAAAACAAAAATTGAACTATGTTGAAATTCCTGTGAACTACAGAAACCGAATTGGTGTTTCAAAAGTGTCTGGAACTGTAAAAGGTGCTATATTTGCAGGCATAAAAATACTAGGTTGGATTTTTAAATACAGCTTTAAAAAATGATTTTAGAAACCATTATTATCATTGTTTATTCTGCAGCGCTCATAATGATTTTTATGTATGCTTTGGCTCAGTTAAATCTGCTATTTAATTACTTATCAGCTCAAAAAAAACAAGACCAAGCTCCAAAGTTCGATTTATCAAATCCTGATGAAATTCCTTTTGTAACGATTCAGCTTCCAGTATACAATGAGCTCTATGTGATGGAGCGTTTACTGGAAAATATTTCTAAAATGGAGTATCCAAAAAACAAATTGGAAATTCAAGTACTAGATGATTCTACTGATGAATCTTTTCAAGTTACTGCCAATCATATTAAAGTACTACAACAATCAGGATTAGATATTAAACACGTACTTCGTGATGGACGAAAAAACTTTAAAGCTGGTGCCTTAAAAGAAGGGTTGAAAGTTGCTAAAGGTGAATATATCGCCATTTTTGATGCCGATTTTATGCCGAAAAAAGATTGGCTCAAGCGCACCATTCCATATTTTAAAGACCCTGAAGTTGGCGTCGTACAAACACGTTGGTCACATATTAATAGAAACTATTCCTTACTTACCAAGGTTCAAGCGTTTGCATTAGATGCTCATTTCTCTTTGGAACAAGTTGGTAGAAATACCAAAGGGCATTTCATCAACTTTAATGGAACAGCAGGTGTTTGGAGGAAAAAATGCATCATTGATGCAGGAAATTGGGAGGGAGACACACTTACAGAAGATCTAGATTTAAGCTACAGAGCACAACTGAAGAACTGGAAATTTAAATATTTAGAAGATGTTGAAACACCAGCCGAATTACCAGTTGTAATTAGCGCAGCGAGAACGCAACAATTTAGATGGAATAAAGGTGGTGCAGAGAACTTTAGAAAAATGATGTGGAAAGTATTGAAAAATGAAAACATTTCGGCTAAAACTAAAGTTCATGGATTATTACATTTATTAAATAGTACTATGTTTTTAAATGTTTTAATTGTAGCTGTTTTAAGCATTCCTATGCTGTATATTAAAAACGAATATGCGCACTTAAAAATGTATTTTTATGTAATGAGTTTTTTCGTGATTAGTACGCTCATCTTTTTTGTTTGCTATTGGTACATGTTCAAAAAAACCTATGGCAATAGTATAAAAGGTTTCATACAATACATCGTTATGTTCATTACCTTTTTTTCAATAGCAATGGGTTTTTCACTTCATAATTCGATTGCAGTATTAGAAGGCCATTTTGGCAAACGAAGCGAATTTATTCGCACACCAAAATTCAACATAAACTCTTTAAAAGATAGTTGGAAAGGCAATAAATACCTTAAGAAAAATATCTCTTTGAATGTTGTTTTTGAAGGCCTACTGATGCTCTATTTTGCTTTTGGGATGTATAGTGCTTTTGTAGTTGGCGATCAAGGTGGCGATTTCGGATTATTTCCGTTTCACCTCATGCTCTTTTTAGGTTTTGGTTATGTGTTTTTCAAATCTTTGACGTCCAAAGCTTAATTATTTTAATTGAAGTTTTATCCAGTTATCAATCTTCTCTTCTAACAATACTAAAGGCAAACTCCCTGAATTTAAAACCTGATTATGAAATTCTGGCAGCCTAAATTTATCTCCGAGTTTGTTCTCAGCTTTAGTTCTTAATTCTCTTATTTTTAATTGCCCTATTTTGTAAGATAGTGCTTGTCCAGGAGTCGCCATGTAACGTTCAATTTCGGCAATAACAGATTCTTCGCTTTCTGCTTCATTATCTAATGAATATTGAATAGCCTGTTCTCTTGTCCATCCTTTACTATGTAATCCAGTATCTACAACCAAACGTATAGCACGATGCATTTCCATGCTTAACATACCGAAATATTGAATTGGATCTTCATAAAGTCCAAGTTCAGAACCTAAAGATTCAGCGTACAACGCCCAACCTTCAACAAAAACACCAAGGCTTTCAGGATGCAAAAATTCTGGTAATTCAGTATTCTCTTGTTGCAAGGATAATTGATAATGATGCCCTGGACTGGCTTCGTGAAGAAATAATGCTTCGGCCGCATACTTGTTGTATTTTTTGACATCAGGAATTGGTACATAAAAAATTCCAGGTCTTGATGCATCTTTAGTTCCAGGAGTATATTCAGCACTTGCCGAGGCTTCTCGAAAAGCTTCGGTACGTCTAACTACGAAATCTGCTTTAGGTTTTAAATCAAAAACCTCATTAAACCTATTATTAATTCTACTTTTTATTTCAGTAAAATTATCTATAACCTGTTGCGGTTCGGTAAAAGGCATTTGTTCCGGGGAATTTCTAACGAACTCAAAAAAAGCATTAATATCACCATCAAAACCCATTTTGTTTTTTGCAGTTTCCATCTCCACTAAAATACGGGCAACTTCACTTTTTCCAAGTTCATGAATTTCATCGGCTGTCATATTTGTTGTAGTATGCAATTTTATTAAATAATTATATGTTTCTGGGCCGTTTGGCAAAGCTCCGATACCATCAGTTTCTCTGCATGCTGGTAAATATTCGTGAACCAAGAATTGTTGGAGTTGTGTGTATTTTGGTTTGAGTTTATTTGCAATCATATTGCTATAATCTGTTGCAATTCTATTACGTTCGTCTTGATTTATATCATCTGACATGGATAATATTGGCTTATAGAATAAATGTTCTTGAACGTTTTTTGTAATAAATTCATCCATCTGCGGAATCATTTTTTGTGTGAGAACTTTAGGAGCTACTATACCCTTACTCATCCCTTTTTTCATTTTTTCAATACAGGTATCTAAAAATGCAAAATAATCGTCCACACGATTCAACCAGTTATCATAATCTTCAACAGTTTTAAATGGTTGCACACTTCCTCCTGCCGCCAATTGTGCAACATACAAGTGTAATGATTGTATTTGGAATAAAGGCATCAATTCAAAACTTGGTAAGTTGTAAATTGGAGAGGCCATGGTTACGATGGCATTATTTAAACCTTCTAATTTTACCTCACAATCCCATTTCATCACTTTCATACTCAAAAGATCTGTCTCAGACAATTGTGTTTGATCAATATTGCTTAAAATATTTAGAAAGTAAGTATACTGCTCCTTTAAGTCTTCTTGATAGTCGTCAGATATATAATTAGCGATGTAATCATTGTATTCATAATTACCTCCTTTAGTCGCTTCAATTGGATTTATACGATCCTTAAACTTGTAATACTCTTCAAAAACATTATCAATTAATACGGCTTTTGAATCTTCTTCTTTTGATTTATTCCCCTTGCATCCAAAAGCTAGAAGAACCAAGGTGATTATTAATACATTATATTTCATGCGGTTTTTATTGGTTTATTAATTGAGTTCTTTTGTTATAGCTCTGTATAATTCTAATTCTGAATAATGACTACTTGGTACAAATGACTTATCATTAAATTTAGGGTTAGCAGATAGTTTCACTACAAGTGTATTGGTCGTTGGGTTTATATAAACACACTGATTGTAAACACCAATAGCCATAAATTCGCCTTCATCTCCTTTTGGAATCCACCATTGATAACCATAACCAAATTCTTTTCCAGGTTGTACATGAGGTCCATCTGGCGTAACTGAAGATTTTACCCATGATTCGGAAACTATTTGCTTACCATTAATATTTCCATTCTTCAAAAATAAGGTACCTATTTTTGCATAATCTCTCAGTGTTAAATTTAACCCTCCTAATACCATTTCCATATTCTTGCCATCTAATAACCAATAACCATCATACTCCATACCTAATGGTGTAAAAAGTTTTTCTTGCATGTAGGCTGTAATGGTTCTTCCTGTTGCTTTAGTAATAATCATACCTAGCACATGTGTATTAATACTCACATAATGATTTACAGTTCCAGGTTCAACTTCGCGTTCTAAAGAAGCGGCAAACTTGTCTTGTGAAGCTCCCATTGCAAACCCTCTTCCCCATCGATTAATGTCGCTATTAAAGTCGCCATAATCTTCATTGAACTTAACACCTGTAGACATTTGTAATACATCTTTAATACGAACACCTTCATATGCTGAGCCTATTAATTCAGGTAAATAGTCCTCGACATTTTGATTGATGTTTTCTATATAACCTTCCTCTACAGCAATTCCCATTAACGCAGAAATGAATGATTTTGCCATTGACCAAGAAATATTTCTAGTAGATTCACTATTCCCTAAATAGTACTCTTCAAAAACAATGCTATCATTTTGAATCACAAGAAATCCTGTTGTCCAAGAGTCTTTTAAAAATTTAAGGGATTCATATGAATTACCATTAAATTCAAAACTATTTGGTAAAGTAATTGGAGTGTTTTTAGGATAGATATACTTGTTAGTTGATGTTTTCATCACAGAAACTGGCCAAACCGAATCAAAAGATCTAAAATTATTAACGATTTTATCCGCATCAAATAAATGCATTGTATGGTCTAACATTTTATACTTTGGGTAAAACCAGATGCCAAAAATTATGATTATAAACAAAAGTCCTAATCCTATTTTCTTCCAAGTTTTCATGATGTATTTTATTAAAAGGAACCTAACCTATATGCTACTAAGTTAAATTATTTTTGCCTTAATAAGTAAATGAACTCTTACTAAAACAACAATGAAATAATATTATCTTTGGTTTATGCCACTAAAAACGTCATTTTTTAAGTTGTATAAAATGCCTTTGCTTCTTGCTTTAACAAGTCTGTTGTTTTATTGGAGCTTTGCGTATGACTTATATAGAACAGACTATGTGAAATTAATTTGCTTATATACTGGATTATTTTTTCTGTTTTATAAACTTGTTCAAATTTCAAAACACAATTTAAAAATACTTGCTTGGGTGGCTTTTGCCTTTCGAGCCATTTTCATTTTGGGCATTCCAAATCTCTCTCAAGATTTTTATCGTTTTTTATGGGATGGCCGTATGATTTTAGAGGGTTTCAACCCTTATCTGTTCACTCCAGAATCCTTTATTGCAAATGGCGAATTCCCAGTAACGCAAGCACAAGAATTATACGCTGGAATGGGAAACTTAAGTGCTAGTCATTACACCAATTATCCTCCATTAAATCAATTGTGTTTTGTTATAGCTGGATTATTTGCTGGAAAAAGTATTTTAGGTTCTGCTGTGGTTTTAAGGCTCATTATTATTGCTGCTGATTTTGGTACACTGCATTTTGGACAAAAACTATTAGAAAAACTAAAATTACCTGCACACAACATCTTTTGGTATATCCTGAATCCGCTTATCATTATTGAGCTTACAGGAAATTTACACTTTGAAGGTGTCATGATTTTCTTTTTATTGTGGAGTTTGTATTTGCTTCATTCTGGAAAGTGGAAACTTGCTGCTGTTGTGTTTGCTTGCTCTGTATCCATTAAGTTGATTCCCTTGTTATTTCTACCTCTTTTCTATGAATGGTTTACAAAAAAAGAAACTTCAACTAAGTTGAAGATAACAAAATTAATGTCATTTTATGCCATTGTAGGAACCACTACTATTTTATTATTTCTACCATTTTACTCATTGCAATTTGTGAGTAATTATGCAGAAACAGTTGGTTTGTGGTTTCAAAATTTTGAATTCAATGCGAGCTTATATTACATAGCCAGAGAAATTGGTTACGCTATAACAGGTTACAACGAAATTGCCATCATTGGAACAATAACAGCAATCATTGTGTTTCTTTTTGTTGTTGCCTTGGCTTTCTTCCGAAAGAATTCATCAATGACTCATCTCATTTCTGCAATGCTTATCGCCTTATCGTTTTACTTTTTTACTGCCACTACTGTACATCCATGGTATGTTGCTACACTTCTCATACTTTCCATATTTACCAAATACAAATTTCCTTTGGCTTGGAGTTTTGCAATCATCCTAAGCTATTTAGCTTATTTACAAATAGGAAATGCCAATAAGTCGGA